>RCMZ01000207.1_pt1 | contig 37215 bp, 38 predicted proteins | sample 2041141 | NCBI WGS metagenome assembly RCMZ01 (sample SAMN09708263, study PRJNA481090) | Wastewater metagenome, whole genome shotgun sequencing project. | biome: sewage; isolation source: Davis station wastewater (DW) | place: Antarctica: Davis Station | collected 2010-03-01 | reverse complement strand
CGGGACGCAGCCGGCGGCGTTTCCAAAGGGGATGGCGCGTGCGCCGGCGGGGCGGGTGTAGTCGCGGGCACGGGCGGTGCCGGCGACGCAGCCGCCGCTGACGCGAGGGGCGCGGTCGGCGTCCGCGGGGTCGTTCCCGGGCTGGCGATGCCGCTGCCCAGCGTCTGCAGCTGCCACCAGAAATAGCCGCCGATGCCGAGAATGGCGGCGCCGGCCAGAGCGATGGTCAGACGGAGCGGCGCTTTCGCGTGCGGCGCCTGTTTGGCGGCGAAGACGTTGCGCGCTGCCGTGCGTTCGGCTTCCTCGCGGCGCGCGGCGGCGCCCGGTGTTTCGATGAGGGGCGGGGGCGGCGAGGGGGGGGGGAGCGCTGCGCGCGGCGTTGCCGGCGGCAGTCCCGCCAGATCGGCGTCGAGCGATTCGAGGTGTCGCGCGAGGTCCGGGCGCGACGGCGTGGACGGCGCGGGCGTTTCCGGCTCCAGGCTGAGTTCGGGCGCCGGGGCGGCGGTTTCTCCGTTGTCGCCGGTCCGCCGCTTGGCCGCCTCGGCCTTGCGCAGGGCGTCCATGAGCAGGCTCACCGGCGGGCTCCGGTGCCGAATTCGCCGCTCCGGCGCTGCGGGTCGGGAATGTCGGTGAAGAAGTCCTTGCCCGGCAGCGCGGAGCGGAAGGCGCCGTAGTCGCCTTCGACGCTGGCCTCCTTGACGACGATCGGGCGCAGGAAGATGACCAGTTCGGTTTTCTTCACCCGGTCGTCGCGTTGCGTAAACAGCTGTCCGAGGCCTGGAATGCGCGAAATGCCGGGAACGGCGTTGTCGATATTGGTGAGGGTGTCTTCCATCAGGCCGCCCATCACGGCGATGTTGCCGTTTTCGACGCGGATCACCGACTCCATTTCGCGCGAGCGGATGACCGGGATCTGGCTCACGATGTCCGAGCCGAAGCCGTTTGCGGTGGTCGCCTTCAGGGCGGGATTGGGGTCGTTTACGTACGAGACGATGCGCGAAATGCTCGGCCGGATATTGAGCAGGACGTTGTCGGTGTCGCTGATCTGGGGGGTGACGTTCATCACGAAACCGACCGGCACCTGATTCAGCGTCGTCGTGAAGGTGGTGACCGTGGTCGTCTGGTTCTGCGTCGTGTCGGCCTTGATCGTGAAGTAGACGTTGTTGTCGACGACCTTGAGCACGGCAGTCTGGTTGTTGAGCACGCTGATCTTCGGGCTGGACAGCACCTTGACGTTGCCGAAGGACTCGAGCAGCTTGACCGTCGCCGACATGTTTTTCTGGGCGTTGGTGTAGCCGAGTTGCAGCAGGCTCGAGGCGGGGGCGGCGATCGAGTTCACGCCGGTGCTGACGACGCCCTGCACGACCTTGAATCCAGCCGCGCCGAAGGGGGCGACCTGCCAGTCGATGCCCTGCTGGTAGTTGCTGCTCAGTTCGACCTCGGCGATCGTCGCTTCGATCAGGACCTGGCGCTTGGCGCTGTTCAGCACCGTGTCGAGAAACTCCTGGATTTTTTCGTGCTGGCGCGAGGTGGCGCGGATGGTGAGCACGCCGCTTTCCGGGTGGGCGATGACCGACGCGGCTTCGCGGAAGGTGGTGCGGCGCACGACGGTCGTGCCGGCATTCTGCAGGGTCGCCGGGTTGGGGCTGGCGGCCAGCGAAGTGGCGGCCTGCGCGTTGCGCGTGCCGGCGGCGGGCGGCGCGCCGGTGCCGGTCGTGCTTTGCGCGCTGGCCTGCTCGACGACGGTTTCGCTGCTGCCTTCGGGCAGGATCTTGTCGGTCTCGCGCAGGATGTCCTTGACGTTCTGCACCAGCGTTTCCCAGAAGTGGTTCTGGGATTTGTTTTCGATGCGCGTCAGCGAGTTGTTGGCGCCGCTCGTCCCGGTGCTCGGCGTGCTGCCGCCGGTCGTTCCGCTGCCGCCGGCCGAGGCGATCTGGGTGGTGACGGCGACGCTGCCGGTCGTGTCCCGGCTCATGTTGACGTAGTCGATCCGGTAATTGCGCAGATAGGGCGTGTCGGGCATCACCACGAGGTTCGGCCCGTCGAGCTCGAAGCGCATGTCGACCTGTTTGGCGATGCGGTTGAGCAGCTGCGGCAGCGTCTGGTCGATTGCGTTGAGGGTGACGTTGCCGGCGATTCCCGGATGGATGTCGACGTTGAGTTTGGCGTCGCGCGCCAGGGCGAACAGGAGATCGTGCACCTTGACGTTATTTACGACGACGCTATAGGTCTCGGTGCGCGCGGCGGCCTGCGGGCGGGGGAGGGCGGTCGTCTGCTGGACGGGCTGCGGGATATCGCCCCGCGGGGTTGGCACGCTGTCGGCGCGCAGGTGGCCGCTGGAAGGCTCCTTGATGGTCGGCGATGCGCAGGCCGCGAGCAGCAGCGCGGTCAGAGTGCTCCCCAGGGTTCGCAACGACATGATCGGATTCGCCTTCCTGTAAAATGTCGATGTAATGGTATCACGCCGGTTTGTGCATACAAGCGCATGATTTTATGGTGTTTACATGTGCTTGAATTTTAGCGGAGTTTGGCGACGGAGCGCGTGTAGGGATGGCTCGCGCGGATCTCGTCGGGAAGTTTCCGCATGGCTTGTTCGGCCGCTTCGCGCGAGGCGTATTCCCCGTAAATTACGCCGATCCGGTCGCGTCCGCTCAAATTCGAGCGATACACGCGAACCAGCTGCCGGTCGAGGGCGTCCGGCAGCGCTTCGATGAAGCGTTCGACGTCCTGCCGGGCGCCGGCGTCGATCGCCAGCAGTTGAATGAAATGGCGCGTTTCCGGGCTGGCGCGTATCCATTCGCCGGTTGCCGCAATGCGTTCGTTTAGCGTGAGCGTCGCGGGCCGGTCCGCCGTCTCCGGCGGGGGGGCGGCGTTGTCCGCCGGGCTGGCGGAGGGCGCGGGTTCCGGCGCAGGGGCGGCGGGGGGGGCGAGAGGGGCCGGCGCCTGGGCGGCGCCGGCTTGCTGCTCGACGTGCTGCGTCCCTGCCAGATAGGACAATCCGGCGACCAGCAGCAGGGCGGCGCTCAGGCCGATCCAGGTGCGCGGCTTGGCCGGGGCTTCGCGCATCGGCTTGAACTGGGCGTCGCGGATGGCAGCCTTGGCCTGGCGGCTGTCGATCTGGTGCGTGCTTTCGGTGAAGGCGGAAAGCAGGGCCTTGTCGGCCAGGATGTTGATGCGCCGGGTGAGGCCTTCTGAGGCTTGGCTGATGAGCTGGACGGCGCCGGGAGTGAACAGGTCCGGGCCGCGGTAGCCGGCGGCCCGCAGGCGGAAGCCGAGATAGCCGGCGATGTCCTTGCGGTGCAGGGGTTCGAGCGAGAAATTGTGGGTGATGCGCTCCTTGAGCTGGCGCATGCCGCTGTCGCCGAGCCGCTCGTCGAGTTCGGGCTGGCCGAAGAGGGCGATCTGCAGGAGCTTGTGCCGGCTCGATTCGAGGTTGGAGAGCAGGCGGATTTCCTCCAGCGTCTCTGGCGGCATGGCGTGCGCTTCGTCGATCAGGACGACGACCTGGCGTCCGGCGGCGTAGATTTCCAGCAGTCGTTCCTGGAGCGCGCGCAGTAGGTGATGGCCGCGCCCTTCCGGGAGCGGGGTCTTCAGTTCTTCGGCGAGCGCGTGGAGGATTTCGTCGCGCGACAGCGACGGATTGGCGAGGTAGACGGTCTCGACGCTGTCCGGCAGTTTTTCGAGCAGCATGCGGCAGAGCATGGTCTTGCCGCTGCCGACCTCGCCGCTCACCTTGACGATGCCCTCGTCGTGCGTGATGGCGTAGATCAGCGCTTCCAGCGTGGCGCCGCGGTTGGCGCCGGCGAAAAAGAACTCGGTATGCGGCGTGATGCGGAAGGGGGCTTCGCGCAATCCGAAATGTTCCAGATACATCACGGCTCCTTGGCCTGGGATTCCATTCGATTGTAGAGCGTTGTCCGGTTGACGCCGAGCAGGCGGGCGGCCTGGCTGACGTTGCCGTGCGCCAGGCGAAGGGCGGCTTCAATATAGCAGCGTTCGAGTTCACCGAGCATGCGGTCGAGGCTGAACGGTTCGCGCTGCTGCAGGCGCCGGCAGGCCGCTTCGATCTGCGCGTCGCCTGTACCGTCCGCGTTGCCGGACGGATCGCCGGCCGGCGCGGCCGGCAGCTGCTCGTCCAGCAGGTCGAGCTCGGATTCGAGTTCGGCGGCGGAGACGCGCTGGCCCGGGTATTTGGCCGTCAGGCGGATGACGATGTTGCGCAGCTCGCGGACATTGCCCGGGAAGCCGTAGCGCCGCCACAGCGCTTCGGCGTCGTCGCTCAGCGCGAACGCCGGCTGCGGGCTTTGCTCAGCGTAGATCTGCCGGAAGTGGTCGAGCAGGAGCAGCTTGTCGTCGCCCATGTCGCGCAGCGGCGGTACGCTGATCGAGAAGACGGAAAGCCGGTGGTAGAGGTCGGCGCGGAAGCGTCCGGCCCGGATTTCCTTGCGCAGGTCGCGGTTGGTGGCGGCGATGATGTGGGCGCGGCTGGTCCGCTTCTGGGTTTCGCCGACTCGCTGGTATTCGCCGTTTTCGAGGACGCGCAGCAGCTTGGCCTGCAGTTCGAGCGGCAGCTCGCCGATCTCGTCGAGGAACAGGGTGCCGTCGGCGGCGTCCTCGAAATAGCCGGCCTTGGCCGTCGTGGCGCCGGTGAAGGCGCCGCGCGCATAGCCGAACAGCGTGGGTTCGACCAGCGTCGGCGCGATGGCGGCGCAGTTCAGCGCGAAGAAGGGCTTGTCGCCGCGCGGCGTGTCGAAGTGCAGGCAGCGGCTGGCGACGATCTCCTTGCCGCTGCCCGATTCGCCTTCGATCAGCACCGGGAACGGCGCATCGGCGAACTGCCGGAGCTGCGCGCGCAGCTTCTGCATCGGCGGGCTGTCGCCGATCAGCGGCGATGGCTTGCGCGCGCGCGTTTGCGTTTCTTCGAGCGCGCGGAAGCGCAGCGCGCGGTGCAGGACGGCCTGCAGCTCGGCCGGATTGCAGGGTTTGGAAACGAAATCGCAGGCGCCCAGCGTGCGCGCGTGGCGGGCGTTGCTTTCGTCGCTCTGCCCGGACAGGACGACGATTTTCATTTCCGGCGCTGTCTTGAGCAGATCGGCGATCAAGGCAAAGCCTTCGTCCGGACGGTGCGGCAGCGGCGGCAGGCCGAGGTCCACCAGCGCCAGGTCGGGGAGCTTGCGCAACTGGCGGAGCAGCTGGGCGCAGTGCGGCCGCGAGTGGCTGGTCAGGACCTCGAACGCCTGGCCCATGGAAAAACTGAGCGTATCGGCGATCAGCGGGTCGTCGTCGACGATGAGCAGAAGCGGTTTTTCCGACGCTTGGGAGTCCGGGGAGCTGGCCATAAATGTTCTCGGGAAGGTCCGGCGTTGGGATTTCTCATTATTTCACAAATACATACCGACGTAATTTTCGGCGTTTTCTGGGTCGGCGCTTCGGGTATAATCGCCGATCAAATTTTTTTGGGATGCAGCGGTGCCGGCCGACAGTCTGGTCAAAATTACCGACCTCAATTTCGCTTACGACGAACGGCCCATTCTGAACGGAATCAACATGGAGATTCCGCGCGGCAAGGTCGTCGCGATCATGGGCGGTTCGGGCTGCGGGAAAACCACCCTGCTACGCCTGATCGGCGGACAGCTAAAGCCGAGCAGCGGCGACGTGCTGGTCGACGGCCGTTCGGTCCCGAAGATGGGGCACGACGAACTCTACGCCCTGCGCCGGCGCATGGGCATGCTGTTCCAGTTCGGCGCGCTGTTCACCGACATTTCCGTATTCGACAACGTCGCCTACCAGATGCGCGAGCATACCGATCTGCCCGCCGAACTGATCCGCGACATGGTCCTTCTGAAGCTCAACGCGGTGGGACTGCGCGGCGCGCATGCCCTGATGCCCGGCGAGCTGTCCGGCGGCATGGCACGGCGTGTGGCGCTGGCGCGCGCGATCGCGCTCGATCCGATGCTGATGATGTACGACGAGCCGTTCACCGGCCTCGATCCGATTTCGCTGGGCGTCATCGGCCAACTGATCCGCAAGCTCAACGACGCGCTTGGCGCGACCTCGATCATGGTTACGCACGACATCCACGAGTCCTTGCAGATCGTCGATTACATCTATTTCATGTCGGGCGGCCGCGTCGTCGCACAGGGCACGCCGGACGAAATCCGCGCGTCGCAAGACCCCTTCGTGCACCAGTTCGTCGGTGCCGAGGCCGACGGTCCGGTCCCCTTCCATTATCCGGCGCCGCCCATCGAGCAGGATTTGCTGCGCGGAGGCGCCCGTGCTTGACTGGATCATCGAGTTCGTTCGCGGCCTGGGGCATCGGGTTAACGACCGCCTGCAGCGCCTCGGGTTTTCGGCGCGCTTCTTCTTCATGCTGCTGGTTTACTCCGGGCAGTCGTTCCGGCGCATCCATCTGACGATACGCGAAGTCTATTTTTCCGGCGTCCTGTCGCTGTTGATCATCCTCGTTTCGGGGTTGTTCGTCGGGCTGGTGCTCGGCTTGCAGGGCTATGAAACGCTGCAGCGCTACGGTTCGTCGGAAGCGCTCGGTATTCTCGTGGCGCTCTCGCTGACGCGCGAACTCGGGCCGGTGGTCGCCGGCCTGCTCTTCGCTTCGCGCGCCGGTTCGTCGATCACGGCGGAAATCGGCCTGATGAAGGCTACCGAGCAGCTCAAGGCGATGGACATGATGGCGGTCAATCCGATCGCCCGCGTCGTCGCGCCGCGTTTCTGGGGCGGCGTCATCTCGATGCCGCTGCTCGCCGCGATGTTCTCGGCGATGGGCATCTTCGGCGGCTACCTGATCGGCGTCGTCTTCATCGGCGTCGACGAAGGCGCGTTCTGGTCGCAGATGCAGGCGTCGGTCGATTTCCGCAGCGACATCTGGAACGGCGTGATCAAGAGTTTCGTGTTCGGGGTCGCCGTTTCCCTGATCGCTGTTTTCGAGGGCTACGATTCGGTGCCGACGGCGGAGGGCGTTTCGCGCGCCATTACCCGTACGGTGGTGAATTCGGCGCTGGCCATCCTGGCGCTCGATTTTGTGTTGACCTCCTTCATGTTCCGGGGGCTTTGATGAATCGCAAGTTGCTCGACCTCTGGGTCGGTTTTTTCGTTGCCATTGGCATTGCGGCACTGTTGTTTTTGGCGCTAAAGGTCGGGAATCTCTCGGCCGCCAACTTCGTCGAGACTTACCCGCTGGTGGCCAAGTTTGATAACATCGGCGGGCTGAAAGTGCGCGGTCCCGTGAAGAGCGCGGGCGTGGTGGTGGGGCGCGTGACGGACATCCGTTTCGATCCGGCCAGCTACGAGGCGGTGGTGACGCTCAATATCGATGCGCGCTATCGCTTCCCGAAAGATACCTTCGCCTCGATCCTAACGGCCGGCCTGCTCGGCGAGCAGTACATCGGCCTCGACGTCGGGGGGGAAGAAAAGACGTTGAATGCGGGCGACACGATCGCCAAGACGCAGTCGGCCGTCGTGCTGGAGAAACTGATCAGCCAGTTCCTCTTCAGCAAGGCGTCCGAAGGTCCGGATAAGCAATAACTCGAAAGGTCTCGTTCGTGAAGAAAATGATTGCGCCGCGCGTGTTCTCGCTGGTCATCGCCACTGCCGCCATGGGCGGCCTGAGCGGCTGTGCGACGACGTACAACAACCCGAAGGATCCTTTCGAGGGTTTCAACCGCGCCATGTTCGCGGTCAACGAAGGCATCGACACGGTCGCCCTCAAGCCGCTGGCCAAGGGCTACGACGCGGTGGCACCGCTGCCGGTGAAGACCGGGATCGGGAATTTCTTCGGCAACATCCGCGACGTGTGGACCGCCCTCAACAATCTCCTGCAGGGCAAGGTCGGGGATGCGGCGTCTGACGTCGGCCGCGTGCTGGTCAATACCACGGTCGGGATCGGCGGCGTATTCGACGTCGCCAGCGAAATGGGCCTGCAGAAGCACGACGAGGATCTCGGGCAGACGCTCGGCAAGTGGGGGGTCGGCGACGGTCCGTATTTCTACTGGCCGATCATCGGGCCGCGCACCACGCGCGACACCTTCGGCTGGGTCGCCGATACGGCGGCCGATCCGGTCTGGCACGTCGACGAGATCGATGTGCGCAATACCATGGTCGGCGTCGGCTTCATCGACATGCGCGCCAGCCTGCTACCGACCGACAAGGTGATCGAGGAAGCGGCCTTCGACAAGTACAGCTATATCCGCGACGCCTATCTGCAGCACCGACGCAGCGAGATCTACGACGGCAACCCGCCCCGCGAACGTCTTGAAGACTAAGCTGTCCACGCATCGTCTTTTTTTGAGAGAGATTTCATGAAGTCCCTGTTTTCGCTGCTGTTCGGAGTTTTTCTGCTGGCGTCCCCGGCCATTGCGCAGGAGCTCGGCCCGGATGCCCTGATCAAGAAGGTGACCGAGGACGTCCTGACCGTCGTCCGTCAGGACAAGGATATTCAGAGCGGCAACTCCAAGAAGGCGATCGATCTCGTCGAGACCAAGGTCGTCCAGCATTTCAATTTCGACCACATGACGGCGCTGGCGCTGGGGCGCGACTGGAAGAAGGCGACGCCGGAGCAGAAGAAGCGTCTGGCCGAGGAGTTCAAGGCCCTGCTGGTGCGCACGTATTCGAATTCGCTGACCGCCTACAAGAACCAGACCGTCGTCTACAAGCCGTCCAAGTTGCAGGGCAACGAGGTCGACGTGCTGATCCGCACTGAAATCCAGCAGCCCGGCAACAAGCCGGTCCAGCTCGACTATGCGCTGGAGAAGCAGGGCGACGCCTGGAAGGTTTACGACGTGGTCGTCGCCGGCATCAGTCTGGTCACCAATTACCGCGACACCTTCGCGCAGGAAGTGCGCGCCGGCGGCATCGACGGCCTGCTCCAGATGCTGGTGAACCGCAACAAGCAACTCGAAAACGGCAAGAAATGATCGAACAGACAGGCGACCGCCTGCGCGTCACCGTCCCGATGGTGATCGCCAACGCCAGCGCCCTGCTCGAAGCAGGGCGTTCGCGTTTGTCCGCCGGCGAGTCGGTTTTCGACCTGGCTGCGGTCGGCGAGGCCGATTCTTCCTCCCTGACCCTGCTTTTCGCCTGGCAGCGCGCCGCGCGTGCCAAGGGGGCGACGCTGCGCATCGCGAATCCGCCGGCCAGCCTGGTCAGTCTGGCGGCGCTGTACGGCGTTTCCGAACTCCTCCCGCTCGCCTGAACGGCGCGCCTTGACTGTCGAGGGCGCCATGGGCGTTGCCGTCTCCATTGATCAGGTCGAAAAGCGCTTCGGTCCGCTGCGCGCGCTCGACGGCGTTTCGCTGCAGATCGCCGAGGGCGAGTTCTTCGGCCTGCTCGGGCCGAACGGCGCCGGCAAGACGACGCTGATCTCCTGCCTCGCCGGCCTCGCGCGGCCGGACGCCGGACGCCTCACGGTGATGGGGCGCGACGTCGTCGCCGACTACCGCGCGGCGCGCCGCCTGCTCGGCGTCGTGCCGCAGGAGCTGGTCTTCGATCCCTTCTTCTCGGTGCGCGAAACGCTGCGCATCCAGTCCGGCTATTTCGGCATCCGCAACAACGACGACTGGATCGACGAGATTCTCGCCAACCTCGACCTGACGTCGAAGGCCAACACCAATATGCGCCGCCTCTCGGGCGGTATGAAGCGGCGCGTGCTGGTCGCCCAGGCGCTGGTGCACAAGCCGCCGGTGATCGTGCTCGACGAGCCGACTGCCGGCGTCGACGTCGAGTTGCGCCAGGGGCTGTGGCAGTTCGTCCAGCGTCTGAACCGCGAGGGGCACACGGTCATTCTCACCACGCATTATCTCGAGGAAGCGGAGGCGCTGTGCGGGCGGATCGCGATGCTCAAGCAGGGGCGCATCGTCGCGCTCGACACGACGAGCAATCTGCTGGCGCGCTTTGCCGGCCATACGCTGAGCGTGCGCCTGGCGCCCGGCGCGGCGCTGCCCGACGCGCTGCGCGCGCGCGCGACTGAAAAGGACGGCTTCTGGCATCTGCGCCTGGGCGGGCTGGCCGAAGTCGAGGCGATTCTCGCCGCGCTGCGCACCGCCGCCTGCGCCTTTGAAGACCTGCGCCTGACGCAGGCCGACCTCGAGGACGTTTTCATCGGCCTCATGCAAGGCGCGGAGGGCGTCCGATGACCGGCTTTCGCACCCTGCTCTACAAGGAAGTGCTGCGCTTCTGGAAGGTCGGCTTCCAGACCGTCGCCGCGCCGGTGCTGACGGCGCTCCTCTACCTGCTGATCTTCTCGCACGTGCTCGACCGGCACGTGCTGGTGCACGGCGTTCCCTACGCCGCCTTCCTGATCCCAGGACTGGTCATGATGTCGCTGGTGCAGAACGCCTTCGCCAACAGCTCGTCGAGCCTGATCCAGTCGAAGATCACCGGCAGCGTCGTGTTTGTCCTGCTGCCGCCGATCTCCTACCTCGAGTTCTTCCTCGCCTACGTCGTCGCGGCCGTCCTGCGCGGCCTGATGGTCGGCGCCGGCGTCCTGCTCGTGACCGCGTGGTTCGCGCCGCTGAGTTTCGTCGCGCCGCTCTGGATCATCGCCTTCGCCGTGCTCGGCGGCGGCATCCTCGGCGCCTTCGGCATGATCGCCGGCATCTGGGCGGACAAGTTCGACCAGCTGGCCGGGTTCCAGAATTTCCTGATCCTGCCGCTGACCATGCTCTCCGGCGTTTTTTACTCGCTTCACTCGCTGCCTGCGTTCTGGCAGGGCGTGTCGCATTTCAATCCCGTGTTCTATATGATCGACGGCTTCCGCTACGGCTTTTTCGGCGTCTCCGACGTGGCCCCGGAAAGCAGCCTGGCGGTCGTCGCCATCAGTTTTCTCGCAGTCTCGGCGGCCACGCTGGCGATGCTGCGCAGCGGTTACAAATTGAGGTCCTGAATCATGATGCACCCCGAGCAAGTCCATAAACTGATCGCCGCGGGCCTGCCCTGCGCGCACCTGCAGGTCGAGGGCGACGGCCACCATTTCGAGGCCGTGATCGTCAGCGCCGAGTTCGCCGGCAAGAACCGCGTGCAGCGCCAGCAGCGCATCAACCAGGTGCTCAAGGCGCATTTCGACAGCGGCGAACTGCATGCCCTGTCGATGAAGACCTATACCCCGGAAGAGTGGAGCGCCGCCCGTGGATAAGCTGCTGATCCAGGGCGGCACCCCGCTCGCCGGCGAAGTCGCCATTTCGGGCGCGAAGAACGCCGCGCTGCCCATCCTGTGCGCCAGCCTGCTGTCGTCCGAACCGCTGCAGCTGTCCAATGTGCCGCACCTGAACGACATCTCGACGATGCTGCGCCTGATCGCGCAGATGGGCGTCGAGGTCACGCTCGACGGCGCCGACGGACTCGTGCTCGACAGCCGTGGCCTGAACAACCCGCTGGCACCGTACGACATGGTGAAGACCATGCGCGCCTCGATTCTCGTGCTCGGCCCGCTGCTCGCGCGCTGCGGCGAAGCCAAGGTCTCGCTGCCCGGCGGCTGCGCGATCGGCGCGCGCCCGGTCGATCAGCACATCCGGGGTCTGCAGGCGATGGGCGCCGAGATCCACGTCGAGCAGGGCTACGTGCACGCCAAGGCCAAGCGCCTGAAGGGCGCGCGCATCGTCACCGACATGGTGACGGTGACCGGAACCGAGAACCTGATGATGGCCGCCGTGCTGGCCGACGGCGAGACGATCATCGAAAACGCCGCGCGCGAGCCGGAAGTCGTCGACCTGGCGAACTGCCTGGTGGCGATGGGCGCACAGATTTCCGGCGCCGGTACCGACGTCATCCGCATCCGCGGCGTCGAGCGCCTGCACGGCGCGGCGCATCCGATCATGCCCGACCGCATCGAGACCGGCACCTATCTGTGCGCCGCCGCGGCGACCGGCGGCAACATCCGCCTGGTGAAGACGTCGGCGGCCTATCTCGATTCCGTCGTCGACAAGCTGCTCGACGCCGGTTGCGAGATCGCCACCGAACGCGACGCGATCACCCTCAAGGCGCCGCAGAAGCTCAAGGCGGTCAGCCTGCGCACGGCGCCGTACCCGGCCTTCCCGACCGACATGCAGGCGCAGTTCATGGCCATCAACTGCGTCGCCGAAGGCTCCGCGGTGATTCGCGAGACGATCTTCGAGAATCGTTTCATGCACGCCGTCGAACTGATCCGCCTCGGCGCCGACATCAAGATCGACGCCAACAACGCGGTGGTCACCGGCGTGCCGCGCCTGGACGGCGCGACGGTCATGGCAACCGACCTGCGCGCCTCGGCCAGCCTCGTCATCGCCGGCCTCGTCGCACAGGGCGAAACGCTGATCGAGCGCATCTATCACCTCGACCGCGGCTACGAGCGCATCGAGGAAAAACTGTCCCGCCTCGGCGCGCGGGTCAAGCGCGTGCATTAAGGCGCGCGCCGTCGTGGGCTAGAATCCAATAACGCTTTCAACTCTTGTTCAGGAATCCGCCGTGAACGGCATCACCATCGCCCTCTCGAAGGGCCGCATTTTCGAAGAAACGCTGCCGCTGCTGGCCGCCGCCGGGATCGTTCCGACCGAGAATCCCGAAACCTCGCGCAAGCTGATCATTCCGACCAACCGCGCCGACGTGCGCGTCGTCATCGTGCGCGCCACCGACGCGCCGACCTACGTCCAGTACGGCGCCGCCGACATCGGCGTCGCCGGCAAGGACGTGCTGCTCGAGCACGGCGGCGACGGTCTCTACCAGCCGCTCGACCTGAAGATCGCCAAGTGCCGCATGATGGTCGCCATCCCCGAGGGCTTCGACTACGCGCACGCCGTGCGCCAGGGCGCCCGTCTGAAGGTGGCGACCAAGTACATCAACACGGCGCGCGAGCACTTTGCGGCCAAGGGCGTGCATGTCGACCTGATCAAGCTTTACGGTTCGATGGAGCTCGCGCCGCTCGCCGGGCTGGCCGACGCCATCGTCGACCTGGTGTCCACCGGTGGCACGCTGAAGGCCAACAAGCTGGTCGCCGTCGAACACATCCTCGACATCTCCTCGCGCCTGATCGTCAATCAGGCCGCGCTGAAGCTCAAGCGCGAGACGCTGGCGCCCATTCTCGAAGCCTTTGCCCGAGCGGTGAAATGATGATTGCGATCAAGCGCTTTGCCAGTACCGACGCCGATTTCAAGGCCCGCCTCGACGCCCTGCTCGCCTTCGAAGGAGCGCAGGACGAAGCCGTCGACCGTACCGTCGCCGCCATCCTCGCCGACGTCAAGGCGCGCGGCGACGCCGCCGTCGTCGACTACACCAATCGCTTCGACCGCCTGACGGCGACGGCGATGGCCGACCTGGAGCTGTCGCGCGACGAATTGCACAAGGCGCTGAGCGGACTGCCCGCGGCGCAGCGCGAAGCGCTCGAAACCGCCGCCGCGCGCGTGCGCGCCTACCACGAGCGGCAGCCGCTCAAGGGCTGGCAGTATGAGGAAGCGGACGGCACGCTGCTCGGCCAGATGGTGACGCCGCTCGACCGCGTCGGCCTCTACGTGCCCGGCGGCAAGGCCGCGTATCCCTCGTCGGTGCTGATGAACGCGATTCCGGCCAAGGTCGCTGGCGTCAAGGAACTGATCATGGTCGTGCCGACGCCCGGCGGCGAGCACAACCAGCTGGTGCTCGCAGCGGCGGCGCTGGCCGGCGTCGACCGCGTGTTCACGATCGGCGGCGCGCAGGCCGTCGGCGCGTTGGCCTACGGCACGCAGACGATCCCGCAGGTGGACAAGGTGGTCGGCCCGGGCAACGCCTACGTCGCCGCCGCCAAGCGCCGCGTCTTCGGCATCGTCGGCATCGACATGGTCGCCGGCCCCTCGGAGATTCTCGTCGTCTGCGACGGGCAGACCGACCCCGACTGGGTGGCGATGGACCTCTTCTCGCAGGCCGAGCACGACGAACTGGCGCAGTCCATCCTCGTCTGCCCGGACGCCGCCTATATCGACCGCGTCGCCGCATCGATCGACAAGCTGCTGCCGACCATGCCGCGCCGCGACGTGATCCGCGCCGCGCTGGAAAACCGCGGCGCGCTGATCCAGGTGCGCGACCTCGACGAGGCCTGCGCGATCGCCAATCGCATCGCGCCCGAGCACCTCGAACTGTCGCTCGCCAACGCCGACGCCTGGGTGGAGAAGATCCACCACGCCGGCGCCATCTTCATCGGCCGCTACACCTCGGAATCGCTCGGCGACTACTGCGCCGGCCCGAACCACGTGCTGCCGACTTCGGGCAGCGCGCGTTTCTCGTCGCCGCTCGGCGTCTACGATTTCCAGAAGCGCACCAGCCTGATCCGCGTCTCCCGCGAAGGGTCGAAGACGCTGGGGCGCATCGCCGCCACGCTGGCGCACGGCGAAGGCCTGCCGGCGCACGCGCGCTCGGCCGAGTACCGCCTGGAAGAAGAATAAGCGGCACCCGAATACAAAGCACCGACAGGTGCGGCCAGTCTTCAATAACCATCAGGGAGGATGTATGAAGATTCAGAAGCGTGTCGTAGCCCGGTTCGTTCCGCTGTGCGCAGCTTTGTTCGCGACCTTCGCCGCCGGTGCGGTGCAGGCCGACGAGGCGCTGGCCAAGGCCAAGTTGTGCACGGGTTGTCACGGTGTCGACAAGAAGATCGTCGGCCCGGCCTACAAGGACGTGGCCGCCAAATACGCCGGCCAGAAGGACGCCGAAGCCACGCTGACCAACGCCATCCAGAAGGGCAGCAAGGACGTTTTCGGTCCGGTGCCGATGCCGCCGAATCCGGGCGTGACGCCCGCCGAGGCCGCCAAGCTGGCCAAGTGGGTGTTGTCCCTCAAGTAATCCGGGGCGTTCGCGAACCTCGCCGCCCTACTGCGCGTCGAGGTTCGCGAGGATCGTCCTGAGCGCCGTCGCGAGTTCCAGGCACTGCGCGTCGGTGCCGATCGTGATGCGCAGGAACTGGTCGATGCGCGGCTGCCTGAAGTGGCGCACGATGATGCTGCGTTCGCGCAGCGCCGCCGCCAACCGTGCCGCGTCGTGCCGCGGGTGACGGGCGAAGACGAAGTTGGCGGCCGACGGCAGCACGTCGAAACCGAGCGCGCGCAGTTCGCCGTTCAGCGCCTCGCGGCTTGCGATCACCGCCCGGCGCGTGCTTTCGAAGTGTGCGCGATCGTCCATCGCCGCGACCGCGCCGGCAATCGCCAGACGGTCGAGCGGGTAGGAGTTGAAGCTGTCCTTGACGCGCTCCAGGGCTTCGATCAGGTCGGCGTGGCCGACCGCGTAACCGACGCGCAAGCCGGCCAGCGAGCGCGACTTCGACAGGGTGTGCACGACCAGCAGGTTGGGGTGGCGGCGCACCAGCGCGATCGCCGATTTTCCCCCGAAATCCACGTAGGCCTCATCGATCACCACGACCGACTGCGCGTTCGCGGCCAGCAGGCGCTCGATCGCCGCCAGCGGCAGCGCGCGCCCGGTCGGTGCGTTCGGGTTGGGGAAGATGATCCCGCCGTTCGGGCGCGAGTAGTCCTCGACGCGAATCGCGAAGTCCTCGTCGAGCGGAACGGTCTCGTAATCGACGCCGTACAGTCCGCAGTACACCGGGTAGAAGCTGTAGGTGATGTCGGGGAAGAGCAGCGGCGCGTCGTGCTTGAGCAGGGCCTGGAAGACGTGCGCCAGCACCTCGTCGGAGCCGTTGCCGACGAAGACGTGGCGCGGCTCGATGCCGTCTCCGGCGTAATGGGCGGCGACCGCTTCCTTGAGCCGGTGCCCGGTCGGGTCCGGGTAGAGGCGCAGGAACTCGCCGTTCTCGCCGAGCTCGTCGCGGATCGCCGTCACCGCGCGCGGCGACGGCGGGTAGGGATTTTCGTTGGTGTTCAGCTTGACGAGATTGGGCAGCTTCGGTTGTTCGCCCGGCACGTAGGGCGTCAGGCGATGAACTAGGGAACTCCAGTATTGGCTCATGGCGGCTCGGCAGGTCGGGTGCAGCGGAAGGCCGAAATGGTATCATGCTCGCCTGTCCGCAACAGGCCGTGCGCCGCGCGCGCCAGCGGGTTTTCCCGCGGTTTGCCGTTCCTGTTTGCAGTCCTCTCCCGATTGTTGTTCATTTGCAATGGTGCTCCGATGCGGCAAGCCGAGATTTCCCGAAATACCCTCGAAACCCAGGTCACGGTTCGTCTGAACCTCGATGGCTCAGGCCAGGGCAAATTCGCCACCGGCGTCCCCTTCCTCGACCACATGCTCGACCAGATCGCCCGGCACGGGCTGATCGACCTCGAGGTCGAAGCCAAGGGCGATCTCCATATCGACGCGCACCACACGGTCGAGGATATCGGCATCACCTTCGGGCAGGCGCTGGCCAAGGCGGTCGGCGACAAGAAGGGGTTGCGCCGCTACGGCCACGCCTACGTGCCGCTCGACGAAGCGCTGTCGCGCGTCGTGGTCGATCTGTCGGGACGTCCGGGGCTCGAGTTCTTCGTCGATTTCAAGCGCGCCATGATCGGCAGCTTCGACGTCGACCTCACGCACGAATTCTTCCAGGGCCTGGTCAACCACGCCCTGATTTCGCTGCACATCGACAATCTGCGCGGCGAGAACGCGCACCATCAGGCCGAGACCGTGTTCAAGGCCTTCGGTCGCGCGCTGCGCATGGCCGCCGAGCTCGACCCGCGCGCCGCCGGCAGCATCCAGTCGACCAAGGGCGTGCTGTGATGGCGGCAGGAACGATCGCCGTCGTCGACTACGGCATGGGCAACCTGCGCTCGGTCTGGCAGGCGCTCGTGCACGTGGCCGGCGGCCGCGAAGTGGTCGTCACCGCCGACCCGGCGGTGGTCGCCGCCGCCGAGCGCGTGGTCTTTCCCGGCCAAGGCGCGATGCCCGACTGCATGCGCGAACTCGACGCGCGCGGCCTGCGCCCGGCCGTGCTCGCCGCAGCGCGGGACAAGCCTTTTCTCGGCATTTGCATCGGCGAACAGATGCTCTTCGAGCACAGCGCCGAAGGCGACGTGGCCGGACTCGGCGTCTTTGCCGGCGAGGTGCGCCGCTTTCCCGCCGAGAAGATGATCGACGCCGCCGGCAATCGCCTGAAGGTGCCGCACATGGGCTGGAACGAAGTGCGCCAGACGCGGCCGCATGCCCTGTGGCAGGGCATCGCCGACGGCGCGCGTTTCTACTTCGTGCACAGCTACTACGTCGACCCGGTCGACCGGGCCTGCGTGGCGGGCACTACCGACTACGGCATCCCCTTTACCAGCGCGGTGGCGCGGGATAATATCTTCGCCATTCAGTGCCACCCGGAGAAGAGCGCCCAGGCGGGCCTCGCGCTGCTGGAAAACTTCATTCGCTGGAAGCCCTGAGCGGCAATCCTTTCGATCCTTCCGTATTTTCTCTCGACCCCCGTTCCCCCACATGCTGATCATTCCCGCGATTGACCTGAAGGGCGGCCAGTGCGTCCGTCTCAAGCAGGGCCTCATGGACGACGCCACCGTCTTTTCCAATTCTCCCGGCGAACAGGCGCGCCACTGGCTCGAACAGGGCGCGCGCCGCCTGCACGTCGTCGACCTGGACGGCGCCTTCGCCGGCAAGCCGAAGAACGAGAGCGCGATCCGGGAAATCGTCAAGGCGGTCGGCGACGACATCCCCGTGCAGCTCGGCGGCGGCATCCGCGACCTCGACACCATCGAGCGCTGCCTCGACGGCGGCATCAGCTACGTGATCATCGGCACCGCCGCGGTGAAGAACCCCGGTTTCCTGCACGACGCCTGCGGCGCCTTCCCCGGCCACATCATCGTCGGCCTCGACGCCAAGGACGGCAAGGTCGCCGTCGACGGCTGGTCGAAGCTGACCGGGCACGACGTGATCGATCTCGCCCGGAAATACGAGGACTACGGCGTCGAAGGCATCATCTACACCGACATCGGGCGCGACGGCATGCTGTCCGGCATCAACATCGAAGCCACCGTGAAGCTGGCGCAGGCGCTGCGCATCCCGGTGATCGCCAGCGGCGGCCTGTCCGACATCGAGGACATCCGCAAGCTGTGCGCCGTCGAGGCGGAAGGCGTCGTCGGCACCATCGCCGGACGCGCCATCTACGACGGCTCGCTCGATTTCGCAGCGGCGCAGGCGGAAGCCGAGCGCCTCGGCCAGAACTGAAGAAAGCGCGGTCATTTTGGGTCTCGCCAAACGCATCATCCCCTGTCTTGACGTCACCGCCGGCCGCGTCGTCAAGGGCACCAACTTCGTCGACCTGCGCGACGCCGGCGATCCGATCGAGATCGCGCGCCGCTACGACGAGCAGGGCGCCGACGAAGTCACCTTCCTCGACATCACGGCCTCGAGCGACCAGCGCGACATCATCCTGCACATCGTCGAAGCCTGCGCCGCGCAGGTCTTCATTCCGCTGACCGTGGGCGGCGGCGTGCGCACGGTGGCCGACGTGCGGCGCCTGCTCAACGCCGGTGCCGACAAGGTCAGCATGAACACGGCGGCCGTCCAGAATCCCGACCTCGTTGCCGACGCCTCGGCCAAGGTCGGCAACCAGTGCATCGTCGTCGCGATCGACGCGAAGCAGACGGCGCCCGGCCTCTGGCAGGTGTTCACGCACGGCGGGCGCAACAATACCGGCCTCGACGCGGTCGAATGGGCACGCAAGGTGCAGCAGCTCGGCGCCGGCGAAATCCTGCTGACCAGCATGGACCGCGACGGCACCAAGAACGGTTTCGACCTCGCCCTGACGCGCGCCGTCTCGGATGCCGTCGACATCCCGGTGATCGCCAGCGGCGGCGTCGGCAACCTGCAGCATCTGGCCGACGGCGTCAGCGAAGGGCACGCCGACGCGGTGCTCGCCGCGAGCATTTTCCACTTCGGCGAATACACCGTGCGCGAGGCCAAGGAATACATGCGCGAGCGCGGCATCGAGGTGCGGCTGTGAGCGACCTCGACGTCGGTCAGGCCTGGCTCGATGCGCTCAAGTGGGACGCGCAGGGCATGATCCCGGCCATCGCGCAGGACGCGGAAAGCGGCCGCGTGCTGATGTTCGCCTACATGAACCGCGAGTCGCTGCAGGAAACGGTGCGTACCGGGAACGCGGTATACTGGTCCCGCTCGCGCAACCGCCTGTGGCGCAAGGGCGAGGAGTCCGGCCATTACCAGCGCGTCAGCGCCGTGCGCACCGACTGCGACGGCGACGTGCTGCTCCTTTCGATCGCGCAGGAGGGCGGCATCGCCTGCCATACCGGGCGCGAGAGCTGTTTTTTCCATCAACTCGACGGGCAACGCTGGGTCGCGGTCGATCCGGTGCTGAAAGACCCGAAGGACATCTACGCAAAATGAGCACACACGACATCCTGCATCGGCTTTCCGATACGCTCGCCTCGCGTCGTAACGCCGATCCCGAGACCTCCTACACGGCGCAGCTGTTCGCCAAGGGGCAAGATGCCATCCTCAAGAAGATCGGCGAGGAGAGCACCGAACTGGTCATGGCGGCGAAGGACGGCAAGCGCCTGAACATCGTCTGGGAGTCGACCGACCTGATCTATCACGTCCTCGTGCTGCTCGCCTTCCACGGCATGGGCATCGAGGACGTCTCGCAGGAAATGCGCCGGCGCGAGGGCATTTCCGGGATCGACGAGAAGAAGGCGCGGAGCGCCGAAAAATGAGCGACTGCCTGTTCTGCAAGATCGTGCGCGGCGAGATTCCCTCGCGCAAGGTGTACGAGGACGAACAGGTCTATGCTTTTCATGACATCAACCCGGCGCGCCCGGTGCATTTCCTGATCGTGCCCAAGCAGCACATCACGTCGCTGGCGACCGCCGGCGAGGCGGATGCGCCGGTGCTCGGCCGGATGCTCGCGGTGGCCGGCCGGCTGGCGACCGAACAGGGCAGCCCGGACGGCTTCCGGGTGATCATCAATACCGGGCGCGTCGGACAGCAGGAAGTCGAGCACCTGCACGCGCACATCGTCGGCGGACCGGACCCGGTCGGACCGATGCTCAAGCGAATTTAAGGAGACACATCATGGGTTCTTTCAGCATTTGGCACTGGTTGATCGTTCTGGTCATCGTCCTGCTGGTGTTCGGCACCAAGAAGCTGCGCAACGTCGGCTCCGATCTCGGCGGCGCGGTCAAGGGTTTCAAGGACGGCATGAAGGAAGGCACCGCCGAGGCGAAACCGGCCGACGCCGTGCCGCCGCAGCAGGTGAGCGGCGGCCAGACGATCGAAGGCGAAATCAAGGAAAAGACCAAGAGTTGAGCGTCGCCGCGGCCGGGCGCGACGGGGCGGTTTTCCGCGCCGTCCGGACGGCACGGTTCCCGCCGTTTCGTTTTTTCGTCCTTTCGTCCTGTGCGGCTCCTGATTCGCCTCGCTCCCGAGCCGTCGTCTTCGCACCCGTCCTCACTTCTTTCCTAGCCCGGTTCCCTCAATGTTCGATATCGGTTTTTCCGAGCTGATCGTCATCGCCGTCGTGGCGCTCATCGTGATCGGCCCCGAGCGCCTGCCCAAGGTGGCGCGCACGGCCGGGCACCTGCTCGGCCGGCTGCAACGCTACGTCAACGACGTGAAGTCCGACATCAACCGCGAGATGCAGCTCGACGAGCTGAAGAAGCTGCAGGCGCAGGTCGAGGAATCGGCGCGTAGCATCGAGCGCGACGTCGGCAAGGAGCTGCAGTCCGCCGAGACCTCGCTGAACCAGGCGGCGCAAGGGCTGACCGATGCCGTACCGCCGCCCGCCGACGCGTCGCCGGCCGTTGCCGCGCCGCCTGCGTCCGAAGCGCCGCCGGTCGCCGCGCCGGCGTCCGCAGCCCCCACCGCGCAGGCCTCCGGCGATGGCGCCGGCCCTGCCCAGAAAGCCTGAATTCCGCATGAGCAGCCAGCCGGAAGATTCCTTCCTGTCCCACCTGTTCGAGCTGCGCGACCGCCTGATCCGCGCGCTGCTCGCCGTGGGCATCGTTTTCGTCTGCCTCTTTCCGTGGGCCAAGGAACTCTATTCGCTGCTCGCGCAGCCGCTGCTGGCGACCCTGCCGCAGGGCGGGCAGATGATCGCGACCGACGTGGTCGGCGTCTTCCTGGTGCCGATGAAGGTGGCGATGATGGTCGCCTTCCTGATCGCGCTGCCCTACGTGCTCTACCAGGTCTGGGCCTTCGTCGCGCCCGGCCTCTACGCGCACGAGAAGCGTCTGGCGCTGCCGCTGGTCGCGGCCAGCGTCCTGCTTTTCTTCGTCGGCATGGCCTTCGCGTACTTTCTCGTCTTCCCGACGGTGTTCGGCTTCATGTCGAAGATCGCCCCCGAGGGCGTCGCCTGGATGACCGACATCGAGAAATACCTCTCCTTCGTGATGACGACCTTCATGGCCTTCGGCGTCACCTTCGAGGTGCCGGTCGTCGTCGTCGTGCTGGTGCGCATGGGCGTCGTCAGCATCGCCACGCTGCGCGAATGGCGTTCCTACGTCATCGTCGGCGCCTTCATCGTCGCGGCGATCTTCACGCCGCCCGACGTCATCTCGCAGCTGATGATGGCGATCCCGCTCTGCCTGCTCTACGAACTGGGCATCTTCATGGCCCGCTTCGTCGGCAAGAAACCGGTCGCCGATCCCGCGGCGGCGGTCGAAGCCGCGGATTCCGCCGCCACGGCGCCGGTTCCCGCCGCGCCGGCTTCCGACTGGCAGCCGGCGAGCGACGAGGAAATGAACAAGGTCGTGGCCGACCTCAACCGCCAGAAACCCGACTGATCCGGGTTTCCTCCGCCGACCTCCCCGACGCCGCCAGGATTTCCGGCGGCGTTTGTCTTTTTTGACCGGCATCAAATCCTCGCTTCAATAGTTGATTAAAATGCTCAACTATATACCCGAGTAAATCACTCGGGAATTGAACCGTGGAGCCGCCATGTTTTTTCCAAGACTGAAACAGTCCCTGCTCAGGGCCGAAACCGACAACGCGCACCTGCAGCGCGAAAACGCCGACCTGCAGGCGCGCGTCGCCCTGCTCGAAGCCGAACGCGCCAGCCTGCACGACGAGGCCGGCGTCCTGCGCCGCGAGCGCGCCAACCTCGAAGGCGTCTTCGCCAGCCTCGGCAGTTTCGGCGATTCGCTCGGCGGCGTGCGCGCGTCCTTCTTCGGGCTGGCGACCACGCTCAACCGGGAAAAGGCCTCGGCGCTCGAAGCGGCGGCGCAGTCGGACAGCAACCGCATCGCCTTCGAGCAGATCGCGGGCAATCTGCGCGCCATGTTCGCCCGCATGAGCGAGGCGTCGCGCAACGTCGACGGGCTCAACCAGCGCGCCGGCGAGATCGGCGGCATCGTCCGCCTGATCAAGGAGATCGCCGACCAGACCAATCTGCTGGCGCTCAACGCGGCGATCGAGGCGGCGCGGGCCGGCGAGGCCGGCCGGGGATTCGCCGTCGTCGCCGACGAGGTGCGCAAGCTGGCCGAGCGCACGGCGAAGGCGACGACCGAGATTTCCGGCCTGGTCGGCAGCATCCAGGAAGAGACGCGCGGCGCCAAGGCGGTGATGGAGGTCGGCGCGGAGGATGCCGCCCGCTACTCAGCCGAGAGCGAGGTCGCGATGCACAGCATGCAGCGCCTGCTCGACCTGTCGCGCCGCATGGAAGGCGCGGTCGCCGCGTCGGCGCTGCTGTCCAACGTCGAACTCGCCAACATCGAGGAGCTGACGCTGAAGCTCGAGGTGTACAAGGTCTTCCTCGGCATTTCGCGGATCCGCCCGGACGATCTGCCGGACGAGAAGCACTGCCGGCTCGGGCAGTGGTACTACGACGGCGAGGGGCGCGAGCGCTTCGCCGGACTGCCCGGCTACGCCGAGCTGGAAACGCCGCACCGCGCCGTGCATGTGCACGCCCGCCAGGCCGTCGCGCTCTACTACGAAGGCCGCATCGAAGCCGCGCTGGTCGAGCTGCAGGCGATGGAGAGCGCCAACCTGACGGTGATGGGCGGCATGAGCCGGATGCTCGGCAAGGCGGACGGGCAATGAAGGTCGCCGCGGGAGGCGAGATCGCCCGTGAGATGCGCATCGACGCCGCCGAGATTGCCGAGCGCAAGCGCTTCCTCGAACTCGGCGCCGACGACGCGGCGCGCCTGGCGACCGTGCATGCAGGCCTCGGCGACGGCATGCACGGCTTCGCCGGCGACTTCTACGAACGGCTGCGCGGCTATCCGCCGCTCGCTGCGCTGCTGCGCGACGACGCCACGCTGGCGCGCCTGCAGGGCGCGCACGAGCGTTACTTCCGCGAACTGACGGCGGGCGAGTACGACGCCGGCTACGTCGCGCGGCGGCTGGAAGTCGGCGTCACGCACGCGCGCATCGGCCTCGAACCGAAGTGGTACGTCGGCGCCTTCCGCCAGTACCTGTCGGGCATGCTGGACGCCGTCTGGGCGCACAGCGGCGGCCGCCGCGAGTCCTTCGTCCCGGCTTTCGACGCGCTGCTCAAGGTCGCCATGTTCGACCTCGGGTTGACGCTCGACACCTATATCCACGCCGACAAGCGGCGCATCGCGCTGCGCGACCGCGCCATCGAGTCGAGCGTCAACGGCATCTTCATCGCCGACGCGGGGCAGCCCGACTACCCGCTGATCTACGTGAATCCGGCCTTCGAGCGCGTGCTCGGCGCCGGTACCGGCTGCGTCGTCGGACAGCCGTGCATCTGCCGCCACGAAGGCGACGGGCAGGGCGACGGGCAGGGCGACGACGGCTACAGCGAAATCCGCCACGCCATCGCGCGCGGCAGCGAGGGCAACACCGTGCTGCGCCTGCGCCGCGCCGACGGCGAGCGGCGCTGGGTCGAGCTCTTCCTGGCGCCGGTGCGCAGCGAGTCCGGTGCGGTCACGCACTTCGTCGGCGTGCTCAACGACGTGACCTACCGCAAGGACGCCGAGGAGCGCCTCAACCACCTGGCCAACCACGATCCGCTGACCGGCCTGCCCAACCGCAACCTGCTGCACGACCGCCTGGCGCACGCCATCGCGCGCCGGCGCGAGGGCATGGCGGCGGTGCTCTTCCTCGACCTCGACCGTTTCAAGCTGATCAACGACAGCTACGGCCACGACGTCGGCGACGAGTTGTTGAAGGCGGTCGCGGCGCGCCTCTCGGCCTGCCTGCGCGCCGAGGATACGGTGGCGCGCCTGGGCGGCGACGAGTTCGTCGTGCTGCTCGAAGATCTGCCGGGCATCGACGCGGCGGCGAGCATCGCCGGCAAGATCGCCGCCCGCCTTGCCGAGCCGCTCAGCGTCGGCGGCCGCGAACTCCCGCTCGCGGCGAGCATCGGCATCGCGCTCTATCCGCGCGACGGGCGCGTCCCGCAGGACCTGCTGAAGAACGCCGATACCGCGATGTACCGCGCCAAGGAGGCCGGGCGCGGCGGCTTCTGCTTCTTCGCCGGCGAGATGAACATGCACGCGCTGCGCCGGCTGACGCTGGAGAACGAGCTGCGCCGCGCGCTCGACGGCGGCGAACTCGAAGTCTTCTACCAGCCGCAGGTGGCGATGGCCAGCGGCCGCCTGCTCGGCGCCGAGGCGCTGGTGCGCTGGCGGCATCCGCTGAAGGGGCTCGTCGCGCCGGCGGATTTCATCCCGGTCGCCGAGGAGACCGGACTCATCGTCGCGCTCGGCGAACAGGTATTGCGCGCCGCCTGCCGGCAGATCGCCGACTGGCAGCGGCGCGGACTGACGCCGTTGACGGTGGCGGTGAATCTCTCGCCGCGCCAGTTCCGGCAAGCCGATCTGGTGGCGACGATCGCCGGCATCCTCGCCGAGACCGGCGCCGATCCGGCGCGTCTCGAACTCGAAATCACCGAGAGCGCCGCGATGCAGAACGCCGACGAGGCGGTCGCCGCGCTGCGCCGTCTGCGCGCGATGGGTGTCGGGCTGGCGATCGACGATTTCGGGACCGGCTACTCGTCGCTCTCCTACCTCAAACGCTTCCCGATCGACAAACTGAAGATCGACCGTTCCTTCGTGCAGGGCGTCCCCGACGACGGCGACGACACGGCGATCGTGCAGGCGATTGCCGCGATGGCCGGCAGCCTCAAGCTCAAGCTGCTCGCCGAAGGGGTCGAAAGCGAGGCGCAGCGGGCGTTTCTCGAAAGCCTGGGATGCGCCGAGGCGCAGGGCTGGTTGTTCGGCCGGGCGCTGCCGGCCGCGGACTTCGAGCGGGCCTTCCTCAGCCCGCGGGTTTCCTGAGCGGGCCGGGAACGGTCGCCGCATGGCGGAGCGCGGCGCCGTCCTCGAACAGCCACAAGCTGCCCGGCGCCATCGTCGTCCACGTCTCGTTGTCGGTGAGCGGCTCGGTGGCGATGATCGCGACGCGGTCCTGCGGCCGCGTCAGCGTCGTGAAGTCGACGCTGACGTCCTGGTCCTTCAGGTGCGCCTGCGCGAAGGGCGCCTGGCGGACGATGTAGGCGAGCTTCGTCGAGCAATGCACGATCAGCCAGTCGCCGTTCGAGAGCAGGTAGTTGAACTCGCCGTGTCCGGAGAGTTCGAGGGTCAGCCGGCGCAGTTCGTCGAACAGCGCCTCGGCCGCCGGCGGCGCGGCGCCGAAGCGCTGCCGCAGCGACTGCAGCAGCCAGCAGAAGGCGCGCTCGCTGTCGGTGTTGCCGACCGGCAGGAAGCTGCCGTCGAGCGCCGGCGCGAAGTCGATCAGGTTGCCGTTGTGCGCGAAGATCCAGTAGCGCCCCCACAGCTCGCGGCGGAAGGGGTGCGTGTTCTCCAGCCCGACGACGCCCTGCGTCGCCTTGCGGATATGCGCGACGACGTTCTTCGAATGGATCGGATAGTTGCGCACCAGCGCGGCGATCGGCGAGGTGCTCGACGGCTGCGGATCGAGGAATAGGCGCACGCCGCGCCCTTCGAAGAAGGCGATGCCCCAGCCGTCGGCGTGCACGTCGGTGGCTCCGCCGCGCTGCTGGAAACCGGTGAAGGAGAAGCAGATGTCGGTCGGCACGTTGCAGTTCATGCCGAGCAGCTGGCACATTTTTCGTCTCTTTCCATGATAGCCTTCTCCCCAGCGGCTCTTGTAAATACAAGGGGTTTGGGCGGGTTTCCTCGGTTTGTAGAGGTGACACAAGCGAGCAAAATTCAGAAACACGAACGGGTGACACGTTGGCGGAATTCTTACATAAAAAACCGGGGTCGAGCCTCTGGTATTACAGGCGGCGCTATCCTCAGGATGTTGCCAAGGTGCTGGGCAAGGCGACGTACATGCAAAGTCTGACGACGACGGTTAAGCGGGATGCGGAAAGGCTTTCCCGAAGCGTCTCTGTGGAGTTCGATTCCATTTGCCATGAGGCTAGGCTAAAGCGTGATCTGGCCCTTGCAGGGGCCGTGTTGCCGCAAACGGTTGAGATGAAGGGGGCGGATTCATCTGTGAGTGCAGACGAGTTGTTTGCGCAGATTCCTGATTTGACGAGACAGGCGGCACGTCGGGTGATCGAGGAGCAGCAGCGCAACCCAGGGGGGTGGTTGAATGTGGTCAAGGGTTGGCAATCGCTTTATAAGGCGATGGCGGAAGGCAAAGTAATCACCGAGATACAAATGCCAGCCGTTAAGGCTCAGGCGTTCCTGAACGGAATTGAATCGGCAATACAGGCGAAGCCCTTGCCACCGGAAACGGTGGCGACAGGAGGGGGCAACGAGGCGCATCCTGCCACGGGGGCGGGTGAGTCGTGGGCGAGCGTATGCCGCCGTGCTTTGGCAATGTACCGTGATCGGGTTGGCGATGCGCGATACAAGCTGGCGCAACGGCGATTGCCCGAAATTAGGGTGGCATCGGTCACGCTGGCCCACGTTGAGGCGGGCTTGCTGGAATGGTGCCGGGGGCGTCTGAAGGATGTAACCCCGCGGACGGTAAAGACCCAGCTTGACTGCATGGTTTCCGCCTTGCGCTGTGTGCTGCCCACGTTGCCGATGCCGCGTCTGAAAGAACTTCAGGGGGTAATGCAGCCGCGAATGGATGATCGGCAGAGTATGTCGGTGCAGGCCATCCGAAAGGCGATAGAGGGGTTCAAGCAACGTCCGGCGAGTGTGAGGGTCAGGAAAGGCTATGAGGGCGGGGCTTCACAGTTCGATGCGATTGCCGTCGAGACGCTTGCCGTGCTTGGCATGCGGCCACGAGAGTTGATGCAGGCTAAGAGTGATGCGATTTGCGAAAAGACAGATGTGTTTGGCGTGAAGGGGTTTTATTTCAGAATCGCCGAGGGGAAGAACAAGGCTGCGGAAAGGGACATTCCGATTAGTGATGGCGCTCGCGCTGTGCTCGACATCGACAAGTTACGGGCCATGCTGGTTTGGCAGGAGAATAACCCGCGTTCGCTACACGGGGCGGTTTCGTCGAGGGGTACAAGATTCAAGAAATTGACGAATGGTTATACGCTCTACCAGATGCGGCATTCATGGAAAGACATTGCGGTTTGCCGGGGCATTGATTTTGAAATACGCGAACGCTTGATCGGGCATCAGGTGCAAGGTGTTGCAGCGGTGTATGGGTCAGGCGTTCCTTTGAAACTTGGGCTGGATGCTATCGAGGCTGTGCGCTCTGTGATCTTTGCTGCCGTAAAAGAAACAGATGCCCTGAGCTAGCGAGATGCTCATGGGCTTACAATCGCTATTTTCGCGGCAGAATGCCGCTTCTACTAACCATTCTTTGGAGTATGGCTTTGAAGTACATGGTATTTGCACTGGCACTGTTGCTTACTGGGTGCGCAAGCTCCGGCGTTGTTCCACTCACGGCGGACAAGTTCATGATTTCAAAGAACACTGCAAAGCTTGGAGGCGGGATTTCAGCCTCTGCCGCTGCCGAAGTTCACGAAGAGGCGACTGGCTATTGCATCAAGCAGGGAAAGAAGGCGGAAACAGTTGATCTTCAACTGGTCCCGGGCCGCGCTGGCTCGCTGGGGAACGTGACCCTTCAATTCAAATGTGTTTGATTTGACGTGCTGGAATAAGCTTAGTCAGCCCGACATTGGTTCGGGGTGCGAAGTTACAGACTCCAAGCCTCTAACGCTGTAAAGGCTTTGGCGGGGTTTTCCTGAATACGGTAGATGGCAGCACGGGACAGGCCTGTAGCATTGGAGATGGCCTGAATGCTTTCCTTGGCTTCTAGCTGGACCGTTACCTGTTCCAGCTGCTGCCGCGTGTAGCTAGGCTTTCTCCCTTTGAAGGCACCATGTTCCTTCGCATGGGCGATGCCGGCCATTTGCGCTTCCTTGGTGGCCTCGGCTTGAGCTTGTGCCGTTGCTGCCATGAAGGCAATCATCGAGTCCCTGACAGCCATTTGCGTGGGGTCTGTGCTGCTGCCATCAAAGACCATGCGGTTAATCACCGTCTTGATAATTACCCCGCGATTGAGCAATTCCCGGATGCTCTCGGTAACGTCGCTGTAGTTCCTCCCCAGTCGATCCACCCAGCGGACGACAAGCGTATCCCCCGCTCGCAGTAGATCGAACAGCCGTTTCCCTTGGGGGCGGTCTTTCAATCGCACCTGAACCCCTGATACCCCTTCGTCAGAGATAACCTGATCCATCGGCATGCCGAGCACTTCCTCCGCCTGTGTCTGCTGGTGATGGATGTTCTGTTCGGCGGTCGAAACGCGAGCGTAGAGAATCGTGGTCATATACGTTGTCCGTTGATGTGGTGTCCGTACTATGATCTGTCCGTATGGTTGATGTCAAGTCTAACGGACATTGTTTTAAGCGGATTCTGGATGTTCGTACGGGTATGCCTTAACGGACATTCGACCTCTCTTACCTCTACAAGCTTCTACAACTGCTCTTATCCTCTTGCTTCATGTAGCGATACTGGAAGTAGTTTCTATGTCATCCAGTGAACTACTGACATTCCATGTTTTCCGCATTGTGTCCCCGTTTCGACGGCCGGACATTAGAGTCCGGTGGCCCGCTTCGCTCGCTAAACGGAGAATCCGCGCTTCGCTTGTCTTTCCATTTAGGGTGACTCTAATTGAAATGCTTATAAATCAAGCTGTTATTGGTGTTGCGGGTTTGGCCGCTGGATGGTCGTGTTAGCGCTTCTAGGAGCGCTCTGCGTTCTTCATGGGAAGTGGCCCTAGGCCCGGCGCTCTGCTGGCCTCTGAGGCCGTTATAGGGGGCTTGCCGGTGGTATGGGGGAACTATGGCGGGGGCCGGGTTAGACGGGCTTCTGCACGTGCGGGGTGAAATCGGGTGCGAATGCAAGTGTCACGCTCAGGCGACACATTCGTCCGTTTAGAGGTGACACAAAAATAAAATAAAAGAAGATAACTTATTGATTTTATTGTCAATAAATAATCTTTTTCAGTTCATGCCGAGCAGCTGGCACATCGCCTTACTCCCGTTCGCGCGGCTGGGCCGGCCGCTTGCCGATCTTCACCTTGGCCTCGATCACCGTCTTCTCGCGGCGCAGCTTGAAGGGGACGATGTCGCCGGGCTTCAGGTCGGCGATCAGGTCGAGCATGACCTGCGGGTCCTTGGCCGGCCTGTCGGCGACGGCGAGCAGGATGTCGCCGGGACGGATGCCGGCGGCGTCGGCCGGGCTGCCGCGCATGACGCCGGCGATCAGCGCGCCGTCGGTGTCGGGCAGGTTGAAGGATTCGGCCAGTTCGGCGGTGATCTCCTGCGCCTCGACGCCGATCCAGCCGCGCGTCACGGTGCCGGTCAGGATGATCTGCTCCATGACGCTCTTCGCCGTCGATACCGGGATCGCGAAGCCGATGCCGAGCGAGCCGCCGGAGCGCGAGTAGATCGCGGTGTTGATCCCGATCAGGTTGCCCTGGCTGTCGATCAGCGCGCCGCCCGAGTTGCCGGGGTTGATCGCCGCGTCGGTCTGGATGAAGTTCTCGAAGGTGTTGATGCCGAGGTGCGAGCGGCCGAGCGCCGAGACGATGCCCATCGTCACCGTCTGGCCGACGCCGAAGGGATTGCCGATGGCCAGCGTGACGTCGCCGACGCCGACGTTGTTCATCTGCCCGAAGGTGATCGCCGGCAGCTTGAGCTCCTGCCCCTTCTCGGCCTGCACCTGCAGCACCGCGAGGTCGGTGTCGGGGTCGCTGCCGACGACGCGCGCCTTCAGGCTGCGGCCGTCGTTGAGCGCCACCTCGATCTGGTCGGCGGCTTCGACGACGTGGTAGTTGGTCAGGATGTAGCCGTTGGCGCTGACGATGACGCCCGAGCCGAGGCCGGAGTTGCGCTGCGTGCTGTCCGGCGCTTCGCCCTCGGGGCGGTCGCCGAAGAAATGGCGGAAGATCGGATCGTCGAGCAGCGGATGGCGCGGCACCTTGATCTGCTGCGAGGTGAAGATGTGCACGACGGAAGGCAGCGCCTTCTTCGCCGCCTCGCGGTACGAGGTGGCGGCAAGCACCGGCTCGCCGTTGCCGAACGACTCCTGCAGCGCGACGATGCTCGGGTAGCCGCCGCGCTTGCCGAGCCACTCGGGCTTGAGGGTGCTCACCACGAAGAGGAGGGCGAGACTAACCGTGACGGTTTGTGCAAAAATCAGCCAGAACCTGCGCATAGGGAAATTGGAGCCTGTGGATGAAACATGAGGATTTGACGCGTTATCTCGACGATCTGCTCGAAGTCGCGCGCTTCAAGGATTATTGCCCAAACGGCCTGCAAGTGGAAGGACGGCCCGAGGTGCGGCGCATCGTCGCCGGCGTCACCGCCAGCCAGGCGCTGGTCGATGCGGCGATCGCGCGCAATGCCGACGCGATCCTCGTGCACCACGGCTGGTTCTGGCGCGGCGAGGACGGCCGCGTCACCGGCATCCGCAAGGCGCGCCTGCAGGCCCTGCTGCGCCACGACATCAACCTGATCGGCTACCACCTGCCGCTCGACAGCCACGCCGAGTTCGGCAACAACGCGCAGCTCGCCAGGCGCTTCGGCTGGACCGCCGAGGGGCGCTTCGGCGAGCAGGACATGGGCTGGATCGGGCGCCCGGCGCAGCCGTGCACGCTCGATGCGCTGGTCGCCGGGGTCGGCGCGGCGCTCGCGCGCGCGCCGCTGGCGATCACCGGCGACGGCCGGCCGCTGCGCCGCGTCGCCTGGTGCTCGGGCGGCGCGCAGGGCTACTTCGAGCAGGCCATCGCGCTCGGCGCCGACGTCTATCTGTCCGGCGAGATTTCCGAGCAGACCGTGCATCTGGCGCGCGAGTCCGGCGTCGCCTACGTCGCCGCCGGGCATCACGCGACCGAACGCTACGGCGTGCAGGCGCTGGCTGCGCATCTCGCCGGGCGCTTCGGCCTCGAGTGCGAATTCGTCGATATCGACAACCCGGTCTAAGGTGCGACGCCGGCCCCGGATGCCGCTTTCGCCCGCGCGGCGCTAAACTTCCCACCCTTCGACCCTAGGAGTTCCGATGAGCTACGTCTTTCCGCCGGCCGCGCCGGTGAGCGTTCCCGTGGCCGGCAGCGCCGCCCGTTTTCCCGTCCGCCGGGTCTATTGCGTCGGCCGCAACTACGCCGACCATGCCGCCGAGATGGGTGCAGACACGCGCGAACCGCCGTTCTTCTTCAGCAAGCCGGCCGACGCGCTGGTGCCGGGCGGCGGCGACGTCGCCTATCCGCCGGCGACCGCCAATCTGCAGCACGAAGTCGAACTCGTCGTGGCGCTCGGCCGGGGCGGCGCGAACATCCCGCCCGCCGCGGCGCTCGACTGCGTCTTCGGCTATGCCGTCGGCTTCGACCTGACGCGCCGCGATCTGCAGAGCCGCGCCAAGGACAAGGGGCACCCGTGGGACATGGGCAAGGGCTTCGACCAGGGCGGGCCGATCGGCGCCATCGTCCCGGTCGCGAGCAGCGGCCACCCGGCGCGCGGCGCCGTGTGGCTCAAGGTCAACGGCGAGCTGCGGCAGAACGGCGATCTCGCGCAGATGTCGTGGAAGGTCGCCGAGGTGATCGCCAACCTGTCGCAATACGTCGAACTGGCGCCCGGCGACCTGATCTTCACCGGCACGCCGGCCGGCGTATCGACGGTGCAGCGGGGGGATGTGCTGGAAGGCGGCGTCGATGGCGTCGGCGAGCTGAAGATCCGGCTCGTCTGATGGCCGGCGCCGCGGATTCGCGCCTGCCCGGCGCGCTGGCGGCGGCGGTCGTCGCCGCGCTGGCCGTCTCCTGGTGCTTCGCGTTCGAGCGCGGGACCTGGGTGCTCGAAACGGCGCCGGTGTTCATCGCGCTGGCGCTGCTCGCTGCCACGCGCGTGCGTTTTCCGCTGACGCCGCTGCTCTACTGGCTGATCGCCGCGCACGCGCTGGTCCTGATCTACGGCGGCACCTACACCTACGCCCTGACGCCGTTCGGCGACTGGCTCGAGCAGGCGCTCGGCCTGTCGCGCAATCCCTACGACCGGATCGGCCACTTCATGCAGGGTTTCGTGCCGGCGATGGTCGCGCGCGAAATCCTGATCCGCCGCGCCGTGGTCAACGGCGCGGGCTGGCGCAACTTCCTGATCGTCTGCGTCTGCCTGGCCATCTCGGCGACCTACGAGTTCATCGAATGGTGGGCCGCGCTGGCGCTCGGGCAGGGCGCCGACGCCTTTCTCGGCACGCAGGGCGACGTCTGGGATACGCAGTGGGACATGCTGATGGCGACCGTCGGCGCGGCGAGCGCGCTGGTCCTGCTCGGCCGCCGGCACGACCGGCAGCTGGCGGCCCTCGGTGTAAAGTAGGCGCTGTTCGTCGCGCAGTTTGTTGCTATCGGAGCCGGGGTGAATCTAAAAACAAAATCGTCGCTCGCCATCGTGGCCTTGCTGCTCGTCCTGTTCGGCATCGGCGCGGTCATCCAGAACTACCTGATCCAGACCTCGCTCAAGCAGACCATTGCCGACCAGCAGTTTTCGCTGATCACGCGCGTCGCCGACGAAATCGACAGCCGCTTCCGCCTGCAGGGCGACGCCCTGGCGCGCGTCGCCGCCGGCATCGCGCCGGAGGTGCTGGCCGATCCGCTCCGCCTGCAGGCGTATCTCGAGGATCGGCATGGCTTGCTGTCCTTCTTCGACGATCTGGTGGTGGTCTCGCCGTCCCTGCGGGTGCTCGCCGACCATCCGGTGTTTCCCGGGCGGCGCGGAGCCGAGGTCGCCCACTTCGAACACCTGCGGCAGGTTTTGGAGACGCGCCAGCCGGCCATCTCGCCGCCCTTTCTCGGCAAGGTGACGCAGCGTCCGTCGCTCGCCCAGGCCGTTCCGGTCGTCGACGCCGCCGGGCGCACGGTCGCCATCCTCTCCGGGCAGATGAACCTGCTCGACCCCGGCTTTCTCGGTTCGCTGAACGAGCGCAAGAGCGGACGTAGCGGGCATTTCGTGCTGACCACGCGCGAGCGCGTGACCATCGTCAGCCGCTTCAAGGACCGGGTCATGCGGCTCAACGTCGTGCCCGGCGCGAATCCGGTGTTCGATCAGGCGATCGCCGGCTGGGAAGGCACGCAGGAAGGCACCACCAGCTACGGCCAGCGGATGCTGATGAGCTTTCGCTCGCTGCGCACGGCGGACTGGGTGCTCGGCTCCCTGCTGCCCGTCGAGGAGGCCTACGCGCCCATCCACGCTTCGCGGCAGACCGCGCTCTGGCTGATGTTCGGCGCGTCGCTGCTGGTCGGGCTGATCGTCTGGCTGATGATGCGCAGCCTCTTCCAGCCGCTGCTCGTCCTGCGCGAGAACGTTCGCCGCCTCGGGCGCGAGCCCGAGCTGGCGGCGACGCTGACCGCCGGCCGGGACGAGATCGGCGAGGTGGCCGCCGACTTCTACCGCCTGTGCGGCGAGCTGCTGCAGGCGCGCCACGAGAGCGAGGGGCGCGCCGAGGAGCTGCGCACGATCCTCGACGCCAGCCCGCTGGCCGTGGCCCTCATCCGCAATCGTTGCCTGCTCAGCGCCAACCGCGCCTTCGAGCGCATGTTCGGCTATCGCGTCGACGAGGTGCGCGGCCAGTCGGTGGAGACGTTCTACACCAGCCCGGAGGCCTTCGTGGCCTTCGGCCAGCGCCTGTACCCAGAGATCGCCGACGGCGGCGTGGCGAAGTTCGAGCAGCAGTACAAGGATCGCGCCGGGCGGGTCTTCTGGACCAACTTCTACGCCCGCCTGCTCGATCCGCTGCAGCCGGACAAGGGCGCCGTCGTGCTCATCGAGGACATCAGCGAGCGCAAGGCGACGGAGGCGGCGCGCGAGGAGAGCGAGGAGCGCCACCGCCAGATGTTCCTCGGCAACGCTTCGGTGATGTTCCTGGTCGACCCGGAGCGCGCCGCCATCGTCGATGCCAATCCCGCCGCCTGCGCGTTCTACGGCTATCCGCTGAAGGCCTTTCGCGGCAAGCCGCTGCGCGACATCGACCCGCGCCCCGAAGCCGAGTATCGCGCGGCGGCCGAGCGCGTGCTGGCCGACGGCCGCGGCTATTTCCTGCTCCAGCACCGGATGGCGAACGGCGAGATCCGGCACGTCGAGGTGCACGCCAGCCCCCTGCGCGTCGGCGGGCAAACGCTGATCTACTCGATCGTGCACGACGTGACGCAGCGCCACCGGGCCGAAGAGCAGCTGCGCCTGGCCGCCAAGGCGATCGCCAGCAGCGGCGAGGGCATCGTCGTGACCGACCGCGACAACCGCATCGTCTCGGTCAATCCCGCGTTCTGCGCGCTCAGCGGCTACGAGGCCGACGAACTGCTCGGACGCACGCCGGAGCTCTTCCGCTCGTCGCGGCACGACGACGCCTTCTACCGCGCGATGTGGGACGCGGTGCGCGGCTTGGGGTCGTGGCAGGGCGAAATCTGGAACCGCGACCGGCACGGGCGCGTCGTTCCCGAATGGCTGACGATCAGCGTCGTGCGCGACGCGGCGGGCGAGATCGAGCACTACGTCGGCATCTTCACCGACATCTCCGAGCGCAAGCGCAGCGAGGAGCGCATCCGCCACCTCGCCGAGCACGATGCGCTGACCAACCTGCCGAACCGCGTGCTGCTCGGCGACCGCCTGTCGCAGGCGATCGTCCAGGCGCAGCGCGAGGGGCGGCAGATGGCGCTGATTTTCCTCGACCTCGACCGCTTCAAGAACATCAACGATTCGCTCGGCCACCAGATCGGCGACCAGCTGCTGCAGGTCGTCGCCGAACGCATCCACCAGTGCGTGCGCGCCAGCGATACGGTCAGCCGGCAGGGCGGCGACGAGTTCATCATGCTGCTGCCGGAAATCGCGCATCCGAGCGACGCGGCGCGCGTCGCCGAAAAGCTGCTCGAAGCGCTGGCGCATCCCTGTCTGATCGAAGGGCACGAGCTGACGGTGACGGCGAGCCTCGGGATCGGCATCTACCCGGACGACGGGGCCGACCCGGCGACCCTGATCCGCAACGCCGACACGGCGATGTATCACAGCAAGGAAAGCGGCCGCAACGCCTACCATTTCTTCCGCCCGGAAATGAACGCGCGCGTTTTCGAACGCATGTCGCTCGAAAACAGCCTGCGCCGCGCGCTCGAACGCGGCGAGTTCCTGCTCCATTACCAGCCGCAGATCGACATCGCGACGCGCCGCCTGATCGGCATGGAGGCGCTGGTGCGCTGGCAGCACCCGGAACTCGGCCTGGTGCCGCCGATGCGCTTCATCCCGGTGGCCGAGGACAGCGGGTTGATCCTCGGGATCGGCGCCTGGGTGCTCGGCGAAGCCTGCCGGCAGAACCGCGCCTGGCAGGCGGCGGGGCTGCCGGCGCTGCCGGTCGCGGTCAATATTTCGGCGCTGCAGTTCGCCCAGCCGCGCTTCATCGAGGCCGTCGGGCAGGCGCTGCAGGCCAGCGGCCTGGCGCCGCACTGCCTGGAACTGGAGCTGACCGAGAGCGTCATGATGCAGGCCGCCGAGCGCAACATCGAGATGCTGGAGACGATCCGCCGCATGGGCGTGCAGGTGGCGATCGACGATTTCGGCACCGGCTACTCGTCGCTCGCGTATCTCAAGCGGCTGCCGATCGACAAGCTGAAGATCGATCAGGCCTTCGTGCGCGACATCGTGACCGACGCCGACGACGCGGCGATCATCGCCGCCATCATCGGGCTCGCGCAGAACCTGAAGCTGCGGGTGATCGCCGAGGGGGTGGAGAACGAGGCGCAGTTCGACTTCTTGCGCCGCGGCGGCTGCGCCGAGGCGCAGGGCTATCTCTTTTCCCGGCCCCTGCCGGGCGCCGAGTTCGAGCGCTTCTGGCGCGCCTCGCTGGCCGCCTGATCAGCGCGGCCGGGCGCTGCTGATGACCTCGGCGATGCGGGCCAGGGGCAGCACGACGCGCACGCCGCCGAGTTCGATCGCCACCCGCGGCATGCCGAAGACGACGCAGCTGCTCTCGTCCTGCGCCACGGTGTGGGCGCCGGCGTCGAACATCTCGCGCAGGCCGCAGGCGCCGTCGTCGCCCATGCCGGTCATGATGATGCCGATGGCGTTGGCGCCGGCGCACTGCGCGGCCGAGCGGAAGAGCACGTCGACCGACGGCCGGTGACGATTGACCGGCGGGCCGTCGACCACCTCGACGGCGTACTGGCCGCCCCGCCGCACCAGCAGCATGTGCCTGCCGCCCGGGGCGATCAGCGCGCGGCCGGCCTTGACGCGGTCGCCGCTCTTCGCCTCGCGCACCTCGATGCGGCAGGTGGTGTTGAGGCGCTCGGCGAAGGTCGCGGTGAATTTTTCCGGCATGTGCTGCACGACGACGATGCCCGGCGCGTCCGCGGGCAGGGCCTTGAGCACGGTTTCGAGCGCCTGCGTGCCGCCGGTCGAGGTGCCGATGGCGACCACCGTCTCGCCGGCGTGGGCGATGCCGGGCGCATTGCGGCGGGGCGGAATGATGGCGTCGGCGGAGAGCTTGGGGTGTGGATTCATGGCGCGCGGCGGAGGTGGCGGGGCATGGCGGTGCGCCATGCCCCGATGATACTGCATGCCCGCCGGATGGCTCAGCGCGGCCGCTTGTCGATCACGCGGCGCGCCTTGCCGACCGAGCGCTCGATGCCGCCGATCTCGGCGATGCGCACGCTGGTCGAGATGCCGATGTAGGACTTGATGTGGTGCTGCAGATCGTGCGCCACGTATTCCCGGTCGACGGCGGAAGCGTAGCGGTGTTCGGGCTTCAGTTCGACGTTCACCGCCACCGAGTCGAGGTGGCCGTCGCGCCAGACGTCGATCAGGTAGTGCGGCGAGAGCTTGGGCTGCTTGAGGATGAGCTCCTCGATCTGCGACGGGAAGACGTTCACGCCGCGGATGATCAGCATGTCGTCCGAGCGGCCGGTGATCTTGCCCATGCGCCGCATCGAGCGCGAGGTCGGCGGCAGCAGGCG
>RCMZ01000360.1_pt1 | contig 37283 bp, 29 predicted proteins | sample 2041141 | NCBI WGS metagenome assembly RCMZ01 (sample SAMN09708263, study PRJNA481090) | Wastewater metagenome, whole genome shotgun sequencing project. | biome: sewage; isolation source: Davis station wastewater (DW) | place: Antarctica: Davis Station | collected 2010-03-01 | reverse complement strand
GCGGAATATGCCCGTCGGCGCAAGGCGCTGATGGCGCAGATGGAGCCCAACAGCATTGCCATTCTGCCGGCCGCGCCGGTGTATATCCGTAACCGCGATGTTGAGCATATCTACCGTCAAGACAGCGATTTTCAGTACCTCACCGGTTTTCCTGAGCAGGAGTCGGTGCTGGCGCTGATTCCCGGTCGTGAGCACGGTGAGTTCGTGCTGTTCTGTCGTGAGCGCAACCCGGAGCGCGAGCTGTGGGATGGTCTGCGTGCCGGCCAAGACGGCGCCATCAGTCAGTACGGCGCGGATGATGCCTTTCCGATTACGGATATCGACGAGATACTTCCGGGCCTGATCGAAGGCCGCGAGCGGGTCTATTACGCCCTCGGTATTCATCAAGAATTCGATCGCCACCTGATGGAATGGATCAACGTGATCCGCTCCAAAGCCCGCCAAGGTGCGCAGCCGCCGAATGAATTTGTCGCCCTCGATCACCTGCTGCACGACATGCGTTTGTACAAGTCAGCGGCGGAAGTGAAGGTGATGAGAGCCGCCGCCGAGATTTCTGCCCGCGCCCACATCAAGGCCATGCAGGCTTGCCGCGCCGGGCTGTACGAATACAGCCTGGAAGCCGAGCTGGATTACGAGTTCCGTAAAGGTGGGGCGAAGATGCCGGCCTACGGCTCGATCGTCGCCGCCGGCAAGAACGCCTGCATCCTGCATTACCGCGAGAACGACGCGCTGCTGAAAGATGGCGACTTGGTGCTGATCGACGCCGCCTGCGAAATCGACTGCTACGCCAGCGACATCACCCGCACCTTCCCGGTCAGCGGCAAATTTTCGCCTGAGCAAAAAGCCATCTATGAGCTGGTGCTGGCGTCTCAGGAAGCTGCGTTCAAGGAAATCGCCCCAGGCAAGCACTGGAACGCTGCCCACGAAGCCACCGTGCAGGTGATCACCGCCGGTTTGGTGGAGCTGGGCTTACTCAGTGGCGATGTCAGTGAGCTGATCGCCAGCGAAGCGTACAAGCCGTTTTATATGCACCGCGCCGGCCACTGGCTGGGCATGGATGTACATGACGTTGGCGACTACAAAATTGGCGGCGAATGGCGCGAGCTGGAAGTCGGCATGGCCATGACTGTTGAGCCGGGTATCTATATCGCCGTGGATAACCAAAATGTGGCGAAGAAGTGGCGTGGTATTGGCGTGCGCATCGAAGACGATGTGGTGGTGACTAAAACCGGCTGCGAGATTCTCACTGACGGCGTGCCCAAAACCGTGGCGGCCATCGAAGCGTTGATGGCGCAGGGCCGTGAGCTGGCAGCGGTGGCCAGCTAATGGCACGCGTGCAACTGGCGATTATCGGCGGCGGCTTAGTCGGCGCCAGCTTAGCGCTAGCCCTGCAAGCCGGGGCCAAGGCGCGCGGCTGGCAGATTGTGCTGATCGAGCCGTTTGCCCCCGGCAACAGCTATCAGCCCAGCTACGATGCGCGCTCCACGGCGCTTTCTTACGGTACTCGGCAGATCTACCAGCGCTTGGGTATCTGGCCGAGTATTAGTCAACGTGCCGAGCCGATCACCCAGATTCATGTGTCTGATCGCGGCTGCTTCGGCGCCGCGCGCCTGAGTGCCAGCGATGAAGGTGTGCCGGCATTGGGTTATGTGGTGGAAAACGCTTGGCTTGGTCACTGCTTATGGCAGGCCTTGGATAAAGACGTGATCAGCTGGCGCTGCCCCGACGAAGTCGTGGCCATGCACAACCTCGGCGACGGTTATCGCCTGACGCTTAAAGACGGCGCCAGTCTCGACTGCGACTTGGCGGTGCTGGCCGATGGCGGTCGCTCCGGCCTGCGTGAGCAGTTGGGTATTGCCGTCACGCAGCAGCCCTATCAGCAGAGCGCGCTGATCGCCAATATCACGCCTAGCGAGACGCACCAAGGTCAGGCATTCGAGCGCTTTACTGAGTCCGGGCCGATGGCCATGCTGCCACTGGCAGACAACCGTTGCGCACTGGTTTGGACCCGTCCCGGTCCTGACGCCGAGCGGCTGGCAGCGCTGCCGGAGCGGGCGTTTTTAGATGAGTTGCAGGTCGCTTTCGGCTATCGCCTCGGCGCTCTGTGCAAGGTTGGCGCGCGGCATCTGTATCCGTTAGCGCTGATCGAGGCGCAAGAACAGGTGCGCCCACATCTGGTGGTGCTCGGCAACGCTGCGCACAGCCTGCACCCGATTGCCGGGCAGGGTTACAACCTGTCACTGCGCGATACCTTGCAATTGGCGGAGTCGCTGCTGGCCAGCTCGGCGCCGTTGGGCGAGTTAGCTTGCCTGCAGGATTATCTCGACCGTCAACACCTCGACCAGCAGATGACCGTCGGCTTCTCCGATCAGGTCACCAAGTTGTTCACCGCCGGCCAGCCGCTCATCGTGGCGGGGCGCAACCTAGGTCTTTTGGGCCTCGATCTGCTGCCGCCGGCCAAGCGTTGGTTTGCTCGTCAGGCCATGGGTCTTGGGCCGCGTGCCGTATGAGAACGCAACGATGAAAGCTCGCCAGTTGGCCCGCAAGGCGCGCTTTTTGCGCTGGGCGCTGAATTTTTACCCGCCTTATATCGGCGCCGGCGTGCGTGTGCGGCATATCAGCGCGGACTTCCAGCAGGTGCAGGTAAAAATGGGCCTGGGCTGGTACAACCGCAATTATGTGGGCACCCAATTCGGTGGCAGCCTGTATTCAATGACAGATCCGTTCTTCATGCTGATGGTAATGGAGAGCCTCGGCCGTCAGTACATCGTCTGGGACAAGGCGGCGCGCATCGACTTTATCGCCCCCGGCAAAGGCCCGGTGTACGCCAACTTTGCCATCGACGACGCGCTGCTAACGGAAATTCGTGCGCGCACCGCCACGGGCGACAAGTACCTGCCCGAGCTGCACGTAGACGTGCGTGACGGCGCCGGTACGCTGGTGGCACGGGTGCACAAAACGCTTTATGTACGACTCAAGCCGCGTGAGCGGCAGGCAGCCTAAGGAATGCAGATGCGCGCGGATGTGATCATCGTCGGAGCCGGGATGGTGGGTAGCGCCTTGGCGCTGGCCCTGCAAAATAGCGGCCTACAAATTCTGCTGCTGGACGGCGGCTCGCTGAGCGTTAAGCCCTTTGCTTCGACGGCGCCGTTTGAACCTCGGGTCAGCGCCTTGTCGGCGGCCAGCCAGCGCATCCTCGAACGCCTCGGTGCTTGGGAGGGGATCGCCGCGCGGCGCACCAGCCCGTATGGCGATATGCAGGTGTGGGACGGCTCCGGCACGGGCCAAGTGCACTTTTCTGCGGCCAGCGTGCATGCCGAGGTGCTCGGCCATATCGTGGAGAATCGGGTGATTCAAGACGGTTTGCTGGATGCCTTGTTTGAGGCGGATTTGGGCCTGTTGCCCGGCGCGCGCCTTGAGCAATTGCGCCGCTCCGGCGACGACTGGCTGCTGACCTTGACCGATGGTCGCGAGCTGCGTGCGCCGCTGCTGATCGCCGCTGACGGCGCCAACTCAGCCGTGCGCCGCCTGGCCGGTTGCGCCACCCGTGAGTGGGATTACCTGCACCACGCCATCGTCACCAGTGTGCGCTGCGCCAAGCCACATCAGCAGACGGCTTGGCAGCGTTTTACCGACGATGGTCCACTGGCGTTTCTGCCGCTGGCTAAGGCCGATGACCGTGAGCACTGGTGTTCGATCGTCTGGTCGACCACACCCGCCGAGGCCGAACGGCTGATGGCGTTGGACGACGCGGGCTTTTGTCAGGCGCTGGGTAAGGCCTTTGAGTGGCGCTTGGGCGAGGTATTGCACAGTGATCCACGGCACTGCATTCCGCTGCGCCAACGGCATGCCAAGCGTTATGTCGAGCCGGGCTTGGCGCTGATCGGCGATGCCGCGCACACCATTCACCCGTTGGCCGGGCAGGGCGTTAACCTCGGTTTTCTGGATGCCGCAGTGCTGGCCGAAGTGCTGCTGCACGCGCGCGCGCGGGGCGAAGAACTGGCCGATATTAAAGTGCTCAGCCGCTTCGAGCGCCGGCGTATGCCGCACAACTTGGCGATGATGGCCGCGATGGAAGGCTTCGAGCGGTTGTTCCAAGCCGACCCGTTGCCGCTGCGTTGGCTGCGCAACTCGGGGCTCAATCTGGTCGATGGTGCCAACGAAGCTAAGGCGCTGTTTGTGCGTCAGGCCTTGGGCTTGTCTGGCGACTTGCCGGAGCTGGCGCGTCTCTAACCGATAGTTGCCAGCGACTAACGTGGGCAATCTGCGCAGGAATTGATTGGCGACAATTGACTGCGGCGGGATGGGCGTAGAGTAATTGCTAACCTAAATAGCATTCATTACTATTTGCTTTGATTTCCATTCCCCGAGGTTGTTTTCATGCGCTTGCGCCATACGTTGCTTGCCAGCCTGACCCTTTGCGCCCTGTCGATGCCGTTGTTCGCGGCTGAAGAAGTGGTGGTTTATACCGCGCGGATCGATGAGCTGATCAAGCCAGTATTTGACGCTTACACGGCCAAAACCGGGGTTAAGGTTAAGTTCATCACCGACAAGGAAGCGCCGCTGATGGCGCGCCTGAAGGCTGAAGGCGAGAACACCCCGGCTGACCTGCTGATCACCGTGGATGCCGGTAACCTTTGGCAGGCCGAGCAAGAAGGCGTGCTCAAGCCGTTAACATCCGCCGTGATCGAACAAAATATTCCAGCGCAGTATCGCTCCAGCACCGGTAGCTGGACCGGCCTGTCGTTGCGCGCACGCACCATTGTGTACTCCTCAGAGCGCGTTCAGCCCGAGCAATTATCGACTTACGAAGCCTTGGCTGATCCTACTTGGGCGGGGCGCCTGTGCTTGCGTACCAGCAAGAAGGTGTATAACCAGTCGCTGACCGCCACCCTGATCGAAGCCCACGGCGCGGCCCAGACCGAAACCATCCTCAAGGGTTGGGTGGATAACCTGGCCACCGACGTGTTCGCTGACGACACCGCATTACTGCAGGCCATCGACGCCGGTCAGTGTGATGTGGGCTTGGTTAATACCTACTACTTCGCCCGTCTGCACCAGCAAGAGCCAAATCTCAAGGTCAAGCTGTTCTGGGCCAATCAGGCTGACCGTGGCGTGCACGTCAACTTGTCCGGCGCAGGCGTGACCAAGTACGCACCGCATGCCGCTGAGGCGCAAAAGCTGCTGGAGTGGATGACCGGCCCTGAGGCGCAAAATCTGTTTGCCGATATCAACCAAGAGTTCCCGGCTAATCCGACAATTAAGCCGTCGGCGCAAGTGGCTGCTTGGGGCAGCTTTAAGGCGGACAGCGTGCCGCTGGAAGTGGCCGGCAAGCGCCAAGTGGAAGCCATCAAGATGATGGATCGCGCGGGCTGGAACTGAGTGTGCACGGCGGTAGCTAAGCTACCGCCGTGCACTGGTTTTAGGCTTCTAGCTCGGCCGTCGGGCCAAAGAACTCGTAACGGCACTGTGCATCCGGTACGCCGAGTTGCTTCAGCTGCCGCTTAACCTGCGCCATAAAGGCTTTCGGGCCCAAAAAGTAGGCGTCCAAATCACGCTGCTCGGGCAGCCATTGCTCAAGCCGCTCAGGGGTTAAGAAGCCATGCTCGGCGTCTTGGTCCTCGGCGCGTGGTTCGCTGTAGCAATAAAAATGCTGCAGCTGCGGATGCGCCGCCACCTTGCTATCGAGTAATTCGCGGAAGGCATGTACGCCACTGTGGCGCGCGCAGTGGATAAAGTGCACCGGCCGGCCGCTGTCCAGCGCGTGGTCGAGCATGGCCAATGCCGGGGTGATGCCGACGCCAGCCGTAATCAAGGCCAGTGGCTTGCTCGATGGCCGCAGGATGAAGTCGCCGGCGGGCGGAAACAGCTCAAGGCGATCGCCTTCGGCCAGTTCATCGTGCAAGTAAGTCGACACCCGACCACCGTTTTCACGCTTAACGCTGATGCGGTATTCACGCTGGTTCGGCGCCGCCGACAGCGAGTAATTGCGGCGTACTTCTTCGCCATCTAGCAACAGGCGCATGCCGATGTATTGGCCCGGGGTGAAGTCCAGTAGCGGGCCGTCATCTTCCGGCGCCAAGTAGAACGAGGTGATTTCCTCGCTCTCGACCTGTTTGCGCAGCAAACGAAAACCTCGCGCACCGCGCCAGCCGCCGGTAGCACTGGCGTTGGCACTGTAGGCCTGCTCTTCGGCGCCGATTAGCAGCCCAGCCAGTTGTTGGTAGGCGGCGGCCCACGCGTCGATTACCGCATCGGTGGCGATCTCGGCGCCCAATACTTCGCGGATGGCGCGCAGCAAGCAGGCACCAACAATCGGGTAGTGCTCAGGCAGAATCTGCAGCGACACATGCTTGTTAACAATCTGCCCAACCAGCGGCCCAAGGGCTTCCAAGCGGTCGATATGGCGGGCGTACATCAGCACCGCGTTAGCCAGTGCGCGCGACTGGTTGCCGCTGGCCTGGTTCGCCTGATTGAACAGCGGGCGCACCTCAGGATATTCATCCAGCATGATCTGATAAAAGTGAGCGGTCAGGGTTTCGCCGCCCGTTTCCAGCAGTGGCACCGTGGCTTTGATCAGTTGGGTTTGCGCAAGGCTAAGCATGAATGTGTTCCTGAGTATTTTAATAGGTCTTACACTTAAGCTAATTCATGAATCGTGCCACTGTATTAATCGTTAATTATCAATAATTTAGTTTTTTAGTGAGTCAATATGACGCATGACAATGTGGGTTCATATGACCCGTAGAGAGTCCTTATGACTATGAATCCGTTGCTTGCCACCCTGCTGCCGCTGATGGCCGATCTGTCCCGTGATCTGCCCGAGGCTGAGCGTTATCGGCGCCTGCTGGAGGCCTTGCGCACGCTGTTGCCGTGCGATGCCACAGCGCTCTTGCGCCTAGAGGGCGAGTACTTAGTGCCGCTGGCAGTCGATGGCCTGAGTGCCGACACCCTCGGCCGGCGCTTCAAGGTCGCCGAGCAGCCGCGTTTGCAGGCTTTGCTGGCCAGCGCGCAACCGACCCACTTTGCCACCGACTGCCGGCTGCCCGACCCTTACGATGGCTTGGTGGAATGCCATATGGGCCGGCTCGACGTACATGACTGCTTGGGTTGCGCCTTGTATTTAGATGATCGGCCTTGGGGTGTGTTGACCCTGGACGCCCTCAACCCACAGCGCTTTGCTGAGTCCGATCTCGATACGCTGGAGGCCTTTGCTAGCCTGGCCGCCGCAACGGTAAAGGCCAGTGAACGGATTCAGAGCCTGACCCGCCGTGCCGAGGATGAGCGCGCCCTGGCCGAGGTCTATAAGCGTGCTGCCGGCCAAGTCGCGCCACGCGAGCTGATCGGTCAGAGCCCAGCGCAGCGGCGCCTGCAGGGCGAGATCGAAGTGGTCGGCAACAGCGAACTGAACGTGCTGATCAGCGGTGAAACCGGGGTCGGCAAAGAGTTGGTGGCGCAGGCTATTCATGCCCGTTCGCCGCGCGCGCGCGCAGCGTTAATCAGCCTTAACTGTGCGGCATTGCCGGAGGCGCTGATTGAGAGCGAGCTGTTTGGTCACGTGCGCGGTGCGTTTTCTGGGGCGGTCAGCGACCGGCGCGGCAAGTTTGAGTTGGCCGATGGTGGCACGCTGTTTCTCGATGAAGTCGGCGAGTTGTCGCTGCCGGCACAGGCCAAACTGCTGCGGGTGTTGCAGAGCGGCCAGCTGCAGCGCGTAGGTGCCGACCGTGAGTATCGCGTCGATGTGCGGGTACTGGCGGCAACCAACCGTGACTTAGCGCAGGAGGTGCGTGCCGGGCGTTTTCGCGCCGACCTGTATCACCGCTTGAGCGTCTACCCGCTGCGGGTGCCGCCGCTGCGTGAGCGCGGCCGCGACGTGATTTTATTGGCCGGCACCTTTCTCGAAGAGAATCGCCCGCGTCTGGGGCTGCGCAGCTTGCGTCTGGCGCCAGATGCGCACGCCGCGCTGCTGGGTTACGACTGGCCGGGCAATGTTCGTGAGTTGGAGCATTTGATTGGTCGCGCGGCGCTTAAGGCCATGGCCGGGCATGCCGAGCGACCACGGATTCTCAGCCTGCACGCCGCGGATCTGCACTTGCCCTCGGCCCCCGTGGTCGCGCCGCCGAGTGACGCGGGCCAGCTGCCAGAGCCTGCCGTCACCGGCGATCTGCGCCTAGCGTTGGAGCAGTACCAGCGCCAGCTAATCAGCGCGTGCCTGGAGCGCCATCAGGGCAGTTATGCCGCTGCTGCGCGTGAGCTGGGGCTGGATCGGGCCAACCTCAACCGGTTGGCCAAGCGCCTGCAGTTGCGTTAGCGCGCGGCGGCAAGTGCTTGGCTGGCTTACTCCGGCTGCGAGTCGTCGACAGCCGCTTCGGGTTGGTTGTCGATCCACTGCCAGAACAACTGGTAGCCGACCGCGAGCATTACTGGGCCGATAAACAGGCCGATGATGCCGCTGGTCACCATGCCGCCGAGGGCGCCGATCAGAATCACCGGCATCGGCACGGACACCCCGCGAGCCAACAGCAGTGGCTTGAGCACGTTGTCGACCATGCCGGCTACGAAGCTGTAGATGGCAAAGATAATGCTGGCGGCGGTGGCGCCTTCGGTGGCGAAGACAAAACCGATTACCGGCAGGGTAATCAGAGTCGTTGGCAATTGCATGATGCCCAACAGCAGCACGGCCAGCGCCAGCAGGCCAGCGCCAGGAATGCCCATCACCACAAAGCCGCCGCCGATCAGCAGCATTTGGATAAAGGCGATACCCACAACGCCTTGGGCCACGGCCCGCACAGTGGCAGTACACAATTCAGCGATCCGCGGGCCGCGCTCTGGGCCGGAGATTCGCGTGGCAATGCGTATCGCGCTATGACTGCCATTGGCGCCATAAGCCATGAAGATGCCGGCGATTACTAACGCGAAGATAAACATAAAAAAGGCGATGCCGACCCCAGCCAGCTTACCCAACACGGTCAGGCTCACGTCTTTAAGTTGCGGTGCTACTTTTTGCAGCAAGCCGGTCAGGTCGGTAGCGGCCTGTTGCCAGAACGCGTGCAGGGTGTTGCCCACCAGCGGCCAGCTGGCCACGGAGTCGGCGGGTGGCGGAATGTGAAAGGCGCCGCTTTTTACTGCCGCAATCGTTTGTTGCACAGACGCGGCCAGCGAATCACCCAGCAGGTACACCGGAATTAGCAAAATGATGATGGCGATCACTACGATCAGCCCGGCGGCGCGTGAGTCACTGTTGCCCAGCTTGCTCTTAAGCATGCCGTGCAGCGGGTAGAGGGTGATGGCGAGGATCATTGACCAGAGCATCAGGTCGAGAAATGGGCGAAAAATCTGGTAGCAGCTGATTACCAGAATGGCGATTAGGCCGGCGCGGATCAGTACATCGAGCAGGCCACGCGACAAGGCTTTCTCGGACAGTTGGTTCGGCAGCATCAGTTTGCTCCATGCGGTTTAAATGTCATCAGGATGCTAAGTCCGCGGCCGCTTAGGCCTGCGCAGCAGACGCAGATGGTAGCCCAAAGCCTTGGCGACGGGCACGAAAGCGCCAAGGCTGAGAACTAAGGCGCGCTCGTCTGGTTATACTCGCCGCCGCCGTAAACACCTTGCGCGGCGAATTAAGCTTGTGAGGAATCTGAGTGACCCACCGCGCCCAGCGTCGCTGGTACCCCATCGTTTTTGCCATTGCCGGCCTAGTGCTGCTGCCGCTCAGTGTGCTGCTGCTGAGTTGGCAGCAAGTGGACGGCGAGATTTGGGCGCACCTGTGGCAAACCCAGATGCCGCGCCTGCTGGGCAATACCGGCAAATTGTTGCTCGGGGTTGGCGTTGGCGTGACGCTGCTGGGGGTTAGCTTGGCGTGGCTCACCAGCCTTTGCGAGTTTCCCGGTCGGCGCTGGCTCGACTGGGCGCTGATGCTGCCGTTTGCCATCCCAGCCTATGTGCTGGCGTTTGTGTTTGTCGGTCTGCTGGATTTTGCCGGGCCGCTGCAGAGCCTGCTGCGCGAGTATGTGGACAACAGCTTACGGCTGCCGCGGGTGCGTTCCACCGGTGGCGTGATTGTGGTGCTGGTGCTGGTGTTTTATCCGTATGTGTATCTGCTCGCGCGCGCAGCGTTTCAAGCGCAGGGTCGGGGCTTGCTGGAAGCGGCGCGGGTGCTGGGGCAGTCGCCTTGGCAGGCATTTTGGCGCGTGGCGTTGCCGGTAGCGCGCCCCGCGATTGGCGCCGGCTTGGCCTTGGCGTTAATGGAAACCATGGCGGACTTCGGCGCGGTGTCGGTGTTCAACTTCGACACCTTCACAACGGCGATCTACAAGACTTGGTACGGCTTCTACAGCTTGAGCAGTGCCACCCAGTTGGCCAGCTTGCTGCTGCTGGTGGTGGCGTTGCTGGTGTACGGCGAGCGCCGTGCCCGTGGCGCCGCCCGGCCGATGAATGAGCGCCCGCGCGGCAAGGCGCTGTATCCGTTGCGCGGCGTTCAGGCGCTGGCGGCCAGTGCTTGGTGCGGTCTGGTGTTCGCCTGTGCCTTCGTCATTCCAGTGCTGCAGCTGCTGGTGTGGGTCTGGCAGCGTGGCCGCTTTGATCTGGATGAGCGTTATATCGGTCTGATTCTGCACAGCCTGTATCTGGGTGGCTTGGCGGCGCTGCTGACGGTAATCGTGGCCTTGCTGCTGGTGTTTGCCCGCCGTTTGCTGCCAACCCGCACGATGCACAGCGCGGTGGCGCTGGCCAACCTCGGTTATGCGCTGCCGGGATCGGTGTTGGCGGTGGCGCTGATGCTGGCGTTTAGTTACCTCGACCAAAACGTGGTGATGCCGCTGTCGAGCCTGCTTGGCGGTGCCGGTAAACCCTTGCTGCTGGGCAGCCTAGCGGCCCTGTTGCTGGCCTATCTGGTGCGCTTTATTGCGGTCGCCTATGGCCCGCTGGAAGGCGCTCTGGCGCGTATCCGTCCGTCGCTGCCGGAAGCTTCACGGAGTCTTGGGGTCGGCGGCATTGGCTTGTTTGTGCGCGTGTATCTGCCGTTACTGTTGCCAGGCGTGTTGTCGGCGGCCTTGCTGGTGTTTGTTGATGTGCTCAAGGAAATGCCCGCCACCTTGCTGATGCGCCCCTTTGGCTGGGACACCTTGGCGGTGCGTATTTTTGAGATGACCAGCGAAGGTGAATGGGCCCGCGCCGCCTTGCCTGCCCTGAGTGTGGTGCTGGTGGGCCTGTTGCCGGTCATAGTGCTGATCCGCCGTTCGGCCCGTGGCACCGGCTGACGGGTGTCCAGTGGCCGAGTCTGGGGCTACAATGCGCGCCATTTGCTGCGGCCAAGAGAAATAAACTGGCTTCTCCGGAGTGCTCACAACGTCGCCAATTGCGCGAGCCCCGGCCAGAGCCGCCCGCAGCGTTGCCACGCCCGCAAGGAGTCCTCCATGGGACAGCGCACACCCCTCTACGATCAGCACCTGGCATTAGGGGCGAAAATGGTCGATTTCGGCGGCTGGGACATGCCGCTGCACTATGGTTCGCAGGTTGAGGAGCACCATCAGGTGCGTCGCGACTGTGGGGTGTTCGACGTGTCGCATATGACCGTGGTGGATGTTAGCGGCGCGCAGGCTAAGGCCTATCTGCAGCATCTGCTGGCCAATGACGTGGAGCGTCTGCAAGTGCTGGGCAAAGCCCTGTACAGCGGCATGCTCAATGAACAAGGCGGGGTGATCGACGACCTGATCGTGTACCTGACCAGCGATGGTTATCGGGTGGTTTCTAACGCTTCGACCCGCGACAAAGATCTGGCCTGGATGCTCCAGCACAGCGCTGGCTTTGCGGTGACGCTGAACGAGCGCGCTGAGTTGGCGATGCTGGCTGTACAAGGCCCGCATGCCCGCGCCAAGACGGCCGAATTAGTCAGCAGCGCCCGCGCCAATCTAATTCACACCCTTAAGCCGTTCCAAGGTCTGCCCGATGGCGAGTGGTTTATCGCGCGCACGGGCTACACCGGTGAAGACGGCTTGGAAATCATGCTGCCGGCGGCGGAAGTCGAGCTGTTTATGGCTGAGCTGGTCGGTGCCGGGATTGCCCCGATTGGCCTAGGCGCGCGCGACACCTTGCGCTTGGAGGCCGGTATGAACCTATACGGCCAAGACATGAGCGAGGCTGTTTCGCCGCTGGTCGCCAACATGGCCTGGACCATCGCTTGGGAGCCGACCACGCGTGACTTCATCGGCCGTGCCGCCCTGCAGGCTCAGCGAGATGCAGGCGTTAGTGAGAAACTGGTGGGCTTGGTGCTGGAGGAGCGCGGCGTACTGCGTGCTCATCAAGTGGTGCGCGTTGAAGGCGCCGGCGAAGGCGAAATCACCAGCGGCAGCTTCTCGCCGACGCTGGGTAAGTCAATTGCTCTGGCGCGGGTACCAGTGGCCACCGCAGAGCGCGCTGAAGTGGAAATTCGTGGTAAATGGTATCCAGTACGTGTGCTGCCGGCGAACTTCGTGCGCCACGGTAAGGCCTTGATTTGATCGACGGTTGGCGCCCGCCGCGGTGGCGGGCAGTGTTGACCTGCTAACTTTATTCGGGCGCTGCCCAACCTAATTTCTGAGGAGCTTCACATGAGCACTATCCCCGCCGATCTGCGTTTTGCCGCCAGCCACGAATGGGCCCGTTTAGAAGCCGATGGCTCGGTGACTGTGGGGATTTCCGATCACGCTCAGGAAGCACTGGGTGATGTGGTGTTCGTTGAGCTGCCAGCCGTCGGCGCCGAACTGGCTGCCGGCCAGGAAGCGGGCGTAGTGGAGTCGGTAAAGGCCGCCTCGGACATTTACGCGCCGATCTCTGGCACCGTATTGGCGGTCAACGAGGTACTCACCGACAGCCCCGAGCAGGTCAACAGCGACCCGTACACTAGCTGGTTCTTCAAGCTGCAGCCGGCCAATGTGGCCGAGCTGGACAAGCTGCTCGATGCCGCCGGTTATAGCGCCTCCTGCGCTGCCGAAGCCTAAAAGTAGCCCGCAAACCTACTGCGCTCGGCATCTTGTGCCTCGGCGGTGCTCGGACAATTGGCCGTCGGCCATTGAACGCCCATAGGGCGGCCCGGAGGGCGAACGAAGTGAGTAATCTTCATTTACGTCAGCCCCGGTTCCTGCGCTCCGGCGAGACCCAACCTGCCTTCGCTCGCAACGGTTTTCGAACTACTTTATTTTTCTCCACGTTTGTACAGCCTCGCCCGTCGAGGCTTTGTGCTTTTTAGAGACCGCCTCCATGTCCCAGTCGCCTAGCCTTGCCCAGCTGCAGCAGTCCGCTGCCTTTTTGCGTCGCCACCTCGGCCCCGATGCGCCTGAGCAGCAGGCCATGCTGGCGGCCATTGGCCTGAGCAGCCGTGCCGAGCTGATTGAGCAAACCGTGCCGCCAGCGATTCGTTTGAATCGCGCACTGGACCTGCCGCCGGCGCTGGACGAGGAGGCCGCACTGGCCAAGCTGCGCGGCTACGCCGAGCAGAACCAGTTGTGGACCAGCCTGATCGGCATGGGCTACCACGGCACCCTGACCCCTGCGGTAATCGTGCGTAACGTGCTGATGAGTCCGGGCTGGTACACCGCCTACACGCCGTATCAGCCGGAAATCGCTCAGGGCCGTTTGGAGGCGTTGCTGAACTTCCAGCAACTGACCATCGACCTGACCGGTCTCGATCTAGCCAGCGCATCCTTGCTCGACGAAGCCACTGCCGCCGCCGAAGCTATGGCCATGGCCAAGCGCGTGGCCAAGAGCAAGAGCAACCTGTTCTTCGTTGACCAGAACTGCCATCCACAAACCATCTCGGTGGTGCAGACCCGCGCCGAAGCCTTTGGTTTTGAGGTGCTGGTTGATGCGGTTGAAAACCTCGCCAGCCATCAGGTGTTTGGCGCCTTGCTGCAGTATCCGGACAGCTTCGGCGAGATCCGCGACCTGCGCCCGATCATCGAGCAGCTGCACGCCCAGCACGCGCTGGCCTGCGTTTCGGCCGACTTGCTCAGCCTGTTGCTGCTGACCCCGCCGGGTGAGCTGGGCGCCGACATCGTGCTCGGCAGCGCCCAGCGCTTTGGCGTGCCGATGGGCTACGGTGGCCCGCATGCGGCATTTTTTGCCTGTCGCGACGAGTACAAGCGCGCCATGCCTGGGCGCATCATTGGCGTGTCGAAAGACGCCCGTGGCAACGTCGCGTTGCGTATGGCCCTGCAAACCCGCGAGCAACATATTCGCCGCGAGAAGGCCAACTCCAACATCTGCACCGCGCAAGCGCTGCTGGCCAATATCGCCAGCTTCTACGCGGTGTATCACGGTCCGGTAGGCCTGAAGAACATCGCCCAGCGCGTCCAGCGCTTAACTGCCTTGTTGGCGGCCGGCCTTGAGCAGAAAGGTCTCAAACGCCGTAACACGCACTTCTTCGACACCCTGACCATCGAGGTGGGCGATCAGCAGGCCGAGATTCTCGCCCGTGCGCATATCCAATGCATCAATCTGCGGGTGATTGGCGACGACACACTCGGCGTCAGCCTGGACGAAACCTGCAGCGCCGACACTGTGGCCAATCTGTTCGACCTGTTCCTCGGTGAGGAGCACGATCTGGACGTGGCCGCGCTGGACGCTGGCGCTGTGCCGTCCGGTATCCCCGCGGAGCTTGAACGCACCTCGGCTTACCTGACCCACCCGGTGTTCAATACCCATCACAGCGAAACCGAAATGCTCCGTTACTTGAAGCAGCTGGAGATCAAAGACCTGGCCTTGAACCAGTCGATGATCCCGCTCGGCTCTTGCACCATGAAGCTCAACGCCACCAGCGAGATGATCCCGATCACCTGGCCGGAGTTCGCCAACCTGCACCCCTTCGTGCCGCTTGAGCAGGCCGAAGGCTACAAGTTGATGATCGACGAGCTGGAGGCTTGGCTGCGCGCCATCACCGGTTTCGACGCCATCTGCATGCAACCCAACTCGGGCGCGCAGGGCGAGTACGCCGGCTTGCTGGCAATCCGCAAATACCACGAGAGCCGTGGCGATGCGCATCGCAATATCTGCCTAATTCCAGCGTCGGCGCACGGCACCAACCCTGCCTCGGCACAGATGGCCAGCATGCGCGTGCAGATCGTTGAGTGTGATGCAGCGGGTAACGTCGATCTGGACGACTTGAAGAAGAAAGCCAGCGAGGCCGGCGAGCAGTTGTCGTGCCTGATGGCCACCTATCCATCGACCCACGGCGTGTACGAGGAAGGCATTGGCGAAATCTGCCAAGTGATCCACGCCCACGGTGGTCAGGTGTACATGGACGGCGCCAATCTCAACGCCCAAGTTGGCCTGACCCGTCCGGCTGACATCGGCGCCGACGTGTCGCACATGAACCTGCACAAAACTTTCTGCATCCCGCACGGCGGTGGCGGCCCAGGCATGGGCCCGATTGGCGTGCGTGCGCACTTGGCGCCGTTTGTGGCCGATCACCCGGTAGTGAAAATCGACGGCCCAAATGTGGGCAACGGTGCGGTTAGCGCCGCGCCGTGGGGCAGCGCGAGCATCCTGCCGATCAGCTGGATGTACATCGCCATGATGGGCCCGCAGTTGGCCGATGCCACCGAAGTGGCGATCCTCAACGCCAACTACCTGAAAGAACAGCTCAGCGGCGCTTATCCGGTGCTGTTCAGCGGTCGTAATGGTCGAGTGGCGCACGAGTGCATCATCGACCTGCGCCCGCTTAAGGCGCTGACCGGGATCAGCGAAGAGGACGTCGCCAAGCGCTTGATGGACTACGGCTTCCATGCGCCGACCATGTCGTTCCCGGTGCCGGGCACGCTGATGATCGAGCCGACCGAGAGCGAGTCCAAGCACGAGTTGGATCGCTTTATCGAAGCCATGCTGAGCATTCGCGCCGAGATCGCCAAGGTCGAAGCCGGCGAGTGGCCAGCCGAAAGCAACCCGCTGAAAGGCGCGCCGCACACTCTGGCGGATGTCACCGGCGTGTGGGAGCGGCCGTACAGCATCGCCGAGGCGGTCACCCCATCGCAGCACACCCGCGACCACAAGTACTGGCCAACGGTAAATCGTGTCGACAACGTGTATGGCGACCGTAACCTGCACTGCGCCTGCGTGCCGGTGGCTGATTACCGCTAAGTCATCGGTGTGAAACGACCAGGCCGCCTAAATTGGGCGGCCTGGTCGTTTGTGCGGCGTGTATTTGGCGCGACTACCAGCGGTTGCGCACCTCTTCGGCAAAGCCCAGTAACGCGTCGATGGGCAGAACCGCGCCGTCATCAAGGATTACCCGGCCCTGATAATGGCCAAACACTTGATGTTGCTCGGAAACCAGCAGCACGGCGTTGAGGTGACTGTTGCGGTCGAGCAGGGGAATGAACAGCAGTTCGACTCGGCCGTCGTTGCTGCTGATGCGCCAGGGCTTCAGCCAGTCGTGAGGGTCGAAGTGAAATTGCACTTGATCGAGCTTGTGCAGTTTGCCGCGGTAAATCAGCGCATTCTCGCTGGCTGGGCTGCGGTCGCTGAAGCCGTAGCCGAAGTTCAGACCAAAGGCCTCGCCCGCTACCAAGCCTGAGGCTGAGGCCCAATACCAGGTGTTGCTGTAGGTCCACACGCCACGACCCCAATCCAGCCCACCGCTGTCGCGCTGTGGATCGAGGTGGTGCTGCTGGCCGCCAAGGCTAAAGCCACCGCTGGCCGCTAGGCAGTTGATTTTGCTGTTGTAGTAGAACGCCCGGCGGTTTTCGGCCCAAGAGGTCGCGATGTTGAGCGATTCCAGCGTTGCTGGTTGCTCGAGCAAAATCTCGCCTTCCAGACCGCGACGGCCATCGGCACAGGTCAGGTTTGGTGCCGCAAAGCGCAGGCGACGACTGCCCGGTTGTAGTTCGATATCAAGGTTTAAGGCGGCGCTCTGGTGACTGATGCGACCCAAGTGGTTAACCGCTGGCAGGCCGAGCTTGCCCAGAGGCAGCAACGATAGGCTGTCTACTTGGGTAAAGGTGCGTTGGGCGAAGTCGAGAAAGCACAGGGCAAACAGGCCGGCGTAACCGAGGTCGGCAACCGTGAGGGTGATGCCCAGTTGCTGGTCGTCAGAGAGAACGGCGTAATAGTCCCATTCCTTGATCCGCCAACGTGGTGCGCGGATCGCCTGACGCTGGTACTGCCAATGGGGCTGACGCGCCCAGCCAGGCTGGCTAAGGCTGCCGTCGTTATTTAGAAGAGGGGTGGGGGCGAGGACTTCATGTTGCATGGCCGTCTCTTATTCTTGTGGGCGGGCTAGCCGGGTACAAGAATGTGGGACATGCGTGCCAGTGTCGAGTGCTGCAGGCGCCAATCCGCTAGCGGATATGGCGCCGCAGGTGTTAGCCGGCCTGTACGACCTTAAGCAGCACACCATCCTGGCCGACCACTTTGATCGGCGTACCAGCTGGTAGATCGGCACCGGTCACCAGCCACAGGCTGTCGCCGGCTTTGATTTTGCCGCGTCCGCCGACGATGGCTTCGTGCAGGACAAACTGCCGTCCCTGCAGCTCACTGCCGCGCTGGTTCAGCCCCGGCTGGTCCGAGGGCTTGGCTGCGGCGCGCTGGCGCCGCCACCAGAACACCGCGGTGAGGATCGACAGGCAGCCGAACAGCAGCAGCTGCCAAGCCCACGGCAAGCCGGGGAACAGGTACAGCAAAGCGCCGACAATGGTCGCCGCTAAACCTGTCCACAGCAGATAACCACCCACGCCGAACACTTCGAGGATCAGTAGCACGCTGCCGAGCGCCAGCCAGTCCCAATACGACAGGTGTTGCAGGAAGTCCCACATACTCAGGCCTTTTTGTCGCCGAAGGTGGCTTTGACGATTTCACCGATGCCGCCGACGGAGCCAATCATCTGGCTGGCTTCCAGCGGCATCAAAATCACCTTGCTGTTGTTGGCGCTGGCCAACTTGCCGAGGGCGTCGATGTATTTTTGTGCAACGAAGTAGTTAACCGCCTGCACGTTACCGGCGGCGATCGCCTCGGAGACCATGCGCGTGGCTTCAGCTTCAGCTTGGGCCGCACGCTCACGGGCTTCGGCTTCTAGGAAGGCGGCCTGGCGCTGACCTTCGGCTTCAAGGATCTGCCCCTGTTTTTTGCCTTCGGCGGTGAGAATCGCGGCGGCGCGCAGGCCTTCAGCTTCGAGGATTTGTGCACGCTTGATGCGTTCGGCTTTCATCTGCCCAGACATCGCAGCCATCAAATCGGCGGGCGGGCTAATGTCCTTGATCTCGATGCGGGTGATCTTGATGCCCCACGGCGCAGTGGCTTCGTCGACGGTTTTCAGCAGCTTCTCGTTGATCGCGTCGCGCTGGCCGAGCATAGCGTCCAGCTCCATGGAGCCAAGCACGGTACGGATATTGGTCATCACCAGATTGCGGATCGCATGTTCGAGGTTGTTTACCTCATACGCCGCTTGCGCTGAGTTGATGATCTGGAAGAAGCAGATGGCGTCGATTTGCACCGTGGCGTTATCGGCGGTGATAACTTCCTGCGGCGGAATATCCAGCACGCTTTCCATTACGTTGAGCTTGCGACCAATGCGGTCCATCACCGGTACGATGATGTTCAGGCCTGGCTTGAGGGTGTTGGTGTAGCGGCCGAAGCGTTCCACCGTCCACTCGTAGCCTTGCGGCACGACCTTGAAGCCCATGAACAGAATGGCCACTGCGAGGCCGACGAAGAGCAACATGACACTGCCGATTTGCATAACGATTCCTTGTATTGGGGATGGTCAGTTTTGCAGTGTACCTGCCCATCAGCGCCGGTGCGGTGGTGAGCTAAGTCCATTTGTTGCTGGCGCGGTTAAGCCCGCGCTCAGGCCAGCGGGTTACTTCTGCTCGCTCTGCGGGGTTACGCGCAGCACTTCTTCAATGGTGGTCAGGCCAGCGGCAACCTTCTGCGCGCCGGACAAGCGCAAGCTGCGCATGCCTTCCTTGAACGCTTGCCGGCGCAACGCCACGAGGTCGGTGCCTTCGGTTATCAGGCCTTTGATGTTGTCGTTTAGCTGCATGATTTCATACACGCCGGCACGGCCGCGGTAGCCGGTGTCGCGGCATTCCAGACAGCCTACTGCTTTGTGCGCACCGCTCGGGACGGGCGAACTCCACGGCTTCGTCAGGCTTTGCCAGTCTTCCTCGCTAATCTCGTGCGGCACTTTGCAGTGTGGGCACAGGGTACGCACCAAGCGCTGGGCCATCACCCCGAGCAGGGTGGCCTTGAGCAGGTAGTGCGGCACGCCGAGTTCGAGCAGGCGGGTGATGGCGCTGGGCGCATCGTTGGTGTGCAGCGTGGACAGCACCAAGTGGCCGGTCAGCGCCGCTTGGATGGCCATCTCGGCGGTTTCTAGGTCGCGGATTTCGCCGACCATGATGATGTCCGGGTCCTGACGCATTAGCGCGCGCACGCCGCTGGCGAAGGTCAGGTCGATGTTGGCCTGCACCTGCATCTGGTTGAAGGCCGGCTCGATCATCTCGATTGGGTCTTCAATGGTGCACAGATTCACTTCGCTGGTCGCCAGCTTCTTTAGCGTGGTGTACAGCGTGGTGGTCTTACCCGAGCCAGTCGGGCCGGTGACCAGAATGATGCCGTTGGGCTGGGTGGTCATAAACTCCCAGCGGCGCAGGTCATCCGGGGAGAAACCCAGTTGGTCGAAGCTTTTTAGCAGCACTTCTGGGTCGAAAATCCGCATCACCATCTTCTCGCCGAAGGCGGTGGGCAGGGTCGATAGACGCAGCTCGACTTCGCCGCCGTCCGGGGTCTTGGTCTTCACCCGGCCGTCCTGCGGTTTGCGCTTCTCGGCGATGTTCATCCGTCCGAGCGACTTCAGGCGACTGACGATGGCCATGGTCACTTGCGGTGGGAATTGGTACACGGTGTGCAGTACGCCGTCGATGCGAAAGCGCACCGAGCCTTGCTCGCGGCGTGGTTCGATATGGATGTCGCTGGCGCGCTGCTGGAAGGCGTACTGGAACAGCCAGTCAACAATATTGACGATGTGCGAGTCGTTGGCGTCTGGCTCTTGGTCGCTGGCGCCGAGTTTCAGCAGTTGTTCGAAGTTGCCGAAATTACCGAGCTTCTGGTCGATGCTGTTGGCGCCGCTGACTGATTTGGCCAGGCGGAAGAACTCGACAGTGAAGCGCTGAATATCGCCAGGGTTAGCCACCACACGCTTGATTGGGCGCTTGAGCACGTGGGCCAAATCGCTTTCCCACTTGTGCACAAAAGGTTGTGCGCTGGCGATGGTCACGGCGTCCTTGTCCACGGCGACGGCAAGAATCTTGTGTCGTTGCGCAAAGGCGTACGACATCAGCGGGGTGACGGCGGCGACGTCGATCTTCAGCGGGTCGATGCGCATATACGGTTGTTTGGCCAAGGCTGCGAGCCAAACGGTGAGGCTTTCCAGTTCGAGCTTTTTACCCGGATGGCGTAGGTCGTCCAGTTGCTGACTGGCGATAAATTCCAGCGGGTGCTGCTGGTTATTCACCGCACTGCGGCGGATGCTCAGGCACTGCTCGGCGGTGGCCTGAGTCAGGTGCCCCTGGCTGACCAGTTCACGCAGCAGGTCGTTGAGATCCAGCAAACGATCCGCAGTGGACGAGGCGTGCGCAGGCATAAAGCATCCTTGGGGTCATGACGACAGGCGGTCAATTTAGCGCGTTTGCCGACCTTGTGCTGGTAATGCTCGTGCACAAGGTCGACACGTCGGCAGTGCCTGTCAGCTTACTTGACCAGCACTTTCCAGGCTTTGAGGCTTTGCACAGTTTGCGCCTGGGTCATGCGCTCATCCAGCAGCTCTGGGCTGATCGGCCGTTGGGCCAGTTCGCTGAGCTTGCACAACTCACCGTACAGACGATCGACTTCTGGCACGTCCAGCACGTTGCGCGCTAGGTGTAGCCAAGTCAGCAGGCGCTCTAGGCGCCGCAGCTGCTCAGCCAAGTCTTCTGGCTGCTGCTGGTAACGCTTGAGCTGCAAGGCTACGCCTTCGTCTTTCAGCAGGGTTGGCAGCCAGTTGCCGAGGGTGGCGGCGCCTTGACGATTGCCGCGGTTATTCCGCTCGGCCGTCCAAGCGCGAGCCAGCAGCCAGCGCGACAGATTGAGTGAAAACAGGCCCCAGCGTGTGCCTTGCAGCTCCTCGGCAAACTGCGCCGGTGCGGCTTGACGCGTGCTGTCATCCGATACGCCAGCCTGTACCCGTGGGCGCCATTCGTTGAGTAGCGCATCGAGCAGTTGGCGTAGGTCGCTGCTGCTGCTGCGGGGTGCGGCTTGACCGAGACTGCCAAGCAGGGCGCGCAGTTCGCTAAGCTGGCTGACCCAATCGACCAGCAGGCGCCAGTGGCCGTTGAAGCGGTATTGTTCGGCTAGGCGCTGACTGCTGCCGAGTAGATGCCAGGCCAGTGCGGCAAACGCGTCGTCCAGTGCCTGCTCGGCGTCGATCGCCGGGGCTGGCAGGCTGAGGCTGTAACTGTTGGCGTCGAACAGGCGATAGCCGCGCTCGGCTTTGCTGATATCGCAAGGCATCAGGGCCAGATCGGCGGCCAGTTCAGCGGCCAGTTCCAGCAGCGCCGCCGGCTCACCTTCGCGCAGCTCTAACTCCAGCTCGCAGATTTCTTCTTCAAGCGTACCGGCCACCACTTTGCCGAGGTCCAAGGCGGCTTCGATGACCACCTTGGCCTTGCCGCGGCCCCATGCGATTTCGGCTTTCTCGCGAATAAAATCGGTCGTGAAGATGGCCTGCAGCTGCTTTTTATCCAGCTCAGCCAAGCTTTCCGGCCAGCAGTCGGCGGTCAGCTTCTTGGTGTCGAGTTTGGCTTTGCTTAGCGCCCAATCGTATTCATTGCGCTCGGACAGGCCGGCCACGCTGTGACCGCGGGTCTTTAGGGTTTGAATAATGGCGTCGCCATCACGGCGGATGCGCAGCGCGACTTTGGCTTGGGCTAAGTCGCGTGCCGGAGTATCAAAGTACTGGTTGAGCAGTTCGTGACGGCTCCAGCCGCTTTTATTGCGCTTCTTCAGCAGCGGGTGTTCGCGCAGGGCCGCGAGGGTTTCGCGACTGACTCGCAGCTTGATTTCGGTTTCTTTCTGCATGATCGAGTCTCGCGAAAATAGAGTGGCTCAAGCGCACAAAGCCGCCCATGTGGCGGCTTTGTGGGTGGACGCTGAGGTCGAGCTTAGATGAAGATTTTGATGCCCAGCCAGAACAACCCGGCAGCTAGGGCAATGGTGGCCGGCAGGGTCAATACCCAGGCCATCAGAATGGTTTTTACCGTGCCCAGTTGCAGCCCGCTTTTATTCGCCACCATGGCGCCAGCGACGCCTGAGGACAATACGTGGGTGGTAGACACCGGCAGGCTATAAATGTTGGCCATACCGATGGCGATGGCGGCAGTGATTTGCGCACTCATGCCTTGGGCATAGGTCATGCCCTGCTTGCCGATCTTCTCGCCAACGGTCAACACCACGCGCTTCCAGCCGATCATGGTGCCTAGGCCAAGGGCCATGGCGACCGCGAGAATGACCCAGAATGGGGCATATTCGGTGGTGACGGTGAGGTCTTTGCGCAGCTTGTCGAGGTCGGCAACTTCGCGTTGCGGCATGCTTTGCAGCTTGCCGACTTTTTTCGCGGTGTCGTCCAGGCACAGCAGGTAACGGCGCACTTGGGTGCGATCGTCCAGCGGCATGGCGTTGTAGTCGGTCACCCCGTTGAGGGTCTTGAGCAGCGCGGCAATGGTTGACTCGGTGAGCTTAACGTCGCAGCGGAACTGTGCTGGCAGGTCGACTTTTTGGCCTTTGCCCAGCGCCAAGTAGTCATTTAGCGAGGCATTATTACGCAGGTAGAACTCGTTCAAGTGCCGGGCTGCGTCTCGGGTGCGTTCGATTTGGTAAGTGGTGCTGTTAAGGTCGAGCACGAACTTAGCCGGCACGATGCCGATCAGCACCAACATGATCAGGCCGATACCTTTCTGGCCATCATTGGAGCCATGCACGAAGCTCACGCCCATAGCGGAAAGCACCAGAATCAGGCGGTTCCAAAATGGTGGATGCTTCTTGCCGTCGATGTTCAGGCGGTGCTCAGGGTTAGTGTGCATCTTCGATGCGCTACGGAACCGCTTGAGGCCGAGCAGAATCAGGGCGGCAACAATGAAGCCTGCGGCGGGTGAGAGCAGCAGCGACAGGCCGATATCAATGGCTTTCTGCCAGTTCACGCCAGTGCTCAGCGGAATGTCAGAGATCAGTGCATTGGCCAAGCCGACACCGAGGATCGAGCCGATCAGGGTGTGTGAGCTAGACGCCGGAATGCCGAAATACCAGGTGCCGAGGTTCCAGATAATGGCGGAACTGAGCATTGAGAACACCATCACCAGCCCATAGGTGGTGTTAGTGCTGATCAGTAGCTCAACCGGCAGCAAGTGGACGATGGCATAAGCGACGCCGACGCCACCGAGTACAACGCCAAGAAAATTGAAGCAGCCGGACAGCATCACCGCGAGGTGCGGCGGCATGGCTTTGGTGTAGATAACGGTAGCCACTGCATTGGCAGTGTCATGGAAACCATTAATGAATTCGAAGGTCAGGACAAAGGCCAGGGCCAAAAACAAGCCCAGAGCGACCCAAATATCGAGGCCATTGAAGATATCGAACATGACGGTTTTGCGACCGATGGAAGTTATGGGGCGCGAATTATGCCAGAACGTTGTTGGCTTTGCTGACGTGATCCGCTGAACGAACCGTGTGGGGATGTGTACTGAGCTTTTGCCTAGGCTCGCTTGGCGTTCCTTTTGCCCCGTCAAGCCGGCATGATGGGCCCTGATTACAGGAGATCGCCATGCCTCTGCCGTCCCTTAAAGAGCAGTTTGCCGCCTTAATTGCTGCACCTTCGGTGAGCTGCACTCAGCCCGCTTGGGATCAGTCGAATTTGCCGGTCATCGATTTGCTGGCCAGCTGGCTGGGTGACTTGGGCTTTGTCTGCGAGATTCAGACCATCAGCCCTGGCAAGGCCAACCTGCTCGCCACTTACGGCAGTGGTCCTGGCGGTCTGGTGCTGGCGGGGCATAGCGACACTGTGCCGTTCGACGCGGCGCTATGGCAGAGCGATCCGCTCAAGCTGACCGAGACGGGCGAGCGCTGGGTCGGTTTGGGCGTGTGCGACATGAAGGGCTTCTTTCCGTTGGTGATCGAGGCCGTGCGTGGGCTGTTGGATCAGCCGTTTAAGCAGCCGCTGCTGATTCTTGCCACCTGCGACGAAGAGAGTTCAATGTCTGGCGCCCGCGCTCTGGCCGATGCCGGGCGGCCGTTAGGGCGCGCCGCGGTGATCGGCGAGCCGACTGGGCTCAAGCCCATCCGCCTGCATAAAGGCGTGATGATGGAGCGCATCGACATTCTCGGCCAGAGCGGCCATTCCTCCGACCCGAGTCTGGGGCACAACGCACTGGACGCCATGCACGCGGCCATCGGCGAGCTGCTGGTGCTGCGCCAGCAATGGCAGCTGGAATACCGCAACCCACTGTTTAACGTGCCGCAGCCAACCCTCAACCTCGGCTGCATTCATGGCGGCGACAACCCCAATCGGATCTGCGGCCAGTGCTCGTTGGAGTTCGACCTGCGCCCGCTGCCGGGTATGGACCCGGAAGTATTGCGCGCGGCGATCCGGCAGAAGCTGCAGCCGCTGGCCGAGCAGCGTCAGGTGCGCATTGAGTACGGGCCGATCTTCCCCGGCGTGCCACCCTTCGAGCAGGCGGCCGACAGCGAGTTGGTGCGCTTAGCCGAACGCCTGACCGGTCAGGCCGCCGATGCTGTAGCCTTTGGCACGGAAGCACCGTATCTTCAGCAGCTTGGCTGTGAAACCCTGATTCTTGGGCCCGGCGATATTGCCTGTGCGCACCAGCCCAATGAGTACTTGGAGCTGGCACGAATTGAGCCGACGGTGCAGATTCTGCGCCAGCTGATCGAGCATTACTGTCTGCGAGCTGTCCTGTGAGTCGGCGCGCCTACCTACATTATTCAAGGAGCCTAAACGTGCTGCAGCGCCAACTTCGACGATAACGCCGTGACCTCTTGCTTCGGCCCGAACTTGGAACTGGCGCGTTGAATGCGCGCTTTCTCGCAGTGCGACACAGGCTTATTTGATCATGCACGACTACGTTAACTGGCTCCGTCACGCCTCGCCCTACATCAACGCGCACCGCGACTGCACCTTTGTGGTGATGCTGCCCGGCGAGGGTGTGGCCGATGCTAACTTCGGCAATATCGTCCACGACTTGGTGCTGTTGCACAGTCTTGGCGTGCGCCTGGTGCTGGTGCACGGCTCGCGCCCGCAAATTGAGGCGCGCCTGACTGCGCGTGGCCTAACGCCGCATTATCACCACAATCTGCGGGTCACCGATGGCGCCACGCTGGAGTGCGTGATTGATGCGGTTGGCCAGCTGCGTATCGCCATCGAGGCGCGCTTGTCGATGGACATGGCCGCCTCGCCGATGCAGGGTTCGCGCTTGCGCGTGTCGGGCGGCAACTTTGTCACTGCGCGGCCGATGGGCGTGCTCGAAGGCGTCGATTACCACTACACCGGCGAGGTGCGCCGGGTCGATCGTAAGGGCATCAATCGTCTGCTCGATGAGCGCAGCATCGTGCTGCTGTCGCCGCTGGGCTATTCGCCTACCGGCGAGATTTTCAACCTGGCTTGCGAGGATGTTGCCACCCGTGCGGCCATCGACTTGCAGGCCGACAAACTGCTGCTGTTCAGCCACGAACATGGCCTGCTGGATGCCAGCGGCAAGTTGATCCGCGAGCTGCGTACCTCGCAGGTGCCGGCGCAGTTAGAGCGGCTCGGTAACAACTATCAAGCTGAGCTGTTGGATGCCGCGGCGCAGGCCTGCAAGGCCGGCGTGGCGCGTAGTCATATCGTCAGCTACAGCGTCGATGGTGCGTTGCTCACCGAACTGTTCACCCGTACTGGCGGCGGCACCTTGGTCAGCCAAGAGCCGTTTGAGCAATTGCGTGAGGCGACCATCGAGGACGTCGGCGGCTTGATCGAGCTAATCAGCCCGCTGGAAGAGCAAGGCATTCTGGTGCGCCGCTCGCGTGAGGTGCTGGAACGCGAGGTTGAGCAGTTCAGCATTGTCGAGCGCGAAGGCCTGATCATTGCTTGCGCGGCGCTGTATCCGATTGCCGACTCGGAGTGCGGCGAGCTGGCTTGCTTGGCGGTCAATCCGGAGTATCGCCATGGCCGGCGTGGCGATGAATTGCTGGAGCGGATTGAGGCGCGTGCTCGCGCCTTGGGTCTGAAAACCCTGTTCGTGCTGACCACGCGCACCGCGCACTGGTTTCGTGAACGCGGCTTCCAGCCCAGCGGTGTCGAGCGTCTGCCGACCGCGCGCGCCTCGCTCTACAACTATCAGCGTAACTCGCAGATTTTCGAAAAAGCCTTGTAAGGCGCTGCTGAGTGCCGGGCGTTAGCCTTGCCCGGCACTCGGCGCCTCAAACCTGCAGGATGCTGGCTTGGTAGGCGGCGACGTAGGCGTCGAAATCCTCTTGCGGCTCGGCCTCAATCGCCTGTTGCTGCGCCAATGATTGCGCCACTGAGGCGATGAAGGCGGCTTGCTCAGCCGCGCTGAGTGGCTGGCTGCGCAGGGTTTGCGCATGCGCGCGGCTCTGGCGCAAAGCGAACTGGGCGAAGCTCTCGCCATTCTCCTGTAGCTGCGCTAGCACCTGTGCCGACGGCGTCAGGCTTGGGTCTGCGACTTTGGCCCGCTGCTGGCTCAGGCTGACGCGATGGGCATCGCCGCCGTGACACTGGTCCAGCAACTCTGCCAACGGCGTGATGTGGTCCAGCAGTTGCTCGGCCAGCACGCTTAGCTCGATGGCTTGCCCTTGATGCTGTAATTGCAAGCCAGGGCGACGGCCTTCTTTGACTACCGCAAGGAAGTTGGCGCCGGCGGCATGGCATTCTGTGCTCGTCAGGTTTGGGCTGTCCTGCAGGGCGCAGAACAGCAAAAACGCGTCGAGGAAGCGTGCTTCGTTGAGGTCGATACCCAGCGGCAGGAATGGGTTGATGTCCAAGCAGCGCACTTCGATGTATTGCACGCCACGGGCCATCAGCGCCTGAATCGGTCGCTCGCCGCTGTCGGTCACCCGCTTGGGACGGATGTTCGAGTAGTACTCATTCTCGATCTGCAGAATGTTGCTGTTTAACTGCAGCCACTCGCCGTCCTTCTGCGTGCCGATCGCAGCATAGGCCGGATAAGGCGTGGCTACGGCCTTGCGCAGGCTGTCGGTGTAGCTGTTGAGGTCGTTGTAGCAAGGTGTCAGACCGCTCTGGGCGCTGCTCTGGTAACCCAGGTCGCTCATCCGCAGGCTGGTGGCGTAAGGCAAATACAGCGTGTCGGCATCCAATTGCTGCAACTGATGCGCACGGCCACGCAGGAAGCCGGCATCCAGGGCCGGCGAGGCGCCGAACAGGTACATCAGCAGCCAGCTGTGGCGGCGGAAGTTGCGGATCAGGGCGATATAGCGCGCCGATTGATAATCACGCGGGCTTTGCGTATCGCCATCCAGTTGTTGCAGCAGCGGCCAAACCGCTTCTGGCAGGGAGAAGTTGTAATGGATGCCGGCAATGCACTGCATGGTCTTGCCGTAACGCAGGGCCAGGCCTTGGCGGTATACGTACTTCAGCTTGCCGATATTGGAGCTGCCGTAGCGGGCGATCGGAATCACCTCTTCTTCGGGCAGCGGACAGGGCATCGAAGGGCTCCACAGGTACTCGTCGCCGAGCTGGCTGTAGGCAAAGCGGTGGATGCTCTGCAGTTCGTCCAGGGTTTGCGCTGGGTCAGGGCGTGCGGCAGTGATGAACTCGAGCAACGACTCGGAGTAATCAGTGGTGATCTGCGGGTGGGTCAGGGCTGAGCCCAGCACGCGTGGGTGCGGAGTCAAAGCCAGCTGGCCATTCGCGTCGACGCGCAGGCACTCGCGCTCAATGCCGTGTAGGCACTGGCTGAGCAATGGCAGGTTGGCGCTCTCGCTCAACATCGCCAGGCGGCGGGACAAAAGCGTGCTCAAATTGTTATTCCTTGAAGGCGGGTTGCGCGCGGCAGTCGCGCCAATATGGGGGCGCAGGGCGTGGTCTACAAGAGCGTGGCTGAATTTGTCGGCGGGTTTTTACCTCTGCGCCAACGCCGAGGTGACGATGAGTAGCGCCGCTGCGCGACTCATCCCATCGTCCGGCGGCCGGGCTTACTTGCAGATAAACGTCGCCTGCGCAGTGGCCATCAGCTTGTCGCCCTGGGTCACGCGCGCTTCCAGCACATGCACTTTGCGCCCGGCATTTAGCACCTTGGCGTGGCAGATCAGCTCACCTTCGCTGACCGCGCGAATGTAGTTGACCTTGCACTCCAGCGTCACGCTGCCAGCCTCACCGCCGAACAGGCTGTGGCTAGCTTGGCCGAGCGTGGTGTCGATCAGCGAGAACAGCGCGCCGCCGTGCATGCGCCCGTGCAGGTTGAGCAGTTGCTCCTGCATGCTCATGCGCACCTGCGCTTCACCGTTCTCGGCTTTGTCGATGGTCATGCCCAGCAAGGTGCTGAAGTTGCTGCTTTGGCCGACGGAGGGTTGGGTGCTCATGGCTTACTTCCTCATGTTTTTGGCGTTGGCGAACAGCGCAGCCATGCCGGCATTGGCGGGCGCAGGCTTGTCCTGGCTGGAGTGACGTTCGGTGCGCGGCGTGTTGCCTTTGTTGCCGCCGCGCGGGCCTTCGACTTTTTCGCCGGGCGTGTCGCTCATGCGCATGCTCAGCGCTACACGGTTGCGCGGGATGTCCACTTCCATGACCTTGACCCGCACGATGTCACCGGCTTTGACCACTTCATACGGGTCTTTGACGAACTTCTCTGACAATGCCGAGATATGCACCAGACCGTCCTGATGCACGCCAATATCGACGAATGCGCCGAAGTTGGTCACGTTGGTGACTACGCCTTCCAGCTGCATGCCCAGTTTCAAGTCTTTGAGGCTTTCTACCCCGTCTTGGAACTCAGCGGTCTTAAACTCTGGGCGTGGGTCGCGGCCGGGTTTTTCCAGCTCGCTGAGAATGTCGCTGACGGTGGTCAGGCCGAACTGCTCGTCGGTGAACTGCTTAGGGTCGAGGCGTTTGAGCGTGCTGCTGTCGCCGATCAGTGAGCGAATATCGCGTCCGGTGTTGGCGGCGATGCGCTCTACCAGTGGATAGGTTTCCGGGTGCACGGCGGAGGCGTCCAGCGGGTTATCGCCGTTCATCACGCGGAGAAAGCCAGCGGCCTGTTCGAAGGTTTTTTCGCCCAAGCGCGGGACTTTTTTCAGCGCGGCGCGGGTCTTGAATGCGCCGTATTCGTCACGGTGGGCGACGATGTTCTGCGCCAAGGTGCTGTTGAGGCCGGAGATGCGCGCCAGCAAGGCCACCGAGGCGGTGTTGACGTCGACGCCGACGGCGTTTACGCAGTCTTCCACCACCGCATCCAGGCCGCGCGCCAGCTTGAGCTGCGACACGTCGTGCTGGTATTGGCCGACGCCAATCGATTTCGGGTCGATCTTCACCAGCTCGGCCAATGGGTCTTGCAGGCGGCGGGCGATAGACACTGCGCCGCGCAGGGTCACGTCCAAGTCGGGGAATTCTTTGGCGGCCAATTCAGACGCCGAATACACCGAAGCGCCGGCCTCAGACACCATCACTTTGGTCAGCTTGAGGCTTGGCAGTTGCTTGATCAGCTCGGCGGCCAGCTTGTCGGTCTCGCGGCTGGCGGTGCCGTTGCCGATCGAGATCAGGTCAACTTTATGCTTGGCGCACAGTTTGGCCAGCGTCATCAGCGTGCCGTCCCAGTCGTTGCGCGGTGCGTGCGGGTAGACGGTGGCGGTGTCCAGCACCTTGCCGGTGGCATCCACCACCGCCACTTTGCAGCCGGTGCGCAGGCCGGGGTCGAGGGCCAGTGTGGCGCGCGGACCGGCCGGTGCGGCCAGCAGCAAGTCGTGCAGGTTGCGGGCGAAGACCATGATCGCTTCGTCTTCGGCGCCTTCGCGCAACTCGCCGAACAGGTCGGTTTCCAGATGGCTGTAGAGCTTGACCTTCCAGGTCCAGCGCACCACTTCACTCAGCCATTTGTCGGCTGGGCGGCCTTGGTTACTAATGCCGAAGCGCTGGCCGATCATGGCTTCGCACGGATGCATGCTGCCGGGCAGTTCATCGCCAACTTTCAGGCTGGCGCTGAGAAAGCCCTCGTTGCGGCCACGGAAAATCGCCAGCGCGCGGTGCGACGGTACGCCTTTAAAACGCTCGTCGTGCTCGAAGTAGTCGCGAAACTTGGCGCCTTCTTCTTCCTTGCCCAGCACCACGCGGGCGCTGAGGGTGGCGTCTTGCTTGAGGAAGTTGCGCAGGCTGGTGAGCAGGCTGGCGTCTTCGGCGAAGCGCTCCATAAGGATGTACTTGGCGCCTTCGAGCACGGCTTTGATATCAGCAAAGCCTTTTTCGGCGTCGATAAAGCGTACCGCTTCGGCTTCTGGGGTCAGCGTTGGGTCGCTGAATAGCGCATCGGCCAGTTCGCCAAGGCCGGCTTCCAGGGCAATCTGGCCCTTGGTGCGGCGCTTTTGTTTGTACGGCAGGTACAAGTCTTCGAGGCGGGTTTTGGTGTCGGCTAGGTTGATCTCGCGGGCCAGCTCAGGGCTCAGCTTGCCTTGCTCGTCGATGCTGGCGAGGATGGCGGCGCGGCGCACATCCAGCTCACGCAAGTAGCGCAGGCGCTCTTCCAGGTTACGCAGCTGGGTGTCGTCGAGGCTGCCGGTGACTTCTTTACGGTAGCGGGAGATAAACGGCACGGTGGAGCCTTCATCCAGCAGCGCTACGGCAGCAGCCACCTGTTGCGGGCGCACGCCCAGTTCTTCGGCGATGCGGTTGTTGATGCTGAGCATAGAGACACCTGACGCAAAGTGAACATAGGCAGGCCCGCAGGCCCGTCGCAAAATGGCCGGCATTATACCCAGCGCAGCCGCCTGCGGGGCGCACTGCAGTGGGCAGGACAAATCTGCTAACAATGGCTGTCGTACGCGCGGACGGCGGCTGCGCCATAATCCCCGCATCATGAAAGGAGCCGTTATGCCCCCTGAGTCGAAAGTAGCTGTTGCTGAAGGCGAAAAAATCCTCATCGTCGATGACGATCCAGGTCTGCGTCGTTTGCTCGAACGCTTTCTCAGCGAGCAGGGCTATCGAGTGCGCGCGGTGGAAAACACCGAGCAGATGGACCGCATGCTCAGTCGCGAGCTGTTCCATCTGCTGGTGCTCGACCTGATGATGCCGGGCGAAGACGGCATGGCGGCCTGTAAGCGCTTGCGCGACAGCAACAACCAGATGCCGATCATCATGCTCACCGCCAAGGGCGACGAGGGCAGCCGTATCCAAGGCTTGGAGCAGGGCGCCGATGATTACCTCGGCAAGCCGTTCAATCCGCGTGAGTTGTTGGCGCGAATCAAAGCCGTGCTGCGGCGTCAGGCGCCGGTGGTGCCGGGCGCGCCGACCAGTTCGGATGAAACCGTCAGCTTCGGTGACTACGTGCTGTTTCTCGCCACCCGCGAGCTGAAGAAGGGTGACGAAGTACACATGCTCACCACCGGTGAATTTGCCGTGCTCAAGGCCCTGGTGCAGCACGCCCGCGAGCCGCTAACCCGCGACAAGCTGATGAATCTGGCGCGTGGCCGCGAGTGGGACGCGCTGGAGCGCTCGATTGACGTGCAGATTTCCCGTCTGCGCCGGCTGATCGAGCCAGACCCGTCCAAGCCGCGCTATATCCAGACAGTCTGGGGCGTGGGCTACGTGTTCGTGCCGGATGGCGCCAAGGCGTAACCCAGCCACTGGCTCAACACTGGCGCCTCTGCAGGCCGCCTGATGGGTTATGCCGCTGCGCGGCTAACCCATCCTACTTTCTGGTTGTGTATTAATGAAAACCCCGTTGTGGTTCCCGCAAAGCTTCTTCGCCCGCACCTTGTTGCTGGTGTTGTGCGTGGTGCTGTTCTCTAAGGCGCTGACCTTGGTTTATCTGATGATGAACGAGGACATGCTGGTAGACCGCCAGTACAGCCACGGCACCGCCTTGACCCTGCGCGCGTACTGGGCAGCAGATGATAAGTCGCGGGTTGCCATCGCCAAGGCTTCTGGGCTGCGTATCGCCACTGCCGAGAGTGTGCCGGCTGGCGAGCATCACTGGCCTTACAGTGAGGTGTTCGAGCGACAGATGCAGGACGAGCTGGGCGAGGACACCGAAGTGCGGGTGCGCGCGCAGAGTCCGCCGGCCCTCTGGGTCCGGGCGCCGAGCTTGGGGCCGCAATGGCTGGTGGTGCCGTTGTATCCGCATCCATTGCGCGGGCAGCGGATCTGGAGCGTGCTGGGCTGGTTTCTCGGCATTGGCGTGCTGTCGACTGGCGCCGCGTGGATCTTCGTGCGCCAACTCAGCGCGCCACTTAAACGCTTAGTGTTCGCTGCCCGCCAGCTCGGCCAAGGCCGTAGCGTGCGCCTGCCTGCCAGCGATACACCGAGCGAGATGGCCGAGGTGTACCGCGCGTTTAACCAAATGGCCGAAGATGTCGAGCAGGGCGCCCGCGAGCGCGAGCTGATGTTGGCCGGTGTGTCCCATGACCTGCGTACACCGCTGACGCGCTTGCGTTTGGCTATCGAGCTATTGCACAGCGATACCGAGTTAACCGAGGACATGGTCCGCGACATCGAAGATATGGACGCCATCCTCGACCAGTTTCTCGCGTTTATTCGCGATGGCCGTGACGAGGCGCCGGAAGAGGTCGACCTCGGCGCGCTGATTCACGATGTGGTGGCGCCTTACAACCATCAACAGGAGAACGTGCGTCTGTGCCTAGAGGCGATGCCACCGCTGCCGTTGCGGCGCGTGTCGATCAAGCGATTGCTGGTTAACCTGATCGAAAACGCCCTGCGCTACGGCGGCCATGGCGTTGAAGTGGCGGCCTACGTGACTGGCAGCTGCGGCGCGCCTTACGTGGTGCTTAGCGTGCTGGATCGCGGCGCCGGGATTGATCCGGCGGAGCTGGATGCGATCTTCAACCCGTTTATTCGTGGCGACCGTGCGCGCGGCGGTAAAGGCACCGGCTTGGGTTTGGCGATCGTCAAACGCATCGCCGCCCTGCACGGCGGCAGCGTCGAACTACGCAACCGCTCCGGCGGCGGCATGGAAGCACGGGTGTGCCTGCCGATTGGGCTGATGTTGCCCCGCGACGCGGTGTGAGGTTGGCGCAGCGCTGAATAGCGCGCCGCGCCTTTAACCAAGCGTGAAGAGCGCTGAGGTTAACCCTTGCCCTTGGTGCGAGTCAGGTGTGGGCCGCCGTTTTTCTCGATGTATTGGATGATCATCGAGGCCACGTCTTTGCCTGTTGTCACCTCGATGCCCTCCAAGCCTGGGGATGAGTTCACCTCCATCACCAGCGGACCGTGATTGGAGCGCAGAATGTCGACCCCGGCCACCGACAGGCCCATGACCTTGGCGGCGCGAATAGCGGTCATGCGTTCTTCTGGGGTGATTTTGATCAGGCTGGCGGTGCCGCCACGGTGCAGATTAGAGCGAAACTCGCCGGGCTTGGCCTGACGCTTCATGGCAGCGATGACCTTGTCGCCGACCACAAAGCAGCGAATGTCGGCGCCACCGGCTTCCTTGATGTATTCCTGCACCATGATGTTCTGCTTGAGGCCCATAAACGCCTCAATCACCGACTCGGCAGCCGTTTCGGTTTCACACAGCACCACGCCGATGCCTTGCGTGCCTTCCAGCACCTTGATCACCAGCGGTGCGCCGCTGACCATGCGAATCAGGTCGGGAATATCGTCTGGTGAGTGGGCAAAACCGGTCACTGGCAGGCCAACACCGCGCCGCGACAACAGTTGTAGCGAGCGCAGCTTGTCGCGCGAGCGGCTGATCGCCACCGATTCGTTGAGGGGGAACACGCCCATCATCTCGAACTGGCGCAGCACGGCGCAGCCGTAGAACGTCACCGAGGCGCCGATGCGCGGGATCACCGCGTCGAAGCCCTCCAATGCCTGGCCGCGATAGTGGATCTGCGGCTTGTGACTGGCGATGTTCATATAGGCGCGCAGGGTGTCGATCACCACCATCTCGTGACCGCGCAACTGGCCGGCCTCGATCAGGCGGCGGGTGGAATACAGGCGCGGGTTGCGCGACAGCACAGCGATTTTCATTGAACACCCGTAACGGAAGAGTTGGTAGCCGGGATCGCCGGCTTGTCCTGAATATAGGAAAGGGCTGGATTAACCAGCAACTGGCCGTCGATCAAGGCTTTAGCGCCGATCAACAAGCGGTAACGCATGGCTTTGCGGCAGGTCAGCGTGAAGTCCACCGGCCAGCTGCGGTCACCCAAGCTCAAGGTGGTGCGGATTACATAGCGGCACTGGGTTTGGCCGTTGGAGCTTTTGATGGTTTTCAGCGTCAGCAGCGGCGCTTCGCAGTGGCACTGGCGTAGTTTTAGCTGCGTGCCAAGGTGGGCGGTAAAACGCACCCAGCTTTGGCCATCGCGCTCGAACGCTTGAATGTCGGTGGCATGCAGGCTGGAGGTGCTGGCGCCGGTGTCGATCTTGGCACGCAGACGCATTACCCCAAGATCCGGCAGGGCGACCCACTCGCGCAGGCCAATGACCGTGGGTTGGGTAAAGGTGTTCACGGGTATGCGTGCATCGCGCTCATGGCCATTGGCTCAGCGCCAAGCCGTGGTAGGAATCTCGGCCAGGGCTTTGAAGGCCGGCTTGGCAAACCAGTAACCCTGCATCAGGTGAATGCCTGCATCGGCGAGAAAATCGCGTTCACCGACGGTTTCGATGCCTTCGGCAATCACTTCAACCGCCAACTCAGCACAGATGCTGACAATCCCACGGACGATCGATTGCCGCGCTTTGTCGCGGTCGATGTCGCGGATCAGGGCCATATCCAGCTTGATCAGATCCGGCTGGAAGTCGGCCAATAGATTGAGGCCCGAATAACCGGCGCCAAAGTCATCAATCGCGGTCTTAAAGCCGAACTCCTGATACTCACGCAAGATGTGCGTGAGGTGGTTATTGTTGTCGACATGCTCGGATTCGATGGTCTCGAAAATCAAATGATCGAGAGGGAAGCTGTGCGTCTTGGCCGCTTCCAGCGTGCTGCGGATGCACAGTTCCGGGCGATACACGGCATTGGGCAGAAAGTTAATCGACAGATGCGAATCCATACCCAAACCCTTGGCTTGGGCGATGGCGGTGGTCCTGCAGCGCTGGTCGAAGCGGTAGCGGTTATCATCGTTGACGCGGCTGAGTACCGACAGCGCGCCTTCGCCGTTACTGCCGCGTACCAGTGCTTCGTTGGCAAAGATCGACTGGTTGCGCAGGTCAACAATCGGCTGGAAGGCAAAGGCGAAATCAAAATCCAAATCTTTGCCCGTCTGGCAACCGGTGCAGGCGCCAGTTGCGGTCAGAGATTGAGGGAACTTAGTCATATCGACTCCATCGCAATGCGCTGCTCAAGCTTAAGAATTGTTCGCTAGTGTGAGCCTAGCTAGGGGCTTTTACTAATGGCGAGATTATATCGCCCGCCGTACCTCAGACAGAGTAGTGCTAATGACTGCAAAACCGTCCCCAGAGGACAAAATTCGCTTGGATAAATGGCTCTGGGCCGCGCGTTTTTTTAAAACCCGTGCGCTGGCCAAAGAGGCGATTGAAGGCGGCAAGGTGCATTGCCAAGGTGAACGCTGCAAGCCCGGTAAAGAGCCGAAAGTTGGCGATGAATTGACTATTCGCCAGGGCTTTGATGAGCGCCGCGTGCGGGTCGAAGCGTTATCCGCAGTGCGCCGTGGTGCGACCGAAGCCCAGGCGCTGTACAGCGAAACGCCCGACAGCGTGCTCAAACGCGAGCAGGCTGCAGCGCTGCGTAAGGCCGGTGCTTTGGGTGTGACTACCGATGGTCGGCCGAGCAAAAAACAACGCCGGCAGATCGAGCATTTCCGCGGTGCGCAGGATCAATAGATTTTCTCCGGGGTAGCGATAGACAACCGGTGCTTGGTGCCCTTGCAGGTTTACGCCTAAAATCCGCAGCCCTGACTGAACACGGCGATTGCGGCATGGCGGATTTCTCCCAGCGTTTTCTTTTTGATGACAGCGATGTACGCGGCGAGCTGGTCGCGCTCAACGAAAGCTACCAGCACGTACTGGCCAAGCATGACTATCCGCTGGTCGTTGCGCAGTTGTTGGGCGAGCTGATGGCTGCCGCGGCTTTGTTGGTCGGCACCCTGAAGTTTGATGGCTTGCTGGTGCTGCAAGCGCGCTCCAGCGGTGCGGTACCGCTGCTGATGGTTGAGTGTTCCAGTGCCCGCGAGTTGCGCGGCATCGCGCGCTACGAAAGCGCGCAACTTGGCGAGCTGGCGACGTTGACCGAGCTGATGCCCGAAGGCGTGCTGGCGATTACCGTCGAGCCCAATCAGGGCCAGCGCTACCAAGGCATCGTTGATTTGGACGGGGCTGACCTAGCGGCCTGCCTGACCAACTACTTTATGACCTCCGAGCAGCTGGCTACCCGTTTTTGGCTGCACGCCGACGGCCGCCGCGCCCGTGGTTTGCTGCTGCAACAGCTGCCGGCCGATCGTCTGCTGGACGCCGATGAGCGCCAGGAAAACTGGCTGCACCTGCTGACGTTGGCCAACACGCTAAGCGCCGAAGAGCTGCTGGCGCTGGATAACGAAACCATTCTGCATCGCCTTTATCACGAAGAGGCCTTGCGTCTGTTTGAACCCAACGAGCTGATCTTTCGCTGCAGTTGCTCACGTGAGCGCTCTGGTAACGCCTTGGTCAGTCTTGGTCAGGACGATGCCGAGCAATTGGTTATCGAGCAGGGCGGCGCGGTGGTGATCGACTGCCAGTTTTGCAATGAGCGCTACTCGTTTGATGCAACGGATGTTGCCCAGTTGTTCGCGGGTGGCGGCAGTCAGGCACCCACGGATACACGCCACTAAAAAAGTCGCTCCAGCCCTTGGTTTAGAGCGCAAGCTGAGCGTTTTTCGCCCAGCGCGGGCTTTTCTGGCATAATTGCCGACAATTTTTCAGCTGTAGTGCTGCTTGCTGGGCACTACAAAACGTATGGAGGACTCGGCCACTGGCCGACGGGGACCCGCATGAATCAAGCCAATACTGCCGTGTACACCGACATTAGTGCCGCACAACTGATCGAAGAAGCGATCCGGCGTGGCGAAGGTGAACTGGCCGCCAACGGTTCGCTGGT
>RCMZ01000204.1_pt1 | contig 37420 bp, 31 predicted proteins | sample 2041141 | NCBI WGS metagenome assembly RCMZ01 (sample SAMN09708263, study PRJNA481090) | Wastewater metagenome, whole genome shotgun sequencing project. | biome: sewage; isolation source: Davis station wastewater (DW) | place: Antarctica: Davis Station | collected 2010-03-01 | reverse complement strand
GGGACGATGCCGGAGTTGGCGCTGATGATAAATTCCACCCGTTTACCCGCCAGGCCGTTTTTATCGGCGATGTAGGGGGTGGTGCAGTCTGGGTAGTACCACTTGAGGCTGATCCTGTCGGTGGTCAGCATGTCGTTGTATTGCACGATCACCGCGGTTTCGTGCTGGATATCCAGGGGGTTGACGTTGACCAGTGAACCGTCGCCATGGTTGCGCAGGGTGGGGTGCGACAGGTCCATCAGGTCCTTGCCCACCCGCAGGCTCAGGGTGTGGGACACGCCCAGCAGTTCGGTACCGCGTCGGATGGTGTAGTGCACCATCACCACGCCATTACGGTTGTTTTCGACGTAGAGCTTGGGCACGGGGATGGGGATTTCCTGACCGGCGGTGGCGGCGGTGAGGGTGATGGTATTGGAGATGTCGCCGGCACTTTCTGAGCCGTCCCAGATGTAGGTCACCTGGTCGCCGACCCAGGTTTGGGTGTAGGGGACGGTCAGGATGACACCGGCGGCGGGCACCTGGTCGGGGTCGAGCAGGTCGGTACCGGGGGTGACGTGGCTGACCCGCGGGGCGGGGAATTGCGGCATGACAACGCCCACTTGCATCCAGAAAATCTGCGAGGGGCGGATCAGGCGGATTTTACTGGCGCCGTCGTTGACGCGGTAGAACACCTTGACCCTCAAGCCGTCGAAACGACGGATGTCTACCTGGCCCACACTGCGCACGATAGGCTCGCCTTCGTCGAGGTCGCCGACGACCAGCGGCTGTTCGTAGCGCTCCAGCGAGCCGCCGTTCTGGGCTTCCCAGATCAGGGTCACCAGGTCGCTGCTGTTGCGGCCTGCGTAGTACGGGATGTGCACAGTTGCCGAGGGTTCGTTGGGGTTGAGCACCCCACCCGGGGCTTGCAACACGTTGGGGGGCAGTAAGTCGTTGAGGATGCCCTTGATGCTGGCACTGGCGACTCGCGATGCCCGGTCTTCAATACCCGTGCGTTTTATGACGTAGGACACCGTGGCGCGGCCTTGGGCCAGGGCCTTGACCTTGGCGTTGTCGATAAAAAAGTTCAAGCCAAGCCCCACCAGGTTCACTTTCTGTTCGAGGGGGCGGACGATGATTTCCCCGCCCTGGGCGGTGATGCCGCGCCAGGTCAGCAGCACGGTGTCGCCTTTTTTGAAATGGGCCGCAGGGGTGTTGACCACGACCAACACATCGTCCTCGCCCAACTCGTCGAGGTCGATGACGCGGGTGTCCGGGTCGGCGTTCACCACCAGGGGCGCATCGGGGCGCAGCGTGGCCACGTCGACATTGATGTAAGCCACCCGCGACCACTGGGCCCGTGGGTCGGGGTAGTTATCGACGACATCGATGACCTGGTAGGAGAAGCTCACCTGGCCATCGCCGGCGGCTTCGATCATGGCCTTGTCGATCAGCACATCCAGCCAGCCCTGGGCGGCCTGCGCCGGGGTGACGGCGACGGTTGTGCGTTGGCTGCCCCAGGACAACACCACGCGGTCGTTCTTGCGAATGCCGGGGTACTCGATGCGGATGGGCACGCCGTTGTTGGCGTCAGTGGGGTCCACCCCCTCGTCGATGATCTTTTGGGGAATACTGAAACCGAGCCGTGAGTGGCCCGGGGCCAGGCCTGGGCCGGGCACCGAGTTGTCGTCATGCAGGCCGCCGGGGCGATCGAGTTTGACCAATAACCTGAGCTTGGGCTCGGACTCTTCCGATACGCTTGAGCCGTTGCGCTTGACGCTGTAGTACACCGGTTCGGCGATGCCGGGCAGGATTTTGGAGGGGTCGAGCACGCCGTGTACCGGTTGGTTTTGCTGCCCCGGCGCAATGGAATCGGCCCACACGGGCGCCGAGGCGTCGCCCCAGAACACACTCAGGTGGTCCCCCGGGTTCATGATGCTCCACGGGCTGACAACAAACTTGAGCCCGCCTTCTACGGCGCGAACGGGAATGCCGCCATGAACGCCTCCTTCATCAGTGGGCATGGGCCAAGTCCACTCCGAAATAATCAGAGGGGCTAGGGCGGTGAGGTCTTCGGGTTCAGTGGGGTCGGTGGGTTCAATGGGCGTGGTCATCACAGGCTCCTTCTCAGGCTCGATGCGCGGGTGAAGCCATCACATACCCGCAACCTGCGGCCTGGCTACTGTCAGATCTGACAGTAGCGATGAACGGTGTCGGTCCTTGCCCCACCCTGTGAAAGCGGGCTGGCCCGCGATGGTGGCCTGACAGCCAATAGCGATAGAACGGCTGTTGCGGCCTGATTGCGGGTGAACCCGTTCCCACACAAGCCCGCTCCTACAGCGCCGGTCTAGACGAAAACAATCTCGTAAGGCTGGCGCATGCGTTCAAGGATGGCCCGTGGCAGGGAGGGTTTGATGCCCAGGGCCGGTTCGCCTTGCAGTTGGCTGGCGTAGGCGTGGGTGGCGTGGCTTTTGCGCGCGGCGGCCCAGGTGTCGAGGCGAATTTTTCGGGCGCGGTGCCAGGGCAGGCGCGCCTGTTCGCCGGCTGGCCAATGCCAGGCGCGCACGGCCAGTTCATACACCGGCACCTGGCACTGGGCTGCGGCCAGCAGGCTGGCGCGACCCACGGCGTCATGGTCGACATTGCCATCGTTGCGCCAGGTGCTGAACAACACATCGCCGGGGCGCAGGTAGCGGGCGATGAATTGGGTCAGTTCGGTTTCGTATTCGTCCAGGGCACTGTCGGGGAAGCCGCCGCGAATCCATTGCAGGTGATGCAGGGGGAGGCCGAGGCGGCGCAGGGCTTCGACGCTTTCTTGGGGGCGGAACACGCTCAGGCGCTGCGCCGACCAGCGCCGCGAGCCGGGGTGGCTGGCGCTGCCGTCGGTGATCGAGAGCAATTGCAAGGGGTGGCCGAGCTTGTCGAGCAGTTGCAAAAGGCCGCCGCACATCACCACTTCATCGCCGGGGTGGGGGGCGATAAGCACGACGCGGGCGCCGGGGGGCAGCAGGCTGGCGGGGCTGATGAGTGGGACATGCTGCAGTTGCGGCGCACTGTTCCAGACCTGGGCGGGCAACCGCGTACAGGGTGCTAGTAGGGTTTTCATCAAGACACATCCTTGTTGTGCAGCGTTCGCTAACGGTGGGCGATGCCGTACCTGGCTTCAAAAGGAGGACAACCCGCGCTCCGGATCCTGGAGCGCGGCGCGATGAGTATTGTTCATGTTGGCGGTTTCTTCCTGGCCGCTAATCGGTTGCCCCCCGCTGTAGCTCGAATAACAACAGTGACCGCCCGGTCACGGTGTACCGCTGATCGAACTCGAAGCGTGGCTGGTCGTCGGCATCGGGTTGGTGGGTGTCGAGCAGGCAGGTCCAGCCTGCACCTTCGGGCACGGCCGGGAGAAGGAACTCGATGCTGTCGTGGTGGGCGTTGACCACCAGCAGCAAGGTGGCGTCGGCGCCGGGGCGGTGGATGCCGGTTTCCTGGGCGCGGCCGTCGAGCAGCATGCCCAGGCAGCGGCCATTGCCGTCTTCCCACTGCTCGGTGTTCATTTCGTTGCCCGCGGGGTCGAGCCAGGTGACGTCCTTGACCCCCAGTTCTTCGTCGTAGTGGCCGACCAAAAAGCGTTGGCGGCGCAGGATAGGGTAGGCCAGGCGCAGTTTTATCAAGCGCTTGACGAAGCCCAGCAGGGCCTGGCCGCCTTCGTCCAGTTCCCAGTTGACCCAGCCGATTTCGCTGTCCTGGCAGTAGGCGTTGTTGTTGCCGTGTTGGGCGCGGGCGAACTCATCGCCGGCCACCAGCATTGGCGTGCCTTGGGCCAGCAGCAGGGTGGCGAAGAAGTTGCGCATCTGCCGCGCGCGCAGGGCATTGATCTCGGGGTCGTCGGTAGGGCCTTCGGCGCCGTGGTTCCAGGACAGGTTGTTGTTGCTGCCATCCTGGTTGTCTTCGTCGTTGGCCTCGTTGTGCTTGTCGTTGTACGACACCAGGTCGTGCAGGGTGAAGCCGTCATGGGCGGTGATGAAGTTCAGCGAGGCATAGGGCCGGCGTCCGCGTTGGTTGAACAGGTCACCCGAGGCGGTCATGCGCGCGGCAAAGTCGGCCAATTGACCGTCGTCGCCTTTCCAGAAGGCGCGCACGGTGTCGCGAAAACGATCGTTCCATTCCACCCAGCCCGGCGGGAAGCCGCCTACCTGATAACCGCCGGGGCCGCAGTCCCAGGGTTCGGCGATCATTTTTACCTGGCACAGCACCGGGTCTTGGCGGCAGGCGACGAGAAAGCTGTGGCGTTCGTTGAAGCCATCGTGATAGCGGCCCAGGATGGTGGCCAGGTCAAAGCGGAACCCGTCCACGTGCATGTTCACCGCCCAGTAACGCAGCGAATCGGTGACCAGTTGCAGCACGCACGGGTGGCTCAGGTCCAGGGTGTTGCCGGTGCCCGAGTCGTTGATGTAGAAGCGCTTGTCATCGGGCATCAGGCGGTAATAGGAGACGTTGTCGATGCCGCGCATGGACAGGGTGGGGCCTTGCTCGTTGCCTTCGGCGGTGTGGTTGTAGACCACGTCCAGCAGCACTTCCAGGCCATCCTGGTGCAGGCGCGCGACCATGTCCTTGAACTCGTCGATTTTGCCGCTGGCCAGGTAGCGCGGGTCGGGGGCGAAAAACGCAATGCTGTTGTAGCCCCAGTAGTTGGTCATGCCTTTTTGCAGCAGGTGCTGGTCGTTGACGAAGGCGTGGATCGGCAGCAGTTCCACCGACGACACGCCCAGCTCGCGGATGTGCTGCACCACTTCGTCGGTCATGAGCCCGGCAAAGGTGCCACGCACGTTCTTGGCCACGGCCGGGTGGCGCATGCTGATGCCGCGCACGTGGGTCTCGTAGACCAGGGTCTTGTCCCACGGCACCTTGACCGGTTGGTCGCCACCCCAGTCGTGGGCCTCATCGATGACCTTGCACTTGGGCACGAACGGCGCGCTGTCGCGCTCGTCGAAACTGAGGTCGGCATCGGGGTGGCCGATGGTGTAGCCGAACAGCGCCTCGGACCATTTCAGTTCGCCCACCAATTGCTTGGCGTAGGGGTCGATCAGCAATTTGTTGGGGTTGAAGCGGTGGCCGTTCTGCGGCTCGTAAGGGCCGTGCACGCGATAGCCGTAAATCAAGCCCGGGCCTGCATCGGGCAGGTAGCCGTGGAAGATTTCGTCGGTGTACTCGGGCAGCTCGATGCGTTGCAGTTCCACCTCGCCGGTGGCGTCGAACAGGCACAGTTCGACCTTGGTGGCGTTGGCCGAGAACAGCGCGAAATTAATGCCCTGGCCATCCCAACTGGCGCCCAGTGGAAATGGCAAACCTTCGCGAATGACGGACGTGTGTGGGCCTGGCGTGCTCATAAAGACTCCTGCGCGGGGTACGACGAATGCCGGTCAGCGCGGGCATGGGCCCGGCGCTGCGGGGGTGGGTTCAGGCCAAGGGCGGCTTGCGCGGTGCGCGCGGTTTTTTCGCCGCCTGCGGCTTGTCGGCCACGGCAGCGGGTTTGGCCGCAGGCTTGGGCTTGGCGCTGGCCTTGGGCGGCTTGGTGGGGCTCAAGGCCTCGGCTTCGGCCAGTTTGCGGGCCATTTCCCAGTGGCGTGAATCCTGGCCTTCGGGTTTGCCTTCCGATTCCCAGATCTGGTAGGCGAACTCACGGATGCGTTTGTCATCGGTGCTCATGGCTATGCTCCTTACGTTCAACTCAGGTGACGTGAAACAACGGTGCCGGCCCTGCGGATGCGGGGCCGATCATTGGTCGCGCTCGAACGCCTGGCGCCGGGCGCAGGCGAGCATTTCCAGGCGCCGCGCCGTGGCCGGCTCATCGAGCAAGGCCGGGCTTTCGCCGTGCAGGCGGCGGCGCCAGTTGGGGTGGCTGTCGGTGGTGCCGGGCAGGTTGGCCTGCTCTTCAATGCCCAGGGCATCGTCCAGCGGCAGCAGCACCAGCGGCGCGCGGGTGTGGCCAAGGAAACGCACGGCGGCGTCCAGCACTTGGTCGGTCTCGCGGGCCTCTTCGCAAAAGTTCTGCGGGTCGGCGGCCAGGGCCTGGCGTAACCCGGCACGCTCGCGTTGGCGGTGCTGGCGCCAGTGGGCGGCGCCGTCCTCATCGACAAAGCCCAGGTGTTGGTTCCAATCGATATCGCGCCCGTGCCACCAGCCGTTAAGGGTGGGCAGGTCGTGGGTGCTGGTGGTGGCCAGGGCGTTGTCGGGCCAGTCGAGAATGGGCTTGAAATGGCTGTTGTCCTGCTCGAACAGCAACACCCGCATGCCCAGGATCGAGTGGCTGGCGAGTTTGTCGGCAAAGCCTTCGGGCACGGTGCCCAGGTCTTCGCCCAGGACGATGGCCTGGTGGCGCACCGATTCCAGAGCCAACAGGCGCAGCAGGTCATCCACCGGGTAATACAGGTAGGCGCCCTCGCTGGGCGCGGCGCCTTCGGGGATCACCCACAAGCGGCGCAAGCCCAGCACGTGGTCGATGCGCAGGCCCCCGGCGTAGGCGAAGTTGGCCCGCAGCATTTCGATAAAGGCACGAAAACCATGGCGCACCAGGCCTTCGGGGCTGAATGCGGAAATGCCCCAGCCCTGGCCCTGGCGGTTGAGCAGGTCTGGCGGCGCACCGACGGTGAGGGCGGCGAGCAGTTCGTCCTGGCGACTCCAGGCCTGGCTGCCGCCGCCATCGGCGCCCACGGCGAGGTCGGCGATCAGGCCCACGGCCATGCCACTGCTGCGGGCGGCGGTTTGCGCACGTTCCAGGCTGCGGCTTATCAGCCATTGGCAGAAGGCGAAAAAACCAATCAGGGCGGCGTTGCTTTCGGCGAATTCGGCGATGGCGCAGCTGCGCGGGTCACGCCAGCGCGCGGGCCACAGGCGCCAGTCAGTGGGCTCGCCGCGGGCCGCGCAATCGGCTTGCAGGGCCTCGAAGCGGCAGTGATGTTCCAGGGCCTCGCCGCCGCGATGGCGGAAGTGGATGAAATCTTCGTGCAGCGGGTGTTCACCGTGGCAGAAGCCGTCATACAGGGCGCGCAACACGTGTTGCTTGGCCTGGGCGGCGGCGGGCCAGTCGATCAGCGGCAGGTGCTCCAGGCGTTGCAGTTCCTCGCCAAGGCCTGTGGCCTCGATAGCGCTACGCAAGGCGTGCTCGCCCAACACCGTGCCGGGGGCGGCGTACAGGCTGTTGAGGAACAAACGGCTGGAGGGCGAATAGGGGCTGTAGCGTTGCGGGTCGCAGGCGAACATCGCGTGCAATGGGCTGATAGCCAAGGCGTCGGCGCCCCGTTCGGCGGCAGCCCGGGCCAGGGTTTCCAGGGCTTGGGTGTCGCCGAAACCGCCATCACCGGCCCGGCGCAGGCCATAGAGCTGCACGCTCAGGCCCCAGGCGCGCGGTGTTTGGCTGGCCAGGGCATCGCCCAGGCTGTAGCAGTGCAGGGGCGCGACGGCCAGGGTGAAGCGTTGCCCGGCGATGCGCACCTCTTGGTAGCCCACGGGCAGCAGGCCGGGCAGCACGGCGTCGGCATCCAGGTCGAGGGCCAAGGTAGCGCCGTCTTCGAGATGGATTTCGCAGGCACTGTGGGGCGCGAAATAAGCGGCCAGGTTCAGGCCGCGGCCCTGGTCGACCGTTAGCAACGGCGGCAGTTGCCGGCTGTCCTGGGCCTGTTGCAGGGCCAGCAGGCTGGCGTCGATTTCCTGGGCGCTGGAGGCCGGGTAGCCGAGGCCGTTCAGGATCGCGCGCAGGGCGGCAGCGGCGACCTTGCGCGGCTGGCCGCTGGCATCGATCCAATCCACGGCCAGGCCGGCACGGCTGGCCAGGATTTCCAGTTGCGCATCACTCATCGAAACTCTCCGCTCAAAGGGCAGGGGCTATTGCGTAGGGCCGTTCAAGGCCGGCCCACATGGCCCTGGGCCTTGGCCACCAGTTGTTCGTAGAGTTCGGCGTAGGGTTCCACCGCTTGGCACCAGTTGAAGGGGGCGGCCATGGCCCGGCAGCGCATGGCGTTGAGCAGCGCCGGGTAGGCGAACACCTTGAACGCCCGTTGCAGGGCCTCGGTGTAGCTGGGGATGCTCGACTCATCGAACAGAAACCCGGTGACGCCATTCTCGATGGTGTCGGCCAGGCCCCCGGTGTTGCGCGCCACCGGCAGCGAGCCGAAGCGCTGCGCGTACATTTGGCTCAGGCCGCAGGGCTCGTAGCGCGAGGGCATGAGCAAAAAATCGCTGCCGGCGAACATGCGCCGCGCGTCGGTTTCGTTAAAGCCGATGCGCACCCCCACGCGCCCGGGAAAGCGTTGGGCGAGGGCGCGCATGGCCTGTTCTTCTTCGGGTTCGCCGCGGCCGATGATCGCGATTTGCCCGCCCGAGTCGACGATGAACTGCGCCACGCCTTCGGTGAGGTCCAGGCCCTTTTGGTAGACCAGGCGCGAAACCACGGCAAACAGCGGCCCGTCGCTGGGCTCCAGGCCGAACAGTTCGCGTACATGGGCCGCATTGGCCGCTTTACCGGCCCAGTCGCCGATGCTGAAGGGGCTGACCAGGTGCGGGTCGGTGGAGGCTTCCCAGCTTTCATCGATGCCGTTGGGGATGCCGCTGAGCAGGCCTTGTTCGGTCTTGCTGGCGAGGAAACCGTCGAGGCCGCAGCCGAAAGCCGGGGTGGTGATTTCCCGGGCATAGGTGGCGCTGACCGTGGTGATGTGGCTGGCGTAGGCCATGCCGGCCTTGAGGAACGACAGCTTGCCGTAGAACTCCATGCCTTCTTGTTGCAGGGCGTGGGGCGGGATGCCCAGCTCCGGGCAGGAGGCGAGGCTGACCACGCCTTGGTAGGCCAGGTTATGAATGGTGAACAGAGTGGGGGTGCGCTGGCCGCGCCAGTGCATATAGGCCGGGGCCAGGCCGGCGGGCCAGTCGTGGGCGTGCACCAGGTCGGGGCACCAGTGGATCTGCGCCAGATTGGCGGCGATGTCGGCGGCAGCCAGGCCCAGGCGCGCGAAGCGGATATGGTTGTCGGGCCAGTCGCGGCCGTTGTTGGCGCCGTAGGGCGTGCCTTCGCGGGCGTACAGCTCAGGGCAGATCAGCACGTAGACGACCAGGCCATCGGGCATGTCCATGCGCCCGATCTTGCACGGCGGCAGCGCCGCGTGGCCGCCCAGTTCGCCGACGATATGGATAGGGTTGTCGCTGTTGAGCACCTGGGGGTAGCCGGGGATCAGCACCCGCACATCGTGCAAATGCGCCAGCGCCCGGGGCAGCGCCGCCGAGACGTCGCCCAAGCCGCCGGTTTTCACCAGGTCGGCGATTTCCGAGGTGACGAACAGCACTTTTTTGCGGTTGGGATTGTGGCTCGCCAACGGCAACTGGGTGCGCCCGCCCGAGGTGGCGATGGGTGGGTTCACTGAGTCGCTGGACACAGGCAGCACACGTTCCCCATGGGCTTGCAAAGCGGCACTCGTCATTGATCTTCCCCTTTATCGTTCGGCCACTCCGTGGCCGCGTGCATAAGCGTGGCGCTAAGGGCGGCTTGGGCCCTGCGCGTTCAAAGCAAAAAAAGACTGACGGGTGGGGCTGTTGCAAGGATTGCACCAGCGCTCACGACCCCGCCTTTTAGCTGACTGGCCGGGCTTGCGAAAAGTTTCGATTATTTACAGCACCGATGGCGGGCCGGTGGGGCCGGCGATTGCAGCCTAGGACAGGAAGCAGAGCGCTGCGTGGGGATTGCCGGGTTGTCCGACAATCGACATGCGGTTGTTTGTCGCACCCCGCCGCAGGTAAATGCGCCGACGAGGGGCAAGAGGTGAGCCCGATCGAGCGGGCGCGGTTTGCACCAAGCCAGGGCGGCGGGTGATTTATGCGCCGATCCAGCCCAGGGTCACCCAGGCCAGCACCAGGTAGCGGGCGCCTTTGGCCAGGGTCACCAGCAGGGTGAAGCGCCACAATGGCTCGCCCATCACTCCGGCCACCAGGGTGAGCGGGTCGCCCACCACCGGCAGCCAACTGAGCAGTAAGGTCCAATGGCCATACACCTGATAGTGGCGTCGGGCTTTGTCCAGGGCGGCAGGGCCGACCGGGAACCAGCGCTTGCCCCGCAGGCCTTCGAGGCGCCGGCCCAGCCACCAGTTGACCAGTGAACCCAGGACATTGCCCAGGGTGGCCACGGCGAGCAGCGCCCACACCCCGTGGGCGCCGTTGAGCAGCAGGCCCACCAGCGCGGCTTCCGATTGCAGGGGCAGCAGGGTCGCGGCGCCGAACGCCGCGAAGAACAGGGCGAAATAACCCGCCAGCACTAGCGGGCCGGGTAGTCGGCGATCACTTCATCCGTACCGTTTTTATGCAGGCCGATGACCTGATAGGCGTCGCGGCTGTCGCCCATTTCCATGCCCGGCGAGCCGGTGGGCATGCCCGGCGCGGCGACGCCCAGCAGGTCGGGGCGTTTCATCAGGGCCAGGACTTGCTCGGCAGGCACATGGCCTTCGACGAACTGGCCGTTGATGACGCCGGTGTGGCAGGAGGCCAGGCGCGGCGCCACGCCCAGGCGCTGCTTGACCGCGCTCATGTTGGGCTCGACATGGTCGGTGACGGCGAAGCCGTTGTCTTGCAGGTGTTTGATCCAGGCCTTGCAGCAGCCGCAATTGGCGTCGCGGTGCACATCGATGGGGATCAGTTCGCTCGCCTGGGCCAGGGAACTGATGAATAGGGCAGACAAGGCTGCCAGACGCAATGAGGTTTTCATGACAGGGGAATCCGAAGGTTGCCGGCGCGAATCAGTCTCGCCGTGCCTGGGCAGGGTGCCGGGACGTGACCTTAGCATTGCTGGGCGCGCGGGGTGATTACAGATTTGTCAGGCAGGTGGGCAAGGGAGCCAAAACTACCCGGGGCCTGTACCATGGCCGCCGTTTGGCGCCGTGGTCGCTCGGCGCAGTCCACTTTTCAACGCTTCAGGAACCCGTCATGACCCAGTCGCAACGCATCAAATATTCGGTTCTGATTTCCCTGCTGGTACTGGGGATCATGTTTGGCCTTTCGTACCTGCAAAACGCCGGGATCATTGGTGAGAAGACCTTCCAGTACATCGCCGTGACGGTGGCCGTGGTGGTGGTTGTGGTCAACGGCGTGATGCGCCGCAAGGTCAAGCCCTGAACCGCATCAGGACTTTTCCAGTAGGGCTGCGGCCTGTTGATGCAGGCTGTAGCTTTTATCCTGGTTGAGGGTGATGACGCCCTCGCTGCACAGGCGCTTGAGCACTTCGCGCACACTCAAAAATGACAACGGGATGTCCAGCTCCAGGAGGTGGCTGTGCACGCCGCGCACCCCCAGGGTGCGGTCGCTCTCGGCAGCCTTGAGCAGGGCGTCGATGACTTTGAGGCGGATCAGGCTGGTGCGCAAACCGAAGCTTTTGAGCAAAACCCGGATGCGGTCGTTGCCCTGGCGTTCCGTGCCTTTGCCATAGCTTTCGTCGGCACCGCTCATGGCCGCGCCGTGCAGGGCTTTTGTACCTTCCATGGGTTGCTGGTTGTACATGGGGGAAAACTCCTTGTCAGAGCCCAATCAGGAAATGATGTTTGCTCTCATCTAATAAGACGTTTGAGCCGGCAAAATCACGAAGTGGTGGTTGTATGAAATATGTAAGCGTACGGCCAGGTGCCCGAATTGACAGGGCGCGGTGGCCTGATTTTTTGCCTGGCGTTTGTCGGTAGGAGCGGTCGATTGCGTCTTCGCGGCGTGCTGATGGTTTTTTTGCCCTGGCCTCGACGCCTATCCCCGGCTTCGCGCGCAGATCAACGCCAAGCCGTTGTCGGGGCGATAGATGCTGGGGGGAACGAGGCCGCTGCCCGCAAGGGGCGCGGCCTTTTTAGGGCTTGGCGGGTTGGTGCGGGATGGAATTGAGCACTGGGTTGCCGTCCTTGTTCCGGGTCAGGTACACGGGCAGCACTTTGGGCAGCGAACTGAGGATGTTCCTCACTTCGCGGGTGTCATAGACGCCGCTGATGCGGATGCGCCCGGTGGCGGCGTCGGCGAGCATCACGGGTTTGGCCAGGTAGCGGTTAATCAGGGGCAGGGCGTCTTCGAGGGGCAGGTTGTCGAGCACCAGTTTGCCCGTGCGCCAGGCCAGGGAGCTGTCGTTGGCGTCGCTCTGGCTGACTTGCGGGGAAAAATCGCCTGCCGTGTAGCGCGCCTGCATGCCCGGGGCCAGGCGCAGGCCATCGCCAGGCAGGGTGCCTTTACTGGTGACCAGCACCGAGCCTTCGAGCAGGGTGACGCGTACTTGGTCTTGGTACATCCACACGTTGAACTGGGTGCCGGTCACGCGGATGCGCCCCTCGGCGGCCCTGACCACTAAGGGGTGGCTGCTGTCGTGGCTGACCTTGAAGAAGGCTTCGCCTTTGTCCAGGGTCACGCGGCGCTGGTCTTTGTAGTTGCTGTAAGTCAACTCGGCGCCCAGGTTCAGTTCCACCTTGCTGCCATCGGGCAGGGTCACTCGTTGCAGACGGTTGCTGGCCTGGTAGTGCTCGTAGGCGTTGGGCAACCAGCCCAATTGCCAACCGGTGTATACCGCGATAGACAGGCAGGCCAGGCTGATGGCGGCTACCACGCCATAGGCAGGCCAGTGCCGGCGTCGCACAGGGGACGTGACAACCTGGGGCGGTGTGAGGCGGGGCAGTTGGGCTGCAACTTCCCAGCTGTCCTGCATGGCCTCGAATTCAAAGGCGTGCAACGGGTCGGCATCGCGCCATTGCTCGAAGGCCAGGCGCTCTGCCGAGGAACAGTCAGAGGCGTGCAGGCGCATGCACCAATGGGCGGCTGCATCGGTGATGGCGTCGTATTCAGCTTCTGAGGGTGTAGGTTCGCTCATTTACTCTTCCTGATTTCCTACATTCTAACTGTCGGGCAGGGCCAACGAGAACAACGGTCATGGCGTTTGCATATCAAAGTGGAACTTATCCTTCCTCCCAGGCCCCTAATGCCCCGACACGTGTCATTTGTTTTTTCAATAAGGAGTTTGACCATGATGAAGAAAACCCTGGCTACTTTGCTTGCCACCGCCAGCCTGCTGAGTGTCGGTGCGGCCCTGGCCGATAAACCGGGTGCGGGCTGGATCACCATCGAAAAAGCCCTGGAAACCGCGAAGACCAAGGGCAACTACGTCGAGATCTACCAGATCGAAGCCGATGACAGCGGCTATTGGGAAGGCAAAGGTCGCAAAGCCGATGGCACCGTGTACGAATTCCGCATCGACGGCGCTTCGGGCAACATCCTGCGCGACCAGAAAGACTGATAGCGCACCCTCTTTAGTAGAAGGCGGGCTGACCCGCGCTCGGGCGCCTAGCGGCGGTAAAAACCCGCCGGGCACAGCATCGCTTTAAGGGTGCTGTGCAGCCCAGCGCAGGCAAGCCTACTGGCTATGGAATTGAGGGGCGTCGCCTGGCAGGAATGGCATCGAGTTGGCGCCCCAGTGTGGTGATGAGCAGCGTCAGTGAGTCGGCGTTGTCGAGCATGGTATCGACCCTCTTGGCCAGGTTTGTCTTGAATATTCCCCGGGCATTGCTCAAATCAAGCCCGCCGGTGGCTTCTAGGATTTGCTCCTCGATGTATTCGGTGTCCTCGGTACTGCCGAAATCGCTCCAGATGTTCCCCGAGACATCCACGAACTTGAACAGCTCACCGATAGGCGTGTGCACCGAGTAGCGGTTGTTCTGGATATCGCGCTGATAGGTCTGCAAATCGCGGCCTTCCTGGGTCAGGGTTTCGATCAGGTCGGAAAACGGCAGCACCGTCTCTAGGTAGGCGACATCGGCGGTGTTACAGGCGATGTGGGTCACCTCATGGATCAGGGCCGTCGCCCGAGCGTGACACTCCAGGTTGAAGGGGGTGGTCAGGCGATGGGTGTAGTCCTGCAAGGGAGGGAGGAAGAAGTTTTCCGTGAGGTAGATACGCCGATCCGGGTCTCGGTCGATGGTAAAGGCCCAGTTGCTGCCGGGGTCCAGGAGGTGGGTGCCGGTGATGAACCGCGACGAATCCAGGGCGTAGAGCGAAGGCGAAAGAATTTCCGCCAGCACCAGGTCCACGACCCTGTGCAGTTTTTGCACCAGTGCAGGGTCGAGCACCTGGGGGCCGGTGTCTGGGTCGGAGGCGATGCCGAAAAAGCTGTTGATGAAGCGGTGGATACGGGTGACCGGTGCGTGCTGGGATTCCAGCAGGCCCAGGTTGAGTTTGCAGTTCTGTACGTAGAAGGTTGCCAGGTCCAGGGCTTCGACGATCTGCTGGGCGCGTTCAGGATTGAGTTGGCGAATCTGGCCCATGCCCCGCGCTTCGATGTTGATGCTGCTGCGCGCGGCGGAACGGACCAACTGGCGATCTAGCACCCGCGTCATGGCCTGGCCGAAGCGAGGGACATGTTTGCGGGTATCGATGACCCACTGTTGCGCGGGGTCGAGGCAGACGAACGGGCCCTGTTTATTGCCTGCCAGTATTCGCCAGTATTCGCCGGCCCGTTGCAGGCGATAAACCTTGCCCGCGATAGGGACGTAGCTGTGGCGGCTGTCCGAGGCGATGTAAACCCCTGACTGCGCGTTGAACTCCAGGTCGGTTAGCGCCACGTCATGGGCTTCGTAGGTGTGCAGCAGCGTGCGATAGGGGGCCGTCATATCGATGTCGCCCCAGGTCTGGGCCTGCGGCATAGGTTCGCTGCTGGCGCCGTCTTCAACCGCCACAGCTGCAGGTGGGGGCGGTGTGGGGTCCATCAACTCACCGATGCTGGCCATGTGGCCGACGCCCTCGATAAAGGTCCTCAGCGCGCTGGCCCACTGATGATCCTGCAAGGCTTGCGCCGACGCCTTGAACAACTGGTAGCTGTCCCAAATCACCCAAGGCAACGTCAGCTTGCCCGAAATGACGCCCAGGCCATGGCGTAGGGCGCTGCTGAAGACCTGCTTGACGGTTTCCCAGGCGCTAGCCCCCTGTGGGTCCGCTTGGCGGGCGAGCATGTGGGTCAGGTGCCGGGTGTTCTCTTGGTACAGGTGCTTGAGCGCGTGGCCCTGGATCGGGTTGTGCGCCAGGGTGATCTCCGAGGTTTTGCCGCGGGTGCTCTCCAGCAAATGCCGGTAGGTGGCGTTTTGTGGCGCGGGCAGGCGTCCCAGGATCAGCTCTTGGAAGGCGCCAGGGTGGTTGAGGGCCTCGATGAACGCCGCTTCATGCTCGAATTCGGTGAACAGCGGCCCCTGGCTGTAGGGCGCATACAGCAGGTGCGGCCCGACGCTGCCGGCCGGCGGGCTGAGGATGTACAGGTTCAGCGCCTGGGCCAGTGTGGCACCGGCCGTGGCCAGTAGCTCCAGTGGCCGGATAATCGCGTTAGCCCCCTGCACACTGGTGCGCGCCTTGGCGTCGGGCATGTCCAGTACCTGTTGCACGAGCGCGAACCCGGCACCCGAGAGGCGCTCCTCCAGCATCAGGCCATGGGCATGCAGAAGCAGTTGCCAGGGCAACTGGGCAATGTAGAGCGCCTCGCGCTCCAGTGCCCCCGGCTTGCCGGGGAGCAGGTTGGCAAGCAACTGGGCCTGAAAATCCTGTTGGCTGGCGAGCTGTTGCAACCAACCGCGAATCGTCTGCTCATCGAGCCGTTCGTCGCTGCAACGGACGCTAAAGGCCGACGCTTGTTGTTCCACCGGGTTCAGGGCGAAGTCGAGCAGGTTCTGCGGGTGCCCGGCCAAGGCCAGTTTCGGGGTAATGGTGACCTCGTCGGGGCGCAGGGCGTAGGCCTGGAGCAGTGTGCGCAGCTTCCCTTCGATGAAGTCGCGCAGCGGCATGATCTGGTTCAGGTAGTCCTTGCCATCGCCTAGGCGAAGGCGGTACTGCTCGGCGATCTCGGCGTGGCGGCGCAGTTCCCGGGGGGGCGCCATGCCCAGCCAGGCCGGCAGCGATAGGCGTGCCAGCGCAAGCTTGGCGATATCCGTTGCATGGCCAAGGTTGGTCGCCGGGGGGCTGAGCCTGAGGTGGTACAGCAAGGGGGCCAGGGCACTGAATGGGCGCTTGAACGAGAGGATCTTGGCCCGCAGGGCGAGCCAGTGGTCGATCCAGCTCTGTTGCAAGCTTTGCGCGGCGGGCGCGTTGATCGCCCGCAGAGGCCCAGGATGGTAGGTGTCGTGGGCCAGGTAATGCTGGGGAGCGAGGTTTTCCAGCAGGTCCAGGCGCCGGTTCGGCTCGCGCAGTTGCTGGCCTAGCCGGGTCCTGGCCTCCTGCACCGAGGCGAAGCTTTCGAGCCCGCGGGCCGGGCTCCAGCACACGGCCCGGCCAGAATGCTGGGGGTCCAGGCCGCCGCGCTCGGTGAGCAGGAAACAGTTGGCCAGGGTCAGTGGCTCACCTTGCAGGTTGCGATACACCGTGGGCGAAAAAGCCTCGGGAATGAACCCGTTCAAGCCGTCGGGGGCGGCGGTGAAGAACGCTTCGACAATCTCCAGGTCGCGCTCACTCAGGCTTTTTTGCCCTTTACGGGTACGGGCTTCGTCGAGGATCGCAGTGGACATGACGTGCGCCAGTTGCGGCTTGAGCTGTTCCAGCGCCTCGCGCGGGACCTCGGCCACATTGATATGGCGAAAGTAGCTCAGGGTGGTTTCCACCACTTGGCGGAACAGGCGCAGGTCGATCCCGGCTAACCGGCGCGCCTGCCCGGCGGTCGGCGGGCCATAGAGGCCGGCCCGCTCGGTGAGCTCCAGCGGCGGGTCCTGGTCAATCAGGCGCCTGAGGAAAAAACCTACCAGGGTCTGGCTGGCCACGGGCGGCCGTGCTTCCAGTTCCTGGGCGCTGGAGTCGTAGTGGTTGAGGAATATTGCATTGGGGTTGGTGTGGGCGATATGGGCGGCCTGCAATTGGCGGGTCAGTTCGTGGCTGACGATCTCTTCGATGCCGGCGCTGCCCAGCATGGCCTGGCGCAGCGGTGCCTCGATGCTCGCCAGGGTCTTGATATGTAGCCGCGCGCGTTCGATCGGCACCGTGGTCGACACCGGGTGGGTCGTCCAGCGACCTTGGCTGTCCAGCGCCAGGAGGCGGTGATCGAACATCCTGCGAATATCCAGTACCTGGTCGACCAGGGCATTGAGGTCGATATCGCCCTGGGTGCGGCGGTACACCTCAAGGGCATAGCGCAGGTTGTGTTGCTGCTTTTCGATGATGGTGTTGAACAGGGTTTCGAACACCCCTGCCTGAATGGGCTCGCTGCCGAACTCGGGGGTGGTGAAGCCGATGAACCGCGCACGTTCCTCCTGGCTGAGGAAGTTGTAGAAGTCGTCTTCATAACTCGGCGCCTTGGCCATCGCCAGCAGTGTGCGTTGTAGGTCATCGTCGTCCTTGAGCACCTGCAAGCCCAGGGATTGGGTATACAGATAGGTCTGGGTGTTGCGGATTATCAGGGTGCCGGCCAGCACAATAGCGTGGGCGCGGTACTCCCACATCTGGACGGTTTCGGCGTGCAACGGGTGTGGTGGGCTGATGCGTTCAGGGGCGCTGGTGCGATACAGGACCTCCAGGCGCTGGCTTTGCTCGGCGCTGAGCACCTGCTCCTGGCGCTTGAACAGCAAGTCCACCCGGCATTTGTCGCTCATGGCCTGGGTAAAGAACTCGCGCCGTGACGCGCCGGTGTCCATGGCGGTGTTCCAGAAACTCTCCAGCACGCTCTGCATGAACGGCAACAGTTTGTGGGCCGCCTCATGCAAGGCATTTTCCCAGGGTGTGGGGTCTTGCGCCTCGCCCTTGTTCCCGGGGTTGAAAAATTCCCGGCGCTGGCCTTTGGGCCAGGCTTGGTTGCGGTACAGCCACAGCAAAGCGTTGCGCAGCGACATGGAATCGAGCCATTGGATTGGCACTTCGGCGGGCGGATAGCGAGTGAAAATATTGACGTGGGTCTTGCTTGCATCCAAGCGCGGGAACACCGGGCGCAGGGTCGAGGCCAGCAGTTGATCGAGCATCGCGCCCAGGGTGGGCAGTGTCAGCAATTCCTTGAGCATGGCCTGGGTATTCAAGGCCTGGTGGCGGTCGATCGCGGCCTTCTGCTCTTCAAACACGTTGCCGGCGATGACTTGGGATGTGATCGGCAGCAAGGCCGAGAAGTCGAAGCGGGCACGCTGCTGGATCGACAGGAACCGCACCAACGAGGTGCGCCGGGTGCTGCTGCGCAGGCGCTCTTCCAAGGCCGCCAGCACGGCGGCAGTGTTGTCGAATTTTTCCAGGCCCTCCTCGGGCGTATACAAAAACGCGGCGGCGTAGGCGGCGGTGGAACTCATCATGAATGCCCCGGCCAATTCGATGGGCGCCGTACCGGTGGCGCTTATCAGCAAGCGCTCGGCGATCATCGGCGGGGATTGATGGCGGCGCCCGGCGTCGGTGCTGAAAAACAGATTGCGCAGGAAATCGCGGTCCACGTCACTGATCCCCAGGGCGCGCTCACGCTCGTTGGGCCGTTTGGTGACGCGGGTGGCTTCGTCGAAAAAATACGGGTAGGGGAATTGGCTCATGTCGTCGTCCTGAGTGGGTACCGCGTGGGGCGGGCGTCAGGGCGATGGTGGACAGGCGCTGTGCAGGTTCGGTGGTAACTATGTGTCGCGGCAAAAAAAGGCCCTGCACGATGAGTACGAGCAGGGCCTGGGGGATGGCGTCGATCAGTTGCGCCGGCCCAGTAGCAACCCTACGACAAGGCCGAACCCGGCGCTGATGGCCACGGTTTGCCACGGGTGGCCGCCAATGTAGGTCTCGGTGGCATCGACCACCGGTTTGCTGCGCTCGCGCACGTTGTTCACGGAATCCATGGCCTGCTTGAGCTTGAGCGCTACCTGCGCACGCAGGCCTTCGGCTTCCTCGCCCACCAGGCTGGCGCTGCTTTTGAGCAGTTTGTCCGACTCCTCGATCAGCGCCTGCAACTCGCTGAAGGCTTGATCCTTGATTTGTTCTTCGGCCGCTTGCGCGGCGGTTTTGCGGGCCATGGGTAACTCCTTGCGGGTGAGTGACAGTGAACAATGGAGTTCGCGGCGGTGGAAAAAGTTGCATCGCGATTGCCGCACCCCAGTGCTGAACCTTGGGTGACGTAGAGGCTAGGACGTTTCGGCCTTCAGTGTAAGATGTCGGCCATTTCCCGCAGCAGGTAATCCCCATGAGCTTCAACCTGGCTAACCAGCCCCTGGCCGAGCGCGCCGCGCTCGAAGACGAAAAGTCCCGTTTGTTCGAGTTGTGGCAGAGCAACCTGGGCAAGGCCAAGGGCGAGGCCGGGCGGCTGTTCGGCGAGCGCGCCAAGCGCAAGGGCAAGTGGGCCGAATGGGTGCGCGCCGAGCTGGACACGATGTCGCCCCCGGAATTCGCCAACATGGTGCGCAGTGAAGTCAATCGCCTGATGGCGGCGGCGAAGTAGCCGCAAAACACCCCTGCACCGCCTCGCGTACCCGCAACAGCAGCGGGTCGAGCTGGCTCTCGGTGCGCCAACCCAGCTCAATGGGGTAGCGCGGCAGCGCCAAGGGGCAGGGCAGTAGGCGCAACCCGCCCATGGCCGCGATGCGTTGCGCGGCGTGCGCCGGGATGGTCGCCACCGCTCGGCTGCCCCTAAGCAAGTAGGGCAGCGCGGCGAAGTGGCTGGTGGAAGCGCACACATGGCGCTTAAGCCCCAGAGCCGCGAGGCCTTCATCGGTAATCCCGATAAATCCGCCGGAGGACACCAGGATGTGCTCGCGGGCGACGAACTCCTCCAGGCCTATCGCCTGCTGCCCGGGTGCGAGGCTTGCCGGGTCCGCCAGGCAGGCGTAATGCCCTTCGCCCAGCACTTGGCGGCTCAGGCGGCGCTCGCTGAAACCGCCGGCGCTGATGGCCAGGTCCAGGCTGCGATCGAGCAGGCCGCTGGCGACGATCTGGCTGTGGGTTTGGCGAAAAATCAGGCGCAGCCTCGGCGCGCGGTGCTCGATTTCCTCGATCAAGCGGCGGCCATGGGCAATCTCGAAATCGTCGGACAGCCCCAAGGTCACCGAGCGGCCCTCGAAATCCTGGGTGGCCGGGTCGATCATGGCCAGGCTCTGCCGACATTTGGCCAGGGCCTCGCTGATGACCGGTTTGAGCTGATTGGCCCGCAGGGTCGGCGCCAGGCCCCGGCCGGTGCGCACAAACAGCGGGTCGCCATACACCTGGCGCAGGCGCCGCAACGCCGCGCTCATGGCCGATTGCGTCACCCCCAGGCGCACGGCGGCGCGGCTGGCGCTGGATTCGTCATGCAGGGCCTCGAAGGCCTTGAGCAGGTTGAGATCGATGTTAGCGATATTTATTTGGCTCATATCATTCAGTGTTTGAGTGGTCTTTATTCATATTCTGCGGCCAGCGCAGAATGGGCAACCGCTGACTCACCTTCTGGAGATTCCATGCCTGTATCCATCGTTGCCGCACTGCAAATCGGTTCGCTGCCTGGGGGCAAGGGCGAAACCCTGGCGCAGATCCTCTCTTACGAGGCGCAGATCCTTGAGGCTGGCGCTCGCCTGGTGGTGATGCCCGAAGCCTTGCTCGGCGGCTACCCCAAGGGCGAAAGCTTTGGCACGCAACTGGGCTATCGCTTGCCCGAGGGGCGCGAGGCCTTTGCCCGCTATTTCGCCAATGCGGTGGATGTGCCCGGCGCCGAAACCCAAGCCCTGGCCGGGCTCTCGGCCCGCACGGGGGCGAGCCTGGTGCTGGGGGTGATCGAACGCGCCGGCAGCACCCTGTATTGCACCGTGCTGTACTTCGAGCCCGAGGGCGGGTTGGTGGCCAAGCACCGCAAACTCATGCCCACCGGCACCGAACGGCTGATCTGGGGCACGGGCGATGGCTCGACCTTGGCGGTGATCGACAGCCAGGTCGGGCGCGTGGGCGCGGCGGTGTGCTGGGAAAACATGATGCCGCTGCTGCGCACCGCGATGTACGCCAAAGGCGTGGAGGTGTGGTGTGCGCCCACAGTGGACGAGCGCGAGATGTGGCAAGTGAGCATGCGCCACATCGCCCACGAGGGCCGCTGCTTTGTGGTCAGCGCCTGCCAGGTGCAGGACTCACCCCGGAAACTGGGCCTGGACATCGCCCACTGGCCTGCCGAGCGGCCGCTGATCGCCGGCGGCAGCGTGATCGTCGGGCCCATGGGCGACATTCTTGCCGGGCCGCTGCTGGGCGGTGCGGGGCTGCTGTGCGCGCAGATCGACACCGCTGACCTGATCCGCGCGCGCTACGACTACGACGTGGTCGGCCATTACGCCCGCCCGGATGTGTTCGAGCTGCGGGTGGACGAACTCAGCAAACCCGGTGTGCGCTTCATCCACGACGTGCCGTAGCCCGCGGGCGCGCCCGCTGGCTACAGGGGGGTGTTGCTGCGCAGCCATTCTTCGCGGGTGATTTCCCAGGTGTCGCAAGGCAAACGCCCGCAGACGAAATCGCCGTCACGGGTGGCGATCAGGCGCATGCCGGCGCGTTCGGACATACGCCGCGAGGCCTGGTTTGGCGCGGCCTTGGGTACGCGCATCAGCGGCCGTTCGAGGACCTGGAACCAGTACGCGGTCACCACTGCGCTGGCCTCACTCATCAGGCCCTGGCCCTGCCACTGCGGGCCCAGCCAGAAACCGCGGTGGTTGTCCTGCTCGTCCATCAGGCTGATGTTGCCGATCAGTTGTTCGGGGGCGCTTTTGAGGCGCAGCGACCAGTGCCACTCCTGGCCCCGGGCGATGGCGGGCAGGGCAATGTCGCGCAGGTAGGTCAGCGCGCCGTCCGCCGGGTAAGGCCAGGGCACCAGGGCATTGAGGTAGCGCACTACGTCCCAGTGCGCGAATTGTTCCTGGATGGCATCGGCGTCGGCCAGCTCCAGGGGCCGCAGGATCAAGCGTTCGGTATGGAAAGTGGGGGTGACGTCCATGGCAGCGGGGCTCCTTGTATTGAGGCTAGGGCGCGGTTGCGGGCAGGCTGAGGTTGCCGCGGTCGACGAAACGCATCGTACCGAACACCCCCCCGGCGAGCTTGCCCCGCAGCACGTAGGGCAGGTTGTCCAGGCTTTGCCCCTGGCGCAGGCCCAGGGTCTGGCGCAGCACGGAGAACGCCGAAATACTCACCGGCACCGTCAGCAGCCCTTCGGAAAAACGCGGGATCGAGCCCGTTTGGTTGCTCACGCCGCTGGCCAGCGGGCGGCCGTTGACTTCCAGGTCCAGGGCCGCACCGTTGTAATCGATGGCGCGCTCGTTGGGGTTTTGCAGGCGCAGCTTCACCGCGAAACGCAGTTCCAGCTCCTGGCTGGGCAACGGTTCGATGCCGACCACGTTGATGCGCAGCGGGTCGCGGTCGGGCAACAGGGCGCAGGCGCTCACACTCAGCAGTAACAGGCAGCAGGCAAGGCGCAGGATAGGCGGCATGGACGTTGCCTCGCAGGCGATGGGCAGGGCCGGCCACAGTGGCCGGCCGTTCAAGCATAGGACGCGATCAGCCCTCAGAGGTTCGCGCCGGCACGTCCGGGTTTTGCATGATCTTGAGGGTGGAGGCCTCGGGGTCGAATTCGTCTTCTTCCAGTTCGATGAATTCTTCGGGCAGGAAGATGTTCAGCAAAATCGCGCAGAACGCGCCCACGGTGATCGGCGACTCGAAGATGTTGTGCAGGGCCTTGGGCAGCTCGCGCAGCACTTCGGGCACGGCGGCCACGCCCAGGCCCATGCCCAGGGAAATGGCCACGATCAGCATGTTGCGCCGATGCAGGCCGGCCTCGGCGAGGATCTTGATCCCGGCCACGGCCACGGTGCCGAACATAATCAGTTCGGCCCCACCCAGCACCGGTTTGGGCATCAGTTGCAGCACGGCGCCGATCATCGGGAACAGCCCCAGCAGCACCAGCAGCCCGGCAATGAAGAACGCCACGTAGCGGCTGGCCACGCCTGTCAACTGGATCACCCCGTTGTTCTGGGCGAAGGTCACCATGGGCATGCTGTTGAAGGTGGCGGCCATTACCGAGTTGAGGCCATCGGCCAGCAGGCCCGACTTGATGCGGCGGATGTACACCGGGCCCTTGACCGGTTGTTGGGAAATCATCGAGTTGGCGGTCAGGTCACCGGCCGCTTCCAGGGGCGAAACCAGGAAAATCACCGCCACCGGCACGAACGCCACCCAATCGAAGGAGAAACCGTACTTGAACGGCACCGGCACGCTCATCAGCGGCACCTCCGGCATGCTGGAAAAATCCACCTGGCCCATCAGCCACGCCACCACGTAGCCCAGGGTCAGGCCGATGACGATGGCGCCCAGGCGCAGAAATGGCACGTCGATGCGGTTGAGGATCACGATGGTGCCCAGCACCAGGGCCGCCAGGGCCAGGTGGCTGGCAGCGCCCAGGTCGGTGGCGCCAAAGCCGCCGGCGATGTCGGTCATGGCCACTTTTATGAGTGATAAGCCCATCAGGGTGATGATGGTGCCGGTGACCACCGGGGTGATGAGCTTGCGCAGCTTGCCGATGAACTGGCTCAGGGCCACTTCGATAAACGCGGCGAAGAAGCACACGCCGAAAATCGTCGAGAGGATTTCATCGGTGCCGCCACCGCGGGCCTTGACCATGAACCCGGCGCTGAGAATCACGCTGATAAAGGAAAAACTGGTGCCTTGCAGGCACAGCAGCCCCGACCCCACCGGGCCAAAGCGCCGCGCCTGGACAAAGGTGCCCAGGCCGGAGACGAACAGCGCCATGCTTATCAGGTAGGGCACTTCGCTTTGCAGGCCCAGGGCGCTACCCATGATGAGGGTGGGCGTGATGATGCCGACAAAGCTCGCCAGCACGTGCTGGAGGGCGGCAAAAATGGTCGACATGAAATCGGGGCGATCGTTGAGACCGTAGATCAGGTCGCTGCGATGAAGGGGCTTGTCAGACACAATGCGAGGCCGGGTCAGAAAATGGAGGCGCAGAATGCCAGCAGGTGCCCGCGGGGGCAACGCGAAATGCCGCTGAATCGTCTCTGCAACCGGTGGGATCGCCAGTAAAGTGATGGCGCCGTGGCATACTGCCAGGCTTGCCCTGAGGACACGCCGCCGAACATGCCCTTCGATTCCCCATTGAGCGCCTATCAATACGCCATCGACCAGCAAGGTTTCGTCCCCGACGCCGCCCAGCACCGTGCCGTGCAGGCCTTGCAACAATGCCATGAGGCGCTGCACCAAGGTCGCGGGCCCGTAACCGGCGTTTATCTCTGGGGGCCGGTGGGGCGCGGCAAGACCTGGCTGATGGACCAGTTCTACCAGAGCCTGCGGGTGCCAGCGCGGCGCCAGCATTTTCACCATTTCATGGGCTGGGTGCACCAGCGTTCGTTCCAGTTGAGCGGCATCGCCGACCCATTGCAGGCCCTGGCCCGGGAACTGAGCGCCGAGGTGCGGGTGCTGTGCTTCGACGAGTTGTTCGTCAACGACATCGGCGACGCGATCATTCTCGGGCGCCTGTTCCAGGTCATGTTCGACGAGGGCGTGGTGCTGGTGTGCACCTCCAACCAGCCGCCTGACCAGCTCTACGGCGACGGTTTCAATCGCGAGCGCTTCCTGCCGGCGATTGCCGCGATCAAGGCGCACATGCAGGTAGTGGCGGTGGACGGCAGCGAGGACCATCGCCTGCATCCGGGCGCCGGGGTGCAACGCTATTGGGTTTGCGCCGCGCCAGAGGCGAGCCGGATGGACGCGGTGTTCACTGAGCTGGCCCAGGGCCAAGCGGTGTCCAGCACACCCCTGACGGTGGGGTATCGACCCTTGGCGGTGGTCAAGGCCAGCCCCACGGTGCTGTGGTGCCGTTTCGCCCAATTGTGCGAAAAACCCTTTGCCGCCATGGACTTCATGGCCCTGTGTGATCGTTTCCGCGCCATTTTGCTCAGCGACGTGCCGTGCCTGAGCGCACAACAGCGTCCGGGCCGCATCGCCCGTGGCACCGAGGATGGCGCGGTGCGGGTCGAGGCTGGGGACCGGGAACTGCCGCAACTGTCGATCCATGACGACAGCGTGCGGCGCTTCATTGCCCTGGTGGACGAATGCTACGACCGCAAGGTGCCGCTCTATATCGAGGCCCGCGTGCCAATGGCCGAACTCTACACCGAGGGCTACCTGGCCTTCGCGTTTCGCCGCACCCTAAGCCGTTTGCAGGAAATGCAGATGCAACGTTTTGCCGCTCACCCATGACCGCCACCACAGGACCAACACTGCAAATGGACGCCGATATCCTGGTTCTCCAGGCCAGCTACACCAACCCCACCCACGCCGAAGCCATCCGCCTGGTGCTCAACCACTACGCCCTGGACCCCATGGGCGGCGGGGAGCCGTTGTCCGCCGATGTGCTGCACAACCTGCCGGACGAGCTGGCCAAACGCCCCCATGCGTTCAGCGTGCTGGCCTTTGTCGGCGGCGAGCCGGCGGGGTTGATCAATTGCTTCGAGGGGTTTTCCACCTTCGCCTGCCGGCCGTTGGTCAACGTGCATGACGTATCGGTGGTGGACAAGTTCCGCGGCTTGGGGCTGAGCCAGAAGATGCTGCAAAAGGTCGAGGACATCGCCCGCCAGCGCGGCTGCTGCAAAATCACCCTGGAAGTGCTGGAGGGCAACGCCGTGGCCCAAGCCTGCTACGGCAAGTTCGGCTTCGCCGCCGGCATGTTCGACCCGGCCCATGGCCGCATGCTGTTTTGGACCAAGGCGTTGTAGCGGCAATAAGGAGGGGGCGACCTCACCTGGGTGGGAGCGGGTTTACCCGCGATAGCGCTGGGTCAGGCGACATCAGCTTTTCTGACACTGCGCCATCGTCGGGCGGCGCCCGGAGCAAGGCCGCTCCCGCGCCTCTTGCGGCGGTCACGCCTTGGGCGTTTGCTCCTGGGCGCGGCGGGTGTCGCTGATGGGGGTGTCTTTTTTCGCCTTGTCGGCGGCCAGGCGTTGCTCGGCGTTGCCGTGCAGTTGCTGTTGGCTGACTTTGAAGGTGTCCCAGAACTCACGGGAGCGCTCGGCGCCGCCTTCGGCGAAAGCGGCGCTGGTGCTGGCGGTCATGAGGGCGGCGAGAAGCAAAGTGGAGATTTTCATGGGGTATTTCCTGTCATGGAAGGGAAGGGAGCCTCGTACTCGATGTGAGGCATGGGGGCAGCATCCGGCCCTTCAATTAAGTGCCGGTTAACCGGCCCTGACAGGTAATGCGAGGGCCGGAACCGGCCCCCGAGTGGGTTACTTCTGCACGACCGCAGTGGGCACTGGGGCGACCTTGGGCTTTATCAGGCTGAAGTCGATCATGGCCCGCTGCTTGCGCTCGAACGGGTTGCCGATCAGCAGCGGGCGGGGTTTGAAGCTGTCGCTGACCAGGCTTTTGCTGTCATCCAGCTCATCAGCGCTCAGGCCTGCCAGGTCGGCCCAGGTGTGGATCAGGTTGGAGCTGCTGTAGGGCCGGCCGGTTTCGCCGGTGAAGTCCCATTCGTGGTTGGCGCGCCACTTGGGCGAGGCCCAAGCCATGAACGGAATGGTGTACATCGGCGCCGTCGGCTTGCCTTCGTTACGGCCCAGGGTACTGTGGCCGGCGGAGTCGAACACGTCTTCACCGTGGTCGGAGAGGTACATCAAAAAGCCATTGGGGTCGTTCTTGGCGTAGTCCTTGATGAGGCTCGACACCACGAAATCGTTGTACAGCACCGCGTTGTCGTAGCTGTTGTAGGTCGGCAACTGGTCGTCGCGCACGCCCTCGGGTACACCCTGGCGGTCGGTGAACTTGTCGAAGCTAGGCGGGTAGCGGTACTGGTAGCTCATGTGCGTGCCCAGCAGGTGCACGACGATAAACTTGCGCTCGGCGCCGTCGGCCAGGGCCTTGGAGAAGGGTGCCAGCACGTCGCCGTCGTACTGGCGGGCGTTCTGGTTGCGGTTGTTGTTGAGGTACACGCGCTCGTCGGCTTGTTCGGAGAACGTGGTGAGCATGGTGTTGCGCTTGGTCATGGTCTGCTGGTTGGTGATCCAGAAGGTCTTGTAGCCGGCCTGCTTCATCACGCTGACCAGGGACGGGGTCTTGAGGTAGTCGTCGGGGTGGTCTTCGTCGGCGAAGGTCAGCACCTGCTGCAACGCCTCGATGGTGTAGGGGCGCGGGGTAATGACGTTGTCGAACACCGCCAGTTCATCGCGCAGCTTGTCCAGTTCCGGTGTGGTCTGGCGCGGGTAGCCGTACAGGCTCATGCGCTGGCGGTTGGTGGATTCGCCGATCACCAGCACCAGGGTGGCCGGTTGGTTGGCCTGGGCGTCCTTGAGGTTTTTCAGGGGGGCGATCTTGCTCACGTTCTCGAGCATGCCCTGCATGTTTTCCAGCTGATGGGTGTAGCGCCGGTACGCCACGATCATCTGCCACGGCACGGCGGGTTCGATGCGAGTCTCGAACTTCTCGATGGCGGTGGTCAGGTCGTCGGTCTTGATGATCTGGCGCACCAGTGGGTAGCCGACCACCGCGACGAGGATGGCCATGGCAGCCACCATTGCCTGCTTCCTGGGCAGGTACACCGGGCGCAGGCGTGTCCACAGGAAGAGCGCCACGGCGGTGTGGGCGATGAAGCCGAGCACGATCCACCAGGCGAAGTATTGCGTCAGGTACTCGCCCGCTTCAGAGATGTTCGACTCGAACATGATGAAGATGACGCTTTGCGAGAATTCCTGCTGATAGACGAAGAAGTAGCCCAGGCTGGCCATCGAGCAAGCCCACAGGACCACGCCTATCAGCCCCGCCAGCAAGCGCGTGCGCGCCGGGAACAGCAGCATCGGCGCGAGCCAGGTGGCGCTCATAAAAAAAGCTTGGCGGAAACCGGAAAAACCGGACGTGCCGGTGAAGAGAATCAGTGCCTGGGTAATGCCGGAAAAATACCAGAAGAACAGGAATAACCAGCCCAATCCTGCCCAATCGAAGCTTTTCGCAGACTTTTCGCTGCGTTCAAAAGTTGCCATCAAGCGCTCCAGGCGATTAATCAGATCGGCTGCTGAAGTCGCTCAAGGCGCCAGCCACCGGGCGCCGCTCGCCAGACGAGCGGCCAGAAGAGGCCGGAGTATCACCAAGGGCTTGTGAAAACTTTGTGAGTTGAAGCCCTGCTAGGCGGTTGCTGGGCTGGCCACGTTGCGGGCCTGTTGCAGGCGCTCTTGCAGTTCGGCGACCTGTTGGCGCAACTGCTCGCGTTCGGCCTTGAGTTGGCGCAGCTCATCGCGGCGAACGCTGACGTACAGGGTTTGTGCAGGTGCTGGCCTAACGAGCGCGCCCATGGCGGACCTCAATGTGCAAAAGATGTGTACTGGCGCCCCGGGCAGGTGCAAGGGCGCAATCGGCGCTGATTTTGGTTTTTTTCTGGAATAAATGGAACTTTTTTATTTTTCACTGTCCCTGTGTCTTCGTCGATATTTCTGACGTGATACCGCGTAGTTATCTGCTTGAAGGGGTGGTGCATCTGTGGATGTGCCGGATTAACCCTCGTCAGCGTCCTTGCGCTATAACCTTTGACACACCTTTTTAGTGGTAAGGAGCATCAGCACATGCAACTGGGGATTGTTGGACTGGGCCGCATGGGCGGCAACATTGCACGACGCCTGATGCTCAATGGCCACACGACTGTGGTCTACGATCGCAACACCGATTTTGTCGACGCCTTGACTGCCGAGGGCGCCACCGGCGTGGCGGATCTCGCGGCCCTGGTGGCCGGCCTGCAACAGCCGCGTGCGGTGTGGGTCATGCTGCCGGCCGGCGCGCCCACCGAAGACACCATCGAGGCCCTGAGCCAACTGCTCGATGCGGGCGATGTGATTATCGATGGCGGCAACACCTTCTATAAGGACGACATCCGCCGCGCCAAGGCCCTGGCGGCCAAAGGCCTGGAATACATCGACGTCGGCACCTCCGGCGGCGTCTGGGGCCTGGAGCGCGGCTACTGCATGATGATCGGCGGCGATGCTGGCGTGGTGCAGCGCCTCGACCCGCTGTTCGCCACCCTGGCCCCAGGCCTGGGCGACATCCCGCGCACCCGCGACCGCGTCGCCACGGATGACCGTGCCGAGCGCGGCTACATCCACGCCGGCCCGGCCGGGTCGGGGCACTTTGTCAAGATGATCCACAACGGCATCGAGTACGGCATGATGCAGGCCTTCGCCGAGGGCTTTGACATTCTCAAGACCAAATCCAGCGTAAACCTGCCAGAAGACCAGCGTTTTGACCTGAATGTCGCCGATATCGCCGAAGTCTGGCGCCGCGGCAGCGTGGTGTCGTCCTGGCTCCTGGACCTGACCGCCGACGCCCTGGCCAGCGACCCGAAACTCGACGGTTACTCTGGCGCGGTGGCCGACAGCGGTGAAGGGCGCTGGACCATCGAGGCGGCCATGGAGCAATCGGTGCCGGTGCCGGTGCTGTCCAACTCGCTGTTTGCCCGCTTCCGTTCCCGCCAGCAAAGCACCTACGGTGACAAACTGCTCTCGGCCATGCGTTTTGGCTTTGGCGGCCACGTCGAGACCCCGAAAAAATGACCGCCCCGGGAAAGGGCCGCACCCCCGAGCCGGCGCCGCCGACCACGTTGTTCCTGTTCGGCGCCCATGGCGACCTGGTCAAGCGCCTGCTGATGCCGGCGCTGTACAACCTGAGCCGTGACGGCCTGCTGGGTGAGGGGCTGCGCATTGTCGGCGTGGACCACAACCCCATCAGCGACGCCGACTTTGCCCTGAAGCTGGAAAACTTCATTCGCAACGAGGCCGCAAGCAAGGTCGGCAATGGCCAGGACTCCCTCGACCCGCAGTTGTGGGCGGCGCTGGCCAAGGGCATCAGCTACGTGCAGGGGGATTTCCTCGACGAGCAGACCTATCGGGATTTGGCGGCGAAAATCGCCGCCAACGGCACCGCTAACGCCGTGTTCTACCTGGCCACCGCGCCACGGTTTTTCACTGAGGTGGTCACCCGCCTCGGTGCGGCCGGGTTGCTGGAGGAAAGCGCCGAGGGGTTTCGCCGGGTGGTGATCGAGAAGCCGTTCGGCTCCGATCTGCAGACCGCCGAAGCACTGAATGCCTGCCTGCTCAAGGTGATGACGGAGAAGCAGATCTACCGTATCGACCATTACCTGGGTAAGGAAACCGTGCAGAACATCCTGGTCAGCCGGTTTTCCAACAGCCTGTTCGAGGCGTTCTGGAACAACCACTACATCGACCACGTGCAAATCACCGCGGCGGAAACCGTGGGCGTCGAGACCCGGGGCAGTTTCTACGAGCACACCGGCGCGTTGCGGGACATGGTGCCCAATCACCTGTTCCAGCTCCTGGCAATGGTGGCCATGGAGCCGCCCGCTGCCTTCGGCGCGGACGCGGTGCGTGGCGAGAAGGCCAAGGTGGTGGGGGCGATCCGCCCCTGGTCGGTTGAGCAGGCGCGGGCCAACTCGGTACGCGGCCAGTACGCTGCGGGTAAGCGTGACGGGCAGCCCTTGGCCGGCTATCGCGAGGAGCCCAACGTCGCTCCCGACAGCACGACCGAAACCTTTGTCGCCCTCAAGGTGATGATCGACAACTGGCGCTGGGTGGGCGTGCCGTTTTACCTGCGCACCGGCAAGCGCATGAGCGTGCGCGACACGGAGATTGTGATCTGTTTCAAACCTGCGCCCTACGCGCAGTTTCGCGACACCGAGGTCGATGAGTTGCAGCCGACCTACTTGCGCATCCAGATCCAGCCCAACGAGGGCATGTGGTTCGACCTGCTGGCCAAGCGCCCGGGGCCGGAGCTGGAAATGGCCAATATCGAGTTGGGGTTTGCCTACAAGGATTTCTTCACGATGCAGCCCTCAACGGGTTACGAAACCCTGATCTACGACTGCCTGACCGGCGACCAGACGCTGTTCCAGCGTGCAGACAACATCGAGAACGGCTGGCGTGCCGTGCAGCCGTTTCTCGATGCCTGGAAGCAAGACGCCAGCGTGCAGGCTTATGCCGCCGGCACCGACGGCCCGGCGGCGGGGGATGAACTACTGGCCCGCGACGGGCGCGTCTGGCATCGCCTGGGGTGAACCAACCGCTGCGGGTTCCCCCGCAGCGTCCTTACAGCCAGAAACTCACCGCGTACCAGCCCAACACCCCCATCACCGCGGTGTAGGGCAGGGCCATCCACACCATGCGCCCGTAGGACAGGCGCACCAGCGGGGCGATGGCCGAGGTCAGCAGGAACAGGAACGCGGCCTGGCCGTTGGGCGTGGCCACGCTGGGCAGGTTGGTGCCGGTGTTGATGGCAACCGCGAGCGTCTCGAAGTGTTCGCGGCTCATGTGGCCCAGGGCGAAGGCTTCTTTCACTTCAGTGATGTAGATGGTGGCGACGAACACGTTGTCGCTGATGGCCGAGAGCAGGCCATTGGCGATAAACAGCATGCCCGGTTGCTGCGCCGGCGGCAGGGCCAGCACCCATTGGATCAGCGGGGTGAACAGTTGCTGGTCGTGGATCACCGCCACCACCGCGAAAAACACCACCAGCAGCGCGGTGAACGGCATCGCGTCCTTGAAGGCGTTGCCGATGCGGTGTTCATCGGTGATGCCGGTAAAGGAAGTGATAAGCACGATCACCATCAGGCCGATCAGGCCGACTTCGGCGATATGCAGCGCCAACCCCACGATCAGGATCAATGCAGCGGCGCCCTGTACCAGCAGGGCGGCGCGTTGGCGCTGGGTACGCTGGGCGTTGTCCTGGGCGGCATAGCTGGCCAGTACCGCGCGCACGTTGTCCGGCAACAGGGTGCCGTAGCCGAACCAGCGCAGTTTCTCCAATAGCACGCAAGTCACCAGGCCCGCCGCCAGCACCGGCAGAGATACCGGGGCGACTTTTAGAAAGAACTCGGCAAAATGCCAGCCCATCTCATGGCCGATCAACAGGTTCTGCGGCTCGCCCACCAGGGTGCATACGCCGCCCAGGGCGGTACCGACCGCGCCGTGCATCAATAGGCTGCGCAGGAACGCGCGAAACTGTTCCAGGTCTTCGTGGTGCAGGCTCGCCACGCCATGGTCCTCGCTGAAGGGGCTGTCCTGGCGTGGGTCGCTGCCCGAAGCCACGCGGTGATAGACCGAGTAGAAGCCCACCGCGGCGCTGATAATCACCGCGGTGACAGTCAAGGCATCGAGAAACGCCGAGAGAAACGCCGACAGAAAGCAGAACAGCAAGGCCAGCAGCGCCTTGGAGCGCACCCCCAGCAGCAGGCGGGAAAACAGGAACAGCAGCAAGTCCTTCATGAAGTAGATGCCGGCCACCATGAACATCAGCAGCAGGATCACCGGGAAGTTGTGCAGCAATTCCTCATACAGCGCCTGGGGCGTGGTCATGCCCAGCAGCAGGGCCTGGACCATCAGCAGCCCGCCGGGGATCAGCGGGTAGCATTTGAGCGCCATGGCCAGGGTGAAAATGAACTCGGCCACCAGCAGCCAGCCGGCGGCTACCGGGCCGACCGTCCAGAGCAGCAGTGGGTTGAGGATCAGGAACGCGACGATGCTGGCTTTGTACCAGCGTGGCGAATGCCCGAGGAAGTTGTGCGCGAACGCCTGGGCCATTGAACCGGACATCGGCCGCTCCTTGAGTGGGAAAGGTGCGCAACTTGCCGTAACAAAATTGGAATATCAAGTGCGCTGATGATGTGCTTTGGCGCGCAGGTGGGCGGGCAGTGGCACAAAAAGTCACTTATTTGGCTTTTATGGAAGGTAAACCTGCAGCTTCTGACAGTAGCCGGCCCCGGGGCCTCTCTGTTGAATGGGGGCCACTTGCCCACCACGACCGGTTGGCTTCAGGGGGTGCAGTTCAAATGACTCAAAGGGTGCATTGGCACACGGCACAGGCGAGGCCTTCAGGTGCTGGCCGGTTGGATGCCGGGTTCGGCAAGGCAGGGCTGGCGCAGGTGTACTTCCCTGGCAGCACCTCGAGCCTGGCCACCGGCGTAGCGGTTTGCCCGGACGGCAAGTTGTTGGTGGCGGCCAAGGTCGGCACCCACCAGGGTTATCGCTTCGGCCTGGCCAGGCTCAAGGCCGACGGTTCGGCGGACCTGGGTTTTGGCGAGCAGGGCGCGGTCATCGGCCAGTTCGAGGGCTGCGGCGATGCCATGGCCGCCGGTGTGGTACTGCTGGCGGATGGGCGCATTCTGATCCATGGCTTACAGGACATCAGCGCGCAGCACAGCCTGCCGGCGCTGGCGATGTTCGACGCCCTGGGCCATCTCGATCGCCGCTTCGGCGATGGCGGCAAGCGGGTGGTGCATTTGCCGGGGCAATTGTCGGTGAGTACGCGTGACCACTGGGTGCCTATGGGGACGCCCGGCACAGAGGTCAGCGGGGCGTGCGTCCAAGAGGACGGTGCGATCTTGCTGCTGGCCAATCATCACTATGCGTTGGCCAACCATGTCGGCGTGCTGATCCGCGTGGGCGCCGATGGTGAGTTGGACAAGGCGTTCAATGGGCGCGGCTTTGTGATCGTCAGGCGCGCGCTGGCCAACACTTGGCTGGGGGGTGTCCACCTGCAGGCCGATGGCCGCGTGCTAGTGGCCGGGGCCAGCGACTTGCCGCCTCAAGGCCTGCTGGCCCGCTACAACCCCGATGGCAGCCCGGACGTGCAGTTTGGCGATGGCGGTATGGCGATCTTCCACCTGGCGAGCCAAAGCAATCGGTTCCGCCAAGTGCTGGCCCTGGCGGATGGACGCTTGCGTTCCGTGGGCCATACCAACGATCCACTGCTAGCCATGGCGCGGGGCGTGCAGGGGGATGGTGGCCCGGACCTGGGGTTCAATGATGGCCAGGCTTCGCTGATCGCCATCGGCCACCAGGGGTGCCAGTGGACGGCAGCCACGCTGCAAGGTGAACAACTGATCGCTGTAGGGTCGACTCAGGGCGGTTTTGAGGCAGACATTATCGTGGCGCGTTGGGCGCCCGGCGGCACACTTGACCCAGGTTTCGGCCAAGGCCGGGGCTGGGTCAGGACGCGCCTGGGCCCAGGGCTGGACACTGCAACGGCTGTCGCCCTGCAAGAGGACGGGCGGATCGTGGTGGCCGGCCATTCGCTACAGGGCAACTTCAGGGCCGTGGTCGTGCGGTATATGGGTTGAGCCTGCGACCATTGGCAGCAGTGCGAGCCCTTTTCCGGGGCGCTGTGGTTTTATCTGCACTCATAGCGTATTGATACTCTTTATATAATCTGTGCAACTAGGTCTGTCGGCTGGTTTTTGCTAAGGTGTCCGGCAACTAATAAGACCATATCGCGAGGTGTCTGCTTGATTAGGGTGCTAGTGGTCGATGACCATGATCTCGTTCGTACAGGCATTACACGAATGCTGGCTGACATCGATGGGCTGCAAGTTGTCGGCCAGGCTGAGTCGGGAGAAGAGTCCCTGCTCAAGGCGCGGGAACTCAAGCCTGATGTGGTGCTGATGGACGTCAAGATGCCGGGCATCGGTGGCCTTGAAGCCACGCGCAAAATGTTGCGCAGCCATCCGGATATCAAGGTGCTGGCGGTAACGGTGTGCGAAGAAGACCCGTTTCCTACGCGATTGCTCCAGGCCGGCGCGGCGGGCTATCTGACCAAAGGTGCAGCCCTGGCGGAAATGGTTCAGGCGATTCGCCTGGTGTTTGCCGGGCAACGCTACATCAGCCCCCAGATCGCCCAGCAATTGGCGATCAAATCGTTCCAGCCCACCAGTGATTCTCCGTTCGACTCGTTGTCCGAGCGCGAGATCCAGATCGCCTTGATGATTGTGGGCTGCCAGAAAGTGCAGATTATTTCCGACAAGTTGTGCCTGTCTCCCAAGACAGTGAACACCTACCGCTACCGCATATTCGAGAAACTCTCGATCAGCAGCGATGTTGAACTGACATTGCTGGCCGTTCGCCACGGGATGATCGATGCCAGCCTCTGACAATGACTGACGTATTTGATCCCGGTGCTTTTCTTTCTACCTGCAGCGGCCATCCCGGCGTGTACCGCATGTTCGACAGCGATGCGCGCCTGTTGTACGTCGGCAAGGCGAAGAACCTGAAGAAGCGCCTGGCCAGTTATTTTCGCAAGACCGGCCTGGCCCCCAAGACCGCCGCCCTGGTGGCGCGCATCGCGCAAGTCGAGACCACCATCACCGCCAACGAAACCGAGGCGTTGCTGCTAGAGCAGACGCTTATCAAGGAGTGGCGGCCGCCCTATAACATCCTGCTGCGCGACGATAAGTCCTATCCCTACGTCTTCCTGTCGGACGGGGAGTTCCCGCGCTTGAGCATCCACCGTGGCGCCAAGAAGCAGAAGGGCAAGTATTTTGGGCCGTACCCCAGCGCCGGGGCGATTCGCGAAAGCCTGAGCCTCCTGCAAAAGACCTTCTTCGTGCGCCAGTGTGAAGACAGCTACTTCAAGAACCGTACCCGTCCGTGCCTGCAATACCAGATCAAGCGCTGCAAAGCGCCTTGCGTTGGCCTGGTGGAACCCCAGGTCTACGCCGAAGACGTGCGCCACTCGGTCATGTTCCTTGAAGGACGCAGCAATGCCCTGACCGATGAACTATCCGCAGGTATGGAGCAGGCTGCCAGCACCCTGGATTTCGAGCGCGCGGCGGAGTATCGGGATCAGATATCCCTGTTACGTCGTGTGCAAGACCAGCAGAGCATGGAAGGCGGTACTGGCGACGTCGATGTGGTCGCAGCGTTCGTCAACCCGGGCGGAGCCTGTGTGCACCTCATCAGTGTGCGTGGCGGCCGGGTGCTGGGCAGCAAGAACTTCTTTCCGCAGGTGGGGATCGATGAAGCGGTGTCCGAAGTCATGGCAGCGTTCCTTGGCCAGTACTTCATCAGCAGCCCCGAGCGGGACTTGCCGAGCGAGTTGATCGTCAACGTCGTGCATGAAGACTTCCCGACCCTGATCGCTGCCATTTCCAAATTGCGTGGACGTGAACTGACCATCAGCCACCGGGTGCGCGGCACCCGTGCGCGCTGGCAGCAACTGGCGGTGACCAACGCCGAGCAGGCGCTGGGTGCCCGGTTGGCGAACCGCCAGCACGTTGCTGCGCGCTTCGAAGCTCTAGCCGAGGTCCTCAATCTCGACGAGCCGCCACAACGCCTGGAGTGCTACGACATCAGTCACTCCAGCGGTGAGGCGACCGTGGCTTCATGCGTGGTATTCGGGCCGGAAGGGCCACTGAAGTCCGATTACCGGCGTTACAACATCGAAGGCGTGACCCCTGGCGATGATTATGCCGCGATGCACCAGGCCCTGACCCGGCGCTTCAGCAAGCTCAAGGACGGGGAGGGCAAGCTGCCGGACATTCTTTTGGTGGATGGTGGCAAAGGGCAATTGTCCATGGCCCGGGACGTGCTGAACGAGCTGGCCGTGCCCGACCTAATCCTGCTCGGCGTGGCAAAGGGCGCCACACGCAAGGCCGGTTTCGAGACGCTTTATCTCAATGACGCGGCCCATGAATTCACCTTGCGCGGCGATTCTCCGGCGCTGCATTTAATCCAGCAGATCCGTGACGAGGCCCACCGCTTTGCAATTACCGGGCACCGCGCACGCCGCAGCAAAACCCGGCGAACCTCAACCCTGGAAGGGGTTGTGGGCGTAGGTCCAAAGCGCCGCCGTGAATTGCTGAAACATTTTGGTGGATTGCAGGAGCTGTCTCGTGCAAGCATCGAAGAGATCGCCAAAGCACCGGGGATCAGTAAAAAGCTTGCTGAGCTGATTTATGCAAGCCTGCACAGCGAGTAGAATCCCTCCCTTACCTTGTAGCCAGTTGTGTCGATGAATATCCCTAATCTGATCACCGTCTTACGCGTTCTGCTCATTCCGATCTTCATTCTGCTGTTCTATTTGCCCTACCACTGGAGCTACATGGCGGCCAGTTCGGTCTTCGCCTTTGCCGCTGCAACGGATTGGCTGGACGGCTATCTGGCGCGGCGTCTGGAACAAAGCACACCGTTCGGTGCGTTCCTCGACCCGGTGGCTGACAAACTAATGGTCGCCGTGGCCCTGGTGCTGTTGGTCCAGGAGCACGCCAACCTCTGGCTGACCTTGCCGGCGGCGGTAATTATCGGTCGCGAAATCGTTGTTTCCGCCTTGCGCGAATGGATGGCCGAACTCGGTGCCCGGGCCCAAGTCGCGGTTTCCAACATGGGCAAATGGAAAACTGCGGCACAAATGCTGGCGCTGGTGATCCTGCTGGCCAACCCATCGTCCTTCACGTTCTGGGTCCTGCTTGGCTATGCTTTGCTACTCATCGCAGCAGGCCTGACGCTGTGGTCCATGCTGCAATACCTGCGAGCGGCCTGGCCACACCTCAAGACCGACGTTGAAAAAAAATAAAGCTTTTTTGAATCAAAGGGTTGACGAAGGAATCGATTCCTATAGAATGGCGCTCACTTACCAAGACGCGGGAATAGCTCAGTTGGTAGAGCACGACCTTGCCAAGGTCGGGGTCGCGAGTTCGAGTCTCGTTTCCCGCTCCAAATAT
>RCMZ01000281.1_pt1 | contig 37624 bp, 38 predicted proteins | sample 2041141 | NCBI WGS metagenome assembly RCMZ01 (sample SAMN09708263, study PRJNA481090) | Wastewater metagenome, whole genome shotgun sequencing project. | biome: sewage; isolation source: Davis station wastewater (DW) | place: Antarctica: Davis Station | collected 2010-03-01 | reverse complement strand
TGCCATGCATAGGTAAACGACAGGAATCCGCGAAACTATTGAACAGCTTTGTAGCATGTTTGTATCATTTGAAATAAAAGGGAGTTGTTTACTCGCTCTGTCGCGTGGTCGGTCGACAGAGGTATCAAGAATAGCGGGAACGATACTTGCACGGCCAGACGCCGCGTATTTCCAGATGGACAGCGTAAAGTCAGTGTCGTCAAGGAGCGTTTCTTTATCGGTCCAGCACTACAGCGCAAACCACGGGAAAAACGCGGCCAGTCGAGCCAGCGCGAAGCGAATGATGACGATGCGGGCAAGCGCGCAAAGAAGAATGTGCGTCTTTGCTGCAAGTAAATCAGCGCTGATCGCATGGTCACATTGACCTACAGAGAAAACATTTATGTAGCGGTCATTGAGGAACAGGCCCGTGGTGCCTTGCATTTTCATGTGGCCGTCGCAGGACGGCAAATGTATGCGCTGCTGCGCTCCATCTGGCAAGGCATCCTGGGGTGCGGCCCGAACGGCGAGCAGATGGGGCAAGTCCACGTCCGCGACCCGAACCGTTTCGGCTTCGGCGTGGCCGGAGCGCACAAGATCGCCAGCTACATAACGAAATACTGCGGCAAGGAAATGCAGTGCAGGGCGCTCGACCGGAAACGCTACTTCCGCTCCAGAGGCTTCGTGGTGCCGGAAGTCGATGTATGGCGGGTGCCGTTTTGTACAAACATGCTGTGTGCTGCGCAGGTCGCATTTCAGGCGCTATCTGGCCATTGCATGGACGGCTTGCACACCTAGTGCAACAACAATCTAGGCGTCGTGTATCTGGCGACGGCACCGGGACTGCCACAAGTGGTGGACGATTGTCCGTTCTGACAGTTACTCCACCTTGATTGATGGGGAGGAGGGACGTGATATGGCAAATTTTGACGCTAATTCATTGCGGGTACTTGAGCAAATTGAGGATGAGTTCCGAAATCAGTACTGGATAATTCGGAACTCTCGACGGACTAACTGGCGGGCGGTCAACCCAGCCTGGCCAGCCGCAGCAGAATGCTTATATCGAGCGCTATAACCGCACGGTGTGCTACGATTGGTTGGCCCATCACCTGTTTGAAATGCTCGATGATATCCAGGATTTTGCAACCCGCTGGCTGTGGACTGACAATCACGACCGGCCCAACATGGCACTTGGCGGCATCACACCAAAACAGAAGCTTGCCTTGGCCGCTTAACCTCTACTTTTAGCGCGCTCTAAAAATGGGGGGATTACCGGGGAAGGCCATTACGGCCTCTTCCAAACTGGGAAGCGCAGACCTTCAGACTTGTCGTTTTGCACGATGAATCCGATGCTGTATCTCGCTCTGGTTATAGCTACGTACATTTTATTTTGGGCAGTCTCGGCCTCGGGCAAAAACACAGGATTGTCTTCTAGGATGAAGTGTTCCTGACTCTCCGCGGGAATAATCATAATACGGTCAAATCCTAGCCCCTTGCTACTACCGAAGGTGCAGCAACGGGCGCTATCAGGAAGAATTTTTTTCCCTGAGTTGACTTGCCAGCGTAACACTATCGGAGCATATTCCGCTATGTAAGCGGCGACGTCGGAGTGCTTAACTATGAAGGCGCCTACGTGGTGTGCAAACTCAGCGGGTACGTCCGCAACACCGGATTTAGTTTCCTCGTATGCGCCGTTGTGGACTGTATCCGCAATATTGCAGATGGTTTGGATACACCTGCGGTTGAGGGGCAGTGACTGCTTATCAAAGCCCATACCTTTGAAAGCCGCGATCTTGTCCTGCGCAGTTTGCGGCTGCTTGTGACCAAAGGACGTCTCGTAAACTGTCTGTCTAAAGTCACCAACGCAACTGATAGGAGATTTCATCGTTTTGCTCAAGACTTTGATGACGTCATAGTCCCAGCCGACTAGATCTTGTACTTCATCGAAATAAACTTGAGTGTAGATATCATCCAGCCGAGCGGCCGCAGCATTTTTTGTCGCCTTCGCAATTCGAGTGGCCAGCTTAGCTAAGAATCCGGTGTGTACTTTCGTCTCGCAAGCTGTCAAAAAATGACGCGGATTGTAGCTCTTGTCCGCCAACTGCTCTTGCCGCCCTGGAAATGGATATTTCGATTTTGGTTGCAAATGGGGATTACGATCATTGAAGAAAATTTCATTGATCCGTTTAGTGAATAGCACACGCTGGTATGGCCTTACCATATCCTCTAGATAAAATGAGAATAAACCTTTGACCACGAATCTATTGCTGAATTTACCGTAGACCTCCCGGAAACGGTTACGCAATTCATGCTGATTACTCGTCGTGTAAGTGACAACCAGAACCTTACCTCCTCGCTCAATTTCAGCGATAGATTCAGTAACGATCTTGTGTGTTTTTCCCGATCCGGCGCCGGCAATGCAAAGAATATTAGGCAAAGTTCAGTACCTCATCAAGGAACGCCGGATACTTAAATTTCTCCTTGGTCTCAAACAGCCTAATACTGGCATCGACTTTTTTCTTTCCTTTACCGTCGCCCTCTACACTCTTGAACCACTCGATGATGAATGCAGTCTTTGTAGCAAGATCAGGTTTTGCCTGTAGTAGCTTAAAGGTTCGCGTAGACAATATGATTTTTGCAAATGCCTCCAGTTCTGCCTCCGAACCGCTATTCGCATAGATCATCGCGGGTTCGAGCGAAAATTCATGGTCGAGTTTCGATGAAACAAGCTTGACGTTTGGGTATGCGGCGTATGCAACTTGGGCTGCGGCGACGTTCTTGTTGTAGTCGCCATCGTTGTCACGCAGCACATTTACCGCCGTACCGATTTCCCTCCCGATTTCGATGAAAGTATCGAAGCCCACACCTCGGACAACGATGATGTCGATTCCATCTTGTTCAGGAAGTTGTCCTTTGTGTTTGTCTTGATAGATTCGCTTTAAAACGAGTTCGTCGGATGGACCTTCTACCAGTACTACTTTACTGGACAAGGCTACACGTAAGGTGTCGTAACCTGGCAGACGCTTGAGTGTTTTCACTACGGTAGGGGCAAGAAGATGCAGTCTCTTATACGCATCATTGAGCAAGCAGATCTTACTGATACTGAGCTTGTTCAAAACGTAAGAGCTATGAGTAGTTAGGAAGAGCTGCTTGCCGTCGCGTTGATCTTCGATGTCTTGAGCCAGCCTACTGAGTTGGATGTGAGACAGGTGGTTTTCGGGCTCTTCCATCATAATCAAGTCGATATCTTTTGACTTGTTATGAAGTGCTAACTTAATCTGGACCTTGCTTTGTTCGCCTTTGCCAATCATGTGAAAAGGCACCGAATCAACCTCTAATTGGAGACCATTTTGCAGTGCGCCTGCTGGCATCGTGTTAGCAGAGATGGTCAGTTTTTTGTCTGTGATCTTGTTGTCGGAATCCAGATCTGCGTTCACAGTTTTTACTTCTTCAGTTTCGTTGAAGGACTGTAGCGTCTCGCGGTAGTTCAAGCTTAAGCGATATTCTTCTTCTTTCTTCAAGGCCGTGTTCAACACATTCGAAATGTACTGATTCTTGCCGAAAGTCGGATGGATCCGAGTTGGGTCAATGTAAAGAGCCCGGAATTGTTTCGTCATTGGTTTTATGGCATTCCAAGCGAAGTCCATCCATTCAATCTGGTAGAACTCAACTGGGATACCTGTTATGCCGGCGCCTGAGGCCAGATAGTCATTGTAGGCATCGGTGAAATCAGGATCGAAGCTTGCCTTGACTTGCACGCCCTGAGCGTCTTTGCACAAGCTATTGTTTGTGCCTTTGTAGTCCGGCACATTGCTCATGTATGCTTCGATCACGAGCTCTGGCAAATCCGCGATATTCTTTGCCGAAGCTAGGAACTTCGTCACTGTGTCCTTGTTGAAAAGGTCCGGAGAAAGTTCGCTGCCGAATGGGCGCGCGCGGTGCTGGTAGTTGAGGACTATCTCAAGTGCCTCCAAGACAGTGCTCTTGCCTGCGTTGTTATCGCCAACGAAGATATTTACGTCCTCATTAAATTCAAAAAACTGGTCTTTGAACTTTTTAAAATTGATTACCCGCAGCGAATTGATCAGCAATTTTTCGACTCCAAAATTTAGCACGGCATGTTGCCACCGGCAGGTGATGATATTTATAATAAAACTATACCATAGTGCCGGCATCGTTGTACTTGCGGCTTGCTGTGCATTGAGTCTCATTCAACGGGACACGAAATTCGGTCAAACACTCGCGATTCGTCAAACAGGTTGTTAGGTTGACCGGCCAGTTGGCCGAAAGCTTACGTTATCAAAGCCTTTGATTGCTGATCAAGTGGGAAATGGAAAAATTTGACTGTTCTCAGGATATATGTCGATGAACATAAACCGGTTCCAAAGAACGAGGTTGACACCCCGCTGATCTGGGTACTTTTCTACTAACAGCGTTTCCATCTCTCGTACATCGATCGCTGGGTCCTTTGCGGCCATACGTTTCGCAATTTCGGTCATACGTTTCCGTCGGTCTTCTGGTGATTCGGATTGCCCATTTCCATAGTGCGCAAGCTGGGTAAAAATGTTCATAGCGGTCGAAAAATAGTAGTCTTGTGTGGCCGTTTTGAACGCATTCATAGCCCATCTTGCTTTTGTTACTGATCGCGTCTTGTCGTACTCAAAGTAGAACTGACAGTAATCTGCATAGAGTTCGTTGTCCCATATCTCTGTACTTGGCCCCAGAAGCGCCAAGAATGGTGCCCTATCTGACTCCGCAGCCGTTCTTGCCATATGACCGCCAGAGCATGCCGCGACCGTTACTATTAGCTGAGCTCTCAACAACTCATTGAGCCTTATGAGCGGGGCAGAGAGATCCTTCCATCTGATAATTTCCCCATTTGCGAGTCCTAGCCCGTTCTCATTTCCATGTGCTTCTACGTGCAGGATCGGATAATTTCCTTCCTTGACCGAGGCGGTAATTTCATCGAACATTGCCAGGAACTCTGACGTATTTGCGGCAGTTCTATGATAGACAGAAAGCGTTCGTTTCGAATCTGGAGCGCGTTCTAGGATAGCATCCCGCAAAAGCGTTCCTGTTTGCGTATCCCCAGCAGGCAATGACTCTAAAATCCATATTTCAGTTGGCATAATTCTCCCAATTCAGTTGAGGTTTATGGGTAAAAGCAGTTATTAACGGCGGGCCTGTGCCGCTGGCTCGAGTATTACGTAGATAGTCTATTGACGTGGCGGTGCATCGATGGCCGGTTCGGCGTGCCTTAGTAAAGTGTGTGGTTGACTCGCATTCGGTTCGGGACAGTTCGCAGTACTAATCTTTGGAATTGCATTTGGTTGCCGACACACTTGTGGCGTAGGGTCCAATAATGCTCCGTCTGCGCATGCAGAGCACATTCGCTCGAAGGCTGCTTGTAACTATCGCGAATAATCCAGGGCAAGGTGTCCGTCTTTTTTAGCAACGGTCTGAACTCTTTCGTTACGAACGTAGCCAATTGCTTCGACGGATATTGTGTCGTCGGATTAGCGTCCGTCGAAAAGAACGACTCACAAGCTTGGCTGCTGCAGCCAGTGAATACGTATAGCACGGGAACAAGTAGGACAGTTTTGCGCGACATGGCTCCTCCAGTTTTGACAACGAACGAGGCAAACGGATATAGGACTAGTCTTACAAAATACTGTAAAATCGTGCGTTGCAAACTCACCAATTGTCACTTTTGCATGACTTGGTTGGTTAGAGTCGAAAGTTTAGGCTGCACGTTGTGGATGGGCAGGGAGGGCTCGTCACATCGGGTGACCTAGTTATGTCTTTGCCTCAGACTTTCCCAGCAGTTTCCGCCTCGGGCACGGCCGAGTGTGCGTGACGGTGACGGCCATGCGCGGCAGCATCGCCGCCACGTCGAATCACCAGCAGAAACTTACGGAGCTTGTTCGTTCCATCGCAATCTCTACTTATCGGTTCACTTTGCGAGAGTGTGCAAGTAGAGCTTTTCAGAGTCATGGCGATGCACACCTCGGGGCGCTGCCGTCAATGCCGCCATGGCAGCTATCCAAGACGATTTCGCGATTATGCGCTTTAAGCGGCGATAGCAACCTTGGAGTCAAGGTGTCATTAATGTCTTGGATTGTTTGTTGATGTGAGTGCAAGGGAGGCAACATGAACATTAGTGCTACCAAGCTGGGTTAGCAGAAAGCTGTGAAGGATGGGTAGTTCTGTTGCCTGTGCAAGCGAAGGTAGAGCCGCTTCGTAGGACAAAATTGTGTGGTGATAATTTTTCACGGCGCCTCCGAATGCTCTTGGCGTATTGTTACCAATGTTTTCTTCCTCTTACCATTTTGTTATTTTGGGTTTTTGAGAGCGATCCCGTAGACGTAGCTAAAGCGGGGGTGCTACGCTAAAGTGAACTTTTTAAAAATGTCAGAAGGAGCGCTCTAACCTAAAAGTATCTGGTATCTAAATTCGGTGCTTCATAGGGCCGAAGCTGGCCCTAGCAATTCCCCGATATCTGCGGCGTTCAAAATTGCTGCACTTAAAACTAGCCGGTAATGCGTATTTGGACGTAAAAGCATCGGGTATGTCCGCGAGCCTAATTCTGTCCAAGGCGAGGTTGTTTGAATACGCTTGATATTGAAGCATCGTTTACCTAAATTGGAATTCGGCCTTTGCTGCGCTAGTGTGCAGTCTTACTCCTGAACTCTAGCGGGCAAACTTCTCGATCACGCCGCTGGCTTATGATATTGCGAGGTCATATGGCTCAATTCGCTCCTCATACTCCTCATCCGGCCGATATTGCGCGCCACGTCGCTGTGTTTCCGGCAGTAAAGAAAAGGCGAAAGGCCATGGCGAACATCTGGTTCTTTGATTCGCCAAAAAATGGCAAACGCCACATCGTCACAGGAGACTTGCAGTTCATGTCCTTCGTGCTGCTTGAAGGGACCTTGTCTTGCCAGCGCTACGATCCGCAGCCGCAGCCCGTTCACGCCGCAAGCCATGGCATCGCCGCTGACGTGACCGCAGGCGCCTATGTCTATCTCGCGGATGGAAGCAAGGAATGGTGGGATTTTCGGCAGGGGTGGCGCCTGGATTCTGCGAGCAAGCAAGACGAGCTTGCACGAACCGCAGCCGAAGAGCGCGGCATGCGCTATGTCATCAAGTCTCCTGCAGATATCGCGGGTAAGGCGATTCTGTTCGATAACTGGCTAAATCTTTGCGCCGGAATAAATCGCTGTCGCAGCCTTCTTTTGCATCGGGAACTCGCCCAAGTTGTGAACTCTACGCGCGACGGTGGCAAAACGACTGTCGGAGAATTACTTGCAGCCGGTGCGGATCACGCCAGCATGTTTGCTGCAATCGCCTTAGCTCTGCACCGCGGCTTCGTCACAACCGACCTCGTTCGCCGCCTTGTTGGCACGGATTCGGTGTTGCATGGGAGTGGCAAATGACATTCGGCGCACGCCGCAGAATCATTCCGCTTTCTGCAAGCAACCTCGAGCTTTGGCCAGGGCCTGACGAATACGTGCTGCTGGACAAAGTCCTGCAGCGCTACCGCCCGAGACAACAGGCCGTTCGGTTGTATGCCGCAGGCTGTCCTTTCGTGGAAATTAAGGGCCAGACGGGCATCGGCGAAGACGAGGTACAGCGACTTGTAAAGCGTTGTGTGACGCCGCATGCCGACGGGGAAATTTATGGCTTCCGCGCGCTTTTGCCTGGAACGCGGCTCAAGGACTACAAGCGTTCGCGGCCAGTCGAGCACATAAAAGGCGGCGGATCGGGCGCTTGCGCCGGTGCGCTTGAGCAGCTCTTCGACCGTTTTCCTGAAGTGCGCGCAATGGTCCACCAGTCGTTTCTGGACGAAAATTCAAAGGACGTCTTACCAGAGGCACGCATGCCAATGACGGCCTTACACCGCAAGTTCAAGAGAGTACTACGCAAACTTGGCTTTACGGAATTTGACTGGCCATTCAATACCGAGAACTGCGCCTACAAAGCTTTGTGCACATATTGTAAAGATTTGCAGCTAGCCGACGCCCAGCGTGCAGCACTATCACGCTGCGGCGAAGACGCGGCCCGGCGCGGAGCAATTGGCAAGGGACAGAAGGCGCTGTTGCCGGATGTGCGCCTGTTCAGCTTCGCCCAGCTTGACTTTCACAAGGTCGACGCAGCCTCCATTATTGTCTTGCGTAATGACTTCGGTGTGGAACTCGAGGTGCCAATTTCCCGTTGGCATATAGGATTGCTCGTTGAAGAACATGGCGCCTTGGTGCTCGGTTGCTTTGTGGCGCTTGAGCGTACGCCAAGTTCGGACAGCACCTTGGAGATATTGGACAGCGCGTTGCGGCCAGACGAAAACAACGAGGACGATGGAAGCACCCTTATGCAACTAAACGGTGACAAAGTCTTGTTGCGCCAACTCATGCCGGAGTTTAACTACCAGTGTTTCGCTGGACTGAAAGTCGATAATGCCTGGTCGAACGCCGCCCATGAAGTCGTCAACAACGCCATGGATACGATTGGTTGTGCCATCAATTTTGGCCCAGTCCGCGCATGGTGGCGCCGACACCTTGTAGAGCGCATATTCGAGAAACTGACCCAACGGGGCCTTCAGCGTCTACCGTCCACGCACGGGAAAGGGCCGGGAGATCCGCGATCCCGGGATCCCAATGCCAAGGCAATCAAATTCCGGATCATGCTTACAGACCTCATCTCGGTTATTTTTGACTGCATACGTGAACACAACACAGAGGGAAACGAAGGCTTGCAGTGGGCGTCTCCCTTACAAACTGCGCAGGCAGCGCTTAGCCATCCAGCCAGCGGCCTTATCTTACAGCCACTGCCTATGCTCACGCAAAAGTCGCTTTGGTTGACCATGCATATCGAGGAGAGCACTGTCCGCGGTAATCTGGATCGCAACGAAAAACCATATTTCGTCGTCGACCGCTGCCGCTACTCAAACAGCAAGCTAGCGTGCTCGCCATGGTTGATTGGAAAGACGTTGATCGTCTATGTTGATCGTCGTCGCTGCCGCATTGTGTACGCCACAGTCAAGGAAACCGGTGAACGCCTTGGACTAATGCTGCCACCTGCCAAATGGGCCAACAGCAATTGTTCCTGGCGAGACCGCAAGCTTTTCAACCGCAGCGGCATGGCCGCGCGCAACGCGACCGAGACTGAGGATCCTGTTGAAGTGATGAAGCGCGACAAGGCAGGGACTCTGCAAAAGCGCGCTCGCAGCAAGCGAAATCATTCATCGAAGGACGGGCTAGACCTTGCGCGTCTTGCTATGTCCAATAAAGGGACCACTGGATATGTCCGCGAGGCGGTTGCCGTACCCCAAACGCCGGCGCAGCAGCCGACGCCCCCATCTTCGCAAACACCTGCGCGGCCAGATCCTTTTGGCCTCGCTAGTTTACCGCAAATCGGTACTGTCAGACGGAGGAATTGATGGATTCACTGGCTACTAATACAAGCTTGCTGCAGCATGCCATGCGCGACGAGGCGTTGAACGAGCGTCGCGAGGAGATTGGCCTGCTTCACCCATTGATGACCAAGGACGTCCTTTTGCCGACGAAACCAATCAACGAACTCTTTCTTGCTATTCGCCGCGTCGTCGCCATGCGAGAAACGGGCTGCTGCTTTACCGGCCACAGTGGCGTGGGGAAGTCCAGCGCCCTGGAGGTTGTTGATGCGATGCTGAGGATTAAGATGCCCAAGCTGTGTGTCGTGCACCACGACACACACAGCCAGCAAATGCCGTCCATCCGAGCATTCTTCAAACACTTTCTCACCTCCATAAAGCACTCGCAACTGAAAGGCGAGACCTTCGATTTGCGGCAGCGCCTGGTCAATTGGTTGGTCGACGAGGCGAAATTGTCGGGTCTGAACTTGGTTGTGATATTCATCGACGAGGCTCAGCTCATGACTATTCAGGACTTCAATTTCTTGAAGGACGTGTTCAACGACTTGAGCAAAGACGGCGTCCAGCTCATTACCATCCTCATGGCGCAATCGCCGGATTTTGATGGCGTTATTGATACGCTCAAGAACGAGCGCCGGCTGGATTTGATCGGGCGTTTTGCGATGCGGATATTGCCTTTTAGAGCCTATAACTGCGCCGAAGACTTGAAGCTGATATTGAACGGAATCGATATGGCAGTGTTTCCTGAAAGATCGGGAATCACATGGACAGAATTTTATTTCCCAAATGCTTTTGGCGCGGGTTTCCGCCTTGTCGGGCAGCTTGATTCGTTCATGGATGCGATTACCACAAGCGCCCCGAAGACGAAGCCAATGCACTTCGACTTTCCTGCGCGTCAGACCTTCATGGCAATCCGGGCCTTCATGCTTAACAACGCAGGCGCAGACTGTGCAGGAATGAGCGTTGCTGACGATGCATGGAAAAAAGCCGTGGAATACGCCAAGATCGCCGATGCGATGGAAATGATGCGTGTATCCGACCGTAGCGTCACTTGCGCGATCGAGGTCTAACAGGGAGCGCCCATGTCATGCCTTAGCTGGCACGGGACTAAGCCGGGCCGTCCCCCAAGACCGCGCGCGAATCAGAACGCGGTCGAGAACGCGGAAGCGCATCGTTGCATGTCGACGGTAACGATTCGCGACCATTTGCTGACCTTCTTTGGCTTGTGCGCTCAGCAACCGGAAAAGGCCGATCCAAGGATGTCGGCTGAGTTCGCATGGGCAACGCCAGGCGCCTTGCTGAGTATTCTCATCAAGCCGGACACTCATTCTCATCTCAGGCCGGACTCCCAGTGGCACTTGAAGTCGGACCATCTGGATTGCAGCCAGCGTGACCGACACGCGCTCTGGCTTCAACGGTCTGGCGGCCAGGGTGCAAACGGCCCTGGCCGAAGACCCGTTCAGCGGCCGTGTGTTCGTGTTCCGTGGGCGGCGCGGCGACATGATCAAAGTGCTGTGGTGGAGTGGTGATGGGCTGTGTTTGCTGGCAAAGCGGCTTGAGCGTGGTCGCTTCGTCTGGCCGCAGGCTAGCAACGGCACGGTATTGCTATCGCAGGCACAGCTGTCGATGCTGCTCGAAGGTACGCGCTCAATCTGTGGTCTGCGTTGCTACGCTACAGCGAAAATGGCGTCATCGAGATCGACAACTCAGCCGCCGAGCGCGCCCTGCGTGGCGTCGCCATCGGCCGGCGCAACTATCTGTTCGCTGGCGCCGACAGCGGTAGTGAACGTGCAGCGGCCATCTACTCGCTGATCGGCACGGCCAAGCTCAACGGTGTTGACCCCGAAGCGTGGCTGCACCATGTGCTGGCCAACATCGCCGATCATCCGGTCAACCAGGTCGACGACTTCCTGCCCTGGAACTGCGCCGCGCAACTCGCTTCGGCTTAAATAACACGCCGCTTCCAGCGGTGTGACACCATCATCTTCTAATTCATTGCCGGGTTCAAGACGGCGCTGGCTTGACGCTTACTACTAAGTGTCCATTTTATCAAGAGCGATAATGGACGCGATTAAGTCGAAATGTCCATCTATCAGGAAGGTGTTGGGTCTGGGCCTTCGCATCGCCCCCCCATTGATTAGCGCTAATCCCGTCGCCCGTTCGCATCGAAACGCAGCTACACCCTCGAACAGAAATCCGCAAAAGAAACTCATAATACACGACCATCTCAAACCTCAGAACGCAGCCAACTGCAAGGCTCAGCATCCACTTTGAAGCACATCTACCAAGTAGCTTTCATGCCGACAAGCGTTGTTAGATTTCGTGCATTTTCTAGATTGGCAACATGCTATCCTTAGCCTAGGCGAAGTTCGGCCACTAGCGGCCATCCAAGATAAAAAGGGAAATTGCAGATGGCAAAGTCGGAACGAGCAAGCCAAATTCGGGCTGTTTTAGCGTTTGCAGCGAAGAATCGCCAGTCATTGACCTATGGCATTTTATCTAAGTTAATTGGCGTTCCTGCTGCCGGTCTTGGTAAGTTACTTGAACCGATTAAATCCTACTGCCTCATCGAAGGGTCCCAGCGTGTACGTAGCTCGTTTACGCTACATACACTCGGGAACAGCAGTTTTACAATCCGAACGCGACATGTCCATATCGCCGTCTCCCAAACTCCAACCTCCAATATCAAAGTTAAAACATGAATAGCATGCATCCCGATGATTTCCTGGAAAGTGGTTCTCGTCTTCAATTCAGTGCTCCTTCATGGTCTGCGGTTGGTGGCCTGACAAAGTGGGTTGGAAAAAATGCGGCCAGTGGTATTGTCGGCAGCGCCGCCGGCATGCTATTCCAGGAATTCCTGAGCGCGGTTGGTTTGGGCGGTCCAGACCTCGTGGGCAAGCTCGATGAAATCAGCAACAAACTCTCCGAGGTCCAGCGTTCGCTCGAGCGCTTGACCTCTATGACCGCAGAGGTACTGCAGCAGTTTGGTGAACTGCGCATCTTCATGGAAAAGAGCATGAAGGTGGACGCACTGCTTACAGCGATGGCCCGCATTGACGTAGCCTATGGACGAAAGGGCGATAAGCTGATGAGTCCAAACCTTGGAGGAAGCGCTATTTCCTTGCGGATGTTAACGGAAACGATGCCACGTTTAGACGGTGCCACACCAGAATATTTGCAGGGCGCTGCTAAAGAATTTGCCAGCTATGTTTCAGACGTACCCACCTGCATCGATACGATCCGCAGGATGTTGGTAGAGGGCAGTTTTGGCCAGGTATCATTGTTGCAACACTGGGTTCGGGAGCTGGTGCAGCAAATATTGGCAAAAAAGATCAGCCGCGAATCTGCCTATCTGGTCCTTGAAGGCTACTTTCTGCAAGCGGTATCCGTCCAGATGCAAGGCCTGTGCGTCCACGGTGTGGCACTCAGCACCGATAAATTGGCGACGCAATTAATCAAGGACTACCTGGAACAAGACTTTGGCACGTTAATGCGCGAGCAGATTTCCGCTTATCTTGCGGCGGTCGATGACCTTATTTTCTCTACCCTTGATCCCATTATGCTAACAGGCTTCAAGGAAATGGACGAGCGTGAATTCCCAAGGCACGTCGATGAGATTCTGCTGCGTGCCGATTTGCTGTGTGCTGTGCTGAGTTTGATCGGTAAAAAACCTGATGGCGTACTGGCCTCTTCACCACAAGCTGCTATCCAGGGTATCTATGCGCGCTCCCTGTTCCGTCCGTCAGACTTGGCGAATGAAAAAGCCCCAGTGATGAATCTGAATGGCTACAAGCCGGCGCCAGCGGCCTCGCAATACCAGTTGCCGTTCAAATGCCTGGATTTGTATGCACCGGGCGGCAAGCCGACATTGCGCGACGTGGACAAAGCGAAGGTGTCCATGGCGCGCTACAGATGGTCATTCCCCGCTTCCATGCCGCCAGTTGGCGAGGCCATCGATACACGCTTCAGGGGATCCGCTACCCCGGCGATGTACCCGGTCTTTGGTCCTGATGAGCCGAAGGTTCAGGCTGCGGGCATTTTTAATGGCAGTCCGCTGTTCCGCGGCTTGCCGTCGGATGTACCTTCCAATGCAAGCACTAAGCTATTCCCAAGCGGGAATCCGCACATTACCTACTTTAATCAGAAATCCACTTGCAGCCGGCATGCGCTAACGAACGACCCAGGGGTTAGTATTAAATCCTCGTTCGAGGTACATCACGCATGGCGGGCCAGGACGCATGAAACCAGCCATTTGGTGCATCGGCTATTCAGCTATTCTGGTGGCCGCGTTAGGCTTCGTCTGTCGGCGCATGTCACGACTAGCCTCAGCATTGGTCCCCGTCTAGATGGAGACAAGTTCTTCTACTTCCATCACTCCCAAATATTTCACGTCTTAAAGTTGCGCTTCCCAGACGGTTCAGAAAAAGATGTCTATAACTCTTCCACCGCATTCGACGGAGAAGTTGATCTTAATGGCGGAATTTTTCAACCCGGTCATCACACGAAATTTTCGCGTGCGGACAAGCGTAAAGGCAAGTTTAAAATCGAGTTTGACCTAGTGCCAGGGGAATATCAACTTGTGCTTTATAACACGACGAAAATCGACTTGGGATTTCCTGACTATGAAGGTTGGAACACGACGAATCTTTCTTTCGACTTGGGATTAGTCACTCTTGAAATGATTTTCTAGGGAACCGGCGTTGCTCGGCGCAGACACGGTTGGCGCCAGGCACCACCGGCAACAGAACATCGTCACGCATCAACACCGGAGTGCCGAGGCGCCCTTGCTGATAAAGCCTGCGCCAGCTGAACACCTGATTGGCGTTGTCGCCGTGTTCGCGGGCGAAGCGGGCAACGGAGGCACCTGGCTCCAGCAACAGTGCCGCCAACGCGCGCTTCAACGCCAACGGATGCTGGCGGTAGTGGCCGCGCACGTTGGCGGAAATAACCTGTTGGAAATTTGTGTCCATAATCAGAATATGTGGGCACAAATGCTGTGCCAAAATTCGATCATGACTGGGGCACGGATCAGCGTCTATTTCTTCCTTCTTATCCCTGTCCACGATGGGGCACATGTCCAATGGAGCTTTGTACCGATAAGAGAAGTTTTTTTTAGGAAAGATGGCGACGAAGATAATGAGTTTCCCCTCTACGTTACGCCCGATGGGAAAGTAGTAGATGGGGCAGGTCTAGGAGGGCCCGACAATGCTTCGCTCGTCGAAGATTGCCAGTCATTTCAAAGGATATTCCCTGCTTAGCTTGGCGTGCCATGGGGCGCTCTTGCTCGACGGGAATTTGTTGAAATTGCAGAGGCGTCCGCTGAGGGCGCCCGAAGGCGACGGCATCGAAGACCTTAAAGCGGCCCTGCCCGGGACAACCTCAAAAAAAATTTTAGCTAACTTTTTTTGTTCAGCCAAATGGCGGTATCAATTCTTTTATGCTTTGCGCATATTGGCCACAATCAATGACTGGTTGCAGGGTACCCAGTTCAGGGCAATTGGCATACTGGTTGGCAATCAGGTTGGCGATGTCCGCAAGTAAAGGCTTTTGTCCTGACATGTTGTAGAGGAAAAAGACGGAAGGCAGCAAGCTTTGATAGCTTTGGATATTCCAGTTTTGCGCATTCATTAAGGATGTGGACCAGGCCTTATAGTCATTCGAATCGGAAGCAGTACCACCAATTGCAGTAAATGCCAGCGAATCGCTACCGGTTGAGCCTGAGCTGCTGGTCCCCGAAGTGTCGGCCTGCTTGTAAGCGGCACCGCCACCGATGCCGTCGAACGAAGCCTTGAAAGACGCGCCAAAACTGCTGCTTGTGGATTGCGCCTCGCTCCAGCTAGTTGACTGGCTTGTTGCCGATGTATACAACACGCCACCGACGGAGAATGCTGTCGGCAAATACCAGCCGAATTGATTCAGCACTTTCACCACCGCCACAAACTGGCTGGCAGCACCGCTGGTTTCGGCCGCATTGGTCAGGGCGGTGACAAAATCCTGCGACAACTGGATCTGGGTCTGGTCCAGCAAAACATTGGCGATATTCACATTGTAGGTGCCTACACAATAGGTGTTGACGGATGATGAGCTGGAGCTATGCGACTGCGCATAGTCATACGACGATTCACCACCGCCGTAAGGTGTATCGACCGACAGCGAAGCGCTGTTTGAGCTGCTGACCGCCATGCTTTGGGCAAATTGACTGAAGTAAGCATTGGTGGTGATGGCAGTCAGGATGCGTGGCGTGCTGGAAGTCATGAGCGTTGCTGTCACCGGCGTCATGATGTCGAAGGTGGTCTTAACTAGTTCGGCATTGTCTGCCGTCACGGCACCACCAGACGGGTTGGTGATCGTCAGGCCCTTGGTGATCTGGGCAACGGTATTTAAAAAGCCGATCTGTTGATCCGTCGTCAGGTTGACCCAGTTTGCATTCGTCGGCAGGGCGATAGTCGCCTCGGCTACCACTAACAAGGGGGTGCCGCCACCCGTTGGTGTCGTCAGCGCAGCAGACAAAGGGATGCTGGCTTCGTCGGCAGCCTCCAGTGGGAAGCTGCTGATCATAAAACTTTGGTCGGCATTCATTAACGCTGGTTCGGCATTTTGCAGTATCAGCCGGGTTGCCGACAGCATGACACTGGGGTCGAGTTGAATAACGCCACCGGCGCCGCCGTTTTGTACTGCAACTAATTCGGTAGTCATGATATGTTTCCTTCAGAAATGGGGGATATTCAGGGTTTGCTCCAATGGCTTATTCAGCCATTGCCAAAGCCTGTTTCGGATGAATTAAGCACTTTAATCACGGCCTGGGCATCGGCCTGGCTGTTGAATACCAAAAAGAATAATTCGATCGACCCAACCAGCCCGCCTGCACTGGTATTTGGCGGGCTACCGGGTGTAGCGCCACGGAAGGTTCCAAAGGTCTGGCCTGATGGTGGTCCGGCCGTTGGTGCTGCGGGCTGGGTGGTGCCGCCTGGTATAGAGGTAGTGCCGCCAGGAGGCGGTGGCTGGAAGCCATCTTTGGCACCGAGTGTAAACAGTTCCATATCGGCCGCTGAAGTGGACGGGATCGGTGCGCTGCTTGCATAATTATTGCCGTCTGAGTCTATCCAACTGCTCAGCGACCAAGCATTGACGGTGACGGTAGAATATTGCACGTTATATTGCGAGGCAATGCCCAGGGCTGCATTGGCCTCGATCTGGATGGTATCCCCCGCCTGGGAGTTGTAGCGCAGCAAAGAGGTAGTCATCATGGAGTTATAGTTGTCGTTCCTATACGGAATAAACAAGCCGCCCGCATTGATGTCAGTGGAAGTGTTCATGGTGGAGGTGATGGTATAGCCCCAACCGGCTGCGCCCCAGCAAGTGATATTGAACTGGATGATCGCACCTTGCTGGCAAATGACTGCATTACTGAAAAAGGCGGGTTGATTCGGGTCACAACTTTGGACGTTTTCCAGCATCAACGGTTGAAACATACCCGCATTATTGGTGATGGCGGCCGCATCGCTTTGATTGAGTACCACTTGCACACCAAAATTCGGGCTAGTATTCAAATAACCGCTTGGGGTTGTCGATCCGAGGAAAGAAGGGCTGCCAGCCGCATTGCTGACAACTTCGATGATTTGATTGCCACTACCCGCAACTGGGGGAAACAAAATATCCGATACCGGCACCTTGTCTTCGCTGGTCATCGGCAGCACCGTCTTTTGGCTCGTCACCGGATTAAAATACAGAAACACATCCGTGCCGTTGATATTGCTCCCGAGCTGGGTCCGCAACGTCGCCAGGTTGGCTGTCGGATCTATACTGACCGAAACAGCATTTGTGTCAACATACACTGTGTAGCTACTTAAGGACATTTTTGACTCCTTGAAATGTGAAGATGACTCCTGAATAAGGCGTGCGGAGCCTGTGTGGGTTCATGAGGCCGTCCTCTTTGCCAACAAAAGCGAATACAACCGGAATGTGTGGGCTCGACGATAGGAGAGCGTGTCGATGTAACACAAGTTACAAGCTGCGTATCATGTTTATCCTCTTCATTTTGGCTGCCGGCCAGTTCGGGGCATCGCTGCCATTTTGTAAATCCGAATTTAGACATGTTGCAGCCATCGATCGATCCGCTCATCAACTTTAGCGCTGTAGGCTCGTCAACTGGTAGGCACCACTTGGTAATTGCCCACATCCTCAGAAGTGTCGAAAACTTAATAGTCTAGAATTTCAATGGGTATTCGCTTATGCTAATTGGCTTCATTTCTAATGCATGTATTCCTCCGTATTCCTTTTATTTACTTCGCTTAGTCGAATGTATTAAGCAGTTCTTCGAGGGTTCTTGAAGACGACGCAGCCGATGCAGCTGTGGTGATATGTGATACGCACGCTGTGAGAATCAGCGGAAGGCCCAGCAGTCCGAGCTTGAGGAAGGAGAATGGGCGCATCAGGTCACTCCAGTTGAACGACGTTTGAGAAACATCAACGAGGAGAGGCCGAGTATATGCTTGGTGTCGTTAGGAAAAGTCACCAAGTCTCACTATTATTGCCAAAACAACAGTTTCGTGTTGAATTCGCAAAATATAGGGGATCGCGGAACTACGATGTAAGCGTCATGCCGCAGCAAGGCCCCTTGCATGTTGGCGCCTACCCTGAATTGACCTAAGTGAAGGCGTGCACCGAGACTTACGTAAACCAACTTGATCCGTGCGAACATCCTCGACGCGATTACCGAAGTGGCAGGAGGAGCAGCATGAAGGCCTTTATCTACCAGCGCGCCACCTCTGCGGCGCAAGCGGCCGATGCCATCGCCCGCACTGCCGGCGCGGGCTTCATTGCCGGCGGCACCAACCTGCTCGACCTGATGAAGCTCGAGATCGAGTCACCGGCGCACCTGGTGGACGTCAACGACCTCGGTTTCGACAAGAGCGAAGCCACGCCGGACGGCGTCCTACGCATCGGTGCGCTGGTGCGCAATACTGACCTGGCGGCCGATCCGCGCGTGCGCAAGGACTACGGCGTACTGTCGCGTGCGCTGCTGGCCGGCGCGTCGGGCCAATTGCGCAACAAAGCCATCACGGCCGGCAACCTGCTGCAGCGCACCCGTTGCTCGTATTTTTACGACACCAACCAGCCATGCAATAAGCATGCACCGGATACCGGCTGTTCGGCCATCGGCGGCGTCAATCGCCAGCACGTGGTGATCGGTACGCAGTTTCATGAATGCTGCTCAAGACCGGGCCTCCTTCGTAGTGGGGCCGCACCGTCTCCGGCCTAACGCCATCCTGGCACTTATCAGACGGAGAAGGGAGGATGCTGCGATTCAAACATTGGATGTCCATCTTCTAATACCGATAATCCTAAATTCATGCAGAGGTTCTTGATAGCTTATAAACTTACTTTTCAACATGTCTAGAGGATGCACAGCGGACGAGAGCAAATGAACACCCGGCGATTCTCTCAGTGCGCTGCGCTCTTCGAGAATACGTTAATGACAACAACGCCCGTAAGGATCAATACCATGCCAGCAATTGCAGCAGCATCAAGTCGTTGTTTGAATACAACCCATGCAACAATCGCTGTAAGCACGATGCCTGCGCCAGACCATAGGGCATATACAACCCCTACCGGTAGAGCTTTCAATGTCATAGAAAGAAAGTAGAACGATCCGCAGTAACTCAGAGCCGTAACGACGCTAGGCCAAAGGTTTGTAAATCCGTTCGACGCTTTTAGAAATGATGTTGCGATGACCTCAAGGACAATAGCAACGCTGAGGTAGAGGTACATGTTCATAAAGCTACTCCTTGGGTTGTCGAGTTGGCAAAGTCAAGTGGTGGCCATGCATTCGTATGACTCTGGCAATAAAGTAGACCATGAATGTAGTGGATTTGCACAGCATTAGGGGGAGTAAAAATCACTATTGCTGCCCTAATGGGGAAAGAAATTTACCTGCTGCTATAGCAAAGCGTCCGGCGAGCAAGCGAGCGTGAGCATCGCGGCTATAGTTACCTTTGAAATCCTTCATTACCCCGCCAGAGTCGGCCCAGACCAGTAATGCTACTTGCCGTCCTGTGCTAGCTTCCTTTGCTTCCAGTTCGACCGCAAGCGCGCCGTTGCGCAGAGGTGTGCCAATAAGCGCCGTAGTGAGTACATTCAGTCCCGGCGATGCCTCGGTAATCCTAGTAATGCGAACATTCACAACGAGAACAGGCTCGTTATCTGGCTGCTGGGTCATACTAAAATGGCGGCCAACCTCCTTATCCAAGCCGGTTTGTAAATCCGCCACGACGCTCTGGGCTGTTTCTCTCAATTCCTTCGAGACGACAGACGGCTCTAGCTCGATGATGGGAACAACAGCCCATTTATAGCGTCCAAAGTCCGCTTGCTTGGGCACGATTTGCATCGTGCCATCAGCCGTTTTCACAATGCCTTCATATGATGTTGCTTGATTGGATTGAATGGGCGTTTGCGTTGCGCATGCGCATAATCCACCTCCGATCAATGCCAAAACAACGAACCTCCTTGCTCGACTGAGCATCGCTAAACAACGTGGAAAATTATCTGATAAAAAATTCATTAGTCGCTTCCAAGAAATGGGTAAGATTGTCAATAGAGGCCGGCGGCAGTGATTTTACGGCCGCCGGCTCATGTTATCGCTGCGAGATTTGCTCGTCTGCGGCAGGCGGTGTTCCCATAGCATGGAAAAGCCTGGCCGTATCTGTAAGCCAAGTAGCTTTAGCGCCAATCTCATCAGCCTGGGCCTTGCGGAGCTGCTGCTCACTTGCCCGTGCTATCGACAGGGGTACGGCTCCTAGTCGTACACGTGCAAGCGCTTGGTGTGCCCGGTCGGATGCCGCTGCTGCCGCCCGTCGCAATGCATTCAAACTCTGCGCATCGTGTTCAAGCGCCGCCAGTGTGTCAGCAACGTCCTGAAAGGCCGTTAGCACAGTGTGCTTGTAGCGTTCGGCAGCAGCCTCATAGGAGGCCTGAGCCGCACGCCGCTGCGCACGTAACGCCCCACCATGAAACAGAGGCTGCGTGAGTGATGCACCCATGCCCCAGATGTCTCCGGCGCTAGAAGTTAACATCGACCAACTTAGGCCGCCCCTCCCCAAACCAGCAGAAAGTGTCAATTGCGGAAACAGGCGAGCTGTGGCAACACCAAACTCGAACGAAGCTGCCTCCAGCAAAGCTTCGGTGGCCCGGACATCGGGCCGGGTTCTAAGGAGAGCAGATGGCACCATCACCGGAATTTGTCGTGGTAGATGAATATCCGCAAACGTTGGTGTGGCAGGTGCCTGATCAGGCATCCTGCCGATAAGTACTGCAAGCGCATTACATACGACAGTCAGTTGCTGACGTTGAGTCGGCAGTGAGCTTTGAAGCGTATCAGCAGTCTGTTGCACCTCAAGCATGTCGCTATATGATCCCGCGCCAAGCGCATAACGACGTTTTGCGTCAGATGCTTCTTCTTTGGCCAGTACGACCAGCCTCTCGTTAGCGTTCAGCTGGGCCTGTAGCGACGATGCTGTAATGGCTGCCGTGACAATGTTGGCAGCAAGGGTACGGCGTACAGCATCGACTTGAAAGGATTCGGCAGCGACCTGGTGCGATAATGAACTATTGGCAAAACGAGCCGCACCAAATAGATCAATGGTATAACTGGCCTGCAGTTGCCCCGCAAACGTGTTAAAGAGCATCGTGTCGGTTCCGGCCCCCGGAATTGGTATGCCTAGTTCGCGCTGGCGACCTGCCTGAATGCCGACGTCGATCGAAGGCAAGGTGGAACTACCAATCTGCGCGCGCAACTGCTCGCGCGCTGCGGCCAAATTCCTCTCGGCAGCGGCAAGATTCGGACTATTTCTCAGGCCTTCATCGACCAGAGCATTGAGTATCTCGGATTGGTATAACGTCCACCACTGGGGCACTGGCTGGGCCCCCACTTGGAAATCTTGAGCAATATCAGTCGTGACCGCATTGTCCGTCGACGACGATGTCGAGCGATATTTGGCCGGAACGCTCAAGGCAATTGACGTGCCTTCCGGTCTGAAGTTTGCACAACCTGCCAGAAGTGAGAGTATGCCTATTGCAATGGTCGTGCGCACGAATACGAGGTTGCAGTTCATTGAACACTCCATGTTTATGCTCCTGCCTGGTTAGTCAAAGGTAACGCGCTATCGCGCTCGTCGGCCTTGACGCGGAACCATGCGGCATACAACGCCGGCAGGAAAAATACTGTAAGCGCCGTAGCGACAGTAATACCTCCCATGAGGGACGTTGCCATTGGTCCGAAGAAATTCGATCTAAGAAGAGGAATAAGCGCAAGTACTGCTGCGGCAGCGGTTAACAAAATTGGTCGGAAGCGATGTACCGTTGCAGCAACGATGGCGTCGAAGCGGGCGTGGCCACTGCTGATATTCTGTTCAATCTGGTCAACCAAAATGACAGTGTTGCGCATAATGATCCCGAACATAGCGATGACGCCGAGTAGCGACACGAAGCCGAAGGGCTGACCTGCCAATATAAGAGCGGCAGCTACACCGATTAGTCCAAGTGGTGCCGTCATCACTACCATTAGAACGCGTGAAAAACTTTGCAATTGAATCATCAAAAGCGTCAACACCGCGATCACCATCAGTGGTATTTGTTCGTTGATAGATGCTTGTGCTTTCTCGCTTTCCTCGACAGAGCCACCGATATCGATACGGTAGCCGACGGGCAATTCTGAGCGAAGTGACGCGAGCTGCTCATCAATAGCTTGTGTCACGTCAATGCCTTGCGCACCTGGCATCACGTCCGACTGCACGGCAATTGTCGGCTGGCGGTTCCTGGCCCATATCACGCCATACTCGAGCCCGGAATGGAATCTACCGAGAACGGTAAGCGGTACCGGACCGTTGGGCGTAGGCATAGAAAGATTTTCTAGCTTTGACGGGTCGATGCGTTGGGCCTTTGGTGAACGCAGATCGACGGCGATCAGCTTATCTCGTTCACGATACTGGGTTACTGTATAGCCTGAGAGTGTCATCGCCAGGAAACTTGAGACATCCTGCGACGTGACATTCAACTCGCGCGCTTTCTTTTGATCGAGTTCGAAACGAACAGAGCGTTCTGCAGGCTCGTCCCAGTCAAACTGCACATTGGTTGCACGTGTATCGCGGCGCATAAGCACGGCCACTTTCTCAGCGATTGTGCGCACGGTCGCGATATCATCACCGCTGACGCGGAACTGCACTGGATATCCGACTGGAGGACCGCTCTCTAGACGTGATACGCGTGAACGTACTGCATGGAACTGGTCACGTAGCGTTGGCTCAAGCCAGGCCGCAAGCTTCTCTCGATCTTCGACTGACTTGGCTGTAATCACAAATTGTGCGTAATTGGGCTGGTCCAACTGTTGATCCAGGGACAGATAAAAGCGTGGCGCACCGGTACCGACGAAGCTCACCGAATGGTCAATCTCAGGGCGGTTCTTGAGTGCCTTTTCGAGTCGCTGTGTCTCCTGCAGCGTTGCATGGAACGATGCGCCTTCGGGCAGGCGAAGATCGACTAGAAGCTCTGATCGATCAGACGTCGGGAAAAACTGCTGAGGGATGAGCGTGAAAGCGCCAAGAGAGGCAACAAACAACAGGCCGACAAGCGCGAGCACGACATATTTTCGTCGAATGCACCAGCTGATCCAACTTTTCATGCGCAAATAGAAGCGCGTATTATAGATGGCCTCTTCGTCATGAGACACTCCCGATGATCCGGGCGTGCCCTGCTTATGTTCAGGCAGAAGGTGATAACCAAGGATCGGAATGAGCACCACCGCAGCGAACCATGATGCGATCAGCGCGATGGCCGATACTTCAAAAATCGATCGGGTGTACTCGCCGGTGCTCGACTGTGCCAGTGCGATTGGCAGGAAGCCGGCTACCGTCACCAGCGTGCCTGTCAGCATTGGGAACGCCGCGCTCGTGTAGGCGAAAGCTGCAGCGCGTGCCTTACTCCAGCCCTGTTCCAGTTTTACCGACATCATTTCTACGGCAATGATGGCATCGTCAACTAGCAGGCCCAACGCAAGCACAAGTGTACCTAGTGAAACTTTGTCAAGTCCAATGCCAAAGAAGTGCATGAACAGGGCAGTAATTGCGAGCACCACAGGAATAGAGATTACGACCACCATACCTGTACGGAATCCCAGAGATACTAAGCTCACGACTAGAACGATCGCGACCGCTTCAGCAACCGCACGTAGGAATTCATCTACGGAATGGGTAACAGTGTGCGGCATGCTGGACACTTCGGACAGTTTGAGTCCTGCAGGCAATTGTTCTTGCAGTTTTTGGGTTTCTGCGTCTAGTCCTTTACCCAGGGAGATCACGTCACCGCCGGGCTTCATGGTGATACCGATGCCTAGCACGGGCGCGCCGTTAGCCCGCATCTGGCTCACTGGCGGGTCATCGTAGCCGCGTTTTACGGTAGCAAAGTCACCAAGCCGAACTGTCCGTCCATTGATCCTAATAAGTGTATTGGCAAGCGTCTCGACGCTTTGATATTGACCGCTTGGGCGCACGAACACACGGTCAACGGATGTGGTCAACACACCGCCTCCCGAGACATCGTTTTGCGCATTGATTGCTTGAGCAAGCTGTTGTGGCGAGATTCCCAGCCGCGTCAGTTGCGTGTTGTCGATTTCGACGAAAATACGCTGATCGGGATCGCCGAAGTAATCTACCTTGGCAACGCCTGGCACGCGAAGCAAGACGGTGCGTAGCTGGTCAGCATAGTCGCGAAGCTGCGCAGGAGAAAATCCATCACCTGCTAGTGTGTAGATATTTGTATAGACGTCACCGAATTCGTCATTAAAAAATGGGCCTTGTACGCCTTGAGGAAGCGTGGACGCGATATCGCTGACCTTCTTACGAATCTGATACCACGTCTCGGCGACTTCTTTGACGGGCGCCGAATCCTTCATCGTGAAGAAAATCATCGACTCACCGGGGCGCGAATAGCTACGCAGATAGTCCAGAGATGATACCCCCTGCAACTTACGGCCGATCCGATCAGTGACTTGCTCCTGTATTTGCTTTGCCGTAGCGCCAGGCCAGTATGTACTGATCACCATAACGCGAAACGTATAGGGTGGGTCTTCAGATTGGGCCAAACGGGTATATGCCAGGATGCCAGCGACTGTGGCCAGAATGATCACGTAAATCATCAGGGCCTGATGTCGCAGGGTCCACGCCGACAAGTTGAAACGGCCTTCTTCAATTGGGAGTTTCATGACGAGGTCGCCTCCGCATGCAGCAGGGCTACCGGTTGCACTTTTTCACCTTTGCTTACCGTATGCACGCCCTGGGTAACGACCCGCTCACCCACTTGCACCCCTTGCGATAGAACGATGTTGTTTTCACCATAATGCGCAACAGTCACGCGGCGCAACTCGAGCGTGTTGAGTTTAGGTTGAACCACCCACACGGCCGGAAGCTGACCATCATGAAACAATGCTGTTGCAGGTAACTTAACGCGCAGCTTCTTCTCTAAGTCGTCTGCTCGTTGAAAGGCGACACTTGCGGTCATTCCAAGTACAACATTATCGGGATTGTCAAGCGTCATCCTGACTCGATAAGTGCGGCTTTGTGGATCTGCTGCCGGGGCAATCTCGCGAACCTTGGCGTCGAACTTCCGACCAGGCAGTGCGGTAATGGTAACGGAAGTTGCTTGTCCACGAACTATCGATCCGAGCGAATTTTCTGGGACATCGGTGATGACGTCGACGTTGCCGGTCCAGGCCAACTGATAGATGGGCTGGCCTGCAGACACATTCTGCCCAGTATCAGCCTGTTCGGCCGTCACAAATCCGTCGTGCTCGGCGACAAGCGTCGCATACTGTTGTTGGTTCTTGGCCAGCGCAAGTTGCTGTTCGGCTTGGTTGCGCTGTGCAAGCGCTAATGCGTAGGCATCCAGGCTCTGTTCGAGCTGGGCCTTAGCAATCAAATTCTCACGTCCCTGGGCACGATCACGTTCAAGTTGCTGTTGAGCGAACTCAAGACGATGCTGAGCGGCGGTGAATTGTGCTTGGGCACCGGCCGTGCTCCTGGCCAAATCAGCTGCATCAAGTATGGCCAAGACCTGCCCCTTGCTGACACGATCTCCCAGGCGGACCTTCCGATCAAGAATTTTCCCAGCCACACGGAATGATAGAGGTGTTACATAGCGCGGCTGAACCTCACCGGGCAGTGTCATGGTGAATGCCTGGCCATCGGCCTGTGCAGGGGGGGCCACGACTGTTCTGTTGATGACAGGCTTAACTTCTTTCTGTTGGCAGGCGGTAACGGTAAGCGTGGCACTCAATGCGAGTGCAATGCGGTAACTGTGTTGGATCACGGGGTACTCCAAGGTGATACGTCGCGCCTCGTTTCGAGCAAAGACGCGACGAATGTTCGGGAATGTGAAAATTAAATTCGAACTGCATTCTAATTCATTGTGTATTTGAGTGCAAATGGAATTCAAAATCGATGCGTGTTAGAATGCGACAGAAAAAATGAAAGGAACGTTGATGGCCACAAAAGCGAAACGGATGACACGGCAGGAAAGTCAAGAACAGACGCGCGAACGTCTGCTCTTGGCAGCACAAGTTATTTTTCTCAGAGAGGGGTACGGCGGAGCGAAGATCGAGGACATCACTGCGGAGGCAGGCTTTACGCGAGGGGCGTTTTATTCGAACTTCGAGCGCAAGGATGAAGTACTGATGGAATTGCTACGGAGAGATGAGAAGTCATTTCTTGAGCCTGCATCTCGCCTGTTTGAGGAGACATTCACGCAGGATCAGTTGAAGAGCGCTGCTTTATTGTATTTTGGAAAACTTTTTAGTAAGAACGAGCTGTTTCCACTTTGGGCCGAGGCAAGACTACTTGCCGGCAGGGATGCCAAGTTTAGTGAATGCTTCAATACGTTCATGGAAGATGAGCGCCGCCAGGTTGTGCAGGTTCTCGAGTTTTTTGCAGTAAAAGCAGGAATACCGCTCCCAATGCCTGCAAATATCTTGGCCTTGGGCTTAATTAGCTTAGTCGAAGGCGTACAAGCCTATTACACCTCTGATCCGAGCCAGATGACTGAGCAAGTAGCCGAACATATCTTGGGGGAGTTTCTGGCTCGAGTCATGTTTGGTCACGGGCGCAGTGGGTGATAAGAAAGAGTCGACTCATTTACTTCACGCAAAGTTACGGGCCTGTCAGGGATGCTTCAATACGGCGCTGATTGAAGGGATCGTTGCTGTCAATATAGCGCATGGCAGACTGCGCGTTTTTCCAGCCGACGTGTTCCATTAAGGTTTTAAGATCCCAACCGTTGGCTGCGGCCCAACTGGCGAATCCGCGGCGTAGAGAATGGGCACTATAGAGTTCTGGAGCCGTCACCTCCGCGCAGTGCAAAATGCCACGTAGAAGCGGGACCAAACTGTCGATATGGAGAGGAGCGTCATTGATGTTTCCCCAGCGGTCGATCGACCGAAATACTGCTCCGCTATCAAGTCGTGCGGTAGCAATCCAGTCCAAATAGGCGGCGACGGGACACAGGCGGGAAAGCGCTGGGGCACGAAAGGTGCCTCCCTTCATTTGGCGATCACCCTTAGTACGGGGAAGAAAGCAGATCATGCCTTCACCTGGCGCGACTTCGACGTGTTCGACGCATAACCGTGTCAACTCATCCCCACGAAATCCCCTCCAGAAGCCAAGCAGGAGGAAGGCACGGTCGCGTTTGTGGCGCAATTCAGCGGCAGCATTGCGCGTCGTCTGGGCATGCTCGATCGCCGCAGCCAGCCAACGATCCACTTGGTCAAGCTGATCCAGCTGGAATGGTTTTGCGCGCTTCACTTGAGCCGGATGCAGTGTCTGAATGCCACGCATGGTTTGGCGAACGATCGGCATCTTGGTTGGATCGACAAAGCCTTGCTGGTTGTGCCATTGCGCCAGCGCCGCCAAGCGCTGACGCAGCGTGCTCACAGCCAGTGATTCGGCATGATCGGCCAGGTAACGCGCCACGCTGTCGGCTGTCGCCGGCAGTAGCCCGCCCCATGTGACCTCGAAGTGTTCGATGGCTGCGCGATAGCTTTGGCGGGTGTTAGCGCGCGTGGCAGCCTCGATGTACTTGTCGAGATCATTCATGGCATGATTATTGGCCAACCTTTACCCTGATGTAATTAAATATGGTCCGTGTTGCATTGACAGCCAAGAGTGCCTCCGGCTCGCCTAAGAGATTTTCCGACGGGTGCGCAATACTTCCGTTATTTCGCAACGAATTGAGAGCATCCACCGCGTTGGCGAAACCGTTGAGCACCCTTACCATTTCCTTGTCGTGTGGTCCCATGAATGTGAGTGCTGGATGATCGGCGCGCAGCGCTTTAAAAAGTGCTGTCATCGAGGCATCTTCTGCAACTTGGATTCCATTGCCGGTACACAGCATCCGAAAATAGCCGTGGAGTGCAGTATGAAGCCGGTCGACGGCGCTAACCGGGCCGCTTGTCAAAAGAAGATGCTCGGCGTCGGCCAATGCGCGCAGTACGACGTCGCCGCTGGCGATACCAGCGGGAACCTCCGATTGTACGCCCTCAACTTTCACATGAATGAAGCCGATGATCTCCGGCAATTCCCGCATTAATTGAGTGCGTAGCTTGGGGTGGTTGATAAGCAGCTCGATCGCATGTCGTTGATGGCAAGCGAAGTATTCAAGGATCTGAAAGACGCAGGCGCCGTAATCGTCGTCCCCGAAGTGTAGGCTGCGTAGTAACCGGTCGTGGTGTTGAATGTATTCGTGCTGTCCAGACGCGTAACCCAGCTCCTGCCAGTCGGCATTCGTAAATTCGCTGCAGATCGAGCGCTGAAGCGCCAAGATCAACTTTCCGTGCGTACGTGGCTCGTCCATGTAATCGTCCAATGTTTGCATTACCTGTCCTTTCTGTGCAAGTCCAGAAAAATGCCGTCGCATGCAGGGGCCAGATTACAGAGCGAGCGGGGGAAAAAGCGGGAATTTTTGCGCTGATACCGGATAATGGTACATTATCCGGCCTTAATTTCAAGCAGAATCTCGCCTTGATTTTTGCCAAAAATGATATGTAATTACATGGTACGTAAGACGTTATCTTATTTCATGGAGTGGCCATGGCTCGTGCCGGACTGTATCATTCGGATGTCAAAAAAGCACGCGATGCCTTGCTTGCGCAGGGGCGTCACCCTTCGGTTGACGCTGTTCGTGTGGCGTTGGGTAACACCGGATCCAAGACCACAATCCACAAATACCTGAAGGAACTGGAGGCTGAGGACGGCGGTGCCGGCGGTAAGCGCTCATCGATCAGCGACGCCTTACAGGATCTGGTCGCGCGGCTGGCCGCTCGGCTGCAGGAAGAGGCAGAGGAAGACGTAACGGCGCTCCGCGCTGAAGCCGCCGCGAAGGCGGCCGCGCACGTGGTTTCCTTACAAGCGGCCCAGATGGAGAACTCGCAGCTGCGGTCTCGCGTATCGGAGCTTGAAATAGCCCTGGAAAAGCAAGGCGCGGCACTCGTGGCCAGCAAGGCCGATCATCAAAGCGAATTGACCATGCGCCTGGTCGCCGAGCAGCAGGTGGCGGATCTCGTACAGCGCCTAGCCGAGAACCAGTCACATCACCAATCGCTGGAAGAAAAGCATCTGCATGCGCGCCAAGCGCTGGAGCACTACCGCCAGTCCGTAAAGGAGCAACGCGAAGCCGACATACGGCGCCACGAGCAGCAGGTCCAGCAGGTCCAGGCCGAGTTGCGCTTGGCACAGCAAACGATCGCTGTGAAACAAGACGAAACGACCCGTCTGAACCAGGAGGGAGTAAAACTGGTTGCCGAGCTGGCGCACGCTAAGCAGGACCTATATAAGCAACTGACGCGGGGCCGCAAGCTGGAGGAGAAGATCGACTCGCTGCAATCCTCGCACACCCACGCTGCCGATACGGAGCGCCAACTCGCCGGAAAAATCGCCGAGGCAGAGCTGCTGGCTGAACAGCTGATAGACGCCAACGATCAGATGGCGCCCGTCCGAGCCCAAGTCCGCGAACTAGAGCTTTTACTTGCGCAGGCAAACGCGAAGCTGCAGGCGCAGGAGCAAATTGGCGAGCAGATGCGGGCCTATCTCGACAAGATCGCGGCCGCTCCAACAACAGAACCTGCAAATCATTGAGCTTCTTCGGTCGCTACGGCTGAACTACACAACGAGAATTTTTCGATAAATCAAACAGTTACAGCTTGATTTGGGTATTTTTACACGAATCACGGCCAACCCTCTTATTATTCCGATGTCAAAAAGGCACGTGATGACTTGCTTGCGCAGGGGCGTCATCCTTCGGTTGACGCAGTGCCTGTTGAGTTGGGTAACACGGGCTCCAAAACCACTATTCATAAATATCTAAAAGAACTGGAAGCGGAGGAGGGGAGCATCGATAGTCGCACAGTGTCGATCAGCGATGCGCTGCAGGATGTCCGTCTGCAAGAGGAAGCGATCGCGCGACACATTGCGCAACAGCAGGTGGCTGACCCTCGAGGTAATCGACACAGAAGATGCTTTGCGAAAACCGTCAAATGGGCTGGCGGGTGCGAAGTCCTAAATACTTTGCTCTAGGTCAAAATCGCGGCTAGGACGGGGTGTTCTCGGCTACGCCAGCTCATAGTGGAATTTAGTTCGCAATCCGATATGCATCCCTGTCCTTTCCTTCAAGCCAGCGTGGCGAACGGCCACGGCCAGTCCACGTCTCACCCGTTTCAGGATTTCTAAATTGCACGGCAACCGTACCTTTAGCTTTAGACGGCTTCGCACGGCCTCCCGCGGCGAGGTCCGCCACGGTAATTCCATGCAGCTGCATCAGTGCCTTGATTTTCTGAATTGCGCCACTGATTTCATCTTTGCGGGCAGCTTCGGCCAGTGATTGCAATTTTGCGATTTGTTCAACATACTCTGCATACGATGTCATAGTTTCTCCAAGGGGATAAGTGGCTCAAACGGCTCAATATACGCGCAATGTAACATAAGCGTATAAAAGAAGATAAGTTTGGAAGAATTTCATCCTCGCTGATTGGCAGAGAGGGGGCTATTAAATTGGAGCCGGCTTGCATGTGCCAATGAACACTGTTTTTGTCGTTCGTGGTCACGTCCGTCAGCACTCGGCCAAAACGAGACGTTCAAATTGAATTCTAATTTGTAAGATGCCATGGAAAAAGGAGGCATAACCACAGATGGACACTAAAGTATCGGAAGTATCCGGACTTCGATTCATCGTATCGCTTGTTGAAGCGCCAAACACATTCGCTTTCCTTGCTTCAGCGATGGAGGCTTATGCGGTCAATTGCCGGTACCGCGCGTCGATTCCCATACTTGGACCCAACAATTCCATCGCTACGAGGCGTTCTAGTCGCTCGACTCACGCTATCTGACGGCCCAGCGTATAGCATGAGTAAATATTTGCTAGCGGTAAACATCGTCTCTTAAATGTTCTCTATTTATATACAGTACAAATCTGACGGTGGAAAAAAATGCAAGGGGACCGAACTTCTCCGCGTTTATTAGTTGAATCAAAATTAATTGTTGCCTTTTAGAAAATTCTACGCTAACGTCTGCAGGCATTCATCAATTGTAATCTCGACCGTGAAAGCGTAGCGAAAACTCAATGGACCAGGCGCAGGAAACAATTCACGTATCCACAAGGCCGCTTCGCGTGCTAACCCTCGACGGCGGTGGCGCCAAGGGCTTTTATACTTTGGGTGTACTCAAGGAGATTGAAGCCATGTGTGGTTGCCCCTTGCACCAGAAATTTGATCTGGTGTTCGGGACCAGTACTGGGGCAATTATTGCCTCCCTCATTGCGCTTGGGCACAGCGTTGACGCCATCCTGAACCTGTATCGCGACCACGTACCGGCCGTTATGTCACAGAAGAGCGCCACAGCCAGGTCCAAAGCACTGAAGGCATTGGCGGTAGATGTGTTCGGTGATGCGAAGTTCGATGATGTCAAAACAGGCATCGGCATTGTCACGGCGAAGTGGCTTACCGAACGACCAATGATCTTCAAGGGTAGCGTTGGCCAAGCGCATGGCCGCGTTGGTACCTTCGCTCCGGGGTTTGGCGTCCCGATTGCCGATGCAGTAAAGGCGTCTTGCTCGGCCTATCCTTTCTTTGAACGCACGGTTGTTCATACCTCAATGGGAGAGGACATCGAGCTTATTGATGGCGGCTACTGCGCCAACAATCCGACGCTGTACGCGATCGCCGACGCGGTGCACGCGCTCAAACGGGCCCCTGGAGACATTCGGCTAGTCAGTGTAGGCGTTGGCGTCTACCCCGATCCCAAGCCAAGTTTGCTGATGAGGCTGGCGAAGAAATATCTGGTTAGCGTGCAGCTGTTGCAGAAGACCTTGGAGATCAACACACAGTCTATGGACCAACTACGGCAAGTTCTGTTTCGCGATGTCCCAAGTATCCGTATCAGCGACGCGTACGTAACACCTGAAATGGCCACGGATTTGCTGGAGCACGACCTCAAGAAACTCGGCCTGCTGTTTCAACGCGGCCGGGAGTCGTTCGCCTCGCGCGAGACGGAGCTGCGCGAGTTTTTAATGTAGCTGAGGGAAAAGATGCCAATACCAGAAACCCAGCTGGCAACGTGGTCGCATCAAGGATCGATCACCCAGTCGAGCGAGACCTACAATTCGATCAAGAGTGTGTTGGAGGCCAGCACGACCCCGTATGCGAACAAGAATTTTATGGTGTTTCTGCAAGGGTCTTATGGGAACGACACCAATATCTATGCCGAAAGCGACGTGGATATCGTCATCTGCCTGGATGACTGCTTCCAGAGTGACCTGACGGACCTGACCGAGGAGGAGAGGGGCGCTTATAGAACTTCGTTCAAAGACGCGACCTACACACAAGTGGAATTCAAGCGCGATGTGCTGGCAGTACTGCGTGCGAAGTACTGCGACGCGGTTACGGCTGGGCACAAGGCGATTACGATTGCCGCGAATGGCGTCCGACGTAAAGCCGACGTAATCGTCGCCATCAAGTACCGCCGCTACTCAAAATTCAGTTCACTCACGGGGTCGGCCTATGTGGAGGGGGTCTGTTTTTGGGACAGCAATGGGGGCATGATTGCGAACTATCCAAAAGAGCACTCGACCAACCTGATACTGAAACACCAGAACACCAATAAATGGTTCAAACCCATGGCGCGCGTGCTGAAAAATATACGCAGCCGCCTGGTCAGCGATGGCCTGATCAAAGCGGGGGAGGCACCGTCATATTACATCGAAGGATTGCTATACAACGTACCCGATGCGAAATTCGCATCAAGCTACCAGGCGTGTCTATTGGAAGTGTTGAACTGGTACTTGAAGGACGCATCGAAGGCAGACTTGGTGTGCGCGAACAGGCAGTACTACCTGCTGCGTGACGGCTACGCCACCTGCTGGAACCAAGAGGACTGTGATGCATTTATCCAAGCCACCATTAAGCTTTGGAACGAGTGGTAGCCCCAGATGCGGCAGAGATGTGATCCAACGCGCTGCTCAAGCTACCGGTTCAGCCCTGCGGGCACTGCGCCTGCGATGTAGGCGCAGTGCCTGTTCTTGCAGCACTGAAATACGTCTTGGTCATGTGATATTTCGCGTATTTTTCGATTTAGCAAGAATGCTATCCTTATGGCCATTTTCGCAGCGAGGCTGGGCTCAACCCTCAAATGACATGCTGAGCACCGATGGAAATCGGTAGGTGACCGAATCGCTTGTTAAACCGAGATGCACGAAGGAGAAAGCATGTCCGACCACCCGGAGATCAATGCCCAGCCGGCCGGCGCGATGTTCTATCGTGCAGATCTACACATACACTCTCATGGAGCCTCGCACGACGTCTCTGACGTCTCCATGACGCCTGCGAATATTGTGGCTACTGCGGTGTCGGAAGACATCGCCATTATTTCGATCACCGACCACAACGACATCTCAAATGTCAAGCAAACGATAGCGGCTGGGAATAGTAGCGGTGTCTTGGTAATCCCGGGGGTCGAGCTATCGACTGCCCAGGGGCATTTGCTTTGCTATCTTCCCGACCTCCCTCGATTGATTAAATTTTTCGCCAGCCTGAGCATAGTCGATTCTGGACTGCCTACTTCCCGCTGCCAGCAATCTATCCTCGAATGCCTGACCTTGGCAAATACGCACGGTGGGTTCGGCGTCCTTGCCCACGTAGACGTGCCCTCCGGTTTTGAGCATGACACCCCTGGCGCCTCACCGCACAAGGTGGATGTTATTTGCCATCCGGCGCTGGCCGGCATTGAGCTCAAACATGCATCAGCTGAGATCCACTATTCGCCGTTTGACGACAAGGTCGAACGGGCCCACATGGGGCAGCAACGGATTTTGCGCCTTGGCCTTGGAGCCAAGCAATATCTGGCTCGGGTGGTTAATTCGGACTCTCACTCTTTGAATGCACTCGGTCGAAATGCGTCAAACGACAAGCGGATTACGCGTTACAAAATGGACGAGCGAAGCTTCGCCGCCCTGAAGATCGCACTGGAAGACGCCGACGCACGAGTTCGTATTGAGGACCTCATACCTCAAGCTGTACCCCATGTCGTTGGCGTAGCTAGGCGTGCGGTTCTGATCGAGACACGACCGGCAGCAATCCTTGACTGTAGTTCGCTATTGTAGGCAGCCAAAACTTGCGCAGCTGGCGTCCCCACTGGAAGGGATGCGACGATAACGGCGATGCGGCGAAGATCGGACGCATTCTCCCGCTCTTGGGCGTCGACGACTAAGCGCGGCCTTTGTTGCCGGGAACATCACGCCATGTCGTAGATCTCGCTTGCAGGTGGAACAAGTGCTCATCCCATCGAACGCAATTAGTCGATGCGGCTCGATAGGCAATTGGCAGTGGCAGCAGCGATCGCGCAGGCCAACGTCGTGAACGGCGCAGCACGTGTGCCATGCCAGACGCCATTGCAGCCGGAAATAGGGCTGAGCATCGGTGGCCAAGCAAAGGGAGCAGTACTGCAAGGCGCAAAGAACTGCTCCAATATGGAGATTTACAAACCTTTTTCATCCGCGCTAGGCGGGGCCTCGGCAACAATGATCGGCTTCACCGGCTCAGCCTCCTCGTTCATATATCCTTGCCCGAACAGATGGGCACCTGCCGACATTGGTATCCGCTTACAACAAGAAACTATTTCTCTTCACACCGCACAACAGCAGGTGATTGACCCCCAGGATCGCCTGACCGAAAATGAGGCGCACTGACAATCACTGGAAGAAAAACATATACATGCACATAATTTTTTCGAGCACTACAGGCAATCCGTCAAAGACCAGCGCGACCAGGATTTCCGGCGCCCCGAGCGTTGGTGCAAGTCGCCAGCAACGAGAGGCGGATAGAAGCATTTGGGGAACAACCGGCTCAGTCGGCATCTCAAACAAAGGTGCTGTCACACCAGTCACGTGCGCTGGAAGCGGCATTGGGGACGACGCAAGCAACGCAGCTTTCACAGCAAGAAATTGTTTGCGAGCTGCGCAGCCGTAATTTGAAACCTGATTCGGAAGCAGTTTGCTTAAAAGGACTATTGTGAGAGCTAGGATCTATCTTATTGACGATGTAATAATCGCGGAGTGCGAAGGCGGCCTTCATTTATCGCACGCGGACGCCACTGAACTGGCGGATCTTCTTTGGGCAAACGACGTGACGTCTGAAGAAGTATCCATGTTCGACTGGCATGAAGACGCAGAGCGAGTTCCTCTGTCCGGGCACAAAATGGCGATCTACCAGCGTCTACGCCTGCATGAACAGTCATTGGAGTGACTGCCACTCGTGCCGCGTGTTGCCGGGCCCATCAACAAGAAGATGGATGTCTAGTCTTATGTGGGCACTTTGGATGATGCTTGGAATTTTCGAATCGAGGCAACAAAAGGAGAGTTCTGGCGCAAAGCAGCTGCGCGAGATGACCGCTCTTCCAAAATGGAGGCCGCGTCACTAGGTCGCTTGAGCAGTTCTCGCCAAGCAGAAATATAGTCACTGCTACAGAGTAAATTCTTTTCCCAGCTTTCTACTTGGCGGTTAGCTAAAACGATAATTTCGTTCACAATCGGAGCCGGTGCCGTGCGAAGGGCCAATGCAACTGGCATATGCTTTGCGAGACGGCGTTCTTCAACATCCAAGAACGCTCCGTTATTGTATTGAATATGTGAATTACCTATCATAATGCCATCTCAGACCGCTACGTTTTAGCAAATAACCCGCCGATTGCTACAGCATAGCACATATTTTGCTTAAAAATGATGCACCATCATCCTGTGCGGAAAGAAGTTGGCAACAAATGAAAAATAAATAAACTTGCTGATTTCATCACTTTATTTTGAACAAATGAAGTGATGTTGGAAGAAATATCCATGATCGACTGGCATGAGGCTACAGATGGTGGCTCTTTGTGCCGGCACAAGTTGGCCATTTATCAGAGTCTACGCCTGCATGGTTAATCATTGGAGTGAACGCCGATGTGCGCAAGGACAGGGGGAGATAGGAATTACTCCCAAGGTGCTACATTGGCATAAAGAAAAACTGGAGCTAGCAAACTGGAGCTAGCAGTTACTCAATTTAAATGTTCACGAACGAATGATTGTGAGTCCATCATGTATTCTAATGGTCCTAGAATAGCAGGCAGGGCGCTCATACCTCTTCCCTTTGAATCTTCACTGTCAGTACTATGGAGACTGGGATGGCGAAATTGCCTCAGGTCTGCCCAAATCAAAAGATTGTTTAGCGACCGGGGTGGTTATCCCACTACAGGATCCATTATCAACTCATCTTGGTTAAGTACAGCCAAAGTCCACGCACTAACAGGTTGGAACTTGCCATCTGCCGAAGAGCTACGTTTCGGCAATTCTTTTAGTGAGGACATTAATATTTGGACAATTTCAGTTTTGCGATATTGTCCGTTATGTCTAGAACTTGGATTTCACAGTTTTCTGCATCAACTAGATGGTATCTCTTGTTGCCCACTTCATCGTATTGCCTTAGAAGTTCGATGTCAGTGCTGTAAAAAACATTTACCTTACTATCGACATGCGCCTGATGTGTACGATCATCCATATGTATGTGGATGTGGACAGCCGATCTCTGGCGTTTTACCAGATTTAAACTTGGATGAGATGTTAAGGCTTCAACGAAACTCAATCAAGGAAGCCTTTGGCCCAATCATGCATTGGTGGTGTAGTTCCAAAACGATTCGATCGGAAGCTGCAAAATTTTCGAAAGATTTTATATATTCCAGCGACGAGCTTCGTCAGTGGTGTGACGTTGGAAGTTTTATGCGAAGTATGACATTGCTTCGCACGCAACCTCCAGACTGTTTCGATGTGCCACGCATAAATTCAATCACCATTTCGTCTTGGAGAATTCGGGTATGTACTGAGGAGATTCGCGGAGGAACTTGGAAAAGGCGTGATTGGAATGAGAGGGTGCGTACACCATCTCCTGTTTACAAATGCATTTTACGGCGCCTGCGGGCCTGGATTTGTAGACACGAAAAATTGACAGTCAGGGAGTTTGAAGAAGCACTATCGTCAGGTTTCAGTAAACTCCGAATTTCTCGGCCGCGATTGCTAGCATACATATGCCTCCGGTTTCAGCTTGAAGGTCGATGGAATTCTCGCTTCGTTCAGTTGCACGATGAGCCAAAGATTGGTCTTTTATCGTACGCAGGCAGGACGCCACGCGCAGCCTGGCGTGCAGCATTTTTAGCAATCTATGCAACATGGTTTCTAAGAATTCTAAACTTGAAAGATAAATCCGTGGAGTCATTAGGTTACTGGGAAGGCTCGGAAGGTAGTGCCTTGTTGTCTTGGAATTCCATAGTGGTAGATGAGCAAGGCCAAAGCTGGTGGGAGGGGGCGACGGCTCTGCCGACGATCGATGATCTCCATCTAATTGCTTCGGTCCGTTTGACACAAGTGCAATGAATTATGGCTTAACATGTTAAGTTGCACTGAAAATTGACGCACGTTCCCACGGAGTTGCAACGGAATCCGAATGGGTGAGATGTCGCCAACGTAGTTGCGCTTCGGCGTCGGTCATGCGCATGGTCAGTAAGTAAGCCTGTTCGCACCCTAAAAGATTCTGAAACCTAAAAATATCGGTCAAAGCGAAAAACAACCAGTTTTGCATTACCCGATGCCATTACGTGCATTAACCCGATACTTTTAGGTTAGAGCGTT
>RCMZ01000285.1_pt1 | contig 37819 bp, 34 predicted proteins | sample 2041141 | NCBI WGS metagenome assembly RCMZ01 (sample SAMN09708263, study PRJNA481090) | Wastewater metagenome, whole genome shotgun sequencing project. | biome: sewage; isolation source: Davis station wastewater (DW) | place: Antarctica: Davis Station | collected 2010-03-01 | reverse complement strand
CGCCAAACCGCGGGCCGCCGCGCCGCGTCCGGCTGCGGCCCGGCCGGCTTTCGACGCCGGCGGCGAAGCGCCGAGCGGCGTGCGCGTCTCCAAGCTGATGGCCGAGCGCGGCCTGTGTTCGCGCCGCGAAGCCGACGCCTTCATCGAGCGCGGCTGGGTCTTCGTCGACGGCGAGCGGGTCAGCGAACTCGGCACGCGCGTCGATCCTGCGGCCAAGATCACGCTGGCCAACGAAGCGCGCGCCACGCAGCAACGGCAGATGACCATCCTGCTCAACAAGCCGGTCGGCTACGTCTCGGGCCAGCCCGAGCCGGGCTTCACGCCGGCGGTGACGCTGATCCAGCCCGAGGCGCAGTACCGCACGCCGGATACGCCGCTCTTCCATCCCACGCATCTCAAGGGACTGGCGCCGGCCGGGCGGCTCGACATCGACTCCACCGGCCTGCTCGTCCTGACGCAGGACGGACGCGTCGCGCGCCTGCTGATCGGCGAGGATTCGACGATCGACAAGGAGTATCTGGTCCGCGTCGAAGGCGATCTGCTGGAGAACGGGCTGGCCCTGCTCAACCACGGCCTCAGTCTCGATGGCAAGCCCTTGCGGCCGGCCAAGGTCGAGTGGCTGAACGAAGACCAGCTGCGCTTCGTGCTGCGCGAGGGCAAGAAGCGGCAGATTCGCCGCATGTGCGAGCTGGTCGGCCTCAAGGTGGTCGGCCTCAAGCGCATCCGCATCGGCGCCGTCCGTCTCGGCGATCTGCCGGTCGGCCAGTGGCGCTACCTGCGCGAGGACGAGTCCTTCTAACCCGCGTCGGCTTCGGCGCCTTCCGCCTCCGCGGCGGCGGGCGCCGCGAGCGGCAGATCCAGCGTGAATTCGGTGCCGGCACCGGGCGCGCTGCGTACGTCGATGCGGCCGCCGAGCACGCCGGTCACCAGGTTGTAGACGATGTACAGGCCGAGGCCGCTGCCGCCTTGCCCGAGCTTGGTCGTGAAGAACGGGTCGAAGAGGTGGCCGAGCGCGCTCTCGGCGATACCGCAGCCGTTGTCGGCGTAGCGGAACAGCACGCGCTCGCCTTCCCGGCGCGCGCTCAGCGAGATATGCCCGGCGGCGGTGTGCTCGAAGCCGTGGTTCAGCGAGTTGGTCACGAAGTTGGTGACGATCTGTTCGAGCGGCCCCGGGTAGCTGTTCATCTCGATGCCTTCCGGAACGTCCAGGCAGACGACGTGTCCGCTGCGCCCGAGCAGCGGGTGCAGCGTGCTGAGCATTTCGTTGAGCACCTCGGCGAGATCGAAGCGGCGGCGCCGCGCGCTGCTCTGGTCCACCGCCACCTGCTTGAAGTCGGCGATCAGCTTGGCGGCGCGCGCGGCATTGCGCTCGATCAGCTCGCCCGCCTCGCGCAGCGTCTCGGTCGCGGCGCTGACTTCGGAGCGGCGGATGTTTCCCGACAGCAGCCGCTCGCCGAAACGGGCCGTTTCGTCGCGTAGCGTCGAGGCGACGGTCAGCACGTTGCCGAGCGGCGTGTTCAGTTCGTGGGCGATGCCCGCCACCAGGCTGCCGAGCGCGGCCAGCTTTTCCGACTGCACGAGCTGTCCCATCGCCAGATGCAGCTCGCGGCCGCGCGCTGCGACCCGCGCCTCCAGTTCCTGATTGAGTTCCTGCAGCGCGAGCTGCGCCCGCTTGACCTCGGTCAGGTCGATGATCACGCCGATCAGGCCGGCCACCTCGCCGTGCGGACTGTTGAAGGTCGCCTTGTGGAAGGCGACGTCGCGTTCGCCGCCGTCCGCGTCGGTAATGCGCGTTTCGTAGATCTGTCGTCCGGCGGCGGCATAGAGCGCCGCGTCGCGCGCTGCGTGGGCCTGCGCGAGCGCCGGCGGCGCCAGGTCGAAGACCGTCCGGCCGATGATCTGCTCCCGCGCCAGCCCGCTCAGGCGCAGGAAGGCGGCGTTGCAGCCCAGGTAGCGGCCGGCGCGGTCCTTGTAGTAGATCGGGGTCGGCGTCGCGTCGAGCAGCGTTTCGAGGAAATTGCGTTCGCGCAGGATCTCGGCCGCCGCCGCCTTGCGTTCCGTGATGTCGGTGAGGCTGCCGCGGATCAGCGGACGCGCATCGTTGCCCGGCAGGCGGACGAGGCGGACTTCGCAGGGGACGTCGCTGCCGTCTGCCCGGCGATGCAGCCACTCGAAGGTCGGCGTCTGCCCGGCCAGCGTCTGTCTGGCATAGTCGGCGGCGCATTCCCGCACGTCGCGCCCGTCGGGCTGGCGCGGCGCGCTGAGGTCGGCCAGCGGCTGCTGCAGCAGGTCGGCGCGCGGCAGGCCGAACAGCCGCTCGGCGTTGCGATTGGCATCGACGATGCGTCCGCTGAAGGCGTCGATCACGATGATCGCGTCCGGCGCATGCTCGACCAGCGTGCGGAAGGTGGTCTCGCTGGCGCGCTGCGCGGCCAGCGAGCGCTGGCGGGTGCGGATGGCGGCGGCGAGCAGCGCGATGATGACCAGCAGGCAGCCGATCAGCACGAGCAGCCAGGCGAGATGCGGGCGGATCGTTTCACTGAGCGGCGGCGGGGCGCCGAGGACGACCGTTCCGGCGGGCAGCGCGGCGGGCGCGATGCCCCAGCGCTGCAGCGCGTCGTGGTTGAAGGTCGGCGTCGCCGCGCCGCGCTGCGGCGGAATGCGCTCGGCGGCTTCACCCCGCAGCACGCGCAGCGCCAGCCGGCCGAGCGCTTCGCCCTGCTGGCGGCCGGTCACCTGGCGGCCGCCGAGCACGCCGGGGCGCATGTTGATGTCCTTCGAGGCGACGAGCGGCGAGCGCGCCGCGGCGACCCACAGCGCGGTCGACTCCTCGTGCGTGAGTACGCGGCCGGCGGCGTCGCGGTTGAAGGTGAGGAGAAAGACCAGATCGTCGGCGTCGAGCGCGCGCAGGCGGGCCTGGACGTCGGCGACGCTCAGCCCGGTGACGAACTCGAAGCTCTGCTCCGGATACTGCGGCGCTAGGCGGTGCAGCGATTCGGCCTGGGCCAGGCTGCTTCGGCTCTGGTCGTGGATGAAGACGAGGCGCTTGGTTTTCGGTAGCAGGCCGAGCATCAGGGCGACGTTGCGCGCGATGTCCTCGTCGTCGAATACGCCCGAGAGCTTGCGGTGCAGCGCCAGCTCCGCCTGGCGGCTCTCGGCGATGCCGCTGAACAGGATGGGCCGGTCGGGGAAATGCGCGGCGCGCAGCTGCAGCGCGAAGTCGAGGGCGTCGTCGTCGCTGGCCAGCAGCAGGCTCGGCGGCGCGCTGCCGTACTTGCTCGCGAACAGGCTTTCGAGCTGCGCGTAGTAGGCGGGCGAAGGCTGGACGTGCTTGCTGTCGAGGTATTCGACGCGCAGTTCGCTGCCCGGCCGTTCGGCGGCGAGGACGCGGCGCACGCCGGCCAGCTGGTCGTCGCTCCACGGCAGCCCCGGATGGTAGGACATCAGGAGCAGGATGCGCTCGTTTCCGGCCGCAGGAGCCGGCTCCTGCGCGGCGCCGGCGAGCGGGGGCAGGAGCAGCGCTGCGGTGCAGCCGGCGGGAATCAGCAGGCGGTGCAGGAAAACCGGGGCGCGGCGGAGTGCGCGGAACAAACGCGCGAGGCGTGTCAGCGGCGCCGGCCAGCGGCCGTGCGGGCAAAGCCGCCGCCGCGCGAGCCGGAGTTCCCGGCCGAGGCGGCGGACGAGCCGGGCCGGCACGGACGTTTCCTCAGCGCGCGGCCGCCGGACGCGGCGGCTTTGCGCCCGCCGCCGCCTTGCCGCGCGGCGCTTCGGGCAGGAAGAGTTCCGGATCGACCATTGCGCCGTTGAGCACCACGCTCCAGTGCAGGTGCGGGCCGGTGGCGCGTCCGGTGCTGCCGGCCAGCCCGAGGCGCTGCCCCTTGGCGATCGCGGCGCCGGGCTGCGCGTCGATGCGGTCGAGATGGCAGTACATGGTGATCAGGCCGCTGCCGTGGTCGACGAAGACCGTCTTGCCGTTGAAGAAATAGTCGCCGGTGGCCAGCACGCTGCCGCCGCTGGTCGCCACCACCGGCGTGCCGCGCGGCACGGCGATGTCGAAGCCGGCGTGCGGCGCGCGCGCTTCGCCGTTGAAGAAGCGGCGCAGGCCGAAGCGTCCGGCCATGCGGCCGTGGGCGGGCAGCGCAAAGCCTGCGTCGGTTTCGGAAGGGTCGGCCGTCTCGCGCCAGTGGCGCTTGAGGCGACCGATCGCGGCGATTTCGCGCGTGGCGCGCGCCTCGTCGGCCGGCGACAGCTGGACTTTGCTGCCGTCGCGCAGCGTGATGCGCTGCTCGGGGTAGCGCTTGTCGCGCACCTCGAAAGCGAGCCGGCGCTCGCCGTCGGCAGCGCTCACACGTAGTTCGTGCGCGCCGGGCGGCAGGTCGAGCGCCAGTCCGACGACGGCGATCCAGCGCTGGTTTTCCGCCGTCACCAGCACCGGCTGTTCGCCCAGCCAGGCGCGCGGCGCCGGCTGTCCGGCGTGCACCGGACCGAGCGGGAGCAGGGCGATGCCGCCGGGAACGCTGGCGGCGCGCGGCAAGGCCGCGTGCGCGCCGAGCGGCGGGACGAGCAGCGCCAGCGCGGGCAGGGCGGCGCGCAGCAGGCGGCGGACGCGGAAGCGAACCGTTGGCGCCGGCAACGTCGATGGCGTCGCGCCCATCTACAGACTCGCCGCCTTGAAGGTGTCGCACTGGCGCAGGTCGCCGCTCTCCATGCCGCGCTTGAACCAGCGCACGCGCTGTTCGGAGCTGCCGTGCGTGAAGCTTTCCGGCACCGCGTAGCCGCGCGCCTGCTTCTGCAGGCGGTCGTCGCCGATGGCCGCGGCGGCGGTCAGCGCCTGCTCGATTTCCCCGGGTTCGAGGATGTGCCGCATGCTGTCGGCGCGATTGCCCCAGACGCCTGCGAAGCAGTCGGCCTGCAGTTCGAGGCGGACCGAGAGGGCGTTGGCCTGGGCCTCGCCGGCGCGCTGCTGCGCGGCGTGCACCTTGTCCGAAATGCCGAGCAGGTTCTGCACGTGGTGGCCGACCTCGTGCGCGATCACGTAAGCCTCGGCGAATTCGCCGGGCGCGTGGAAGCGCTCCTTGAGGTCGCGGTAGAAGGCGAGGTCGATATACACCTTCTGGTCGCCCGGGCAGTAGAACGGCCCCATCGCCGACTGGCCGGTGCCGCAGGCGGTCGGCGTGGCGCCGGTGAACAGCACCAGCTTGGGTTCGCGATAGCTCGCGCCGCCCTCGCGGAAGACTTCGTGCCAGGTACGCTCGGTGCTGCCCAGCACCTTGGCGACGAAGGTCGCCATTTCGTCCGCCGGCGGTGGCTTGTGCGCCGGCGCCGATGTCTGCTGCGGTGCGCCGTCGGGGTTGGACAGCAGGCCGAGCACGACCGAGGGATCGACGCCGAGGAAGTAGCTGGCGGCCAGCGCGACGAGCAGCGTCCCGATGCCGAGACTGCCGCGTCCGATGCCGCCTCCACCCCCGCCGCCGCCGCGGCGGTCTTCCACGTTATCGCTGGCGTTTTCGTCGTCGAGGCGCATGAAGGGGCTCCGGTTCTGTGGTTTCAGCCCCGGTCGTGCGGGGCGCTGGCTGGCATATTACAGGAGCGCGGCGGGTGGGCGCGGCGCGCGGCGGCATGCTTGAGTTTCGACGCGCTTAGGCCTAGAGTAGTTCGTGCCGATGTCGGCTGCGACAAGGAGAAGCGTATGGGGAAATTGATTGCCGGCCTGATGGCTTTGGCGCTGGCGCTTTCGAGTGTGTCTGCATCTGCCTGTCCGGGTGAGAAGGCGAAGGACGGGAAGGGCGAAATGAGCACTCCGGCAAAACCCAAGACCTGACCCGCCGGTATTGCAACAGGCGCGGCGCGTGCATGGTGCACCGCGCCGCGTTTCGTTTACGGGCGGCGGCCGCGTCGCCGGACTCTTCTTTCGGGCAGCGGCGCGGCGACGGGGGGAATGCCGCTTTTTCCGCGCGCATTCCCGCTTTACCCGCATTTTCCGCCGCGCTTCCTTTCCCTTCCGCCTTCCTCCTGCCCGGAGGTTAGTCGGAGGGGCTTTCCGGGGCGCTTTCCCCCTTGCCCTCCGAATCCTGCCCGCGCGCCTGCTTCTGACGCAGGCGCTCGTTCTTCTCGTCGCTGAAGAAGGCGTAGCGGCCGTAGAGTTCGCAGCCTTTCATGCCCGGATCGCAGGGCAGTTGCTTCACCTTGCCGCACAAACCGTTCAGTTCGTGCGGGCAGCTCCAGCCGCCGCCGCTCATCCGATTTCCGGCACGAGTTCGAGCGCCTTCTCGGGCGGCCGTCCGAGCACGGCGCGCTCGCCGCGCACGACGATGGGGCGCTCGATCAGGATCGGGTGGGAGACGAGGGCGTCCAGCCATTCGTCGGCGTTCAGCGTCCGTCCGGCGTAGTGCTCCTTGAACACCGCCTCGCCGCGCCGCACCAGTTCGTCCGGACGCATTCCGAGCTTGCCGAGCAGGATGCGCAGCTCGCTCTTGTCCGGCGGCGTTTCCAGGTAATCGACGACATCCGCGTCGATGCCGTGCGCGGCGATCAGCTCGCAGGTCGCGCGGCTCTTGGAACAGTTGGCGTTGTGGTAAATGCGGAGGCGGAGAGTTGTCATGTGTGCGTAACCTCGATAGAAGAAGATTGGACGCGAAACACTGAAAAAAGCAGCGAAAAAGCACTTAAAAAACGTCTGCTGCCGGGAGACTTCCGAGGGGGATTCTAGCCCGGACCCGACAATTTGTCGGCTACTTTCGTTCCGTATTGCGGAATGGCTTGCGCAATATGTCGATTGCCCCGCCTTTTATGTGTTTATCATGTCGTGCTTCGCGTCCATAACGAGAGGTCAAAGCCCATGTCCATCACCACCTACGATCTGACCATCCTCCATTCCAAATGCGTGGCCAGCAACTGCCTGCAGGCGGCCTACGTCTCGAAGCGCGACTGGCAGCAGCCGTTTCCGGCCAGTTGCGGCGCCGACGGCTTGCTCGCCGGCATCCGCGCCCGCCAGGACGGCGACGCGGCCGAACTGCGTCCGCTGGAAGCGGCGCTGACAGCCTGTGCCGAATCGTGCCGGCAGCGTCTGGCGGCCTGCCGGGCGAAGGATCTCGAAGCCTTGCGCAGCATCAACGTGGTCGCCCTGCAGCGGGCCGCCAAGGTGCGCAGCGAAATGCGCCGTTTTCTCTAGGTTTGCCGCAGCCGGCCTGCGTCTTCGCGGGCTTTCCCTCGCCGCTGCGGCGCGTTCAGCGCCACAGGCTCAGCGGCGGGTTGGTGACGACGGCGCCAAGGATGTCGCTGCGCGATACGAAGCCGACCAGCACCTGCCGTTCATCGACGATGGGAACGCCGTCGACGTCGCGTTCGAGCATGATGCGCGCGATGCGCCGGATGTCGGTTTCCGGGTCGGCGCTGACCACCGGCGACGTCATCACGTCGCCGACCAGACGCGCGAGGACGTCGCGCACCATTCCCTTTTCGACGTTGAGCGTGGTCAGCAGGTCGCGTTCGCTGACGATGCCGACCAGCCGCTGTCCGGCGTCGAGGACCGGCGCCTGGTGGATGCGGTTTTCGAGCAGGACGCGCCAGGCCAGATCGACCTTGTCGGCGGCGGCTAGCACGATCACGTCGCGCGCCATGATCTGGAGCGCGCGATAGAGAGGGCCGCGCTCCAGGTCCTCGTGCTGCGCGGTCTGATAGGCGCCGACCGCGAGGTCGGTCGCCGGGTTGCCCGCCGCGGGCGGCTCGACTCCGAACTCCACCCCGTCGCGGGCGACGGCGCGGGCGCCGCGCACCCGCAGCACGCCGGGCGCGCGCATGACTTCCTCGAGGCGGCCGCGAAACAACTGGCCGTTGACGCCGTAGATCGAGAACATCGCATTCCTCCCTTCGGCGATTATGGACGGGGCGGCGCCGACTGACCAGCGGCGGGGGATTTGCTAGATTGGATAGACGGGTTGGCGGCTTGGAGGCGGCGGGCAAACGGCGCAGGAGGCAGAACGGCGATGGCGGCAATGGCGGCGCCGGTCGAATACCGGCTACTGACGGTCTGGCGGATCGAGGCGCCGCTCGACGTGGTGTACGCGGCCGTGCGCGATTCCCTGCGCTGGCCCGAGTGGTGGCCGGGTGCGCTGGCCGTCGCCGAACTCGCCGCGGGCGACGCCGCCGGGCTGGACAGCGTGCGGCGCTACCGCTGGCGCGCCGCGCTGCCGTACCGGCTGAGTTTCACGGCGCGCACGACGCGCGTCGAGGCGCCGTATTTCGTCGAGGCGAGCATCGCCGGCGATCTCGAAGGCCGCGGCTCCTGGCGTTTCGCGCGCGCCGGCGCGTTCACCGTCGTGCGCCACGAATGGCGGGTGCGCACGACCCGGCGCTGGATGAACCTGTGCGGCGCGCTGGCCCGGCCGCTGTTCGTGCGCAACCACGAGCGCATCATGCGGCGCGGCGCCGAGGCGCTGGCGCGGCGGATCGGCGGGCGCCTGCAGGCGGTCGAGTTTGGCGAACTGGCGGCGGGCGAGGCGGCGGGCTGCCGGGGCGGCGGCGAGGCCTGCGGCGGAGCGGGACCGGAAGGCGGGCGGGAAGGGCGGCAGGCCGGCGGAGCGGAAGAGGGGCTGGAAGACGGACCGGGGGGCTGGTCAGGAAGCGGGCCAGGAAACAGATCGGAATACAGATCGGAATACAGATCGGAATACAGATCGGAACATGGCGCGGCAAAAGGCCCACGAAACAGCCCGGCGCATTTATCGGAGCGTCCGCCGGAGGGCCGGCGAGGCGGCGGCGCGCACGGCGGCGTCGAAAGCGGGCGGCGCCTGCCGCACGTCGCCGTCGTCGCGCTGCTGGCGGGAACGCTGGCCGGCGGCATCGCCACGGCAGCGCAGATGTTCGCCTGGTGGCTGACGGATGTGCCGGTGTGGGCGACGCTGCTGCGCGACGCGCGCCTGACGGCGGCCATCGTCATGGGTCGCGAGGCGTTGCAGGTGCCGGCGGCGGGCGGGCTGCCGTGGGACGTTCTGTTCGTCGCGACGCTCGTCCACCTCGCGCTCTCGGTGGCCTACGCGCTGCCGCCGGCGCGCTTGGCCAGCCGTCTGCGCGGTTTGCCGGCGCTCGGCGCCGGGGCGGCCTACGGGCTCGCCATCTACGTCGTGAATATGTATGGCTTCACCGTCGTCTTCCCCTGGTTCGCGCTCGTCCGCGATCCGGCTACCGTCTTCGCCCATCTCGTCTTCGGGCTGGCGCTGGCGGCGCTTTGTCCGGGCGTTTCCGAACGCAGCCGATGAGCGGCTGTCGGCGCTTTTTACAGAGCTGTTTCAGTTTAATTACAAGCGATTGTTTTTGCTTGTGGTTTTCACTTGCATGTTACTTGCATCGCTCTCCCCGCTTTACATGTAACGCGGTAAGCAGAAATCCCGCCGTCGCCGGTCCGGCGAACGCAGCGGGCGGCCCGCGACCACGCCAAAACCAAAGGAGAGCACACCATGCCGGGACTATCCGAATCCACCGCAGGCCGCGCGTTCGCCGGCGCCTGCCGGGCGCTGCGCGCCGCCTGCCTCGCCGGGGCCCTGCTGCTCGCCCCCTTCGCCGTCGCGCCGGGCTGGGCGGTGCCGGCCTACAGCAACCTCTTCGTGTTCGGCGACAGCCTCGCCGACAGCGGCAACAACGCCATCGTCTTCGACAGCCTCTCCGGCGTTCCGGGCGCGCTGCGCACACCGGTGCCGATCGCCGATCCCTACCTGATCCCGAGCTACCCCTACGCGTCCGGGCGCTACTCGAACGGGCCGGTGTGGGTCGAGCAACTGGCGTCCAGCCTCGGCCTGAGCGCGCTGCCCTCGCTCGCCGGCGGCAGCAACTTCGCTTTCGGCGGCGCGCGCGTCGGCCCCGCGGGATCGTCCTTCCCCTACAGCTTGCTCGATCAGGTCGGGGCCTTCATGTCGGCGACCGGCGGCAGCGCGCCGGGCAGTGCGCTCTACGTCGTCGAAGGCGGCGGCAACGATGCGCGCGACGCGCTGCTGGTAGCGGCCGGCGGGGGCGACCCGACGGCGCGGATCGTCGCCTACGCGCTCAGCATGGCGAACATCGTCGGCCAGCTGAAGAGCGGCGGCGCGCAGGACATCCTGATCTGGAACGTGCCGGACATCGGCAAGATTCCCGCGATCCTGGCGCTCGGCGCCGGCGTTTCGGCGCAGGCCAGCGCGCTGGCGATGGCGATGAACGTGGCGCTCGACAGCGCGCTGGCCAGCCTGCCGGCGCAGTGGCAGACGGGCTTGATCCGCTTCGACGCCTTCGCCGCCTTCAACGCACTGTTCGCCGACCCCGCCGCGCAGGGCTTCAGCGACGTGACCCACGCCTGCGCCGCCGATCCGGTCTGCATCGCCAGTCCGGGCGGCACCTTCTTCTGGGACGGCATCCACCCGACCACGGCCGGCCACGCGCTGCTCGCCGCGGCCGTGCTCGCCGAACTGCCGGAGCCGGCCACCCTGCTGCTCTGCGCGCTGGCGCTCGCGGCCCTCGGCCTCGGCCGGCGGACGCGGCGGCCGCAGCCGGCAAAGGCGAAGCCGTGCCGCGAGCAAGGCGCGCTCCGGCAGGCGCGGCGGACTGCGGACTGGTGACGTAGAAGGCGGCCGGGTCGGCAAGGAGGGCTGCGGCGGCGGAATCCGCTGCCGGGCGGCATTCTCCGGGCGGGCTCGGCGCAAGCCGCGCCGGGTTTCCGCGCGCTGCGGCGCAGAGTCCGCAGCAACGCTCGCCCGGCCGTTCGCCGGCCCCGCGACTCCTGCGCCTCTGCGACCCTCGCGCTGCGCCTACTCGGCGCGCAACGCCTCGACCGGGTCGAGGCGCGCCGCGCGGCGCGCGGGCAGCACGCCGGCGAGCAGGCCGATGGCGATGGCGATGCCTTCGGCGAGCGCGACGAAGCTGAGCGGCGTATGCACCGGCAAGGCCGGCAGCAGCAGGTGGATGAGCTGCGCGAGGCCGATGCCGAGTACGAGGCCGAGCGCGCCGCCGAGCGTCGACAGCGCCACCGCCTCGCCGAGGAAGAGGCCGAGGATGGTGCGGCGCGGCGCGCCGAGCGCGACGAGCAGGCCGATTTCGCCGGTCCGTTCGGTCACCGCGATGGTCATGATGGTGACGATGCCGACGCCGCCGACGAGCAGCGAGATGCCGCCGAGCGCGCCGACCGCCATGGTCAGGATGTCGAGGATCTTCGACAGCGTGCGCAGCATGTCTTCCTGCGTCGTGATCGTGAAGTCCTCGCGCCCGTGGCGGGCGAGCAGCGTGGCCTTGATCGCGGCGGCGACGCCGGCGGCGGGCGTGCCTTCGCCGTAGGCGACGCGGATTTCGACGAGACCGTCGCGGTTGTAGAGTTCGAGCGCGCGGCCGGCCGGAATGTAGGCGGTGTCGTCGAGGTCCACGCCGAGAAACTGGCCCTTGCTTTCGAGCACGCCGATCACGCGGAACTGCAGGTTGCCGATGCGCAGCCGCGCGCCGAGCGGATTGGCCGCGCCGAACAGCTCGCTTTTGAGCTTGGCGCCGAGCACGACGAAGGCGCGCGCGTTTTCCGCGTCCTCGGCGGGCAGGAACTGGCCGCTCTGCACCTTGATGCTGAAGGCGCGCGGCATGTCGGCGCTGGTTCCGTAAACCGTGGCGCGGCGCAGGCGGCCGTTGGCGCTGATCTCGCTGTTGCCGGAAACGATGGGCGTCACGGCGCCGACGTGGGCCAGCCGTTCGAGCGCGCGTGCGTCGTCGAGCGTGAGCGGGCGCACCGAGGTCGGAATGCCGGTCGGCGCCGGGCCGGCGGTCTTCACCTTACCCGGCGTGACGCCGATGACGTTGGTGCCGAACTGCGCGAACTCGCCGAGCACGAAGCGATGGATGCCTTCGCCGATCGAGGTGAGGAGGATCACGGCGGCGATGCCGACGGCGATGCCGAGCAGCGTCAGGAAGCTGCGCAGGCGCTGCGCGGTGATTGCGCGCAGCGCGAGGCGGGCGGCGTCGGTGAAGTGGATCATGCGCGGCTCATCGGCGGATCAGCGCTTGGCCAGCGCCTGCACCGGGTCGAGACGGGCGGCGCGGCGGGCGGGCAGGACGCCGAACACGATGCCGGTGGCGAGCGCGGTGAGCAGGCCGGCGATCACCGCCCAGTCCGGCGGCCAGGCGGGGAAGGTCGGGTAGATTTGGCGGATCAGCGCGGCGCCGCCCTGCCCGAGCGCGTAGCCGAGCAGCGCGCCGGCCAGTGAGAGCATCGCGGCCTCGGCCAGGAAGGCGGTGCGGATCGTCGCGCCGGTCGCGCCGAGCGCCTTCAGGAGGCCGATTTCGCCAGTGCGCTGGGCGACCGAGACGAGCATCACGTTCATCACCAGGATGCCGGCGACGGCGAGGCTGATCGCGGCGATGCCGGCGACGCCGAGGGTCAGCGTGCCGAGCAGGCGGTCGAAGGTGGCGAGCACGGCGTCCTGCGTGATCACCGTGACGTCCTCCTCGCCGTCGTGCAGCTGCTTGAGGATCTGCGCGACCTGCGCCTTGGCCGGCTCGATCGCCTCGCGGCTGTTCGCTTCGATCAGGATGCGGAACAGCGTGTTGCTGTTGAACATGGCCTGCGCCAGCGCCACCGGGACGATCGCCAGTTCGTCGGTGTTCATGCCGAGGCCCTGGCCGCTCGCCGCCATCACGCCGACGACGCGGAAGCGCCGGTCGCCGATGCGTACCAGGCGGCCGAGGGCGGGCTCGGCGCCGAACATCTCGTCACGGATCTTGGCGCCGATGACCGCCTCGGCGGGGCCGCGCCGCCAGTCGCTGTCGGCCAGGAAGCGTCCCTGCGCCAGCTTCAGGCGGCGCACTTCGAGAAACTGCACGGTGGTTCCGGCGACCATCACCTCGCGCAGCTTGCCGCCGACGCTGATTTCCGAGGTGCCGATGGCGAGCGGCGCCAGCCGGCGCACGGCGGGGGCGCGCTGCAGCGCCTGCGCGTCGTCGATGGTCAGGTCGCGCGGCGTGCTGGTGATCGCGTTGCCGGGACTGAAGCCGCCGGTCTGCGTGCGCCCGGGCAGAACGATCACGAGGTTGCTGCCGAGCGACGAGAATTCGCTCAGCACGTAGCGCCGCGCGCCATCGCCGAGCGCCGTGAGGACGACCACGGCGGCGACGCCGATCGCCATCGCGAGAACCAGCAGCGTGCTGCGCAGCGGGCTGCCGGTGGCGGCGTCGCGGGCGAAGCGGATCAGGTCGGGGGCGCGCATGGGGGGGGAAAGCGTTTAACCACAACGAGCGCAACGAACACAACGCGATACAGCGCAAAGCCGGAAAGCCGCGGCGCGAGGGAGTCGCCCGAGCGGACGCCGGTCGTTATTTTGGTTATGCACGTTGTGTTCGTCGTCCCCGTCGTGGTTCATGGTTTTTGCCCCAGTGTCGCCGAGTCCTGGCGCAGGCAGCCGTCCTCCATGCGCAGCTGGCGGCGGGCGCGGCTGCCGAGCGCGGCGTCGTGGGTGACGACGATCAGCGTCACGCCGCGCGCGTTGAGTTCTTCGAGCAGGCGCACGACTTCGTCGCCGGTGGCGCGGTCGAGGTTGCCGGTCGGCTCGTCGGCGAGGATCACGGCCGGCTGCATGATGGTTGCGCGCGCGATGGCGACGCGCTGGCGCTGCCCGCCGGAGAGCTGCTCCGGGCGGTGGTCGGCGCGGTTCTCCAGACCGTAGTCCTTGAGCGCCTGCGCGACGCGTTCGGCGCGCCGGGCGGGCGGGATGCCGGCCAGCGTCATCGGCAGCGCGATGTTCTCGGCGGCCGAGAGGCGCGGTACGAGGTGGAAGCTCTGGAAGACGAAGCCGATGCGCTCGCTGCGCACGCGCGCCTGCTCGTCGGCCGAGAGCGTCGTCACGTCGCGCCCTTCGAGGCGGTAGACGCCGGCGTTGGGGCGGTCGAGCAGGCCGAGCAGGTTGAGCAGCGTCGATTTGCCGGAGCCGGACGGCCCCATGACCGCCACGTATTCGCCGGCGGCGATGGCGAGGTCAAGCTGGCGCAGCGCGTGCACCTCGCTGTCGCCGAGCTGGAAGACGCGCTCGATGCCGGCCAGTTCGATCAGCGGCGCGCCCGTCATTTGCCGCCGCCTGCGGCGTTTGCCGTCGCCGGCGCGCCGGCCTTGGCGTCGGCGACGTAGTGCGCGCCGGGCTTGACGCCTTCGCGTTCGAGCGAGGTGACGACGCGCTCGCCGGCGGCGAGGCCGTCGAGCACTTCGGTGTATTCCCAGTTGGCGAGGCCGGTCTTCAGCTGTCGTTCGGCGAGCTTGCCGTCGGCGCCGGCGACGAGGACGCGGCCGCCTTCCTGCAGCGCCGAGGTCGGCACGCGCACGACGTTTTCGCGCACGGCGAGGATCACTTCGACGTCGGCGCTGTAGCCGACGAGCAGCTTGCCGGGCGCCTGCGGGTCGTCGAACAGCGCTTCGATGTCGACCGTGCGCGCCTGCTTCTCGACCGCCGAGACGTAGGGGGCGACGCGCTTGACCTTGCCCGGGAAGGACTTCTTCGGCAGCGCGTCGAGGCTGATGCGCACCGCCTGCCCGGCGACGATCTTCGGCGCGTCGACCTCGTCCATCGGCGCCTTCACGTAGAGGCAGGAATCGTCGATCAGGTCGATCGCCGGCGGCGTCGGCACGCCGGGCGGTGAGGGCGTCGAGTATTCGCCGACCTCGCCGACGATCTTCGCGACCGTTCCGGCGAAGGGCGCGTAGAGCACGGTGCGGCCCTGTTCGACGCGCGTCGCCTCGACCTTGGCCAGCGTCTGCGTCACGTCGGCGCGCGTCGCATCGCAGCCGGCGCGCTTGGCCTGCGCGTTGGCGCGCGCCGCGTCCTCGCTGGCGCTCGAAACGAAACCGCGGGCGCGCAGCGAGGCCTGGCGGTCGGCGTCGCGCTCGGCGTTGGCCGCCAGCGTGCACGCTTCTGTGACGCGGCGCCGCGCCGTTTCCACCTGCGTCAGCGCCAGCGCGCTCTGCGCCTGCTGGTCGTCGTTCCACAGCTTCATCAAGAGCTGGCCTTTCTGCACGCGGTCGCCCTCCTTGACCGCCAGCACCTCGATGCGGCCGCCCAGGATGGTCGACAGCTTGGTGCGCAGGCAGGCTTCGACGGTGCCGGCGCGCGTGTTGGCGACGGTCGATTCGACGCGCCCGCGTTCGATTTCCGCGAAGACGACTGGAATCGGCTTGGGCCGCCCGAGCCACCAGACGGCGGCGGCGAGCAGAAGGACGACGGCGAGGGCGGTCAGGAGGCGGCGCGGAGTCAGGGCGGACATGGGGGCTCGTCGAAAATGTCGGGGAAGGCGGCGGAAGTATCGGAAGCGTCAGGCAAAGCCTGGCAGCCAGGCCGTGCGCGGGGCGCCGGGAACGGCTTCCAGCGCGCCCTGGAAGAGGGCTTCGATGACCGGCGCTTCGCGCCAGGGTTCGTTCATGAAAGTCAGCCCGATGTCCTCGACGGTGCGGCCCGACCAGTAGTGTTCGGCGATCTCGTCGAGCGCGCTAAAGCCCAGGCTGTGCGGCAAGCGCAGGTAGTCGAGCCAGCTCGCGTCGTGGAAGGAGCAGAGGTAGGCGCCCTGCGTCCGGGCGCGCACCTGATGCTTGCCGTACGCGCGCGCCGGGTGCTTGCTGCGGTAGGTGTCGGCGTCGATGCGCGTGGCGAACAGCAGCAGCGCGTGCAGGCGGCTCGGGAAATGGTTGAAGCGGCGCTGCCTGAAGTATTCGAGATGATATTCCGCGAAGTAGTTCTGCACCGTCGACAGTTCTTCGTCGGGCTGCGGCACGGCGCCCGCCAGCGCGCCGTGCGCCGCGCCGAAGGGGCAGCCCTTGAGGCGATCCCAGGCCGGCAGTTCGGCGTCCGCGTCGAGCCAGGCGAAGAGTTCGAGCGGCGCGCCGTCGCGGATCAGGTTGTCCATGCGGTCGGCGCGGCCGATCTCTCGGGGGCGCTGGCGGGCTCGGTCGTCATCTCTTCCCTTCCTTTTCTCCGTGCGGGCGCCGGGCGGGCCGCCGCGCGGGGCGGCCCGCGTCTCCGCGCGCTCAGCGGTAGCGGTTGATCGCGTCGCGCGTTTCCTGCGCGACCCGGCGCGCGGCGGCGGCGTAGTTTTCGTCCTTGCCCGCGTAGAGGATGGCGCGCGAGGAGTTGATCATCAGGCCGGTGCCGGGCCGGTCGCCGTTGCCGGTGCGGCCGGCCCGCACGGTGGCCTCGATGTCGCCGCCCTGCGCGCCGATGCCCGGCACGAGCAGCGGCAGCTCGCCGACGATTTCGCGCACGCGCGCGATCTCGGCCGGGAAGGTGGCGCCGACCACCAGCGCGCACTGGCCGGTGCGGTTCCATTCGTCGGCGACGAGGCGGGCGACGCGCTCGTAGAGTTTCTCGGGTTTCTCCGGCGTGCCGACGTCGAGGAACTGCAGGTCGCTGCCGCCCGGGTTCGAGGTGCGGCAGAGCAGGATGACGCCCTTGTCCGGGTAGGCGAGGTAGGGTTCGGCCGAGTCGCGGCCCATGTAGGGGCTGGCCGTGATGGCGTCGGCGCGGAAGCGCTCGAAGGCTTCGATGGCGTACTGCTCGGCGGTGCTGCCGATGTCGCCGCGCTTGGCGTCGAGGATCACCGGGATGCCCGGATGCCGCTTGTGGATGTGCGCGATCAGCGCTTCGAGCTGGTCCTCGGCGCGGTGCGCGGCGAAGTAGGCGATCTGCGGCTTGAAGCTGCACACGAGGTCGGCGGTGGCGTCGACGATGCCCTTGCAGAACTCGAAGATGGCGTCCGGCCGGCCCTGCAGGTGCGCGGGGAATTTCGCCGGATCGGGGTCGAGGCCGACGCAGAGCAGCGAGTCGTTCCTGGCCCAGGCGGCAGAAAGGGATGCGATGAAGGTCATGTGGGTTCCTGAGAGCGCTGCCGTATTCCGCAGCGGTTTCCGAAGCGGTTGCCAATAAGGCCGCCATTTTCGCACCGACTGGGGTTTGGCGCATCCCGGGCGCTACTCGTTGTTCTCAAATGCCATTCTTTTGGGTGGCCGCCGGAAAAGGCGTGCGCGCTCGGCTACAATCCTTTCGGCATATTCTGGGTGCGTTGTGGCATTCAATACTTATGGCGGAATAACCCCGTGGCTAGAAAAAAGACCTCATCTTTCGACGACCTGATGGAAATTGGTGCGAAGCTGCCGTGGCAGGCCGGCGTCGCGCTCGCGATCATTGCGTATCTCGGCTTTCACTACCTCGCAACGTTGCCGGTGCTGCCTGTTGCCGTCAGCGACTCCAAGCAATTTGCTCAGAACCTTGGAAGCAGCGTCGGGTGGCAAGTTGCGATCACCTTGGCCATGTTCCTGCAGTATCTCGTTCCCTTGGCGCTTTTGCTTGGTGCAGGAATCTCGTTTTTCAAACGACGTCGCCAATCTCAGCTTCATTCCGCCGTAGTTCGCCGCCCCGGCCGTGACGCCCTTGAACGCATGTCCTGGCGCGAATTTGAAGGTCTGAGCGCCGAGGTGTTCCGACGTAAGGGCTTTCAGATCCGCGAGCGCGGAGGAAGCGCGCCGGATGGTGGAGTCGACATTGAGTTGCGTGCGGGGAAGGACAAATATTTCGTGCAGTGCAAGCAGTGGAAAGTCACCAAGGTCGGTGTGGCAACGGTTCGTGAGTTATACGGTGTGATGGCGGCGGAAGGTGCCGTTGGGGGTTTTGTGGTCGCATCCGGGGAATTCACCGAAGAGGCAAAGAAGTTTGCTGAAGGACGTGCTATCGAGTTGATTTCCACCGATGCCATGCTGCGCATGGTGGAGGAGACTGGAGAGCCTTATTCACCCGCAGCGCGTCCCGCTACCGCAGTGCCGGATTGCCCAAAGTGCGGCGGCGCCATGGTGAGGCGAACCGCCAAGCGTGGCGACAACGCAGGTTCGTCGTTCTGGGGATGCGCGCAATATCCGGCCTGTCGCGGTGTTCGTCCGGCTGTCTAGGGGTAACGCTAGCAGCAATAATGCGTCGGGGTCGTTTAGGGGGCAAAGCGAAAGGGACGGAGTGAATTCGGCCCTTACCTTTAGCTTTGCCATGCTTGGCGCTGTGCCCGTTGTTGTGTCACATGTGTGCTACATTGAGTCTGTCTTGAATCCGATCTGGAGCCTCCCATGAGCACCACGACCATCCGACTGCCCGACGAGTTGAAGGCCCGCGTTGCCGAGGCGGCCGGGCGGGCCGGCACCACACCGCACAACTTCATCCTTGAGGCGATCGCCGAGAAGGCCGAGCAGGCAGAGCGCCGCGCCGATTTCGATGCCGTGGCGGAGCAGCGTTATGCCGGTATCGTCGAATCCGGAAAGACGATTCCCTGGAGTGAGATGCGCGGCTATCTGGAGGATCGCGTCGCCGGTAAGGCGGTGACGCGGCCTGTGGCGCGCAAGTTGGCGAAGTAGCGTGGCACGCGTCGAATTGGCCCCCGAGGTGGGGGAGGATTTCGAGCGGATTCTCGACCACCTCGACCGGTATCGGGTCGAGAATCCCTCCGCCCGGATTCATGAGATCGTCGAGGCGATCGGCGTGTTGGAAACCAACCCGCTGATCGGGCGTCCGGTCGGCAACAGCAAGCTGGAACTGGTGATCGGGCGCCGCTCGCATGGCTATGTGGCGCTCTATCGCTATGTCGGCGAGATCGACACCGTTTTCGTCCTGGCGTTGCGCGGTCAGCGCGAAGCCGGTTTCGGGCGGGAGTGAACGGTTCGGCTAACCGGGCGTGGCCGCCGTCCTGAAGGCGGCGGGCGTCCGTGCCGTGTTCGCTGTCGTTTCGAGGTCCTGGGGCTGTCGGGATGGCGGCGGCTGCGGCGGAAGTTGAAGCAAGCGCAAGGCGTGCCATTCACCAAGGAGAAATCATGAACGAACACTTCCAGTCCCTCGATCAGGTCAAGGCGTCGGCGATCGACATGGTCATCAAGTTCGGGCCGAAGTTCGTGGTGGCGCTGCTCATCCTGGCGGCGGGCTACTTCGTCGGGCGCTGGGTGGCCGGCATCCTCGACCGCCTGTTGGTGCGCCTGAGCCTGGAGGCGCCGATCCGCTCGCTGCTGGTGCGCGTGACGCACGTCGTGGTGCTCGGGCTGTTCGCCATCATGGCGCTGCAGAATCTCGGGGTCGAACTGCTGCCGCTGGTCGCCGGCCTTGGCGTGGCGGGCGCCGGGATCGCGCTGGCCATGCAGGGCATCCTCGGCAACGTCGCCGCCGGGCTGACGATCATCTTCACGCACCCCTTTCACGTCGGCGACTACCTCTCGATCGGCGACGAAGAGGGCGAGGTGCTCGACGTCAGCCTGTTCAGCACGACGCTCGGGCATACCGACCGCTCGAAGGTGATCATCCCGAACCGCAAGATCGTCGGCGAAATCCTGCACAACTACGGGAAGATCCGGCAGCTCGACCTGGCCGTCGGCGTTTCCTACGATACCGACGTGAATGACGCGCTGCGCGTCATCGACGAAGTCCTGCGCGCCAACCCGCGCGTCCTGCCGGACCCGGCGCCGGTCGTCGGCGTCAAGCGGCTGGCCGATTTCCGCGTCGCCATCGGGATCAATCCGTGGGTCCAGGTTCCCGACTACGTGGCGGCCGGCAACGAGATCAACCAGGCGGTGCTCGAAACCTTCCGCGCGCGCGGCATCGCCATTCCGTTGCCGCAGCAGGAGGTGCGCGTGCTCGGCACCGCCGCCTGAGTTCGCCCGGAATGTCGCCGCAGCGCCGTTTTTCGCCGGCGGACGGCGAAAGCTTCTAGCCGGTCGCCGGCGGGAAGGGGCGCCGCCACAGCGGCGCCATCCCGGCGAGGCCGAGCAGCGGGCCGGGCAGCAGCAGCCAGGCAATGGACAGTCCCCAGGCGTCGAGCAGCCGCGTCGCCAGGGCGATGGCGGCGACGGTGATGGCGAAGCCGACCGAGTTCTGGATGGCCAGCGCGCTGCCGACGATTTCCGGCGGGCACGCCTTTGCCGAGAGCGCCGAGAATTGCGGCGAGTCGGCGACGACGCTGGCGCCCCACAGCAGCAGCACGGCGAAAATCAGCGCGGCCGGGGCGCCGCCGAGCAGCGGGAAGATGAGGCAGCAGGCGGCCGAGGCGGCGAGGGCGACGGCGGCGACGCGGGCGCTGCCGAAACGGGCGCTGAGCTGGCCGCCGAGCACGCAGCCGAGCGCGCCGACGCCGATCACGGCGAAGGACAGCGCGGCGATGCCGGCGCCGAGCGCCTCGGGCAGCCCGGCGCGGACGATCAGCATCGGGACCAGCGTCCACATCGCGTACAGCTCCCACATGTGGCCGAAGTAGCCGAGCGCCGCGGCGCGGAAATCGGGAATCCTGAAGGCCCCGAAGACGCCGCCGAGCGAGAGGTGCGCCGCGCCGATGTGCCGTTTCAGGTGCGGCCCGTCGCCGAGGCCCAAGACCAGCAGCGCGGCGGCGACGGCGAGCGCCGAGGCGGCGAGGATGGGCGCCTGCCAGGGCCAGGCGGCGCCGAGTGCGCGGATGCCCTGCGGCAGGGCGGTGCCCAGCGTCAGCATGCCGACCAGCCAGGCCAGCGCCTTGCCGGCGCGCTGCGGCTCCCAGCTGACGATCAGCTTCATCCCGAGCGGGTAGACGCCGGCCAGCGCGATGCCGACCAGGAAGCGCCAGGCGAGGCCGGAGGGTACGTCGTTCGCCAGCCCGGCGAAGGCGGCGTTGGCGGCGGCGCCGAGGAGCGCGCAGGCGGCGAAGATGCGGCTCGCCGGAAAGCGGTCGGCGAGCCCGCTGACGGCGAAGACGAGCGTGCCGAGGATGAAGCCGAGCTGCGTGGCGTTGGTCAGCCAGCCGATCTCGGCGGGTCCGGCGCCCCACTGCCGCATCAGGTCGTCGGCGGCGCTGTTGGCGGAAAACCAGAGCGAGGTGCCGAACAGCTGGGCGACGACGATGACGGCGATCGGAGCGCGGCGCGTCATCGTCCGGTCCGGCGGGTCGGCTCGCGCATCTGGCGACGTGTCCGGCCGCGGGCCCGGACGCTTACTTGGCGGGCTTGGCCGACCACGAATCCTTCAGCGTGACCGTGCGGTTGAAGACCGGCGCGCCGGGCTGCGAGTCGACGCGGTCGGCGACGAAGTAGCCGTGCCGTTCGAACTGGAAGCGCTCTTCGGCGCCGGCGTTCTTCAGCGACGGTTCGAGCTGGGCGACGATGGTCTGCTTAGAGGCCGGGTTGATGTCTTCGAGGTAGTCGCGCTCGAGGTCGGGCGCGTCGCCCTCGCGCCGCGCGCCGGGGGCGGGCACGGCGAACAGGCGGTCGTAGAGGCGCACGTCGGCGGCGTAGGCGTGCGCCGCGCTGACCCAGTGCAGGTTGCCCTTGACCTTGACGCTGTCCGAACCCGGCGTGCCGCTCTTGGTCTCCGGCAGGTATTCGCAGAGCACGGCGGTGACACGGCCGTCGGCGTCCTTCTCGCAGCCCGTGCACTTGACGACGTAGCCGTAGCGCAGGCGCGCCATGTTGCCCGGATAGAGGCGGTGGTAGCCCTTGCTCGGCTCTTCCATGAAGTCTTCGCGCTCGATCCACAGCTCGCGGCCGAAGGGCATGGCGCGCTTGCCGAGTTCGGGCTTGAGCGGGTGGTTGGGGGCGAAGCATTCCTCGCTCTGCCCTTCCGGGTAGTTGGCGATGACCAGCTTGAGCGGGTCGAGCACGGCGATGCGGCGCTCGGCGGATTCGTTGAGCACTTCGCGCATGGCGTCCTCGAACACCACGTAGTCGATCAGCGAGTCGGACTTGGAAACGCCGATGCGCTCGGCGAAGAGGCGGAAACCGGCGGCCGGGTAGCCGCGCCGGCGCGCGCCGACCAGCGTCGGCATGCGCGGATCGTCCCAGCCCTCGACGTGCCTGTCCTCGACGAGCTGGATCAGCTTGCGCTTGGAAAGCACGATGTAGGTCAGGTTGAGGCGCGAGAACTCGATCTGCTGCGGCAGCGGGCGCTGCAGCAGGCCGCCTTCGGCGAGGCGTTCGAGCAGCCACTCGTAGAAGGGGCGCTGCGCCTCGAATTCGAGCGTGCAGATCGAATGCGTGATGTTCTCCAGCGCGTCCTCGATCGGGTGCGCGAAGGTGTACATCGGGTACACGCACCACTTGTCGCCGGTGTTGTGGTGCGTCGCGTGGCGGATGCGGTAGATCGCCGGGTCGCGCAGGTTGATGTTGGGCGAGGCCATGTCGATCTTGGCGCGCAGGATGTGCGCGCCGTCCGCGAACTCGCCGGCGCGCATGCGGCGGAAGAGGTCGAGGTTTTCCTCGACGCCGCGCGCGCGGTACGGGCTGTCGCTGCCCGGCTGCGTCAGCGTGCCGCGCGTGGCGCGCATTTCCTCGGCGTTCTGGCTGTCGACGTAGGCGTGGCCGGCCTGGATCAGGTATTCGGCGAACTGCGCCATCCAGTCGAAGTAGTTCGAGGCGTAGTAGAGGTTGGTTTCGTCCGTGTCCTTGTCGCTGGCTGCGGTGTGCTCCCACGAGCAGCCGAGCCACTTCACCGCGTCGACGATCGAGTCGACGTATTCCTGCTCTTCCTTCTCCGGATTGGTGTCGTCGAAACGCAGGTGGCAGCGGCCGCCGTACTGCTGCGCGAGGCCGAAGTTGAGCAGGATCGACTTGGCGTGGCCGAAGTGCAGGTAGCCGTTCGGTTCGGGCGGGAAGCGCGTGCGGATCTTCGCCGCGTCGAGCGGCGCGCCGGCGTGTTCGGCGGCCGGGCCGGGGTGGCCGGCCCAGCGGCGCTGGGCGTGCTTGCCGGCGGCGAGATCGGCTTCGACGATGTTGCGGATGAAATTGGGGGCCGGTGCGGTTGCGGCGTGGTCTTTCGGTGCGTTGCTCACGACAGGATCCTTGATTCCAGAAGCCTTGCATTTTAACCGGGCGACGCCGCAAAACCGCTAAAATTCACGCTTTATCGCACGGGCATGGAGCCGGTATGAACCTCGTTGCTTTTTTCGCGATCGGCGCGGGCGCCGCGCTCGGCGCCTGGTCGCGCTGGGGGCTCGGTCTGCTGCTCAACCCGCTGCTGGTGGCCGTGCCGCTCGGCACGCTGGCCGCCAATCTGGTCGGTGGCTACCTGATCGGCGTCGCGCTCGGCGTTTTCCACCAGTACGCGCACCTCGCGCCGGAACTGAAGCTTTTCGTCATTACCGGCTTTCTCGGCGGCCTGACCACTTTTTCCAGCTTTTCCGGCGAAGTCATGGAGCGCTTCTTGGCGCAGCAGTACGCCTGGGCCTTCTCGGCCATCGGCCTGCATCTCTTCGGCTCGCTGGCGATGACCTGGCTCGGCCTGCTTACCGTCGGCGTGCATAAGGTCTGGCCTTAAGGCGTATATCTTTCGCGGCGCCCCCGATCCTTCCCGGCTTCGGTGTTTGGCAGCGGCGCCGGATCGTCTTGGGCAAAGCGCCGTACGCGTCGTGCGGGTTCAGCGCAGCGGCGGCCAGCCGCTGGCGAGCGCGATGCCGCCGATCAGCAGCAGGGCTGCGATCAGCCAGCGCAGGCGGCGGCGCAGGGCGTCGATGCGCTCGATCAGCTGCGCGTTCTGGTCGGCCAGCGCCTTGATCAGTTCGGACGACGCGACCATCTGATTCTCCAGTTCGCCCGCCGTCGCTTCCAGCGCGGCCAGGCGCGCTTCGAGGGCGGCGCGGCTGTGCGGTTCGGGCGGCGGCACCGCCTGCGTCCCGTCGTCGTGCGCCGGCGGCGATTTCTTGGCGACCGCCTTCCACAGTTTCTTGGCCCCTTCGGCCACCTTGGGCGCGTTGCGCACCACCTCGGACCAGGGGACGCTCTGCAATACGGTCAGCCACGGAATCGGCATCGGAAAACCTTTCGGTAAGTCCGGCCGCCCGTTTTCCGCACGGGCGACCGATGAGTTTGCGCGGCGCCCGGCGCCGCCGTGAAAAATGCTGCGCCGCTGCGCGCCGGATGACGCATCGTACCGTGCGCGGCGGCGCGGGAACAGGGCCGTCGGCCGTCGGTGCGAAAGCGTCCGCGACGGCGGCCCCGGGCACGTCTCCGGGTACGACGTCGGCATCGCGAAAGCCTTGCCGTTCCTGGCGTATGCGCCTGGCGTTGTGCGTGCGCAGCAACGGGCTATGACGGGCGTCTGGAGAGCGAAAAACGGGTGAAAAGTTCAGTTTTTTTCTCTCGCCCGGAGGGGGGTGGAGGCCCGGTTTTTGGTGCTAGAGTCCGCCCCGTACCGCTAAGACGGTGCGTCGCAAAAAACCACGAACGGAGATAACAATGACGAGAATTTCCCAACGCTTCGCCACGACATTCGGCACCTGCCTGGCCGGCGCCGTGCTGTTCGCCCCGCTGTCCGCCCACGCGGCGCTGCCGGTCTGCAAGATGATCGCCACCGGCGGCACGATCGCGATGAAGATCGATCCGGTGAAGAACGCGCCGGTGCCCGCCATTTCCGGCGACGACCTGCTCGCCACGGTGCCCGAAATCGGCAAGGTGGCGAAGATCGAAGTGCAGAACCTGGCGAACGTGCCTTCCGACTACATGGGGCCGGAACTGTGGGTCAGCCTGCAGAAGGCCGTGACCGAAGCGCTGGCGCGCCCCGAGGTGTCCGGCGTGATCGTTTCGCACGGCACCGACACGCTCGAGGAAACCGCCTACTTCCTCGACCTGACGGTGAAGAGCGAGAAGCCGGTGATTCTCATCGGCGCGCAGCGCAACGCCTCGGAAAAGGACTTTGACGGTCCGCGCAACCTGCTCAACGCGGCGCGCATCTGCGCCGACCAGGAGGCGCGCGGCAAGGGCGCCATGATCGCGCTCAACAACCAGATCAACGCCGCGCGCGAAGTGACGAAGACCCACACGTCCGACGTCGAGACCTTCAAGTCCGGCGACTACGGCGTGCTCGGCAACGCCGATAACGACCGCGTGATCTTCTACCGCACGCCGCTGCGGCGTCAGCACGTCGCGCTGAAGGGCGACACGCTGCCGTCCGTCGAGATCGTGTCGATGTACGGCGGTGCCGACGGCAAGCTGCTGCGCGCCGCCGTCGCGGCCGGTGCCAAGGGCATCGTCGTCCAGGCGCTGGGCTGGGGCAACGTGAACATCGCGCTGCACGACGCGATCAAGGAAACGATCGCCAAGGGCGTGCCGGTGGTGATTTCGACGCGCGTGCCGAACGGTCGCGTGCTGCCCAACTACGGCTTCGTCGGCGGCGGCAAGACGCTGAAGGACGCCGGCGCCGTCTTCGCCGACAACCTGCCGCCGCAGAAGGCGCGCCTGCTGCTCATGCTCGGCCTGCAGAGCAGCAGCAAGGCCGAGGACCTGCAGCGCCTGTTCGACAAGTAAGCGAGTCCGGCTTGCCGGGCGGCCAGCGGTCGCCCGGCATGTTCGTCGCCCAAGCCGGCTGCCTGCCGGCTTTTTTGCGTCCGCGCGCCGGCTGTCGCACGGCGGAGGCGGCCTGTTGCGGGCGTGCCGCCGCATCCCGGCGCTGAGCTTTGGCCGGCGATGCTTTACACTCTCGGCGCTCACTGTTTTCGAAATTCCCCGATGACTCAAAGCCCTTCCCGCACGGCCAACGCCTACGCCGATTGCCTCGCCGTCGACCAGCGTCGCCTGCGCTCGCTGTGGCGCGACATGCGCCACGCCTTCGGCGCCAAGCGCGACGCGCTGCAGGCCGAGCACGACGCCCTGGCCGCCCGGTCGCGCGCCGTCGTCGCGGCGCGCCGCGCGCGCCTGCCGCGCCCCGAGTTCGCCGACGACCTGCCGGTCAATGCCCGCCGCGCCGAGATCGCGGCGCTGATCGAAAAGCATCAGGTGGTGATCGTCTGCGGCGAGACCGGCTCCGGGAAGACGACGCAGCTCCCCAAGATCTGCCTCGAACTCGGGCGCGGCGCGACCGGCCTGATCGGCCACACGCAGCCGCGCCGCATCGCCGCGCGCTCGACGGCGGCGCGCATCGCGCAGGAGCTGCAGAGCGAACTGGGCGCCCACGTCGGCTACAAGATCCGCTTCAACGACCGGATCTCGAAGGAGTCCTACGTCAAGCTGATGACCGACGGCATCCTGCTCGCCGAGACGCAGGGCGATCCCTGGCTCGGTCAGTACGACACGCTGATCCTCGACGAGGCGCACGAGCGCAGCCTGAACATCGACTTCCTGCTCGGCTACCTCAAGCAGCTGCTGCCGAAGCGCCCCGATTTCAAGCTGATCGTCACTTCGGCGACGATCGACGCCGAGCGTTTTTCCCGGCACTTCGCGGTCGGCGGCAAGCCGGCGCCGGTGATCGAGGTGTCCGGCCGCATGTATCCGGTCGAGGTGCGCTACCGCGCGGTGCAGACCGAGGAAGCCGAGAAGGAGGGCGAGCGCGACCTCTACGACGCCATCGTCGACGCCTGCGACGAGCTGCACCGCGAAGGGCCGGGCGACGTGCTCGTTTTCCTGCCCGGCGAGCGCGAAATCCGCGAGGCGGCCGAGGCGCTGCGCAAGCACCATCCGCCGCACACCGAAATCCTGCCGCTCTTCGCCCGCCTGTCGGCCGAGGAGCAGTCGCGCATCTTCAAGGCGCACGGCGGCCGCCGCATCGTGCTGGCGACCAACGTCGCCGAGACCTCGCTCACCGTGCCGGGCATCCGCTTCGTCGTCGATTCCGGGCTGGCGCGCGTCAAGCGCTATTCCTACCGCAACAAGGTTGAGCAGCTGCAGGTCGAGAAGATCGCGCAGGCCTCGGCCAATCAGCGCGCCGGGCGCTGCGGTCGGGTCGCCGCCGGCGTCTGCATTCGTCTGTTCGACGAGGACGACTTCAAGGCGCGGCCGCCCTTCGCCGATCCGGAAATCCTGCGCTCGTCGCTGGCCGGCGTCATCCTGCGCATGAAGGCGCTGCGTCTCGGCGACGTCGAGGATTTCCCCTTCATCGAGGCGCCGCCGCCCAAGGCGATCAGCGACGGCTACCAGCTGCTGCTCGAACTCGGCGCGGTGAGCGACGAGCACGCGCTGACGCCGGTCGGGCAGGAGCTCGCCAAGCTGCCGCTCGACCCGCGCATCGCGCGCATGATCGTCGCCGCGCGCGACGAAGGCTGCCTGCAGGAGATGCTCGTGATCGCCGCCGCGCTGACCGTGCAGGACCCGCGCGAACGCCCGCAGGAGAAGCAGGGCAGCGCCGACATGGCGCACAAGAAGTTCGCCGACGAGAAGTCCGAGTTTCTCTCCTGGCTCAAGCTCTGGCAGTGGTACGCGGCCGAGGTCGAGCACAAGAAATCGCAGCACAAGCTGGTCCAGGCCTGCCACGCCAACTTCCTGTCGGCGCTGCGCATGCGCGAATGGCGCGACATCCACAGCCAGCTGCGCAGCGTCGCCATCGAGCACGAATGGCGCGAGAACCAGATTCCGGCGACCTACGACGCGATCCACCGCGCGCTGCTCGCCGGCCTGCTCGGCAACATCGGCTGCAAGTCCGAGGATTCGGCGCACTACCTCGGCGCGCGCGGCATGAAGTTCCTGATCCACCCGGGTTCGGCGCTGCAGAAGAAGGCCGGCAAGTGGATCGCCGCCGCCGAGATCACCGAGACGAGCAAGCTCTTCGCGCGCTGCGTCGCGCGCATCGAGCCGGAATGGCTGGAGCAGGTCGGCGCGCATCTGATCAAGCGCAGCTGGTTCGACCCGCACTGGGAGAAGAAGGCGATGCAGGTCGTCGCCTTCGAGCGTTCGACGCTTTACGGCATCGTCATCAACCCGAAGAAGCGCGTGAACTTCGGGCCGATGAATCCGAAGGAGGCGCGCGAGATCTTCATCCGCCAGGGGCTGGTCGGCGGCGAGATCGCCGAGGAGTATGCGAAACGCTGGGACTTCTACCGCCACAACCACCAGCTGATGCTCGACATCGAGACGCTGGAGCACAAGTCGCGGCGCCCCGACGTGCTGGTCGACGACGAACTGATCTTCGCCTTCTACGATCAGGTCATTCCCGAGGGCATCAGCAACGGCGCCGAGTTCGACAAGTGGCGGCGCGATGCCGAGCGCGCCGACGGCGGCAAGGACGCGAAGCTGCTCTACCTCAAGCGCGAAGATCTGATGCGCCACGAGGCGGCCGGCGTCACCACCGAGGCCTTCCCGCACCACCTCAAGCTCGGCGGCGTCGACTACGAGCTGTCCTACCACTTCGAGCCGGGCTCGCCGAAGGACGGCGTGACGCTCGCCGTGCCGCTCGCGCAGCTCAACCAGATTCCGACGGCGTGCTGTGAATGGCTGGTGCCGGGGCTGCTCAAGGAGAAGGTCGTGCAGCTGGTGAAGACGCTGCCGCAGAAGATCCGCTCCAAGCTGGTGCCGGTGCCGGAGTTCGCCGCCGACTTCGTCGCCGCCGTGCCGCCTTCCGAAAAGCCGCTGGTCCCGGCGCTGATCCACTACATCCTGCAGTCGCGCGGGCTCAACGCGCGCGGCTGGGAGATCACGCCCGACGCCTTCCGGCCGGATGCGCTGCCGGCGCACTTCAACATGAACTTCAAGCTCATCGACGAGCACGGCCGCCAGCTCGGCATGAGCCGCAGCCTCGTCGAACTGCGCGGCGAGTGGGGGCGCGAGGCGAAGCAGGAGTTCACCGAACTGCACGACACGCCGGCCGAATACGCCGGAATGACCGACTGGAGCTTCGGCGAGCTGCCCGAACTGATGGAGGTCGAGGTCGGCCCGGGGCAGACGGTACTCGGCTATCCGGGGCTGTCCGACGACGGCGACAGCGTCTCGCTGTGCGTCTTCGATTCGCCCGAGGAGGCGCGCGAGGCGCACCGCGACGGCCTGCTGCGCCTCTTCATGCTGCAGTTCCGCGAGCAGGTGAAGTACTTTGAGAAGAACCTGCCGGGCCTGACGCAGATGGGCATGCAGTTCATGCCGCTCGGCTCGCTCGACGACCTGCGCCGGCAGCTGATCGAGCTGACCTTCGCGCGTGCCTGCCTGGTCGAGCCGTGGCCGACCGACGCGGCCGCCTTCAAGGCGCGCTGCGCCGAAGGCAAATCGCGCCTCGGCCTGCTCGCGCAGGAAATCTGCCGCCTCGTCGGGCAGATACTGACCGACTGGCAGGCGCTGCAGAAGAAGCTCGTCGCCTTCAAGGCGCACGCGGCGGCGCAGCAGGACATCGAGAAGCAGATCGGCCGCCTGGTCGGCAAGCGCTTCATTCTCGACACGCCCTTCGAGCGCCTGCAGCACTTCCCGCGTTACCTGAAAGCGGCGGCGCTGCGCCTCGACAAGCTGAAGGCCGACCCGGCGCGCGACGCCCGCCTGTTCGCCGAGTACGCGCCGCTGTGGACCAACTACGAACGGCGCGCCATCGTGCTCGCCAAGCAGGGTGTGGTCGACGAGCAGATGCAGCAGTTCCGCTGGATGCTCGAGGAGTTGCGCGTGCAGCTGTTCGCGCAGGAACTGCGCACGCCGGCGCCGGTGTCGAGCAAACGGCTGCAGAAGATGTGGGATGCGATGTGACGATGCCGGCAACGGCGGTACGAAGCGCGAAGATCGCGAAGAACGCAAAGGTAAGCCGGTGGTCGGCGGGCGCTCCCGTTTGCGCCGGACGGGCGCGGCGGAACGTTTCTCCGCTGCCGGGCTCCTTCGTTCTCTCCGTCATTTTCGTGCTTGATTGGAGTTTCAGGATGACTGAGAGGGGAGCGAACCGTGGGTGATGTGATTCTGGCGCTGGTGCGCACGCTGGCGACGCTGGCGCGGCCCCGCGTCTGGCTGCTGCTGCTCGGTCCGGCGGTGGTGGCGCTGGTCGCCTGGCTGGGGCTGACGGTCTTCCTGCTCGACCGCCTGATCGCCTCCTTCATCGACCTGCCGCCGATGAGCTGGCTGACCGGCTGGGGCGCCGTCTGGCTGGCCAAGCTGCTCGCCGCGCTCGGCGGCTGGCTGCTCATCCTCGCCGCCGCCTACGTGACGGCGATGCTGCTCGCGGCGATCTTCATCCTGCCGCTGCTGCTCAACTACCTGGCCGCCACCGATTACCCGGAACTGGCGCGCATGGGCAAGGACAGCGTCACGGCGTCGACCTGGAACAGCATCTCGGCCGCGCTGCTCTTCATCGTCGGCTGGGTCGTCACGCTGCCGCTCTGGGCCTCGGCCTCGTGCTGCCGCTGTTCTGGATGGCCTGGCTCAACCGCCGCACCTTCGCCTACGACGCGCTGGCCGTGCACGCCACCGATGCGGAATGGCGCGCGCTGCGCCAGAAGCACGCGCTGCCGCTGCTGGTGCTCGGCATCACGCTGGCGCTCGTTGCGCACGTGCCGCTGCTCGGCCTGCTGGCGCCGACGCTGGCGGCGATCGCCTACGTCCACTATTGCCTGGAGGCGCTGCGCCGCGCGCGGCAGGGCGCCGTCGTCACGGAAGTCGAGTACGTGCGGGTCAAGGAGGCTTGAACATGCGGGCCATGAACTTCGGTGCCCTCGTCATCGGCGACGAGATCCTCTCGGGCAAGCGCAGCGACAAGCATTTCGCGAAGCTTGCCGAACTGCTCGGCGCGCGCGGCCTGCGCCTGTCGTGGGTCGAATACCTCGGTGACGAGGAGGCGCGCATCGCCGACGTGCTGCGCCGCAGCTTCGCTTCCGGCGACGCGGTGTTCAGCTTCGGCGGCATCGGCAACACGCCGGACGACCATACGCGGCAGGCCGCCGCCGCGGCGCTCGGTGTCGATCTGGTCCTGCATCCCGACGCCGAGCGCGAGATTCGCGGCCGTTTCGGCGACGAAGCGACGCCGATCCGCCTGCAGCTCGGCACCTTCCCGCGCGGCGTCGACATCGTGCCCAATCCCTTCAACCGCATCCCCGGTTTCCGCGTGCGCGACCACCACTTCCTGCCGGGCTTCCCGCAGATGGCGCATCCGATGGCCGAGTGGGCGCTCGACACCTTCTACGCCGATCTCTTCCACCGCAATCCGATGGTCGACAAGGCCTTCCTGCTGACCGGGCCGAACGCCTACGAGAGCGCGCTGCTCGACCTGATGCAGCGCATCGTCGCCGACTACCCGGCGCTGCGCCTGTTCAGCCTGCCGTCGATCGGCGCCGACGGACAGCGCCGGCACCTCGAACTCGGCGTCGAGGGCGAAGCGGCGCTGGTCGAGCGCGCGATGGACGAAATCCGCCGCGAGGTCGAGCGGCGCGAGATCGCCTGGCGCTGGCGCGACTGAGGCGCGGGGCGGGCGTGTCGACGCGCTCGCCGGAAACGCCGGAGCGTGTCGGCGCGCCGCCCGTAAACGGAAAAACCCCGGCGCACCGGGGTTTCTGCGGGACGGCGCCTGGCGCCGCGACGCTTACTTCTTCTTCGTCGCTGCGGCAGCGGCCTTGGTCGTCGCGCTCGATGCGGCCTTGACGTTGGCGTCGGCGATGTCGGTCATCTGCTTGGCCATCGCGGTCATGTTGTCGTAGGCCTTGGTCGAGGCTTGCAGCACCTGCTTCATCGCCGCGGCGAAGACGTCGCCGCCGACCGGCGTGCTGGCGCTGGCCTTTTCGATGGCGCTCGAGGCGTTCTTGGTGAAGCCGCTGTACTGCGCTTCCATCACCGAGGTGATTTCCTTCTGGATGCGGGCGGCCAGGTCGTAAACGCTGCGCGAGTATTCCATGACCTTTTCGACGCTCGGCTGGGTCAGCGCGCTGCTGGCCTTGGCGAGTTCCTGCGGATCCTTGATGGTCAGCAGCTGCTGCGTGTTGGCCACGCTGGTGTTGAAGAGTTCGCGGCTGGCGGCGAGGTTGAGGGCGGCCAGTTGCTCCATGCCGTTGAAGGCGGTGCGGACCAGCGCCATCATGACTTCGGCGTTGGCTTTCTGGGCGGCGGCGAGTTGCTCGAGATTGTTGGTGCTCATCGTATCCTCCTGGGATGGGGTGGAAGGCGAGGCGGTCGTCGAGCGGGAGGGCCCGGTGCTGCCGCCGATTTCGGTACAGGTCCAACTATAGGCTATTCAAATGGCAAGTTGAATGCCGCTTAAAAAAAACCCCCGAACCGGTCGGGGGCCTTTTTCGTGAGCCGCGTGAATCAGGCGGCTTTTTTCTTGCCGGCGGCGGCGGTGGCGCCGACTGCCTTGACCGTTGCGTTGGTCGCGGCGGCGACGTTGGCTTCGGCGATTTCAGCGGCTTGCTTGGCAGCCTTGTTGAAGCTGTCGAAAGCCGAGTTGGCGGCGGCGACGGCGGACTTCACGGCAGCGACGGCGACGTCGGAACCGGCCGGGGCGCTCTTGGCGGCCTTGTCGAGCAGGGTGGCGATCTGCTTCTGGAATTCGCCGAACTGGCCTTCCAGCAGCTTCGACACTTCTTCTTGCGACTGGGCCGAGATTTCGTAGACGCTACGCGAGTAGGCGACGGCCTTTTCGACGTTCGGCTGGGCCAGCGAAGCCTGGACCGACAGGGCTTCCTGCACGTCCTTGGCACCGAGGATGGCCTTGGTGTTCGAGACGCTGTCTTCGAGCAGCGAGCGGGCGGTGTTCAGGTTCAGGGCAGCGATGCGCTCGGCCGAAGCCAGGGCGGTGTTGGCCAGGGTCAGCAGCGACTCGACGGAGGCCTTGTTGGCGGCGGCGAATTGTTCCGGATTGAAAAAGCTCATGGTCATCTCCTAAGTTGAAAAGGTACTCACTTGTGCGATGACTGTCTGACCGATCCGGGCCTTGCTTGGCCGTCGAAACCGATTGCTGCACCGCAACATGAATCCGATTATAGCCACCCGCTTACCGTTGTCAACACTTATTTTGTGCGCTGCAGCAAAAATATGTTGATGCTGATTATAAAGCGATTTATGGGGTTCAGGAAAAGGGGTGCAACGAACGCCGCGTTTGTTGCGGCGCGGCGGGGCAGGCCGCCGGAGCGGCCCGTCCGGCTCAGCGGTGCTTGAACTCGGCCTTGCGCTTTTCGGCGAAGGCGGCCATGCCTTCCTTCTGGTCTTCCAGTGCGAAGGCGGCGTGGAAGCTGCGGCGCTCGAACAGCATGCCTTCGCTCAGGCTGCTTTCGAAGGCGCGGTTGACCGATTCCTTGATCATCATGACGACCGGCAGCGAGTACGAGGCGATCTTGTCGGCGGCGGCGAGGGTTTCCTCGAGCAGCTTGTCGGCCGGCACGATGCGCGAGACGAGGCCGGCGCGTTCGGCTTCTTCGGCGGTCATCATGCGCGCCGTCAGGCACAGGTCCATGGCCTTGGCCTTGCCGATCGCGCGCGGCAGGCGCTGCGTGCCGCCGGCGCCGGGCAGGGTGCCGAGCTTGACTTCGGGCTGGCCGAACTGGGCGCTGTCGGCGGCGATGATGAAGTCGCACATCATAGCCAGCTCGCAGCCGCCGCCCAGCGCGTAGCCGGCAACCGCGGCGATCACCGGCTTGCGGCAGGTCTTCACGCGTTCCCAGTTGCGCGTGATGTAGTCGCCCTTGTAGGCGTCCATGTAGGAGAAGTCCTTCATCGCCGTGATGTCGGCGCCGGCGGCGAAGGCCTTTTCCGAGCCGGTGACGACGATGCAGCCGATGTCCTCGGACGCTTCGAAGGCGTCGAGGGCCTGGCGCATTTCCTCGACCAGCGCGTCGCACAGGGCGTTCAGCTGTTTCGGGCGGTTCAGGGTGATGAGGCCGACGCGGCCGCGCGTCTCGGCGATGATGAATTCGTAGCTCACGGGATCAATCTCCTTTCGGGGTGACGTTCTGGGCGGGCTTCAAGGTCAGGGGCTCGCCCTTCTTGTCCGCTGCCGGCTCGCCCTTGCCTTTCGGCTGGATGATCGCGCGCACGCGGGCCTGCGCGGCTCCGGTGGCGCTCTTCGTATCGCCGCCACCGGAGGTGACGACGTATTTTTCGGTCAGCGCATCGTAGGAGATGAACTGCCCCTTGATCTCGTCCAGGCCGCTCTTCACCCAGGCGCGGGTGAAGAACTCGGTCTTCTCGCTGCGCGCGTCGTATTCGATGCGCTCGCCTTCGCCCTCGACGTAGTCGTCGCGCCCTTCGCGCTTCTGGCGGAAGCGCGCCAGGCCGTTGGCGCCGCCGGTCGCCGTGCCCTTCTGGAAGCCGTCGGCGTCCTGGACGACGACGAGCTTGGCGGTGCGGATCTGCAGCGTGCCCTGGTTGAGCACGACGTTGCCTTCGAAGACCTGCACCTTCTTGACGTCGTCGATGCTGATGCGGTCGGCTTCGAGGTTGATCGGCTTTTCGCGGTCGGCGCGCTCGGCGTGGGCGGGCAGGGCGGCGCCGAGGAGCAGGCCGGTGGCGATGGCGAGTGCGGATTTAATCATTTAGCGCTTCTTCGCGTGTTGGCTTTCGAATTGTCCGACGGCCTGGGATTCGAGGACGTAGGTCTGCTTGGCGTTGTCGATCTGCAGGCCAACGCCCTTCAGCCAGGATTTCCCCTGCGTGATGAGCACCGGACTCTTGGTGAAGGCTTTCTCGTCGTCGGGGAGGATGGTGAGGCGGTCGGTGACGGCGAGCATTTCCTCCTGCGTGCCGGAAGCGGCGCGGCGCACCTGGACGTTGTCGTAGAGGTCGGCCTGCTTGCCGTCGCGGCTCAGGTGGCCGCGCTCGGCGACCATGGTCACCGGGGCCTTCTGCGGATGCAGGTGGACGAGGTCCGGCTTGGTCATGTCGGTGGTGTCGTCGTCCGGGTAGTGACGAATCTCGACCGCCTTCAGCGTGTATTGCAGGCGCCCCGTCTTGTCGAGCTTGCGCAGCTGCGAATCGTTGATGATGTAGTCCGGGTCGTGCCGGTTCTTCCCGTTCCTGCCGGTTTCAGGCAGCTGGACGGCGTGGCTCAGCCAGAAGGTGAGCGCCGCCAGGACGAGCAGGATGGAAAGCGGAAAGATCGCGCTGCCGAGGCGTTTCATCTGGCGGCGGGGGGCGCTGAGGCGTGGCTCGGGAAGCGCGCGGTCGGCGCGCCGGCGGGGCGGCGGCGCATCAGATCACCTTGGCCTGGAAGAGGTCGTGCATGTTGAGCGCGCCGATCAGCGCGCCGTCTTCGTCGACCACCGGCAGCTGGTTGATCTTGTAGTGCTCCATCATTTCGACGGCCTCGACGGCGAGCTTGTCCGGCCCGATCGAGCGCGGCTTGCGGCCCATGATGTCGGCCACCGTCAGGGTGCGCAGGTCGAGATCGTTGGCGAAGGCGCGGCGCAGGTCGCCGTCGGTGAAGATGCCGAGTACGCGGCGTTCGGGCGTGACGACGGCGGTCATGCCGATGCCGCCGCGCGAGATTTCGAGGATGGCATCGGCGACGCGGGCTTCCGGCGCGACGGCGGGCACGGCGTCGCCGGCGCGCATCACGTCGCGCACGTGCGTGAGCAGGCGGCGGCCGAGCGCGCCGCCCGGATGCGAGCGTGCGAAGTCTTCGGCGCCGAAGCCGCGCGCGTCGAGCAGGGCGACGGCGAGCGCGTCGCCGAGCGCCAGCGCGGCGGTGGTGCTGGCGGTCGGGGCGAGGTTGAGCGGGCAGGCTTCCTGCGCGACGCCGGCGTCGAGATGGGCGTCGGCTTCGCAGGCCAGCGCCGAGCGCGGGTTGCCGGTCATGGCGATCAGCTTGGCGCCCTGGCGCTTGACGATGGGGACGATGGTCAGCAGCTCGGCGCTCTCGCCGGAGTTTGAGAGCGCGATCAGGACGTCGTCGCGCGTGATCATGCCGAGGTCGCCGTGGATCGCCTCGGCGGGGTGCACGAAGTAGGCCGGCGTGCCGGTACTGGCGAGCGTCGAGGCGATCTTGCGTCCGACGTGGCCGGACTTGCCGATGCCGCTCACGATGACGCGGCCGCGACAGTTGAGGATCAGCGTCAGGGCCGCGATGAAGGCGCCGTCGATGCGTTCGGCCAGTGCGCTCACCGCGTCGGCTTCGATGCGCAGAACCTGGCGCGCGAGATCGAGCGCTTTCGATGATGGCTGGATTTTGTTCATGGGGATGCTGCGGTTATGATGGGGTCGAGTATAGCAGAAGCCCCGTCGCCTCCCTGCCCCCCAGCCCCTGCCCCGGCGCCGTCTGCGCGCCGTCGAGACCGCCGCCCGAACGATGGAAACACTGCCGATCATCCTGATGCTGCTGGGCGCCTCGGTGGTGTCCGTCATTCTCTTCCGCCGCCTCAATCTGCCCCCGGTGCTCGGCTACCTGCTGGTCGGCGCGCTGATCGGGCCGCACGCCTTCAATCTGGTCGAGGGTTTTTCCGGCGCGCAGCACCTGGCCGAATTCGGCGTCGTCTTCCTGATGTTCTCGATCGGCCTCGAGTTCTCGCTGGCCAAGCTCTACGCGATGAAGCGCATCGTTTTCGGGCTGGGCTTCCTGCAGGTGCTCGTGACGCTGCTTGCGGTGACCGGCATCGTCACCGGCTTCGGCCTGTCCTGGCAGGCCGGCGTGGCGCTCGGCGGCGCGCTGGCGATGTCGTCGACCGCCGTGCTCACCAAGCTGCTGACCGAGCGCCTCGAACTCGACGCCCGCCACGGCCGAGAAGTGATGGGCGTGCTGCTCTTCCAGGACATCGCGGTGGTGCCGCTGCTCATCCTGATTCCCTCGTTCTCGAAATCGCCGGAGCAGATGGCGGTGATGATGGGCATCGCCATGCTCAAGGCGGTCGTCGTGCTGACGGTGGTGCTCTTCCTCGGGCAGCGCCTGATGCGCAGGTGGTTCTTCATCGTGGCGCGCGGCAAGTCGCCCGAACTGTTCATGCTCAACGTGCTGCTCATCACGCTCGGGCTCGCCTGGCTGACTGAACTGGCCGGCCTGTCGCTGGCGCTCGGCGCCTTCGTGGCCGGCATGCTGATTTCGGAAACCGAGTACCGGCATCAGGTGGAGGAGGACATCAAGCCTTTCCGCGACGTGCTGATGGGGCTCTTCTTCGTGACCATCGGCATGATGCTCGACATGACGCTGGTGCTGCACAACCTGCCGCTCGTGCTGGCCGTGCTCGGCGCGCTGCTGCTCGTGAAGTTCGCGCTGGTCGCCGGCCTCTCGCGCCTGTTCGGCGCGCCGCCGGGGGCGGCGATGCGTACCGGCCTGTGGCTGTGCGCCGGCGGCGAATTCGGTTTCGTGCTGCTCTCGGAAATCCGCAGCCTGCACCTAGCGCCCTCACTCGCGCTGCAGGCCGTGCTCGCGGCGCTCGTGCTGTCGATGCTGCTGGCGCCTATCGTCGTGCATTACAGCGACCGGCTGGTGCTGCGCTTCGCCGCCAGCGAGTGGCTGACGCGCTCGATGGAACTGACGATGATCGCCGCGCAGTCAATGCAGACCGAAAAGCACGCGGTGATCTGCGGCTTCGGGCGCAGCGGCCAGTATCTGGCGCGCTTCATGGCGCAGGAGGACGTTTCCTACGTGGCGCTCGACCTTGACCCGGAGCGCGTGCGCGAGGCCGCCGCCGCCGGCGAGAACGTGGTGTTCGGCGACGCCACGCGGCGCGAGACGCTGATCGCCGCCGGCGTTGCGCGGGCCAGCGTGCTGATCGTCACCTTCGCCGACACGCGGGCGGCGGAGAAGGTGCTGCATCACGTGCGCGAGCTCAAGCCGGAGCTGCCGGTGGTCGTGCGCACGCTGGACGAGAAGGACTTCGAGTCGCTGCACCGCTCGGGCGCGGCGGAGGTCGTGCCAGAGTCGCTCGAGGCCAGCATGATGCTCGCCTCGCACGCGCTGATCCTGGTCGGTGTGCCGGTCAATCGCGTGCTCAAGCGCGTGCGTCAGACCCGCATGGCGCGCTACCGCTCGCTGCGCGGTTTCTTCCACGGCGAGAGCGACCGCGAGGAAATCGTGCGCGACGGCGAGGAGCCGCGTCTGCACTCGGTGCCGCTCGGCAGCGGCGCCTACGCCGTCGGCCGCACGCTGGGCGAACTGGCGCTGGGCGGTGCCGGCGTCGAAGTGACCGCGGTGCGCCGGCGCAACATCCGCGCGCTGGAGCCTTCCGCCGAAACGCGTTTCGAGGCCGGCGACGTCGTGGTCCTGCTCGGGGGCGCGGAGGC
>RCMZ01000203.1_pt1 | contig 37824 bp, 34 predicted proteins | sample 2041141 | NCBI WGS metagenome assembly RCMZ01 (sample SAMN09708263, study PRJNA481090) | Wastewater metagenome, whole genome shotgun sequencing project. | biome: sewage; isolation source: Davis station wastewater (DW) | place: Antarctica: Davis Station | collected 2010-03-01 | reverse complement strand
ATCACTTCGTCGGCGACAAACAGAATGTCGTACTTGGCGAGGATCTCGCGGATCTTCGGCCAGTAGGTTTCCGGCGGCACGATCACGCCGCCGGCGCCCTGGATCGGCTCGGCAATAAAGGCCGCCACCTTGTCCACGCCGACTTCGAGAATCTTCGCTTCCAGCTGCTCGGCGGCCCAGATGCCGAACTCGTCCGGGGTCATGTCGCCACCCTCGCCGAACCAGTACGGCTGCGGGATGTGCACGATGCCCGGCAGGGTACCGCTCTGCGCGTGCATGCCAGCCATACCACCCAGCGCGGCGCCGGCCACGGTGGAGCCGTGATAGCCGTTGATGCGGCTGATGATCACCTGCTTTTCCGGTTGACCCTTGGTCGCCCAGTAATGGCGAACCATGCGCAGCATGGTGTCGTTGCCTTCCGAGCCGGAGCCGGTGAAGAACACGTGATTCATGCCTTCCGGGGCGAGCTCGGAAATAGTCTTGGCCAACTCCAATACCGGCGGATGCGCGGTCATGAAGAAGGTGTTGTAGAAGGGCAGCTCTTTCATCTGCTTGCTGGCGGCATCGGCCAGCTCGTCACGACCGTAACCGATGGCAGCGCACCAGAGGCCCGCCATGCCATCGAGAATCTTGTTGCCCTCGCTGTCCCATACATACACGCCGTCACCTTTGACGATGATGCGCGGGCCGGTGTCGCTCAGTTGCTGGTAGTCGCTGAACGGTGCCAGGTGATGGTCGCGGCTCATGGCCTGCCAGACGAGGGTTTGCGGATTAGTCGCTTGCTTTGTCATATCTCAACCTATTGCTTTGAACAGGTGCCGCGCATGGGGCACGGCACCTTTGATCATCAGACCGCGTAGAGCAGGAACTCGCGTTCCCAGGAGCTGATCACCCGTTTGAAGTTTTCATGCTCGGCACGCTTCACCGCGACATAGCCGGTGATGAAGTTGGCACCGAGGTAGTTCTCCAGGTTTTTGCAGTTTTCCATGCGTTCCAGGGCGTCCTCGATGGTCAGCGGCAAACGCAGGTTGCGGCGCTCGTAACCACGGCCTTTAACCGGCGCGCTTGGGGAGATCTTTTCCACCATGCCGATATAGCCGCACAGCAAGCTGGCGGCGATGGCCAGATACGGGTTGGCATCGGCGCCCGGCAGGCGGTTTTCCACACGGCGGCTTTGCGGACCGGCATCCGGTACGCGCAGGCCGACGGTGCGGTTTTCTTCGCCCCACTCGACGTTCACCGGCGCCGAGGTGTCGGGCAGGAAGCGGCGGAACGAATTGACGTTCGGCGCGAACAGCGGCAACAGCTCAGGGATGTACTTCTGCAGGCCGCCGATGTGGTGCAGGAACAGATCGTTCATGCTGCCATCGGCATTGGAGAAGATGTTCTTGCCGGTCTTGATGTCGATGATGCTCTGGTGCAAGTGCATGGCACTGCCCGGCTGACCGGTCATCGGCTTGGCCATAAAGGTCGCACCGACGTTATGTTTCAGCGCTGCTTCACGCATGGTGCGCTTGAAAATCAGCACCTGGTCGGCCAGCGACAGGGCGTCACCGTGACGGAAGTTGATTTCCATCTGCGCGGTGCCGTCTTCGTGGATCAGCGTATCAAGGTCCAGCTCCTGCAGCTCGCACCAGTCGTAGACGTCTTCGAACAGCGGATCGAATTCGTTGGCGGCTTCGATGGAGAACGACTGCTTACCGGTTTCCGCCCGGCCGGAGCGACCAATCGGCGCCTCCAGGGGGAAGTCCGGGTCTTCGCAGCGCTTGGTCAGGTAGAACTCCATTTCCGGGGCGACGATCGGCTGCCAGCCCTTGTCGGAATAGAGCTTCAAGACCTTCTTGAGGATGTTGCGCGGCGACAACTCGATCGGGTTGCCTTGCTTGTCGTAGGTATCGTGGATCACCTGGGCAGTGGGCTCGATGGCCCAGGGCACGAGGAACACGGCATTTTCGTCCGGGCGGCAGACCATGTCGATGTCGGCAGGGTCCAGCAGGTCGTAATAAATGTCGTCTTCCACGTAATCGCCGGTGACGGTTTGCAGCAGCACACTCTCGGGAAGGCGCATACCCTTCTCGGCAATGAACTTGTTGGTCGGCGAAATCTTGCCACGGGCGATGCCGGTCAAGTCGCTGATCATGCATTCCACTTCGGTAATCTTATGTTCTTTGAGCCAGCTCGTAAGCTGGTCGATCTTGGTAGTCATACAGACCTCAGGGGTGGGGTTCAGAACTTAGTCTTAATAGCTAAGCTCAACGTTAGCTCGCCCGCTTGTGCCAGATTCCAGTGCAAGGCCAAGAGCGGACGAGGTGTAGCAAAACAGGTTTTGCGCCGACAGAAAACCATGGCAAACGCCCGTTGAGGGTACGCCAGTGGTAATTGCAGCTTTAATAAAGGGTAAGGTAGTCAGCCAGTGGCGAAGCCGGCGAAAGCGCGGCAATGCGCGGGCCAGCGGCGCGGCGCACAGGCACAAGGGGCCGGCGGCGCGGGATGTATTTAGACCGCTGCGCGTGTTGCAGACGGTCACGCCAATCGACGGCAGGCGAGACATGGAGCACCCGATTTATTGAAGTTATGGGTTGCAACCGAGATTAGCCTTGTTCGATTTTTTACACAATAGCCCTGTAAAAAATCGAACACACCCCGGAGAACGACCACCTGCAGAACACCGCCAGCGGGGCGTTAATGCCCTGAAAAGCCCCAAAATTGGCCAGCAGGCCCCTTTTTAGGGCACAATAGGAGCGCGCTTGACAGAGGTAGGGCTTTAAGATTGACTCGACCTGTGCCATTTGCATGATTGATATTTTTAACAAGAAAGGTGTTGCATCATGTCGGTTCCCCCGCATGCCGTTCAGCTCAATGAAGCGAACGATTTTTTAAAGAAACATCCCGAGGTTCAGTTCGTCGACCTCCTGATTGCCGATATGAACGGTGTAGTCCGCGGCAAGCGCATCGAGCGCGCCAGCCTGCACAAGGTTTATCAGCGTGGCATCAACTTGCCCGCCTCTCTATTTGCTCTCGACATTAATGGCTCCACCGTAGAAAGCACCGGCCTGGGCCTGGACATCGGCGACTCCGACCGCGTGTGCTACCCGATCCCTAACACCCTGTGCAACGAGCCTTGGCAGAAGCGTCCTACCGCTCAGCTACTGATGACCATGCACGAAATGGAAGGTGAAGCCTTCTTCGCCGATCCACGCGCTGTCTTGCAGCAGGTGGTGAAAAAGTTCGATGCGCTGGGCCTGACCATCTGCGCCGCGTTCGAGCTGGAGTTCTACCTGATCGACCAGGCCAACGTGAACGGCCGTCCGCAGCCGCCACTGTCGCCGCTGTCCGGCAAGCGCCCGCAATCCACCCAGGTCTACATGATCGACGACCTGGATGAATACGCCGAATGCCTGCAAGACATTCTCGAAGGTGCCAAAGAGCAAGGCATCCCGGCCGATGCCGTGGTCAAGGAAAGCGCCCCGGCGCAGTTCGAGATCAACCTGCACCACGTTGCCGACCCGATGAAGGCCTGCGACTACGCGCTGCTGCTCAAGCGCCTGGTGAAAAACATCGCCTACGACCATGAAATGGACACCACCTTCATGGCCAAGCCGTACCCCAACCAAGCGGGTAACGGGCTGCATGTACACATCTCGATCCTCGATAAAGACGGCCGCAACATCTTCACCAGTGAAGACCCGGCGACGAACGATGCCCTGCGCCACGCGATCGGCGGCATCATCGAAACCATGCCGGCCTCGATGGCCTTCCTCTGCCCGAACGTCAACTCGTACCGCCGCTTCGGCGAGAAGTTCTTCGTGCCGACCTCGCCAACCTGGGGTATCGACAACCGTACCGTTGCCCTGCGCGTACCGAATGACTCGGCCGACGCCGTGCGCATCGAACACCGTGTTGCCGGTGCCGATGCCAACCCGTACCTGGTCATGGCCTCGGTATTGGCCGGCATTCACCACGGCCTGACCAACCAGGTCGAGCCTGGCGAACCCGTGGAAGGCAACGCCTACGAGCAGACCGAAGCCAGCCTGCCGAACAACCTGCGCGATGCACTGCGCGAGCTGGACGACAACGAGGTGATGGGCCGCTACATCGATCCGAAGTACATCGATGTGTTCGTCGCCTGCAAGGAAAGCGAGCTGGCGGAGTTCGAATATTCGATCTCCGACCTCGAGTACAACTGGTACCTGCACACCGTTTAAGCGCAACACCCCACGCCGGCCTTAGTGCCGGCGTTGTTTTATCTGACCTTCAGCCATGACCTCGCTCGATCCTTGCGACGGCAACGCCGTGGCTGAGAGACAGGGTTCAGGGCCGAAGCTCACGGGCCCTGATGCGCAGTACGGACTGCGCATCATCAACATGGAGATCGTCATGTCGCGTTTTCTTGCTGTGCTTTCCCTGACCCTCACGCCATTACTGGCTAGCGCCGAAGAGGTGATCAGCGTCTACAACTGGAACGACTACATCGCCCCCGAGGTGCTGCAGAGTTTCGAGAAGGAAAGCGGCATCCGCGTCGACTATCACACCTACAGCACCGCCGAGGAGCTGGATAAGCTCATGGCCAGCGGCGTTGCCATGGACGTGGCCGTACCGTCCCATGACGCCTTGCCAGGGCTGATCAAAACAGCGGCGATTCAACCGCTGGACCTCACCCGCCTGCCCAACCGCCAGCACCTGGATAAGCAGTTGCTGAGCAAACTGGCCGCCTTCGATACAAAGAACCTGCACGCCATTCCCTACCTCTGGGGTTCGGTGGGTTTGGCGATCAATACCGTAGAGGCCGAGAAGGCCTATGGCGGCCCGCTGCCCCATAGCTGGAGCCTGTTGTTCGACCCCGAGCAGAGCAAGCGCCTGGCCAGTTGCGGCATCGCCGTGATCGACGCCCGCGATGAAGTGCTCTCGGCGCTGATGATGTACCAGGGCCGCAGCCTGGCCCACAGCCCGCCCAGCCAGATCAAACGTGCCGGCACGGTGCTGGAACAACTGCGCCCCAACCTGCAGTACGTCGATAGCAGCCGCTACATCGACGACCTGGCCAAGGGCAAACTCTGCGTGGCCCTGGCCTGGGTGGGTGATGCCCTGGCCGCCCACGACTCCGGCCAGCCCATCGAGTTCATCATTCCCGAGGAAGGCTCGGTGGCCTTCGTCGACAGCCTGGTGATCCCCAAGAACGCCAAGCGTGCCGACCTCGCCCATCGTTTTATCGACTACCTGATGCAGCCCAAGGTCGCCGCGCAAATCACTGAAGACACCCTGTTCCCCAGCGCCAACGCCGACGCCAAGGCCTTTCTCGACCCCGCCATCAGCGCCCTGCCCGGCCTCTATCCGGACCGCGACACCAAGCGCCGGCTGGCGGCACTGGAAGTGCTGCCCGAGAAAAACATTCCAAGCCTGGAACAGGTGTGGGGCAACTTTACCGCGCCCCTGTGACTTGCCGCGGCGCGCCGAGTGACGTCCAATAGCGGCAACAGCCTCTAAGGAACCGCCCATGTCGCGCCCCGTCAGCAGCCGTAAACCGCGCGCCAGCAGCCAGCTGCGTATCGCCGCCATCCTCGATGCCGCCCGCAGCCTGCTGGCGGAGCAGGGTGTCGGCGGCCTGTCGGTGTATTCGGTGGCGGAGCGGGCGCAGATGCCGCCGTCCTCGGTGTATCACTTCTTCGCCAGCGTGCCAGCCATTCTCGAAGCCCTCACCGGCGAAGTGCATGCGGCCTTCCGCGCCTGCCTGCAGGAGCCCATCGACCCCGCCAGCCTGCGTGACTGGCGTGATCTGGCACGCGTGGTGGAGCAGCGCATGCTGGCGATCTATGCCGCCGACCCCGCCGCCTGCCAATTGATTCTGGCCCAGCACGGCCTCACCGAAGTGACCCAGGCCGACCGCCTGCACGACATCGAACTCGGCGAATTGATGCAGGCGCTGTTCAACCAGCACTTCCAGCTGCCCAGCCTGCCGGATGACGTCGACGTGTTCGCCCTGGCCATGGAGCTGGGTGATCGGGTATATGCCCGCTCGGTACAGCAACACGGCCTGATCACCCCACGCATGGCCGAAGAAGGCATGCGCGTGTTCGACGCCTACCTAGGCTTGTACCTGCCGCCGCTGATGGCCAAGCGCAGCACATAAAGCCGATATTTATCTGCATTTAAATCATAAATTGATTACCGATAGAAAAAAACCGCTTCTAATCCGGATTTTTATCGACTATAAAGTCAGCAAGTGCCGCGCACTCTGCTGCGCCACGCCCTGCTCAATCATCATCTGCGAGGTGCTGCATGTCCCGTATCGTTTCTGTCGCCGCGACCCAAATGGCTTGTTCCTGGGATCGCGCCGCGAATATCGCCAACGCCGAGAAGCTGGTGCGCCAAGCCGCCGCCAAAGGCGCACAGATCATCCTGATTCAGGAGTTGTTCGAGACTCCGTACTTCTGCCAGAAGCCCAACGCCGACTACACCCAGCTGGCCACTACGGTCGAAACTAACGCCGCTATTGTCCATTTCCAGAAAGTGGCCAAGGAACTGCAAGTGGTGCTGCCGATCAGCTTCTTCGAACTGGCCGGGCGGGCGCGCTTCAACAGCATCGCCATCATCGATGCAGACGGCAGCAACCTCGGTACCTACCGCAAGAGCCACATCCCAGATGGCCCCGGCTACCACGAGAAGTACTATTTCAACCCGGGCGACACCGGCTTCAAGGTGTGGAACACCCGCTACGCCAAGATCGGCGTGGGCATCTGCTGGGACCAGTGGTTCCCTGAGTGCGCGCGCAGCATGGCGCTGCTCGGCGCGGAAATCCTGTTCTACCCGACCGCCATCGGCAGCGAACCCCACGATCCGGGCATCACCTCCCGCGATCACTGGCAGCGCGTGCAGCAAGGCCACGCCGGCGCCAACCTGATGCCGCTGGTCGCCTCCAACCGCATCGGCAAAGAAGAGCAGGAAGACTTCGACATCACCTTCTACGGCTCGTCGTTTATCGCCGATCAGTTCGGCAAAAAGGTTGAAGAGTTGAACGAGACTGAAGAAGGCATTCTGGTGCACAGCTTCGACCTCACCGAGTTGGAAAAAGTACGCAGCGCCTGGGGCACCTTCCGCGATCGCCGACCGAACCTGTACGGCGCCATCGCGACCCTCGATGGCGTGCTCAAATCCGAGTAAGCGCGTAATTTGTCGGATGGCTTGAGCGCGGCGAGCCCCATCAGCGTGGCGATGGGTATCGACACAACGCGCCTTGCCCCATCCGCCCCAGCCCCCTGTTTTGGTGACCCTATGACCACTCTGACCAGCACCCCCAGCGCCGATGGTTTTCATATGCCGGCGGAATGGGCTCCCCACAGCCAGACCTGGATGGTCTGGCCGCAGCGCCCGGACAACTGGCGTCTCGGCGGCAAGCCGGCACAGGCCGCCTTCACCGCCGTGGCCAAGGCGATTGCCGAGTTCGAACCGGTAACCATCGGCGTGTCCGCCGAGCAGTATGAGAACGCCTGCGCGCGCCTCGACCAGGCCAATATTCGTGTGGTGGAAATCACCAGCGATGACGCCTGGGTACGAGACACCGGCCCGACCTTCGTCATCAACGACCAGGGTGACGTGCGCGGTGTCGACTGGACCTTCAACGCCTGGGGCGGCTTCGACGGCGGCCTGTACTGGCCGTGGCTGCGCGACGATCAGGTAGCCCGCAAGATCCTCGAAATCGAACGCTACCCGCGTTACCGCACCGAGGGCTTCGTGCTCGAAGGCGGCGCCATCCACGTCGATGGCGAAGGTACCCTGCTGACTACCGAGGAATGCCTGCTCAACCAGAACCGCAACCCGCAGCTGACGCGGGCCGACATCGAGGCCCAGCTGCGCAGCCACTTGGGCATCGACCGGGTGATCTGGCTGCCCAGCGGCTTGTTCAACGACGAGACCGACGGCCACGTCGACAACTTCTGCTGCTTCGTGCGCCCCGGCGAGGTGCTGCTGGCCTGGACCGATGATGTGCACAACCCCAACTACGAGCGCTGCCAAGCCGCCATGCGGGTACTGGAAAGCGTACGCGACGCCCAGGAGCGCCAGCTGATCGTGCACAAAATGCCGATCCCTGGCCCGCTGTATGCGACCGAGGAAGAATGTGCCGGCGTCGACCCGGTGGACGGCAGCCAGGAACGCAGCCCCCATGTGCGCCTGGCCGGCTCCTACATCAACTTCCTGATCGTCAACGGCGGCATCATTGCCCCCAAGTTCGACGACCCCATGGACGCCGAAGCCGAAGCCATCCTCCAGCGCCTGTTCCCCGCTCACCGCGTGGTAATGGTCCCAGGCCGTGAGATCCTCCTCGGTGGTGGCAATATCCACTGCATCACCCAGCAGCAACCGGCGTCGCAACAGCGCTGAACAACCAGCGGCCGAGACCTCTCGGCCGCCGTTCAAGTTTGCCGGCCGCTCGGCGATAACAGTTGAAAGCAACTAGGCTGAATAAGCCTTATAAAAATTTCGACTGCCGAGACTGCCATGTTCAATTCCCGCCTCAAACAAGAACTTGCGCACTGCCAACAGCAATTTAGTGACGCATCCGCCACCCTGGCAGCGCTCGGCCGCTCAATGGCGCTTATCGAGTTCAAACCCGACGGCACCATCCTCGACGCCAACAGCAATTTCCTGAGTTTGATGGGCTATACGCTGGAAGAAGTGCGCGGCCAGCATCACCGCCTATTTTGCGAACAAGGGCTCAGCAGCAGCCGCGAATACACCGAGTTCTGGCGTCGCCTGGCTTCCGGTGAGTTCGTCAGCGAGCGCTTTCTGCGCCGCGACAAGCAGGGCCGGGAAATCTGGCTGGAGGCCAGCTACAACCCGATTCTTGGCGCCAGTGGCCAGGTTGAGAAAGTGCTCAAGATCGCCGCCGACATCAGTGCCGAGGTGCGCAAGGAGCAGGAGCAAAACAGCCTGATCAATGCCATCAACCGCTCCATGGCCATGATCGAGTTCAACCTGCAAGGCGAGGTGCTGACCGCCAACGACAACTTCCTCAGCACCATGGGCTATCGCCTGGAGGATATCCGCGGCAAGCACCACCGACTGTTCTGCAACCGCGAAGAAGCCGACTCGGCAGGCTACAAAAGCTTCTGGGCACAATTGAATCGTGGCGAGTACGTTTCCGGGCGCTTCCAGCGCGTCGGCCGCAACGGCCAGCCAATCTGGCTACGCGCCACCTACAACCCGGTATTCGATGCCCGCGGAAAGCTATACAAAGTGGTCAAGTTTGCCAGTGACGTCACCGAGCAGGTGCAGCATCAGGAAGCCGAAAGCCGCGCCGCACGCATTGCCTACGACACCGCCCTGCAAACCGATGCCACCGCCCAGCAGGGCGCCCAGGTGGTGCAACACACCGTCGAGGTCATGCAAGGCATCGCCGGCGAGCTGAACCGCGCCGCCGAAGGCATCAGTGCCGTCAGCGAACAGTCGGAAATGATCAGCAGCATCGTGCAAACCATCCGCGGCATCGCCGAGCAAACCAACCTGCTGGCGCTCAACGCCGCCATCGAGGCCGCGCGTGCCGGTGAACAGGGCCGCGGCTTTGCCGTGGTCGCCGACGAGGTGCGCAGCCTGGCCGGGCGCACCAGTCAGGCCACGGTGGAAATTGTCGAGGTGGTACGCCGCAACCACGAACTGGCCCAAGGCGCCGTCAACAGCATGGACGCCAGCAAGGACAAGGCCGAACAAGGCGTGCGCCTGGCCAACGAGGCCGGCGCCGTCATTCTGGAAATCCAGGAAGGCGCACGGCGCGTGGTTGACGCCATCAGCCAGTTCACCGCGACCCTCGAGCAATAGCGCCCGGCAACGGCCTGCTAGAGCTGGTCCAGCGGTATCTTCAGGTAACGCACGCCGTTGGCTTCCGCCGGCGGCAGCTCCCCGGCACGCATGTTCACCTGCACCGACGGCAGGATCAGCGCCGGCATCTTCAGCGTCGCATCCCGAGCGCGGCGCATGGCGACGAAGCTGTCCTGATCAATTCCGGCATGAATGTGCACGTTATGCGCGCGCTGCTCGGCCACGGTGGTCATGCAGGCATGCTCGCTGCGCCCCTCGGCCAGGTAGTCGTGGCAGAGGTACACGCGGGTAGCCTCCGGCAAGGCGAACAGGCGCTGGATCGAGGCGTACAACGCCTGAGCATCGCCACCGGGAAAATCACAACGGGCGGTGCCGTAGTCCGGCATAAATAGCGTATCGCCGACAAACGCCGCATCGCCGATCACATAGCTCAGGCATGCCGGGGTATGCCCAGGGGTATGCAGCACCTGCGCCGGCAGACTGCCGATCATAAAACTCTCACCGTCAGCGAACAGTCGGTCGAACTGACGACCATCGGTGGCGAACCCGGCCTCGGCGTTGAACAGCCGGCCGAAGGTGTCCTGCACCTGGGTGATCTGCGCACCAATGGCCAGCTGGCCACCCAGCACGTCCTTCAGGTAGTGGGCGGCGGATAAATGATCGGCATGCACGTGGGTTTCCAGCAGCCAGTCCACCGTCAGGCCCTGCTCGCGGACGTAGGCAATCAGCCGCTCGGCGCTGGCATGGCGGGTGCGCCCCGCCGCCGCATCGTAATCCAGCACCGAGTCGATGATGGCGCAGCGCCGCGTGGCCGGGTCGCTGACGACATAGCTCCAGGTGTACGTAGCGGGATCGAAAAAGGCCTCAACCAACGGATTCATCAACCACGCTCCCGGCGCTCAAGCGCCTCGAACAACAGCATGCCCAGCAGCATGGCGGCGACAAACAGCAGCACTTGCCAATGGCCGGTGAGCAGTATCGCGACTGCCGGCCCCGGACAGATGCCGGCGATACCCCAGCCGATACCAAACAGCAGGCTGCCGCCGATCAGACGGCGATCCAGCTCGCGCTTGACCGGCAACTGCATCGGCGCCCCCAGCAAGGAATACGAGCGGCGCTTGGCCCACGTCAGGGGCCGCAGAGCCACGCCAATGGCGGCGACCATCACCAGTGCCAGCGACGGGTCCCAGGCACCGGCCAGATCGAGAAACCCCAGCACCTTGGCCGGATTGGCCATACCCGCCAGCAACAGACCAAGACCGAAGATCAGCCCGGCGAGAAACGCAGTCAGCTTGCCCATGCTCACACTCCCAGGCCATGACGAAGGACATACACAGTGGCAAAGCCACTGGCCATAAACGCCAGGGTCGCCACCAGCGAACGCGGTGACAGGCGCGAGATGCCGCATACGCCATGCCCGCTGGTGCATCCGGCGCCATAGCGGGTGCCCACCCCCACCAACAGGCCGGCCAGCAACAGGCTCAGCCAACCACCCTGAAACTCGATGGCCGGCAAGGCCGCGAACACCTGCCAAAGCAGCGGCGCCAGCAGCACGCCAAGCAGGAACAGCGCCTTCTCGCCACGGCCTTCACCGCCGCGGACCAACAGGCTGCCGAGCAAGCCGCTGATGCCGGCGATGCGGCCGTTAAACAGCACAAACAGCGCCGCCGCCAAGCCAATCAGCGCACCACCGGCCAGCGCCGGCCACGGGGTGAAATGCAACCAGTCGATGGTCATTGCGCACCTCCACAGAACTGCTCATACAGGGTATTGATCACCGCCAGCGCCGCTGGACTGCTGATCCGGTAATAGATCTGCTTGCCGTCACGGCGCGTTTCCACCAGGCCTTCACGACGCAGTACGGCGAGCTGTTGCGACAGGGTCGGCTGGACGATGCCGAGCAAGGCTTCCAGCTCACTGACATGGCGTTCGCCCTGAGACAGCTGGCACAGCAGCAACAGGCGATCGGGATTGGCCAGCGCCTTGAGCAACTGCCCAGCGGCATCGGCATTGGCGCGCAACAGCTCGAGGTCGGGCGCGGCGGCAGGATCAATCACGGCATTCACTCTCACGACAAACAATATACTTTTAAATATATTGTTTATTTGTGAAATGTACAGCCCAGCCGATCAACGGCCAGGCGTGCGCAGCTCGCGGATCGTCAGCGCTAAAAATAAAAGCCAATAAAAAGCCCGCGACTGGCGCGGGCTTTTTTGTACAGCGTCCTTAGATAGGGCGGCTGCCGTATTTGCTGTCGGGCTTCTTGGGTGGATCGGCCACTACGTTGGCTTCCACCTCCTGCACCTTGCCACCGCGGGAAAGGAACTCTTCCATGGCGCGGGCCAGGGCATCGCGTTCTTTCTGCTTGGCTTCGACACTGGGCAGCTCGTCAACATCGACAGCAGCCTTGGCCTTGGCTTTGCCTTTGGCGGCCGGTACGACTTCGTCGTCACCATCGCCATCGTCATCACTGACGCCATCATCGGCAGCGGCCAACTCCTCGCCTTCGTCCTCGTCGGCGCCTTCCAGCTCGTCGTGTTCCAGATCGTCGTCGCTCATGTTCCAACCTCATGACTTGCGAAAAACAAGTTAGTTATAGCCCAGACGCGCCGTCTTTCTCGCCCGCCTGGAAAAAATTCAAAAACGTCCGCCGGCCGATTGCTCAGGCACACAGCGCGCTTACGGCGCGCATTCTAGCGTGCTGCCAGAAAAAGCAAAGACCGGCGCGCACTTCCCTAACCAGTTTGTTCTCGGACAATGCAAAACGCCCGGAATATCCGGGCGTTTTGTTGTTGCACGTCAAGCTTACAGGTTGTAACCACGCTCGTTGTGCAGCGCCAGGTCGAGACCGACAGTCTCTTCCTCGTCGCTAACCCGCAGACCCATGACCAGATCGATCACTTTGAGGATCACGTAGGTGACGATGGCGGTGTAGATCACGGTGAAGGCCACACCCTTGAACTGGGTGAAGAACTGCGCGCCGATGTCTTCCACGGTGCCGAAGCCGCCCAGTGCCGGAGCTGCGAACACACCGGTCAGCAGTGCGCCGACGATACCGCCGATACCGTGCACGCCGAAGGCATCCAGGGAGTCGTCGTAGCCCAGCTTGCGCTTCAGGCTAGTGGCGCAGAAGAAGCAGATCACGCCAGACGACAGGCCGATGATGATGGCGCCCATCGGGCCGCAGGTACCAGCAGCCGGGGTGATAGCCACCAGACCAGCGATCACACCGGAAGCGATGCCCAGGGCACTCGGCTTACCGTGAGTCAGCCACTCGGCGAACATCCAGCCCAGTGCGGCAGCAGCGGTAGCGATCTGAGTCACCAGCATGGCCATACCGGCAGTGCCGTTGGCAGCGACGGCGGAACCGGCGTTGAAACCGAACCAGCCGACCCACAGCATGGCAGCGCCCATCAGGGTGTAGCCGAGGTTGTGCGGAGCCATCGAGGTGGTTGGGTAGCCTTTACGCTTGCCCAGCACGATGCACGCTACCAGACCGGCGATACCGGCGTTGATGTGCACCACGGTGCCGCCAGCGAAGTCCAGTACGCCCCAGTCCCACAGCAGGCCGCCGTTGCCGGACCAGACCATGTGTGCGATCGGTGCATACACCAGGGTGAACCAGATGCCCATGAACACCAGCATCGCGGAGAACTTCATGCGCTCAGCAAAAGCACCAACGATCAGCGCCGGGGTGATGATGGCGAAGGTCAGCTGGAACATGATGAACACGCTTTCCGGTACGGCGTAGCTCAGGCTCGCCGGCGTTACGCCAGCCAGGAAAGCTTTCGACAGGCCACCGATAAAGGAGTTGAAGTTAACCACCCCTTGTTCCATGCCAGTCACGTCGAACACCAGGCTGTAACCGTAGATAACCCACAGCAGACTGATCAGACCGGTGATAGCGAAGCACTGCATCATCACCGACAGGATGTTCTTCGAACGGACCATGCCGCCGTAGAACAACGCCAGACCCGGAATGGTCATGAACAACACCAGTACGCTGGAAATCAGCATCCACGAGGTGTCACCGGAATTCAGCACAACCTCGTCAGCCATGGCCAGACCTGGGGTTGCAAGAGACAGCAGGGCGCCAAGCCCTGCGAACTTACGCAGAGTCATAGAGTTACTCCTGGGGCGAAGGGGGGTTCGGGGCTACGGCTTAAACTGCGTCGGTGCCGGTTTCGCCGGTACGGATGCGGATAGCTTGTTCCAGGTTGACCACAAAGATCTTGCCGTCACCGATCTTGCCGGTGTTGGCCGCCTTGGTGATGGCTTCAATCACGCGATCCAGCTGGTCATCAGCAATGGCCACGTCGATTTTCACCTTAGGCAGAAAGTCGACCACGTATTCAGCGCCACGGTACAACTCGGTGTGGCCCTTTTGCCGACCGAAGCCTTTCACTTCAGTGACGGTGATGCCCTGCACGCCGATCTCCGACAGGGATTCGCGCACGTCGTCCAGCTTGAACGGCTTGATGATGGCAGTGACTAGTTTCATGTAACTTTCTCCTGTGTTTGGTGGACTTGCCCCAGGACCGAACCCGTAGCAAGTCTAAGCGCAGTGTCTGGCTTTGTAACGCGCCCGCCGGCCTTTGCCTGCTTTGTTCCGCGCCAACCAAGGGCTTGCGGCGAAACGCATTCGCCAATTCTGTCGCAGCGCAACTGCATCGGTGCATGCGTCGAAAGGGACTAAGCAGAAACCTTGCCAGTTCTGCAAAAGCTCATGGATTCAGGTGCTTACGCGGTAAACCAGGGACCTGTCCGAATCACCGCTCGACAGCCATGCACGACAACAGTGCACAGCCCTTGCACCCTCTGCGCGAAAAGCGTGCAGCAGGGGCGCCCAGGATCGGTGCCAAGGCTGCGTGCTACACTGCCGGCCGACCGATATTGGAACCTCATCATGCTGCCACCCAAAGCCCTGCTCGACGTCCTCAGCACCCAGGCTGCGCGCCTGTTCAATGGCGACAGCCCATTGCCCCGTGGCGAGTTCGAAGCACAACTCAAAGTTCTCCTGCAAAGCGCCTTCAGCAAACTCGACCTGGTCAGCCGCGACGAGTTCGACAGCCAGATGGTGGTTCTCGCCCGCACCCGCTCGCGCCTGGAAGCCCTGGAAGCCAAAGTCGCCGAACTGGAAGCCAAGCTAAGCTCTGCGGACACACGCTCTACCGCCGACTGATCAACCGATCACGGCGGGCGATCTGATCAAGGAGTGATCATGTCCCTAGCCATCGTCCATAGCCGCGCCCAAGTCGGCATCGAAGCCCCCGCGGTCACCGTCGAGGCGCACCTGGCCAACGGCCTACCCTCTCTGGCGCTGGTGGGCCTGCCGGAAACCGCAGTCAAAGAGAGCAAGGATCGCGTGCGCAGCGCCATCCTCAACTGCGCCTTCGACTTCCCACCGCGACGCATCACGCTCAACCTGGCACCGGCTGATTTACCCAAGGATGGTGGCCGCTTCGACTTGGCGATTGCCTTGGGCATCCTCGCCGCCAGCGGGCAAATCCCCGCCAGTGCCCTGGATAATCTTGAGTGCCTCGGCGAGCTGGCCCTGTCCGGCGCCGTGCGCCCGATCCAGGGCGTATTGCCCGCAGCACTCGCCGCCCGCGCTGCCGGACGCACCCTGGTGGTGCCTTTGGCCAATGCTGAAGAAGCCTGCCTGGCTTCCGGCCTGACCGTGCTGGCGGTCGAGCATCTGCTGCAACTGGCGGCCCACCTGAATGGCCAGACGCCCCTGGCGCCCTACCAGCCGGCCGGCCTGTTACGTCAGGTACGACCCTACCCGGACCTGGCCGAGGTGCAAGGCCAGAGCGCCGCCAAACGGGCGCTGCTGATCGCAGCAGCAGGCGCCCATAATCTGCTGTTTTCCGGGCCGCCTGGCACCGGCAAGACCCTGCTGGCCAGCCGCCTTCCGGGCTTGTTGCCGCCGCTCAATGAGCAGGAAGCTCTGGAAGTCGCAGCGATCCATTCGGTGGCCAGCTATGCACCGCTGGACGCCTGGCCGCAGCGCCCATTTCGCCACCCGCACCATTCGGCGTCGGGACCGGCGCTGGTTGGCGGTGGCAGTCGCCCGCAACCAGGCGAAATTACCCTGGCCCATCACGGCATTTTATTTTTGGACGAGCTCCCCGAGTTCGATCGCAAGGTGCTGGAGGTTTTACGCGAGCCCTTGGAAAGCGGCGAAATTGTGATCGCCCGCGCTCGCGACAAGGTGCGCTTCCCGGCCCGTTTCCAGTTGGTGGCGGCGATGAACCCGTGCCCCTGCGGCTACCTCGGCGATCCCAGCGGCCGCTGTCGTTGCAGCGCCGAGCAGATCCAGCGTTACCGCAGCAAACTGTCCGGGCCCCTGCTCGACCGCATCGACCTGCACCTGCACGTCGCCCGCGAGGCCACCGCCCTGCACGCCAATCCCGACAGCGGCACCAGCAGTGCCCAAGCCGCCGCCACGGTGGCCGCCGCCCGCCAGCGGCAAGAGCAGCGCCAGGGCGGCGCCAATGCCTTTCTCGATCTCCAGCAATTGCGCCAGCACTGCGGCCTCAGCGACGACGACCAGCACTGGCTGGAAAGCGCCTGCGAACGCCTCGGCCTGTCCCTGCGCGCCGCCCACCGTCTGCTCAAGGTCGCGCGCACCCTGGCGGACTTGGACGCCGTCGACGCCATCCAACGCAGCCACCTGGCCGAAGCCCTGCAGTATCGGCCCAGCAGTCCAACAGCCTGAGAGCCTCAGCAGCGGCTGACCGCCGGCAGGCGCATAACTGCGACCTCCGCGAGCAAATAATCACGCAGGCGCTGGAAGCGCTCCTGACCACGGCGCGCTTTGGGCCACACCAGGTAATAACTGCAACCGCTGAACACCGCAGTCGGTAAGGGCAGCGCCAGCCGCCCTTGTTCGACGTCCTCGGCGACCAGCAGCAGATCGCCAATCGACACGCCATACCCGCGTGCCGCGGCGACGATGCCCAACTCGAGCATGTCGAACACCTGGCCGCTCTTCAGCGGCACCTGTTCGCTCAGGTCCATGGCCTGCAACCACTGGCGCCAGTCGCGCCGATCGGGGGTGGGATGCAGCTGTTCGGCGGCCTGCAGGCGCGCCACGTCCCAGGCACCGTCAGCCGCGGCCTCGGGGGCGCAGACCGGAATCAGCCACTCCTCGAACAGCTTGACGTGCTCCCAGCCCTCGGGGAACACGCCGGTGTTGAGCAACACCGCGCAATCGTAGGGCTCACGTTCGAAGTCGACCCGGTCGACGTCCATCCATGCCGCCGTCAGCTGTACTTCGATGTCCGGTTGCTGCAGGCGAAACCGCGACAACCGCGCCAGCAGCCAACGCATGGTCAGGGTCGAGGGTGCCTTCAGGCGCAGCGCACCCTCCTCGCTACGCAAGCTGGCGCAGGCGCTTTCCAGGGCCGCAAAGCCCTGCTGCAAGCCTGGCAGCAGCAAACGCCCAGGTTCGGTCAGGCGCAGGCCGCGGCCTTCGCGGGCAAACAGGCGGCAGCCAAAATCCACCTCCAGGGTGCGCACATGGCGGCTCACCGCACTCTGGGTGATGGCCAGTTCCTGGGCCGCCTTGGTGTAGGACAGGTGGCGGGCGGCCGCCTCGAAGGCACGCAGGGCATAGAGCGGGGCGAGGCGGCTCATTGATGAGTAAAACTCATGGCTGGCATGGCTTTTATCCTTTTGTGCCGGGGCTGGCAGGCCGCGCAGAATAGCGACTATTGCCTGCCACGGAACAGTCCCAGTGGCGCCTGAATGATGATTACAGCTTATGTCTAACAACACCCGCCATGAACTCTCAGCCCTCCTGCGCCTGGCCGGCCCTCTGGTGGCCGCGCAACTGGCCCACGTGCTGATGGTGTTCACCGACACGGTGATGATGGGCCTGCTCGGCCCCGCCGCCCTGGCCGCCGGCGCGCTCGGCGCGGCCAGCTACAACCTGGTGTCGATCTTCTGCGTCGGGGTGATGGCAGCCGTTGGCAATCTGGTGGCGATCCGTCACGGCGCCGGCGATGGCGAGGGGGTGCGGCACATGACCCAGGCCGGCATTTGGGTGGCTGCCGGCCTGGCCCTATTGGCGGGCATCCTGCTGTGGTGGATGGCGCCGCTGCTGCAACTGGCCGGCCAGCAGGCCGAAAACATCAGCGGCGCCATGACCTTCCTGCACAGCCTGGTGTTCGCCCTGCCCGGCTATCTGCTGTTTATGGCCCTGCGCGGTTTCACCAGCGCCCTCGGCCGGCCCGGTCCGGTGCTGGTCATCAGCCTGGGCGGCGCCCTGCTCAACTTCGTGCTCAATTACGCGCTGATCAAGGGCCTGTTCGGCCTGCCGCAAATTGGCCTGGCTGGCATCGGCCTGGTCACCGCCATCGTCATGAACGGCATGGCCCTGCTGCTGGCGCTGCATATTCGCTGGCAGCCGTTCTACCGGCCATGGCCATTGCTGACCGGGCTGCTGCGGCCAACCCGACGCAACCTGGCGGAAAACCTGCGCCTGGGCCTGCCCATCGGTGGCACCTATGTGGTCGAGTCGGGTTTGTTCTTCGTTGCCGCTCTGTGCATGGGCGCGCTGGGCAGCAACCAGTTGGCCGCCCACCAGATCGCCATCCAGGCGGTGTACGTGGTGTTTATGGTGCCGGTGGGGATTTCCTATGCCGCCAGCCTGCGCATCGGCAAGCACTACGGCGCCCAACACTGGCACGCGGCACGCCAAACCGGGCGCCTGGCCATCGGCCTGGGCGCCGCGTGCATGCTGGCGTTTGCCCTGTTGTTCTGGTTGGCGCCGCACTGGGTGATCGGTCTGTTCCTCGACCGCGCCGACGCCGGCAACCAGACGATCATCGAACTGGCCGTCAGCCTGCTGGCGATTGCTGCCTGGTTCGAGCTGTTCGACGGCCTGCAGACCATCGCCATGGGCGCCATTCGCGGCCTCAAGGACGCTCGCACCACGCTGCTGGTAGGGCTGTTCTGCTATTGGGGGATTGGCGCACCAGCCGCCTGGCTACTGACCTTCAGCCTCGGCTGGGGCGCCGAAGGGGTGTGGTGGGGGCTGGCCATCGGCCTGGCCAGCGCCGCCATCGGCTTGACCCTCAGCTTCGAAGCCAAGACTGCGCGCCTACTAAGGCCGCAGCCGGCAACGGTTTGTCTGTCGTAGGGTATAAATCGACTCAGGACGACAAGCCGGCCAACAGCGTCTGATGCCGGCCGAAGACCAGAAAGCGTGCCAATTCGCTGAGCGGCAGCGGCTTGCTGATCAGGTAACCCTGCACCTGGTCGCAGCCGAACTGGCGCAGCAAGGCCAATTGCTCGGGCGTCTCCACCCCCTCGGCGACCACCTGCAGATGCAGGTTGTGACCCAGGTTGATCATCGCCTGCACCAGCCGATAGCTGGCTGGCTCCGCGCCCATGCCGCCGACAAAACTCTTGTCGACCTTGAGCAGGGTGATCGGCAGGTTGTTCAGGTGCACGAACGAGGAGAAGCCGGTGCCGAAGTCATCCAGAGAGAAGCGCACCCCCAGCTGACCGAGGCCATCCATGGTCTGCTGCACCTGATCGCTGCGGCGCATCACCGCGGTTTCGGTGAGCTCGAACTCCAGCCACTGGGCCTCGACGCCACGGTCGGCAATCAGCCGGGTGAGGGTCGGCAACAGCTGGCTGTCCTGGAACTGGCGAAACGACAGATTGACCGCCATGTGCAGGGCCGGCAGACCGCGTCCGCGCAGCCACTGCATGTCGCGCAGGGCGCGGGCGATCACCCAGTAGCCGAGCGGCACGATCAACCCGCTCTCTTCCGCCAGGGGAATAAATTCATCCGGGGTCAGCAGCCCGCGCTCGGCATGCCGCCAGCGCACCAGCGCCTCCAGGCCCACAACTTCACCGCTTTGCAGGCACAGGCGCGGCTGGTAATGCAGCTCCAGCTCGTCGCGACGCAGGGCCCGACGCAGCTCGCCTTCGAGGTCGGCACGGTTGCGCGCGCCGCGGCTGTGGCGCTCGTCATAGACACTGAAATTGCAGCCCTGGGTGCGCTTGGCCTGCTGCATGGCGATGTGCGCATGCCACATCAGCAGGTCGGCACTAACGCCCTCACTGGCCTCAGCCACACCCAGGCTGCAGCCGATCAACAGGCTCTCGCCATCGACCCAATACGGCTCGGCCAGGGCCTCGGTGATCTGCCCGACGATGCGCAGGGCACGCCCCGGATCACGGCGAATATCCAGCAACAGGGCAAACTCATCGCTGCCCAGCCGCGCCAGTTGATCGCAGGCCTCCAGCTCGCCCTTGAGGCGCGCCACCACTTGCAGGATCAGATGGTCACCTGCCTGGTAACCGAGGGTGTCATTGGCGTGGCGAAAGTTGTCTAGGTCCAGGTGCGCCATGGCCAGGCCACGGCCGGCGAACTCGCTCAGGCGGGCGCGCAACAGGGTATGAAAACCCTGGCGATTGGCGATGGCGGTCAGCGGGTCCTGCTCCGTCAGGCGCTGCACGGTGTTCTGCAACTGGCCGTGCTTGTCCACATAGCGCAGGCAGCGGCGCAACACATCGCCGGTCAGGCTGTCGCGTACCAGCCAGTCAGTGACCCCGGCGGGCGCCTCGGCCGGCTCCTGTTCCAGCAGTAACACGGTCGGCAAACGACAGCGTCCGGGTGCCGGCAAGTTCGCCGGGGTACTCAGCAACAGGCCATGTTCCTGCTCATCGAACAGGCTGCAGGCCGCCTCCCAGGAAGGTGCGGTAATCAATGCGGCGGGATTGCCAAGCGCCTGCAGGCAATCGCGCAATAGCGACGACCATTCAGTCTCAGCCAACAGGACTAACCGCAAGGGTTCAACAAGCGCGGACAAACAACCTCCCCAGGTCAGAGTCGTGACAGCCCCCCTGGCTTACTTGCGCCGTTATCGGCGTCATCTTCGTTGCACGTCCCTGTGCCGCGAGCCAGAGCTTGCGGCAAAGCGCCAGGCGGGGCAACCGCCGCCAATCGGCACCAACGTGCTTATTGGCCCACAAAGCGCCAACCACTGCGCAATCTGTGCGATTGCCCGGCAATGGTCCAGCGGCTCCTGCTGGCCCCACGAGCCTGTTAAAATGCCTGCCCTTCTTTTCCCGAGCCAGAGCCTACGATGTCCCGACTCAATCCCCGGCAGCAGGAAGCCGTGAACTACGTCGGCGGCCCGCTTCTGGTGCTCGCCGGTGCCGGCTCCGGCAAGACCAGCGTGATCACCCGCAAGATCGCCTACCTGGTGCAGCAGTGCGGCATCCGCGCCCAGCACATCGTCGCCATGACCTTTACCAACAAGGCCGCGCGGGAAATGAAAGAGCGCGTCAGCAGCCTGCTCAAGGGCCCCGAGGCGCGCGGCCTGACGGTGTCGACCTTCCACAACCTGGGGATGAACATCATCCGCAAGGAATACGCGGCGCTGGGCTACAAGCCGGGTTTCTCGATCTTCGACGAGGGCGATATCAAGGCACTGCTGTCGGACATCATGCAGAAGGAATACGCCGGCGACGACGGCACCGATGAGGTGAAGAACTACATCGGCAGCTGGAAGAACGACCTGATCCTGCCCGAGGAGGCCCTGGCCAACGCGCGCAATCCCAAGGAACAGACCGCCGCCATCGTCTACCTGCACTACCAGCGCACGCTCAAGGCGTATAACGCGGTGGACTTCGACGACCTGATTCTGATGCCGGTGAAGCTGTTTCAGGACAACCCCGACATCCTGGAAAAATGGCAGAACCGCATCCGTTACCTGCTGGTCGACGAATACCAGGACACCAACGCCAGCCAGTACCTGCTGGTGAAATTGCTGGTGGGCATGCGCAACCAGTTCACCGTGGTCGGCGACGATGACCAGTCGATCTATGCCTGGCGCGGCGCGCGCCCGGAAAACCTGATGCTGCTGAAAGACGACTACCCGTCGCTGAAGGTGGTGATGCTCGAGCAGAACTACCGCTCCACCAGCCGCATCCTCAAGTGCGCCAACACCCTGATCGCCAACAACCCGCACGCCTTCGAGAAACAGCTGTGGAGCGAGATGGGCGTGGGCGACGAGATCCGCGTGATCCGCTGCCGCAACGAAGACGCCGAGTGCGAGCGGGTAGCCCTGGAAATTCTCACCGAACACCTGCGCACCGAGCGCCCGTACAGCGACTTCGCGATCCTCTACCGCGGCAACTACCAGGCCAAGCTGATGGAGCTGAAACTGCAGCACCATCAGATTCCCTATCGCCTCAGTGGCGGCACCAGCTTCTTCGCCCGCCAGGAGGTGAAGGATCTGATGAGCTACTTCCGCCTGCTGGTCAACCCGGACGACGACAACGCCTTCCTGCGGGTGATCAACGTACCGCGCCGCGAGATCGGCTCGACCACCCTGGAAAAACTCGGCAACTACGCCACCGGGCGCAAGATCAGCATGTACAACGCCAGCGACGAAGTCGGCCTCGGCGAACACCTCGACAGCCGCTACAGCGAACGCCTGCAACGCTTCAAGCGCTGGATGGACGGCGTGCGCCGGCAATGCGCCGAGAACGATCCGATCGCCGCGCTACGCAGCATGGTGATGGACATCGATTACGAGAACTGGCTACGCCAGAACGCCTCCAACGACAAGGTCGCCGATGCGCGCATGGGCAACGTCTGGTTCCTCATCGAGGCGCTGAAGAACACCCTGGAGAAAGACGAAGACGGCGACATGACCATCGAGAACGCCATCGGCAAACTGGTCCTGCGCGACATGCTCGAACGCCAGCAGGAAGAAGAAGACGGCGCCGAAGGCGTGCAGATGATGACCCTGCACGCCTCCAAGGGCCTGGAGTTTCCCTCGGTGTATATCCTCGGCGTGGAAGAAGAAATCCTCCCGCACCGCTCCAGCATCGAAGCAGACACCGTCGAGGAAGAGCGCCGCCTGGCCTACGTCGGCATTACCCGCGCCAAGCGCAACCTGACCATGACCTTCGCCGCCAAGCGCAAGCAATACGGCGAAATCAGCGACTGCAGCCCGAGCCGTTTCCTTGATGAACTGCCGCCAGAGGATTTGGTCTGGGAAGGCCAGGAAGACGCCCCGCCCGAGGTCAAGGCCGCCACCGGCAACTCGGCTCTGGCCAATATGCGCGCCCTGCTGAAAAAATAGCCGGGAGCTATTTTTAACGTCGCTTGCGACGGCCCACAGGGTGGCCGCCAGGGATGGCAGGCCATAAAAAATGACCGGGAGTCATTTTTAACCTCGCGCAGCGACGGCCCGCAGGGTGGCAGGCACAAAAAAACCGCCCGAAGGCGGTTTTTTTGTCTGTCGCAGCGCTATTACAGGCCGGACATCTTCTTGATTGCGCCTTTCAGCTCGTCATCCGAGCAGGTGGCGCAGGTGCCTTTCGGCGGCATGGCGTTGATGCCGGCAATCGCCGACTTCAGCAGGCCGTCGACACCGCCTTTGGCGCTCGCGCGGACTTTCCAGGCAGCGTCACCGATTTTCGGTGCACCGAGCACGCCAGCGGTGTGGCAAGCGCCACAGTACTTGGCAACCACGTCGTCAGCCGACATGGCCGCGCCGCCAGCGGCAACTGCAACGGCGCCAACGCCCTTGCACTCTTGACCGCTTACGCAGACCTGGCCAACTGGCTGCAGGCGCTCGGCGATTTCGGCGTACTTGGCCGATTTTGGCGAAAGTTCTTCGACAGTCGCGGCCTGAGCGCTAACCGCCCACAGGGCCAATACGGCAACAGGTGCCGCCAGGAGTTTCTTGATCAGGTTCACTCGTACACCCTCATGGTGGCTAGTCAGGCCCGCGGCCACGGGTTTCGCGGGCGGCGGGAGTATAACGGTTCATCCGCGGCACCGAAACAACCCAAGATGTCGCAGGGTTATTTTCCTGGCAGCCGCACTTAACGGCCGCCAGGAGGCCAGCCGGCTTAGAAATTCGCCGGTGTGGTGGCACTGATCAACCGCGCCGGCTGATCGAAGGGGTTGCGGAAACGGTGCGGCTTGGTGCTTTCGAAATAGTAGCTGTCGCCACTTTCGAGAATGAAGATTTCGCTGCCCACGGTCAGCTCCAGACGGCCTTCCACCAGCACGCCGGCCTCTTCGCCTTCGTGATTGAGCATCTCGTCGCCGGTATCGGCGCCCGGCGGGTAGGTCTCGTCGAGGAACGACAAGGCGCGCACCTGGTGCGGCGTGCCGACCAGCTTCATGCTCACCGAGCCACTGGAAAGGTCGATCAGCTCATCGGCCTTGTAGACAATCTGCGGACTGCTGTCTTGTTCAAATTCAATGGAGAAAAACTCCACCAGGGACATGGGAATACCGGCCAGAACCTTTTTCAATGAACTGATCGAAGGGCTTACGCTGTTCTTCTCGATCATCGAAATGGTGCTGTTGGTGACCCCTGCCCGTTTGGCGAGTTCACGCTGGGAAAGACCCTTGCTTTTGCGAATCGACTGCAGCCGAACACCGACGTCCAATGTTGGAGTACCTCTGGGAATTTGAGCGGAAAGTGGCCGTATCATGGCAACAGTGTTCAGTATTTACAACACTGTTGCCGCAGTTTCTCCCGCCCTCGCTCCTACTGCCCGGAATAGAGGCGTGGCACCCGGCGCAAATTGCAAAATATCTGGTAAGGAATGGTCTGCGCCTGGGCCGCCACGTCGCTGGCCAGCACCTGTGCGCCCCATAATTCGACCCGGCTGCCGAGGCCGGTTTGCGGCAGATCGGTGAGGTCGACGGTGAGCATGTCCATCGACACCCGGCCGATGATCCGCGTCAGCTGGCCATCCACCGCCACCGGCGTGCCGGTCGGCGCATGGCGCGGATAACCGTCGGCATAACCCATGGCGACCACGCCGACGCGGGTCGGCCGTTCGGCAACAAAACGCGCGGCATAACCGACGGGCTCGCCGGCCGGCAGTTCACGCACGCCGATGATCTTCGATTGCAGGGTCATCACCGGCTTGAGTTGCGCGGCCAGCGCCTGCGTTTGCTCGAAGGGCGTGGCGCCATACAACATGATGCCGGGGCGCACCCAGTCGCTGGGCACCTGCGGCCAGCCGAGGATCGCCGGCGAGTTGCGCAGGCTGACTTCCGCCTGCAGGCCTTCACGGGCGGCATTGAACACCGCCAGTTGCTCCTCGGTGCGTGGGCAGTCCAGCTCATCGGCGCGGGCGAAGTGGCTCATCAGTACGATCTTGTCGACCTTGCCGCTGGCCTGCAGGCGCCGGTAGGCGGCCTGGTATTGCTCGGGAAACAGACCAACCCGGTGCATACCGGAATCCAGTTTCAGCCAGACCTGCAGCGGCCGGCTCAGGCGTGCTTGCTCGATGGCGTCCAGCTGCCACAGCGAATGCACCACACACCAAAGCTGGTGCTGGTCGATCAGCGCCAGCTCGCTGGCCTCGAAAAAGCCTTCCAACAGCAGGATCGGCTGAGTGATGCCCGCCGCGCGCAGCTCCAGCGCCTCCTCGATACAGGCCACAGCAAAACCGTCAGCTTCGGCCTGCAGTGCCTGGGCACAGAGCACCGCACCATGCCCGTAGGCATCCGCCTTGACCACCGCCAGGGCCTTGCCGCCCGAGCACTGGCGGGCCAGCTGGTAGTTGTGACGCAGGGCGGCGAGGTCGATCAGGGCTTGGGCGGGACGCATGGAATTCTCGGTTTGAGTAAATGGCCGCGCGCCAGCAGTGCGCAACCAGAGGAACAAATGTCGGCAGGCAGAAAAAAGGCCCGGCGCAAAACGCCGAGCCTCAGGCAAACGTCAGCGCTGCGCGGCTACCACCATCATCTCGACCAGCACGCGCGGGTCGTAGAGCTTGGCTTCGACACAGGCACGGCCCGGTGCGGCGCCCTCGGCGACCCAGGCATCCCACACCGCATTCATCGCGGCGTAGTCGGCCATGTCCTTGAGGTAGATGGTCAACGACAGGATGTGCGCCTTGTCGCTACCAGCCTCGGCCAGCAGGCGGTCGATGTTGGCCAGGGTCTGCCGGGTTTGCTCGGCGATGTCACCGGCGTAATCGTCCGCCAACTGCCCCGCCAGGTAGACGGTGCCGTTATGGATGACGATTTCGCTGTAACGCTTCTCAGTGTGCAGGCGCTGGATGGGCATGCTTGTGGCTCTCTTTGGCAGTGCTGTAGCGGGAAATATCCAGGCCTTCGGCGCTGATCTGCGGGCGCTTTTTCGCCATCAGATCGGCCAGTAAACGGCCGGAGCCGCAGGCCATGGTCCAGCCCAGCGTGCCGTGGCCGGTATTCAGAAACAAGTTACGGAACCGGGTGGCACCGACAATCGGCGTGCCGTCCGGGGTGGCCGGACGCAAACCGGTCCAGAACTCGGCGCGAGTCAGATCGCCGCCCTGGGGGTAGAGATCGCTGGTGATCATTTCCAGGGTCTCGCGCCGACGCGGGTTGAGGCTCAGGTCGAAACCGGCGATTTCCGCCATGCCACCCACGCGGATGCGGTTGTCGAAACGGGTGATGGCAACCTTGTAGGTCTCGTCGAGAATGGTCGAGGTCGGTGCCATTGCCGCATTGGTGATCGGCACAGTCAGCGAGTAGCCCTTCAGCGGGTACACCGGTGCCTTGATGCCCAGCGGCTTGAGCAGTTGCGGCGAGTAGCTGCCCAGCGCCAGCACGTAGTGATCGGCCTGTTCCAGCTTGCCGTCGATCCACACACCGTTGATGCGGTCACCGACGGCATCGAGGCGCTGGATGTTCTGCCCAAAGCGGAACTCCACGCCCAGCTGCTTGGCCATCTCGGCCAGCTTCTGGGTGAACATCTGGCAATCGCCGGTCTGGTCGTTGGGCAGGCGCAAGGCACCGGCCAGCTTGTCGGTGACGGCGGCCAGGGCCGGCTCCACGCGGGCGATGCCGGCGCGGTCGAGCAATTCATAGGGCACGCCGGACTGCTGCAACACGGCGATGTCCTTGGCGGCGCCGTCCAGCTGCGCCTGGGTGCGGAACAGCTGGGTGGTGCCCAGGGTGCGGCCCTCGTAGCTGATGCCGGTTTCGGCGCGCAGCTCGTCCAGGCAATCGCGGCTGTACTCGGACAGGCGCACCATGCGCTCCTTGTTCACCGCGTAACGGCTGGCGGTGCAGTTGCGCAGCATCTGCGCCATCCACAGGTACTGGCCGATATCACCGGTGGCCTTGATCGCCAGTGGTGCGTGCTTTTGCAGCAGCCACTTGATCGCCTTCAGCGGGATGCCCGGTGCCGCCCACGGCGAGGCATAGCCTGGCGACACCTGGCCGGCGTTGGCAAAGCTGGTTTCCAGGGCGGGACCGTCCTGACGATCCACCACCACCACTTCAAAGCCGGCACGGGCCAGGTAATACGCACTGGCGGTACCGATCACACCGCTACCAAGCACCATTACTCGCATGTTCGTTGTCCTCTGGGTGACATCGTCGCAGCCGCCTGACGGCCTGGCCGCAGACGTTTGTTATTCTGAGCGTAGATGGCGCGCAGTATAAAAAGCCAATGCCAGTGAAACTCACTATTTAAACGGCTATATTTGGCGATAAATACCGGCAAAAACCCAGTTCACAGAGGCAGATTCACCATGCGCACCCAACACCAGAGCCGCCGCGAGCTGGACAAGATAGACCGGAATATTTTACGTATCCTCCAGGAAGACGGGCGCATCAGCTTCACCGAGCTGGGCGAGCGCGTCGGCCTGTCGACCACCCCCTGCACCGAGCGGGTGCGGCGCCTGGAGCGCGACGGCATCATCATGGGCTACCACGCGCGGCTCAATCCGCAGCAGCTCAAGGCCAGCCTGCTGGTGTTCGTCGAGATCAGCCTGGACTACAAATCCGGCGACACCTTTGAGGAGTTCCGCCGCGCGGTGCTCAAGCTGCCCCACGTACTGGAATGCCACTTGGTCAGCGGCGACTTCGACTACCTGGTGAAAGCGCGGATCAACGAGATGGCCTCGTACCGCAAGCTGCTCGGCGACATCCTGCTCAAGCTGCCGCACGTGCGCGAATCGAAGAGCTATATCGTCATGGAAGAGGTGAAGGAGAGCCTGAGCCTGCCGGTACCGGACTGAATAACACTTCTTTTAGCTCAATATCCGGCAGACCTTGCAGAAACAAGCCGTTACACTTAGTGGCACGCACGTTTCAAGCCAAAGCAAGGACCGCCAACATGAAAAAAATATTAATCCTTAGCCTTTTCCTAATACATGGCTGCGATAGAGTCAGTTTCATTAAAAACCATGACTGCGGCGGAATCATATCAACATCTTCTGCCTACTCAGATCTATCCGCATTAAACAGTACCGAATCAAACCCAACTTTAGCAGCAAGCTATATAAATAAATGCGGTGCAGACACAGAAATCAAGCCGCACATTGAAAATATTTTAAATGCAGGAAAAGCACCTTCATTCGAGCTATTTGAAAATACAGACCACCAAGGAATCGAACAAGCATCCCTTGCAGCAGCACTAGGCAGACACGTTCGATACGGAACTATCGCCATCATCAATGATTACGAAACATCATTAAACCTGCACAAATATTTTAAGTTAACAAAAAAGAAAGAACGATTTCTCCACTTAACCGGCCATACACCCGACGACCCATCGACCTACCAAAAGGAAACTGACCCGCTGTACTTGATCCTATCCTACCAACAAAAGATATTTAATCCGATTTCGCTGCTAAAAAATAGAAGCGAAATTTCTGGCACCATTTCGGTTAGCAAATATCTGGGAACTCCGACTAAAAATCTAGACGACATCGGCAAGGGATTAAACGCCCTTGATTTTGAAACAAAAAAAATAAATGAAAAACAAGAAGAATTACTTGAATCATCACCTTCCACAAGAACAAGAGTATATATAAAAGCAAAGCTCAACGGCCTCATGTCAAGCTATAGCGGCGAGGGATATCACCAGTACGAGGGAGTACTGAATGGCAACGCACGACCTTCACCCTGTATTATAATTTCAGAATCAGCAGAAATAATTAAAAGCACAGGTTACCACGAACTCATGCTGGAGCAATTCGGCGTCCAGTCATATATAGACGACAACGGCTTTGAGAGAGAAGCCAAAATACTAAAAATTGATTCACAGTATGAAACCAAATCATCTGAGCGGTTGAAAATCAGCCGCAGACAGGCAGAAATATGGAAAGAAATCACTTTAGCTTCAAATTCTCTAGCGCGTGAGCTCGAAATTTTAAAATCCAAAATCAGTGTCGGTCGTCAGTAATTGCGTACCGATTTATCCGACGTGATTCCAATGCAGATTGGAGGCTCTCGAAGTCACACCAATGAATGATACGATCGGAGCGATTCAGCCCTGCTGATTTCGCCACCGCCTTTTACTCTTGTTAATGCGACTGCCTGTGCGATAACAGAAGTTATCGAGCGTCGGATCATCTACTACACCTTCTGCTCAAGCTGCCCCACGTGCGCGAATCGAAGAGCTATATCGTCATGGAAGAGGTGAAGGAGAGCCTGAGCCTGCCGGTACCGGACTGAGCCTCAGGCCTCGACGGGCACTGCGGCGCGCAGATGTTCCGTATTAACCCGGAGCAGCCGCGCCGCGCGGCTGTCGAGCAAGGTCTGCGGATCTTCATCGACGGGTAGGCGCGCCCATTGGGCCGCCAGGCTGAGCACCAGCGCCTCCCGTGAATAGACCCCGCCACCGAGCTGGTAGGTGGCGGCAATCAGCTCGCGCAACTCCAGCGGCAGGCGCCAGCGCGTGCGCAGCGCCGAGCCAAACCCGGCCGCGAATTGGCTCATGGCCGCAGTGACCTGCGCCTCGATCAAGTCGCCCCCGGCCAGCAGCCAGTTCTGCAGGCAGCGCAGCAGGGCCAGGTCGCCGAGGCAATGCAGCAGGCCGGCGCTGTAACAGCGTTCGGCATCCGCATCCAGGGCCTTGGCCAGCTTGAACGCCAGATCGGCCGTGCGCTGCGAACGCGCCCAATAGTGCTGCGCCAGCGCCGCCAACTGTTCATTTTCCAGATTCGCGCTGCGTTGCAGGGCCATACCCAAGACCAGATTCAGGCTCTGGGCCACCCCCAGCCGCGGCAACGCCTGCGCCAGGGTCTGGCACGGACGGCCGAGGTGAAGGGCGGCGCTGTTGGCGGCGGCGATCAAGCGCGCGGTCACTTGCGGGTCGCGAGCGAACTCACGCTCCAGATCGCCCAGATCAAGGGCATCGACGTCCAGGCTCTGGCTTAACGCGGCCTGCACCTCGCCGAGCAACGGCGCACCGTGGGACGAGTTACGGCGGCTTTCGAGAAAATCCTGCAGGCACATCCCGGCGGGCAGGCTGGGCGTCTGGGAAACCGTGTCCTGGCCCGGTTTGAGGAGCAAATCCCGCAAGCGCTGCTGCAGGTTATTGGGGTCAAAGGGGCTGACCACATAGGCCGTCGGCGCCAGTGGCAGGACCTCGCGCACACTGGCGGCATCGGTGCGCTGGCTTAGCAGAATAAACGGCAGCGGCGGCGTAGGCCGCAGCCGCCGCACCTGGCGCAGCAGGCTCAAGCCATCCAGAACCGGCAGCGCCCACTCCGCCAACACCAGATCCGGCAAGCGCGCCCGACATGCCTCCAGGGCTGACTGGCCATCGCTGCAACACTGCACATGGGCATCGCCGCGCACACTGAGCAGCAGCTGGGCGAGCAAGTCACGGCTCCAGGGGTCCTGGGCCACAATCAAAATGCGCGGCGCAGCGGTGAAGTCCTTGCGGGTCATTGTTACTCTCATTTGCCCGGGCAGTGCGGGCAGCAAAACGTGGCAGCAGTATCGGCCCGCGAAACTCAAAGGGTCATGACATGCCGCAATGAAAGCACAGATGAAAACGGCATAAATCCTCCGAAAGTACTACTCCAGGGTACTTACCGTAAAAAAAGATAACCGTACGGACAACTTATTGTGTGGGCATGGCGGCCAGGGCGTAAGAACCGCGCCACCCTCGACACGCAGCTACACCAGCACCTGCCGTGTCGTGGCGATGTAGTGATGGATCTGCCGCTCGACCCGCGGCTCGATCATCTGCTCCGGGCGACGGCCGTTCGGGCAGGGCATGCGCGGCGTGGTGCCGAACAGGCGGCAGATCAACGGCCGCTCGTGATACACCTCGCAGCCGTGGGGGCCGAGGTGGACGCAGTTGAGTTCATTCAAGGCCGCCTCGTGCTCGGCCTCGGACTTGACCGGCAGACGCGACATTTCCTCCGACGAGGTGGTGACCGGCCCGCAGCAGTCGTGACAACCCGGCACACAGGCGAATGAGGGAACCTGCTCGCGCAAGCGCAGTACGGTGTCTCGGTTGCAGCTCACTCTGGCCCTTCTCCTGCGGTTTGCGCCGCCGTTAGCACGACTGAATCGGCGCGCAGTTTACCTCAGCGCCCCACTCCACCGGGACAATCCCGACGGAGCAGTCTTGCCTGTCAGGCAAAAATATTTTGCCCCACAGCGTCTTGGTCCCGCGGCGCCGGCCCCCTATGCTGCGACCCAGCGCCAGCGTGCGCACCACAATAATCAGCAGGATCGCCCGATGTCCGCCCGCCAGCCCGTACACAGCCCGCTACACGCCGCCTCTTACTACGCCGCCAGCGCCAATCAGCACGCGAGCTACCCGACCCTGGGCGGTGAACTGCGCGCCGACGTGTGCATTATCGGTGGCGGCTTTTCCGGTCTGAACACCGCCATCGAGCTGGCCGAGCGCGGCCTCTCGGTGATCCTCCTGGAAGCCCATCTGATTGGCTGGGGCGCCAGCGGGCGCAACGGCGGCCAGCTGATTCGCGGCGTCGGTCATGGCCTTGACCAGTTCGAGGGCGTGGTCGGTCGCGACGGTGTGCGCGAATTCAAGCTGATGGGCCTGGAAGCCGTGGAGATCGTCCGCCGCCGGGTGGCCAAGTACCAGATCGACTGCGACCTGACCTGGGGCTACTGCGACCTGGCCAACAAGCCCAGCGACTACCAGGATTTTGTCGAAGATGCCGCCGAACTGCGCAGCCTCGGCTACCAGCACGAACTGCGCATGGTCGCGGCAGAGGACATGGGCAGCGTGGTCGGCTCCGAGCAGTATGTCGGCGGCATGATCGACATGGGCTCGGGCCATCTGCACCCGCTCAACCTGGCCCTTGGCGAAGCGGCCGCTGCCGCCAGCCTGGGTGTGCAATTGTTTGAACACTCGGCAGTAACGCGCATCGACTACGGCCCCGAGGTCTGCGTGCACACCGCCCAGGGCAAGGTGCGGGCAAGCTCGCTGGTGCTGGCCTGCAACGCCTACCTGAATGATTTGAACCCACAGCTCGGCGGCAAGGTACTGCCGGCCGGCAGCTATGTGATCGCCACCGAACCGCTGTCGGCCGAGCTGGCCGCCAGCCTGATCCCGCAGAACATGGCCCTGTGCGACCAGCGCGTGACCGTCGATTACTACCGCCTCTCGGCCGATCGGCGCCTGCTGTTCGGCGGTGCCTGCCATTACTCCGGCCGTGATCCGGCGGATATCGCCGCCTATATGCGGCCGAAGATGCTCAAGGTGTTCCCGCAACTGGCCAACGTGAAGATCGATTACCAGTGGGGCGGCATGATCGGCATCGGCGCTAACCGCCTGCCACAGATCGGCCGTCTGAAAAATCAGCCCAATGTGTTCTACGCCCAGGCCTACGCCGGCCACGGCGTGAACGCCACCCACCTGGCCGGTCAGCTGCTCGGCGCCGCCATTAGCGGCCAGCAAAGCCGCGGCTTCGACCTGTTCGCCCAGGTGCCGCACATGACCTTCCCCGGCGGTAAGCTGCTGCGCTCGCCGCTGCTGGCCCTGGGCATGCTCTGGTATCGGGCCAAGGATGCCGTCGGCCTGCACTGAGTCACTTAAGCCTATGCACCGTTAACGGTTTCAGCGCTGGCGTCACACCGTAGGAGCGGCTTCAGCCGCGATGCTTTCAAGGCAAACGGCATCGCGGCTGAAGCCGCTCCTACTGAAGCCCAATAGCACCTTAAACGCATAACGTGGACAGAGGCTTAGTTAAACAATCACTTGTATTGCTACAAACGGGTTTTAGTCGCGACCGCCAGTGCTCGGCAGTCGCGGTCACGGCTAAAACCCACCTATTCCCCAACCCTGCTTGCTCAAGCCTGTTGGTCTTGGGCAAACGGCGGCCGGCGCCAAACCACCACGACAAAACCGGCAGCGCCTAGCGCCATCAGCAATGGCAGCGCGTGCCCGGTCAGCCACTGCGTGGCAGCCCCGGTCAGCAATGGCCCAACTAGGCAGCCCAACCCCCACAGCTGCGCAACATGGGCATTGGCGCGCACCAGCGCATCGTCACGAAAGTGCTCGCCGATCAGGATCAGTGCCAACGTAAACAGGCCGCCTGCACTGGCGCCGAACAGCACCAGCACCGGCCAGATCGCCTGCTCATGCAACAGCGGCGGAATAGCCAGGCTGGACAGCGTCAGCACCAGCCCACAGCCGGCAAACAGCAAGCGCCGCGACAGCCGATCCGCCAACCAGCCCAGCGGCAGTTGCAGCAACGCATCACCAATCACCACCACACTGGCCATCAGCAGGGCTTCCTGCTGGGTGAAGCCCTGCTGCAGGCCGTAAATCGGCAGCAAGGTCAGGACCATGCCCTCGAAGGCGGCAAACAGCATCACCGCCCAGGCAATCGCCGGCAGGCGCTGACAGAACGGCAACAGGCCCCGACCCGAGGCACTGTGCTGGTCGACCTTGGGAGCGCCGCTGCGGCCCAGCAACAGCAGCGAACCACCGATCAACAACGCGGTGCCGAACCAGAAACCCTGATCACCTTCGGCGCCGAGCACACTCAGCAACAACGGGCCCGACAACTGGCTCAGCGCATAGCCGGTGCCATACAGCGCCACCAGGCGACCGCGCCACTTCTCCAGCGCCAACTGGTTGATCCAGCTTTCGCCGAGGATAAACACCATGGTCAGCCCTACGCCGATCAGCAGGCGCAAAAACAGCCACACCGGGTAGCTCTGCACCAGCGCCAGCAGCGTCACTGACAGTGCGCCGCTGAGCAGACAGAACTGCATCAGCCGCGTGGTGCCGAGCCGAGCCGCCAGCCGACCGACCAGCGAAGCGCCGAGCAACACACCAATCGCCGGGGTGGCGGCCATCACGCCAATGGCAAAGCTGCCGTGCCCCCAGCTCGCCAGGCGCAACGACACCAGCGGCATGGTCACGCCCAGGGCCAGGCCGATGCTGATCACCGCCGCGCAGACGGCGAAATAGGTTCCCCAACGCATTGCGTTTCTCCCTGTTTGCAATGCAACACGGCCGGACTCCCGAAGGGGCCCGGCCGCGCCGATGGACACCTGTCGAGTGGGCCGCCAGGCAGCCCACTCACATGCTGGTTACAGCTTGATCCAGGTGGCTTTCAGCTCGGTGTACTTGTCGAAGGCATGCAGCGACTTGTCGCGGCCGTTGCCGGACTGCTTGAAGCCACCAAACGGCGCAGTCATGTCACCGCCGTCATATTGGTTGACCCACATGCTGCCGACGCGCAGCGCCTTGGCCGCCAGGTGCGCCTTGGACAGGTTGCTGGTCCAGATAGCTGCAGCCAGGCCGTAGATGCTGTCGTTGGCGATCTGGATGGCCTCTTCAGTGGTGTCGAAGGTAATCACCGAGAGTACCGGGCCAAAGATTTCTTCAGCGGCGATGCGCATGCTGTTGGTCACGTTGTCGAAGATGGTCGGCTCGACATACACGCCGCCGGTCTCGATCAGGGTGCGCTTGCCGCCGCAGAGCAGCTTGGCGTTTTCGGCATGGCCGGCTTCGATATAAGACAACACGCTGTTGAGGTGACCGGTATCGACCAGGGCGCCCACAGTGGTGGCCGGGTCGAGGGCGTGGCCGGCTTTCCAGCCTTTCATGGCTTCCAGCAACAGGGCCATGAACTCATCTTTCACCGAGCGTTCGATCAGCAGACGCGAGCCCGCGGTGCACATCTCGCCCTGGTTGAAGCAGATCGCCGCAGCGGCAGCCTCGGCAGCGGCTTTCAGGCACGGCGCATCGGCGAAGACGATGTTGGCGCTCTTGCCGCCCGCTTCCAGCCACACGCGCTTCATGTTCGATTCGCCGGCGTAGATCATCAGTTGCTTGGCGATCTTGGTCGAGCCGGTGAACACCAGGGTGTCGACGTCCATATGCAGGGCCAGGGCCTTGCCCACGGTGTGACCGAAGCCTGGCAGGACGTTCAGCACGCCGGCCGGGATACCGGCTTCGAGGGCCAGTTGGGCCAGGCGAATGGCGGTCAGCGGCGACTTCTCGGACGGTTTGACGATCACCGAGTTACCGGTCGACAGGGCCGGGCCGAGTTTCCAGCAGGTCATGATCAGCGGGAAGTTCCACGGCACGATGGCCGCGACCACGCCCACCGGCTCACGGGTGATCAGGCCCAGTTCGTCGTGCGGGGTGGCCGCCACTTCGTCGTAGATTTTGTCGATCGCCTCACCGCTCCAGCGGATCGCCCGCGAGGCGCCCGGCACGTCGACGCTCAGGGCATCGCCGATCGGCTTGCCCATGTCGAGGGTTTCCAGCAGGGCCAGCTCTTCGGCGTGGGCATCCATCAGATCGGCGAAGCGGATCATGATCTTCTTGCGCTCAACCGGCTTCAGTCGCGACCACACGCCCGACTCGAAGGTGGCGCGGGCATCGGCCACGGCCAGTTCGGCATCGGCCAGGTCGCAGCTGGCAACCTTGCCCAGCAGGCGGCCATCGACCGGACTGATGCAATCGAAAGTGGCTTTGGACACAGCGTCGGTGGACTCGCCGTGGATAAAGGCGCGGCCTTCAATCTGCAGTTGCTGGGCACGTTGCTCCCAGTCGGCGCGGGTCAGGGTAGTCATGGGAGCGTCCTCTCTTATTAATGCTCTTTATTAGTAGAGCAGTGCGCTGCGCGAGCGGCGCGCACTGTCAAAAATTCTGCAAGGCCAACCAACAGGCGGACATGCCGGCAACCCTAAACCAGGGCAGCGGTCTATTTCAATATTTTTTACACTCGCACCGGCAAAAGCCTTGTCATGTTCGCTTTATTAAACATAGACTGCGCCACTTGTGGCCTGAGCCAAGCGCCACGCTTACCTTGTTCGTCGCCCACGTCTTCGGTAACCCCTAAAAATGCTCAATAAAAACAACAATCTCGATCAGTTCTGGATGCCTTTCACCGCCAACCGCCAGTTCAAGGCCAAGCCGCGCCTGCTGGAAAGCGCCTCCGGCATGTACTTCACCAGCAGCGATGGCCGCCAGGTGCTGGATGGCACCGCTGGCCTGTGGTGCTGCAACGCCGGCCACGGCCGCCGCGAGATCACCGAGGCGGTGAGCAAGCAGATCGCCAAGCTGGATTTCGCCCCAACCTTCCAGATGGGTCACCCGCTGCCATTCGAACTGGCCGAGCGCCTCGCCGATATCGCCCCAAAGGGCCTGAACAAGGTGTTCTTCACCAACTCGGGTTCGGAGTCGGCGGACACCGCCCTGAAAATCGCCCTGGCCTACCAGCGCGCCATCGGCCAGGGCACCCGCACCCGTCTGATCGGCCGCGAACTGGGCTACCACGGCGTCGGCTTCGGCGGCATCTCGGTCGGCGGCATGGTCAACAACCGCCGCGCCTTCGGCCTGCAACTGCCAGGTGTCGACCACCTGCCACACACCCTGGACATAGCGCGCAACGCCTTCAGTAAAGGCCTGCCAGAATTCGGCGTAGAAAAAGCCGACGAACTGGAACGCCTGGTCACCCTGCACGGCGCGGAGAACATCGCCGCCGTGATCGTCGAGCCGATGTCTGGCTCCGCCGGGGTGATTTTGCCGCCAGTTGGCTACCTGCAGCGCCTGCGCGACATCACCCGCAAGCACGGCATCCTGCTGATCTTCGACGAAGTGATCACCGGCTTCGGCCGCGTCGGCGAAGCCTTTGCCGCGCAGCGCTGGGGCGTGACCCCGGACATCCTGACCACCGCCAAGGGCCTGACCAACGGTGCCATCCCGATGGGCGCGGTATTCGCCCACGAGGACATCTACCAGGCGATGATGAGCGGCCCGGACAGCGCCATCGAGTTCTTCCACGGCTATACCTATTCCGGCCACCCGGTGGCCTGCGCCGCCGCCTTGGCCACCCTCGACATCTATCAGCGCGAGCAGCTGTTCCAGCAGGCGATCAACCTGGAAGGCTACTGGAGCGACGCCCTGCACAGCCTGCAAGGCTTGCCCAATGTGCTAGATATTCGCAGCATCGGCCTGGTCGGCGGCGTGCAGCTGGCGCCGAATGCCGAGGGCGTCGGCAAGCGCGGCTTCCAGGTGTTCGAGCAATGTTTCCAGGACGACCTGATGGTGCGCTGCACCGGCGATACCATCGCCATGTCGCCACCCCTGATCGTCGAAAAGGCGCAGATCGACACCCTGATCGACAAGCTCGCCAACGCCATTCGTAAAGCGGTTTAACCCCCCACTTGGAAAGCCCTATGAACATCGACCAAATCGTTGATTTTGCCCAATCCAGCGCCACCCCGGAACACTACCGCCCGGCACCGGAAAAAGTCCTCAAAGGCGACCCAGCGCAAAGCGTCACCAACCACTACGCCAGCCCCTGCGGCCAGTTCAACACCGGCATCTGGGAAGGCGCACCGGGGCAGTGGACGATCAACTACACCGAGCACGAATACTGCGAAATCCTTCAGGGCGTATCGGTCCTGCGTGACGCCCAAGGCAACGGCAAAACCCTGCGCACCGGCGACCGCTTCGTCATCCCGGCCGGTTTTAGCGGCACCTGGGAAGTGCTGGAAACCTGCCGCAAGGTCTACGTGATCTTCGAGCAAGCCAACGCCTGATTTATCGAATCTCCATGCGTCACCCTTTGCCCGCACACACTGCGGGCTTTTTTATGCCCGCAGCAACGTGTGGCGGCCACGCACGGCAAATCCCAGGCAAGAAAAAGCCCGCCATATAGGCGGGCTCTTTCAGCAAGGCGGGATCAATTACTTGATCTTGCCTTCCTTGTACATCACATGCTTACGAACAACCGGATCGAATTTTTTGATTTCGATTTTGTCCGGAGTCG
>RCMZ01000201.1_pt1 | contig 37903 bp, 27 predicted proteins | sample 2041141 | NCBI WGS metagenome assembly RCMZ01 (sample SAMN09708263, study PRJNA481090) | Wastewater metagenome, whole genome shotgun sequencing project. | biome: sewage; isolation source: Davis station wastewater (DW) | place: Antarctica: Davis Station | collected 2010-03-01 | reverse complement strand
CGTTGCGTCGCCGCGCCCATCCGCTCGGTGAACGGCCAGATCGTCGCCGCCCTCAGCGTGTCCTCGGCCGCGCAATATATGTCCGACGCCCGGATGACCGAACTGACCAAGACCGTGACCGAGGCCGCCGACGCCATCAGCGCCGACCTGGGCTGGTCGAACAAACCCTGAAACCGAACCATCGCCGGAGCCCCCCATGCTGCTTGAAAACAAGGTCGTCCTGATCACGGGCGCATCGCGGGGCATCGGGCGGGCGACGGCGATCGAGGCCGCGCGCCAGGGCGCCGACGTCGCCCTCAACACCTACCGGGACGATGCGGCCGCCGCCGAGGTGGTCGCCGAGATCGAGGCCCTGGGCCGCCGGGCCATCGCCGTCGACGGCGACGTGGCCCAGCCCGAAAGCGCCGCAGCCTTCGTCGCCGCCGCGGTTCAGGCGCTCGGCCGGGTGGACGTCTTCGTCTCTAACGCCGGCATCTGTCCGTTCCACGCCTTCCTCGACATGCCGGTCGAGACCCTGCGCCGGACGATGGAGGTCAATCTGCACGGCGCCTATTACATGGTGCAGGCGGCGGCCAATCAGATGGTCCGCCAGGGAGACGGCGGTTCTATCGTGGCCATCAGCTCGATCTCGGCCCTGGTCGGCGGCGAGATGCAGACCCACTACACCCCGACCAAGGCCGGGGTGCACAGCCTGATGCAGTCCTGCGCCGTCGCCCTGGGCCGCCACGGCATCCGCTGCAACTCGGTCCTGCCCGGCACCATCGCCACCGATATCAACAAGGACGACCTCGCCGATCCGAACAAGCGCCAGTACATGGAGGGCCGCATCCCGCTGGGTCGTCTGGGCCTCCCTCAGGACATCGCCTCCGTCGTGGCCTTCCTCGCCTCAGACATGGCCAGCTACATGTCCGGCGCCGCTCTCCTCGTCGACGGCGGCGCATTCGCCAACTTCCAGTAGGACTGGCTCATGATCATTTCGTCGCCCGGCGACTATCGCGAGGCCGCGCGGCGCAAGCTGCCGCCCTTCCTGTTCCACTACATCGACGGCGGCGCCTACGCCGAGCAGACCTTGCGGCGCAACGTCGAGGACTGGCAGGCCATCGCCCTGCGTCAGCGCGTGCTGCAGGACATGACCAGCCTCAGCCTTGAGACCAAGCTGTTCGACGAAACCCTGCGCCTGCCCGTCATCCTGGGGCCGGTCGGCCTGACGGGCATGTATGCGCGCAGGGGCGAAGTTCAGGCGGCGAAGGCTGCGGCATCGCGCGGCGTGCCCTTCACCCTGTCTACCGTCTCGGTCTGCCCGATCGAGGAGGTGGCGCCCGCCATCGACCGGCCCATATGGTTCCAGCTCTATGTGCTGCGCGATCGGGGCTTCATGAAGAATGCGCTGGAGCGGGCCAAGGCGGCGGGGGTGAAGACGCTGGTCTTCACCGTCGACATGCCCACGCCCGGCGCCCGCTACCGCGACGCCCATTCGGGCATGAGCGGCCCGAACGCCGAGATCCGCCGCATGGTTCAGGCCATGACCCATCCGGCCTGGGCGTGGGACGTGGGGCTGAACGGCCGCCCGCATGATCTGGGCAATGTCTCGGCCTATCTGGGCAAGCCGACGGGGCTGGCCGACTATATCGGCTGGCTGGCCAATAACTTCGATCCCTCGATCTCGTGGAAGGACCTGCAATGGATCCGCGACTTCTGGGACGGGCCGATGATCATCAAGGGCATTCTTGATCCGCAGGACGCCCGCGACGCGGTCAGCTTCGGCGCTGACGGCATCGTGGTGTCGAACCACGGGGGGCGGCAACTGGACGGCGTTCTGTCCTCTGCCCGGGCGCTTCCGGCCATAGCCGATGCGGTGAAGGGCGACCTGAAGATCCTGGTCGATTCCGGCGTCCGCAACGGCCTGGATGTGGTGCGGGCGATCTCGCTGGGCGCCGACGCGGTCCTGCTGGGCCGGGCCTTCATCTATGCGCTGGCGGCGAACGGTCAGGCGGGCGTCGAAAACCTGCTGGACCTGTTCGAAAAGGAAATGCGCGTGGCCATGACCCTGACCGGGGCCAAGTCGGTCGCGGGCATGACACGCGAGATGTTGGCGATCTGACCCGCGTCAGACCGCCAGCCGTTTCTTAACGATAGGGCGTCAGGTCGATGGCGTCGGCCATGGCGCGGAAGCCCGCGTCATTGGGGTGCAGATGGTCGCCGCTGTCGTAGGCGGCGGCCAGTTTCAGCGGCTCGGCCGGGTCGCGCATCACGGCGTCGAAGTCGATCACGCCGTCCGCCTCTGTGTTTGAACGGATCCAGGCGTTGACGGCCTGGCGGGTCGCCTCGCCCTGGTCGGACCAGTAGTTGGCGTCCTTGAATGGCAGGATGGTCGCCAGCCTGATCTTCAGGCCAGCAGCATGGGCGCGGGCGATCATCTGGCGGTAGCCCGCGATCAGATCGGCCGGGGTCGGCGGCTGGGGATCGTTATCGCGCCAAGCCATGCCGAAGTCGTTCACGCCCTCCAGCACGATCACATCCGTGGCGCCGGGCACGGCCAGAACGTCGCGGTCGAAACGCGCCAACGCCGCCACGCCCAGACCGGGCTTTGGCTTCAGAATGCGGTTGCCCGAGATGCCCGCGTTGGCGACGGCCACCGAGGTCAGGCCCGCCGCCTGCAGACGGCGCGCCAGCAGGTCGGGCCAGCGCCGGTCGGCGTCGCGCGTGCCGTTGGCGCCGTCGGTGATGGAATCGCCCAGAGCCACGATCACACGGCCAGCCTCGGCGCGCTCGACATCGACGCCCGAGATCAGGAGCCGCTGCGTCACCAGGGTGGGTTCGGTCAGGTCGGTCGCCGCCGTCTGGTCGCCGGGCGCGATCCAGGCGGACGAGAGGCCCAGCAGATGGATGGTGGGATCGGCGACCTCATCGGGCAGATACAGGCTGATCGACAGACGGCTTAGCGCGGGCAGGGCCAGATCGACCGGATCGCTGAGCAGGGGCGCCTCCGGGGCCAGCACGGCGCCTGCCACGCCGTCGAAGGTCAGGTCGCGCGCCGTGCCGGGGACGGGCGCGCCGTCATCGGCCAGCTGCACGATCCGCACCCGTCCGATCCGCGCGGCGGTCGGGCCGTATTCGTTTGTCAGCCGCAGGCGAAAGCGTTCGCCGCCCGCGCTGACGCGGATCACCTGGCGGACGGTGACATCCTTCAGCGTCGGCGGGCGGCGGTCGGGCGCGGCGGCCAGCGGCGACGCGCTCCAGCTTCGCGCCCAGTAGCTTTGCGTTGAGGGGCTTTGCGTCGGGTGGCTTTGCGCCTGGGCGCTGGGGGCGAGGGCCGCAAGGGCCAGCGCCAGAATCAGGGCTTGCTTCTTCATGGTGTTCCTCAGGCGGGCGATCAGGCGACGGTCCAGACGGAGAAGTCCCGGACGGTCATGTGATTCCAGGTGGTCCTCAGGGCGAACCAGCCGCGGCGATAGGGGGCCGGGTCGTCCAGGGCGAACATGCGCCGGTCATCGCGCCAGTATTCGATGCGGCCGCCATCGGCGATCAGTCGGATGCGGTAGGGGCGATTGGCGACGATCAGATCGTCCGGCGCCGACAGGTCATGCTGGGGCAGCAGCGGCCGTTCTCCGTTCCCGACATACCGACGAAAACGCGAGGAGGTGTTCGAGTTGCCGCCCAGTCCGACATAATAGGTCCGCATCATGTCATAGTCGGCGAAGGCGCCCGAGCGGGGCCGGGCGATCAGGTCGCCGGGACTGCGTGGATCATCGGCCATCCAGAAGCAGTTCAGGTCGCTGACGCGATCATGGGCGCCGCCCGCCGACACTGCCGTTGCGGTGAAGCGGATCTCGACCGGCGACGTCAGTTCCGGTCTGAACCAGGCGCTGGCGCCCAGCGGCACGTCGAAGGTCATGACGCCGTCGGCCGCGCTGACCGCGCCGCGTCCCTGCTCCAGTTCGATCAGCCACTGATCCAGCCCCTGTCGGAAATCGTCGGCGTAAAGCTGGCGGGCGCCGGTCTTGGGGGCAATTCGGGGCGCGGTCGCACATCCTGCCGCCAGACCGGCGGCGCCCAGCAGAGCGAGGCGTCGGCTCAGGCTCACCGGCCCTGATCCTCTGCCTTGGGCGTATCAAAGGCGAAGCTGGGGTGCGACGGCTGGTTATAGGCCGAGTTCTGGCCCGACACCTGCGAGCGATACTGGGCGTCGTGCATCAGGGTGACATGACGCAAGGCGGTCGGGTGCGGGGTCACATAGATGCGCAGCGCCGAGCTGTCGGCCGTGCGCCAGATCACCTCTTCACGCCAGTCGCCCAGGATGTCGGCGACCAGAACCGGATTGGCCTTGGTGCCGTTGTTGGAGGCTGCGCCCTCGGCGCTCAGCAGGGGGACGGACCGCTGGTTCTCCCAGTCCCATTTGAAGATGCGCGTGCCATCCAACAGTTCGCGCAAGGCGTCGCCGTCCCACCAGATACCGAAATTCATCTGTTGCGGGCGGGTATGGGAGATGACCCGGCCGTCGGCCGAATACAGGTCGTTGCTGTTCGACGCCCAGACCTCTGCCCCCGGATAGCGGGGGTCGATGTCGATGGCGACGCCGCGCCCGACATCCTGCTGTCCGGGCGTGCGCCACAGGACTTCGCCGGTTTGGGCGTCGACCATGGCCGAACCGACGCCGCCGTTGCCGACGACGTTTTCATGCACGCCGAACTTCTCAAGCCCCGGCCGCGTCGGGTCCAGGTCGCCGACGTGCATGGCGTCACCGTGGCCCAGCCGCGTGGTCCACAGCGGCGTTCCGTCGTCGTCCAGCGCCATGGCGCCGTAGAGGATCTCCTGACGGCCGTCGCCATCCACGTCGGCGACGCTGAATTGGTGATTGCCCTGACCGGCGTAGCCCTCGGGCGCCGTGTCGCTGTCGAAGACCCAGCGCTGGCTCAGCCGTCCGTCGCGCCAGTCCCAGGCGGCGACCACGGTGCGCCCGTAATAGCCGCGCGCCATGACGATGCTGGGCAGACGCCCGTCCAGATAGGCTGCGCCGCCCAGATACCGTTCGGATCGATTGCCGTAGCCGTCGCCCCATATGGCCGCCATCTCTTCAGAAGTCGCCTCATCACCCGCCCGACCGCGCGACGGGACATAGGGCGCGCTGGCCAGGGCCGCGCCGGTGCGGCCGTCGAAGACGGTTATGAACTCCGGCCCCGACAGGATGCGGCCGACCAGACCGGCCGCCAGGCTTCCGTCCGGCTTGCGCTCGGCGCCCGTGCGGTCATGGCTGGGGATTTCGCCGCCGTCTTCGCGCCAGTCGGCTTCGGCGTCGCCGATCATCCGACCGGCCCCGTCGATCGTGCCGTCTGCGGTCTTCAGCACGACCTCGGCCCGCCCGTCGCCGTCGAAGTCCTGCACGACCATCTGGGTGTAGTGGGCGCCCGAACGGATGTTGCGGCCCAGGTCGATGCGCCACAGCCGCCGTCCGTCCAGCGTATAGGCGTCGATCAGCGTAGGACCGGTGAAGCCGGCGAAGGCGTTGTCCTTGGCGTTTGTCGGCTGCCATTTCAGGATGATCTCATAGCGCCCGTCGCCGTCCAGATCGCCGACCGTCCCGTCGTTGGCCTCATACTCATAGGCGACCCCATCGGGCGTCACGCCGCCAGCGGGCCGGTCCAGCGGGATGGTCAGATAGCCGTCGGGCAGGTTCAACGCATCCGAACGGTTTTGGCCGCCGATCTGCTGAACAGCATAATGGGTCTGGGCGTCGCCGCCGGGGTCACGCCATCCGGTCGCATCAGACGGGCCTGTCTGGCCGATCTTCACGCCGTTCCTGAATATTTCAAAACGGGCGTCGGACGGGTCGGTCGCGGTCAGGCGCCAATGCACCAGCATCCCGCCGTCCGGCTGCGGCACGGCCACAACTGACCGATCCAGTCGTTCAAGCCTGAGGTGGGAGGCTTCGGCGCTTGCGCTTGGCGGCGCCAGGACAAGACTTGCCGTTACAGCGGCGCAGACCGCCGCCAATCCAATCGACTGTTCCAAAGCCGCGTCCTCGCCTGATATTTAGTGATGTCCATTCTGTGGGACTTTGTCTCACTATAAGGCGCGACGACGCGATCTTCAAATGGTCATTGGCGCAGGGCTTGGACCTTGAGGCTTGGAGATCAGCGTCTCGGCCAATCTCCAATGTCGAAACCTTACGACGGCTTCAGGTAGATTGATCGTCTCACTTGGGAAAAGACGCGCTGAACCATGGGCTCGAAGGCGTCCAGCGGCAGGGTGTCGTAGGCGGGGTCGAAGGCGGACTGGTCGTAGCGTTCGCAGAACTCGGCGGTCATGGCGAAGCTGGGATGGCCGCGGAAGGTCTCGCGCATATCCTTGTCCAAGCCCAGATGTTCGAAGAAGTAATAGCCTTGGAAGATCCCGTGGTTCTCGACCATCCAGTGCAGATCCTCGGACACATAGGGTTTGAGGATGGCGGCGGCGATGTCGGGGTGGTTGGCCGAGGCCAGGGTGTCGCCGATGTCGTGCAACAGGGCGCAGACCACATAGTCCTCGGCGCGGCCGTCGCGCAGGGCGCGGGTGGCGGTCTGCAGGCTGTGCTGAAAGCGGTCGATGGGAAAGCCGCCGTGGTCGCCTTCCAGCAGCCGCAGATGGGTCAGAACCCGACTGGCCAAGGCGTTCTGATAGGGGCCATGGGCGGCGGCGATGATCTTCCAGTCGTCGAGGGTGGCGTTCTCCATGGCGGTAAAGGCGGCGCGGGCTTCGGCTTGGCTCATGAATGGGCTCTTTCGGCAGGGGCGACGGCGAGGCGGTCGAAAAGACGATCCAGAACTTCCGGGCGAAAACGGTCCTGGACGCCCAGGGCCACGACGCGCGTGCGACCAGGCGCGACCTGGGCGATGGCTTGAGGGGCCGGGGTCAATGCGATGCGCCGACCGACGGTCTGAAAGAGCCAGGCCTGATCGTCTGATCCCTGTACGACGCCTTTGAGGCGAAGCATTTCGGCAGGCGCCGTCTCGAGCGCCTGGATCAGAGGGGCGATGTCGTAGGCGGCCTCCGTGTCTCGGCTCCAACCCGCGAACCGGGCATGGGGATTTGGCCGCGCCTGCGTCTGTTCTCGCGAGCGCAAAGCCGGCGCCAGCAGCCAGTCGGTCGCAACGGCGCCGTGGCGGGCGATCTTGATGTCGGCGTTTGGCGCCAGTCGTGACGCCCAGACCTTCATCAGGTCCAGGGCCGTCGTTTGATCGCACTTGTTGAGGATCAGTCGGTCGGCCACGGAAATCTGGCGCACCACGTCGTCGCCTACATAGCGGTCCGCCGCCTGGGTCAGCACCTGACCGGCATCGACCACGACGGCGATGGCGGCCAGCATCAGTTCGGGCTCGGCCCGCGCGATGTCGGCGATCCGGTCAGGGTCGGCCACGCCTGAAGCCTCGATGATCAGGTGATCGGGCCGAGGCGAGCGTTTCAGCACGGCGTCCAACGCTCCGGCCAGGTCGCCGCCCATGGAGCAGCAGGCGCATCCGTTGGTCAGGGTAAGGACGCCGTCCTCCTGTCCTTCGATCAGGTCCGCGTCGATGGGAATGGCGCCAAAGTCGTTGACCAGGACGGTCAGGCGGCGTCCGTCTGCATGGCGCAGCAGATGATTGATCAGCGTCGTCTTTCCCGCGCCGAGAAATCCCCCGACGACTGTGGTGGGCAGGCCAGCCGTCATGTCGCATCCGCCGTCGATACGCCGTCCAGCAGGGTGTCGAGGACCCGGATGTCGCGCAGGTTTTCGACTGGCGTGTTCAGTGGATCGGCGTTCAGCACGACCATGTCGGCGCGCTTACCGGGGGTCAGTGAGCCGATCTCGGCTTCCAGCCGCAGGCTTTCTGCAGCGCCCAGGGTGACGGCGCACAGAGCCTCCTCGACCGTCAGGGCGCGGTCGGCGCCCAGAATGCGCCCGGTCTCGGTCTGGCGGTTCACGGCGCACCAGGCGGTGACCAAGGGCGCCAGCGGCGTGACCGGCGCATCCGAATGCAGGGCCAGCGGCACGCCCAGGTCCAGCGCCGTGCGTCCGTCATTCAATCGCGCGGCGCGTTCGGGGCCGATCGTCAGGTCATGATGCTGATCGCCGAAATAATAGAGATGATTGGCGAACAGATTGGCCGATAGTCCCAGCCGGGCCATGCGCTGAAACTGCTCCGGGTGGGCCATCTGGGCGTGTTGGATCACATGGCGCGCGTCGGTGCGGGGATGATGGTTCGCCGCCGCCTCGAAGGCGTCCAAGGCGGCGTCGATGGCCAGATCGCCATTGGCGTGGACATGGACCTGCAAACCGGCGGCGTGCAGGGCCTTGACGGCTTCGGTCAGTTGCGTCGGCGCCATGTTCCAGATGCCGTGGTCTTCGCCCTTGAAATAGCCGGGAGGGCGCAGTTTGGCGGTGTAGCCCTGGATCGAGCCGTCGATCATCAGTTTGACGCCGCAGAAGCGCAGCTTGTCGTGCCCGAAACGGGACAGGTCTTCGACCTGGCGGATGATGTCGGCGACCGGGGCGAAAATGCCCAGGGTGACCACGGCGAGACGGACCGGATAGTCGGCGGCGGCGGTGACAGCAGCCGTTTCGCGCGCATCTTCCGCATCAATGACGCGGCCCATGTCGGCGATGGTGGTCACACCGGCTCTGCGGGCCAGGGCGGCGTAGCGGCGCAAGGCGTCTTCACCCCGTCCGATATCGGCCAGATCGACGCCCAGACGGCGGAACACCGGCATCATGGCGGCGAACTCCCGCAGTTCGCCCGTCGGCGCGCCGTCTGCGTCCACCGCCACGCCCGTGATCTGGACCCCTGTTTCGTACCCCGCCAAGGCCAGGGCGGCCGAGTTGACGGTGATCAGATGGCCGTTGGAGTGGTGCAGCACGACGGGCCGGGTCGTGGACACCGTGTCCAGCGTCCAGCGATCCGGCGCGGGGCCGTCGATGAACAGGGGATCGAAGCCCCAGCCGATCAGGGGATCGCCCGGCGCCAGCGCCGCCTCGGCGGCCTTCAGTCGGGAGAGAACGCCGTCCAGGCTGCGGATCGCCGGCCAGGGATGGCCACGATCATCTGTTCGGGCGACGGGGCCGATATAGGGGTAGCGCCAGATCGGCCCGGCCATCACATGGGCGTGGGCCTCCACGAAGCCGGGCGCGAGCACATGGTCGGCATGGCGATCGTCCACGACGCCGCCCCAATCGTCAGCGTCCTCGGCGTCGCCTAGGGCTGCGATGCGACCGTCCCTTATGGCGATATGGGTCGGCGACGGATGCGCCGGGTCCATCGTCAGTATGCGGCGAGCGCGGAAGATTTTCAGCGGTGACATCCAGCCTCCAGTCCATCGGCCAGTGACCATCTCGGCCAAGATGCGCGCTTGGTCCAGACCTCGGCAAAGCGAGGAGCCAGAGCCGGGGCGCGTTCCCCCACGCGAGAGGTTTGCCTAAGGTCGACATCAAGCGGCGCCATGACCGCATCGAGGAAACAAGGGGAGGGGGAGACGATGCGCGTCGATAGACCGCGATTCTCAGGCTGGTCGGTGGTGGCCGGTGTGCTGGTGGCCCTGACCCTGTGCGGGACCAGCATGGCGGCGTCCACCTTCGGGGTGCTGACTGCGCGCTGGTCGCAGGCGTTCGGCTGGGACCAGGCGGATATGTCGGGCGCCCTGTCGACCTTTCTGGTCTGCGCGCTTCTGGCCGTGCCGCTGGCGGGGCGGGCGGTGGACCGTTTCGGATCGCGCCGCGTGGCGGCTATCGGCGTGGTCGCCTTCGCCGTTCTGATCGCCTCGGGCGCCCTGATCCGGGGTTCGGTGGTTTCGGTCTATGTCTTCTACGCCTTCATGGGGCTGATCGGCGCCTTCACCAATCCCATCGTCTATCTCCGATCTCTATCCCTATGGTTCGACCGGCGGCGCGGCCTGGCATTGGGGGTTGCGGTGTCGGGTCAGGGGATTGGTGCGGCCGTTCTGCCGTGGCTGACGCAGCGGTTGATCCAGACGTTGGACTGGCGGGTGACCTTGCTGGTTCTGGCGGGCGTGCTGATCGCGGTGATCCTGCCCACCGTGCTTTTGCTGGTGCGCGACGATCCGGCCCAGGTCGGACAGACCGCCGACGGGGATCCAGCGCCGGATCTGAAAACGGCGGCGCACAAGGCGGGCCTGGGTCTGAGCGTGGGCGAGGCTTTGAGAAGCCGGGCCTTCTGGATCATCCTGGTGATCTTCGCGCTGGTTGGCTTCACCAACTATGCGGTGCTGGGCAACATCATCAATCTGCTGACCAAGGCGTCGTCCCTGACGGTGGCGCAGGCGGCCCTGATCCAGTCGATCTCGGGGGTGTCGCTGCTGGTCGCGCGCGTGCTGTTCGGGATGCTGATGGATCGGTATCACGCGCCCTATGTCGGGGCGGTCGGCATTCTGATGGCGGTGGCGGGCTCGTGGCTGCTGCTGGACCTGCCGGGGATGGGGCTGACGGCGGTCGTCGCGGCGATCCTGTTGGGCGCGGCGGCGGGGGCGGAGACCGACCTGCTGACGTTTCTGGTGGGGCGGTATTTTGGGGCCAAGGCCCTGTCGCAGATCTACAGCTGGCATAATGTCGCCTTCCTGCTGGGCGCGGCTCTGGGGCCGCCGGTCTTCGCCCTGGCCCTCGCGGCGGCTGGAGGGGCGCTGGTTCCCATCGTCGGGCTGATGATCGCCAACCTGGCGGCGGCGGGTCTGCTGGTGGTGCTGGGCCCCTATCCACGATGGGAGCCAGCCCGAGGTTGATGCTGGCTCCACCATCCGCGCGAGGCTGGACCAATACGGGATCGGAAACGTGCGGCGAACATCATCAGGCTGACGCGGCGGCTAGCCGTGGTCGGCGTCACAGGCAGAGTTGGCGCTCGACAGCCAGCCGCCTTTCCTGGGGAGGAAACGTCGTGAACCATCGCTACAACCTTGTTCTGTCCGCTTCTGTCGCCGTGCTTGCGCTGGCCTCGGCTGGGGGCGCGAAGGCGCAGGACGCGGCGGCGCCCGCCGCTGCAACGCCGCAAGTGGCGACGAACCTCGAAGAGATCGTCGTCACCGCCCAGAAGCGGGCAGAGAATCTTCAGGATGTTCCTGTCTCGATCCAGACCTTGTCGGCCAAGACGCTGGAGCAGATCGGCGCGGTCCGGCTGCAGGACATCGAACGGGCCGTTCCGGCGGTCAGTTTCGGCGATGGCAGCGAGCAGGGTCGATACGGCATCCGCGGCATCGTCGATTATTCGCGCAACGCCGGATATGACGCGCGCGTCGGCGTCTATGTGGACGGGGTGTTCCTGGGCCGATCCTGGATGAACAACCAGACCCTGCTTGGCACCCAACAGGTCGATGTGTTGCGCGGGCCGCAGGGGACGCTGTTCGGCAAGAACACCAACGCCGGCGTCATCGCCATCACCACGAAACGACCGTCGGCGACGCCGGAGGCCGAGGTCGTGGGCGAGGTCGGAAACTTCGGTCACTATCGGCTGGCCGGGCGGGCCAATATGCCGCTGAACGACGCCTGGTCGCTTCAGGCCTCGGTCGCCAAGGTCAAGAGCGACGGCTATTACGAAAACACCCTTCTGGACCGGCGCAACATGGGCGTCGATTCCCTCGCTGGTCGGCTGCAACTGCGGTTCCATCCCAATGACGACACCGACGTCAATCTGAGCATCGACGGGGTGCGGGATCGCAACTCGACCCTGCACTATACGGGCAGACCGGCGGCGGGCGCCGACCCGTACCAGATCCGATCCTACGCCGACGACCGCGCCGATCGTGACACCGGCGGCGCCTCCCTGACGCTGGACCAGCGGCTGGGCGACCTGACCCTGACGTCGATCACGGCCTATCGGTCGGGCGAGCAGGTCCTGTATTTCAACAATGAGACGGGGGCGGCCAACTTCCTGACCATCGACCTGTCGCAGAAGACGCGCCAGTTTTCGCAGGAGTTGCGTCTGGCTTCGTCGCGCAAGGGCGTCTTCGACTGGGTCGCAGGCCTGTATTATTTCGATCAGAACAACGAAGATCACGGCATCCAGTTGGCCGGACCGGCCTTCGCGGCCCTGCCTGTGCCTTTCCCGGCCTATGCGAACCGCCAGATGCCCTATGGGGGCAAGGTCCATACGCAGTCGCTCGGCGCCTTCGCCAATGCGAACTACCGCCCGACCGAGGCGTTGGAGATCGGCCTGGGCCTGCGCTACACGCATGAGCGTAAGGCCCTGAATGACTATTTCGTCGCTGATCCGCTGGGAATAGTCCCGACCCTTCGGTAGCATTCGGTATCGCTTCCGAAGCCGCCTCTAAAGGGCTGACAACATTGTGAATTCTGTCGAGACCCTTCGGAGCCATTCGGAGGGTCTTTTTTCGTTTTGTCGGACTGCCCGACGGTACGCCGCTGCATTGATCTGGCGGACTCGGGCTCATACCGTCCTGACATCGGGCCAAGCCCTGACGGTATTCATTTCCAGCAAGTCTCTGAAATGGATGATAAAAAGCTGTCTTGGCGCGCCCGAATTCGAGGACCGACAGCCAGAGGCGATTATACCGTGCTAACCGACACCGCACTGAAGAATTTGCGTCCGAAAGCAAGGGCTTACAAGAGTACCGACAGGGACGGTATGTACGTCTATGTCTCGACGGGCGGCGCGATCTCATTCCGCTACGACTATCGGTTCAACGGCCGTCGAGAGACCATGACGCTCGGGCGTTACGGTCGGGCCGGGCTGACGCTGGCCCAAGCCCGCGAGCGGCTGATCGAGGTGAAGAAGGCGATCGCAGACGGGGTATCGCCCGCCGTTGAAAAGCAGCGCGCCAAACGTCGCTTGAAGGAAGCTCACGATTTCGCACAGGTCGCCCAGGGCTGGATGGACCGCGCGCCGATGGCGGACAGCACCCGCGACATGCGCCGGGCGATTTTCAATCGGGACATCCTTCCGAAGTGGAAGAACCGCCTGCTGAGCGAGATCACGCCTGACGACTTGCGGGCGCACTGCAAGGCGATCGTGGACCGCGGGGCGCCCGCGACGGCGATCCACGTCCGGGATATCGTCAAGCAGATCTACGGCTGGGCCATCCTCCACGGCGAGAAGATCGACAACCCGGCAGATGACGTGGGCCCGGCGTCCATCGCGACCTTCCGACCGCGCGACCGCTCGCTCACCCCCGCCGAAATCCGGATCATGCTGATGCTTCTGGGTGAGGTGGCGACCCTGCCAACCATCAGGCTCGGCCTGAAGTTCATCCTGCTCAGCATGGTTCGAAAGAGCGAACTTCAGGACGGGGTATGGACCGAGGTGGATTTCGACAATGCGGTCTGGTCGATCCCGGCGGCGCGCATGAAGCGCTCACGCCCTCACAACGTCTACCTCTCCACCCAAATGCTGGACATCCTGGTCGCCCTGAAGACCTGCGCCGGCAACTCGAAATACATCCTGCCGTCGCGCTACGACGCCGATGCGCCGATGTCGCGGGCGACCTTCAACCGCGTCACCAGTGCGATCGCTGAGAAGGCCGGTAAGGGTGATCTCCCGCTCGAACCCTTCACCGTCCACGACTTGCGGCGGACGGCCTCGACCCTGCTGCATGAGATGGGTTTCAACTCGGACTGGATCGAGAAGGGGCTGGCTCACGAAGAGCGATCCTCGCGCGGCGTCTACAACAAGGCGGAGTTCGAGACCCAGCGTCGGCACATGGCTCAGGAATGGTCGAACGCCGTGGATGCGTGGGAAGCGGGACGCGCCTATACCCCGGCGCTCGCCGCACCAGAGGTCAGCGCGCCGCGGTTCGATCCGAAATTCTGAAACGCATCCCAGGGATGCGAACAGAAAATTGGTGGACCCGTGGACGCCGACGACCAGGGGGTTGTTGTACTCCAATAGCCTCATGCGACACGGCGTCCTGAAACGCGCGGCGTGCTTATTCGGGGGACGGTGGCGACCGGGGCGGAGGGACGATGGCGTCCGGGGGTATGGGCGCCTATGTCCAGGGGAGAGGCGGGCCCGAACCATTCCGTTCAACGGTTTGAAGGTCCATTGTATCGGCTCAATCAATGAGATCAACCATGAGCGAAACCACCAACAAGGTCGTCCCCCTCCGTCCCGCCGCCACGCCTGAGACGTCGCGCAAGGTCCTGGAGAAGCGGTGGACCAAGGGCGTGATCGACCCGGGCTTCACCTTCGTCCCTTCGGTCCTGCTCCGAGCCCAGGCTCGCCTGCACATCAACGCCACCGAACTCGCGGTGCTGATGCACCTGATCGACCACTGGTGGGAGGACGAGGAGATGCCGTTCCCCTCGAAGCGCAGGCTGGCCGAACGCCTCAGCGTGTCGGACAAGACCGTCCAGCGCGCCATCAAACGCCTCGAAGACGAAGGTCTCGTTCGTCGGATCGTGCGTCGCCATTCCAGCGGAGGGCAGGCCAGCAACATCTATGACCTCAAGCCCCTGGTCGAGAAGCTGAAGCCGATCGCCAAGGACATGATCGACGCGCGCGACAAGGCCGCCGCCACCAAGCGCGCGGCCGTTCGGCCGGGACTGCGCAAGCGGTCGCCGGACCTGTCCGGACTGTAGATCATGGCCGGGCCGTACTTTCCGCCGCTGGAGGTCGCGGGGCAGACGCTCGCGTTCGACCATCTCGAGCCCTTCGTTCTCGAGATGGCGACCCAGTCGCGTCCGAACGGCGTGAAGATCGATGTCCGGTTCAGCAACCACTGCTTCAGCGAAACCTTCGACGCCGCCCGGCACGACGACAACGCGGTGGCGGTCTGGGACGGCCCGAGGCGGCGCGTCTTCTGTCCGATCCGCTACGGGCTGTCGCAAGCGCTGCCGCATATCCTGAAAGGTCTGCCGACCGCGCATGTCTATCAGACCCCGGAGGCGAACTTCCTGCGGATCGGTGTGCGCAACGACGGCGGAGCAGGGGACTACAGGGTCTTCTTCAGGGTCAAGCGCGGCGCCGGCGCCGGCATCGATCTCAAGCTCTTCGTGGAAAGCGCCTACAGCCCTGAACCGGCGCAGGCGCTCGCCATCGCCCACATGAGCAAGGTTCGCTTCGCCGTGCTGGTCGACAAGACGCTGAAGGGCGAGAAGCTGAAGTTTCACCGGAAAAGATAAGGGCGCCCGGAGGCGCCCCTATCAGAAGTCACTCGGTAGCCGCTTCCGGGACCGAAATCCCTATCTCGCTCACGCGTGGACCTCCGAAGAGGCGGGTGAGGCTGTTTCAACCGATCTGGCCTCGGGAGGACATATAAGCCCCGGGGGTGAAGAAATCAATGATCAGCCCTGGACGTCCCTGTCCCGGTCTCCGGGTCACAACCGGCCCCGGATGAAGCATTCTATGACCATACTCGCTGATTTCTGAAGCGCACCCGGCTCACAGGTGCGGCCGGGCCGCGCCCAGCCCGTCGTGGACCGGGCGTGTTCGGCGCAGGCGCACATCCGGGGCCTTGGCCGCCGTGACCGGGGTGCGGCGGCGTTTCTCCAGCCAGGCCTGCACCTCCGACAGATCCCAGACCACGCATCGCGGCGTCAGCCGGAAGCGTTTGGGGAACTCCCCGCGCTGCTCCATTTCCCAGATGGTGCTGTCTGCGAGAGGCACCATCTGGCGCAGTTCCGGCTTCTTGATCGTTCGCGGCAGGGGCGAATGGGTCTGTCCCATGGAGCATCTCCTTGTTCCGGCCGATTCGAACCGAAAGATGCTGGAGGGTGAACACGCAGACCTGCGGTGGCAGGCTTACGTGTCCTCAGCGCCGGTTTCGCAAGCGCTGGCCGACGGAGCCCGCTCGCTTGAAGGCCTGGACGTAGACCTTGGCCATCCCCTTGAGGGGGTCGGCTCCCAGCGCCGCGCGGCCCGCGAGGTGACGCAGGACGAACATATTGGCTTGTTTCTCGACCGCGGTCATCTGCGAGTCCCCCGCCGTCTCCGGCAGGATGTGATCCTCATGCAGATGGCGGTCCAGGTCGGCCTTGAGAGGCTGAAGTTCAGCAGGTGTGTTGCGGCCATAGAGCTGGGCGGCGAGGCCGGCGATCAGGTCGGCGATTTGAAGCGTCGGATTGTCATGCGACTGGCCGAACCGGATCGGCCCCGCGAGATTGAGCCTGGCGCTGACCACGCGGTTGCCGCCATGCAGAGGGAATTCCTCATCGCGACCGATGAAGCCGTCGAAGGTCGAGGCGATGCCCTGTAGCGGTTTGGAGTCGTCGCAAAGCACCTCGAGCTGCTGATGCTTGGGGCCGAAACCGTTGACGAGGAGCGACATCAGCGCGGTCGAAGTCAGGTCCAGCACCCATTTGGCGTACTCGGCGTCGTCCTTCAGGTGCTCGGTGCGCGCCTTGATCCGCTCGGCATAGCCCCGCGCGAACCGCAACACTTCGCCCAGGACCCGCGCATCCGCCGGCGCCTCTCCGGTCGCGGCGAAGACCGCGGGGGCGTCTGCGGGATCGAAACTGCGCATGAACGTCTCGAGCTGAAGGGCGAGGTCCTCGGCCGGTCCGCCGGCGGTCGCGATGCTTCGATAGACGGCTCCCGCGACCAGCCGATGAAGCCCGTGACGGTAAAAGAGCAGGCTGTTGTCCTCGAGCACAGGCTCCATGAGGTACTCGAACACCTTGCCCGCGAACGCCAGCCGCTTGTCCGCGACGAGGAAGCTGTAACGGCCCTCCATCCGGGCCAGCACGAGGCCCGCGATCTCGGGCCAGTCCCCCCGCTTCTTGAGTCCGGACGCCTTCAGTTCGGCGGCCTGGATGACCGGCTTGCGACCGTCGCGGATCTCCGCGATCAGCTGATTGGCGTCCTCAATGGACAGTTCGACCGCCGCATAGGCGAAGACCGGCTGGTCGTCCCGGAGCAGATTGGGCCCGGTGAAGCCGGACTCATCGAAGGATATCAGGGTGGGGGATGACAGGGCGTGGTCCTCGAAGTTCGCGCCGCCGCTTTCCGCCCGCAAGCGGAGGCGAGAGCCTCAATGTCCGAGTGAAGCTCTGCTTTGGTCGGAAGTCGAGAGCGTGTCATGCCTTCGGACCCGTCGGGCCGTCGACGGCGAGAGGACGAGACATGACGATCACCTTCGACGCCGATGATGTCGCCTATTTCGATGAGGTCCACGGGCGCCGCTCCGAAGCGCTTTGCCCGAAACCGCTTCAGGTCGTGTTTCGCGATGGTGATGCGGCGCGCCCCAACGACTGTCATGCCAACGCTGTGCGCTGGGCGGCGCAGACGCCGGACGCGATCCCGGTCCACGGCTGGTTGATCGAGGCGCAGGACGCGTTCCAGCTCCACATCGTCGCCCATTCCGTCGTTGCAGACGAGCGCGGACAATTGATCGACGTGACGCCGATGCCGATCGCTTCGCCGCGATTCATTCCTCACCGCGGGACAGGCGACGCCTTCTTCAGGCTCCTTCCTCGCTGCAACAGGGTGTCGTGGGCGGTGATCGACACGCTCGCACTGACGATCGACCTTGCCGACGGGACCAACGGTCCGGCGGGCGTCCAGAGCTAAGGGCTCCGCCCTCGCGCGCGCCAGGGTGAAGCGGCTGCGCCGCCGGACCGGCCGGTCTCCCCGACCTTCCGCGCCGGCGATCGTCTTCATGATCATCATCAAGGTCAGGCTTGTGCAGGTCGGGCGATCCCCCTCCGGCCGGTCCGCCCTGGCCCTTGCTACCCCGGTCTCGCCGACGGGCAGGGTTTCAGGCGCGCAGTTCGCGTGCCTGCAACCCATGCCCAAAGGAGGCAGACATGACGGCTCAATCCATCGAAACCATCGCGACCGAAGCGACCGCGCCGCAACACGGCGCGGAACTCATCGTGCCGCTGAACCGGCTCAAGGCCTCGCCGAAGAATGCGAGGAAGACCCCGCATAGCCCGGCGACCATCGAGGCCTTCGCGGCCTCCATTAAGGCCAAGGGGGTGTTGCAGCCGCCCGTGGTCGAGATCGAGCGGAACGATGAGGGCGCGCCTACGGGAAACTACCTAGTGACGATCGGCGAGGGGCGTCGTCAGGGACTTCGGCTGCTGGCCAAGCGCAAGACGATCAAGCGGACCCATCCGGTTCGGGTCATCGTGGACGCCGAGAACGACGCCCACGAGATCAGCCTCGATGAGAACATGACCCGCGAGGCCATGCATCCCGCCGACCAGTTCGAGGCCTTCCAGCGGCTCGCCGTTGAGAAGGGCTACGGCCCCGAGGAGATCGGCGCCCGGTTCGGGGTGTCGGCCCATGTCGTGCGCCAGCGCCTTCGGCTTGGGTCAGCGGTCCCGGAGTTGATGGCGGCCTATCGGGCCGGGACGCTGGCTCTGGATCAGCTGACCGCCTTCTGCGTCAGCGAGGATCAGGACCGGCAGCGGCAGGTGCTGGAGCAGGTCGGCCCCCATACCCCGGCCTACGCCATCCGGCGCGCCATGACCGAGGCCAAGGTGAGCGTCGGCGACCGGCGCGTCCGGTTTGTCGGCGTCGAGAACTACGAGGCGGCGGGCGGTCCGGTGCTGCGCGACCTGTTCACCGAAGACGGCGGCGGCTGGCTGGAAGACGTGGTCCTGCTGGATCGGCTGGTCGGCGAGAAGCTGGCCGGGCTGGCCGACGAGGCGCGCGAGCGGGAAGGCTGGACGTGGGCGGAGCCCGCCCTGGATTATCCGGACGTCTCGGCCTTCGGGCGGGTCTATCCGGTGGCCGTCGAACGGTCGGAGGCGGACGCCGCCGAGATCGCGGCCCTGTCGGAGGAGTATGACCGGATCGTCTCCGAGGCGGGCGCGGAGGGGCTGTCGCCCGAAGCGGACGCGCGGCTGGAGGAGATCGACAAGGCCTTGCAGGCCTTCGGCCCGGACTTCGACTACGCCGCCGACGCCAAGGCGCGGGCGGGGGTCATGGTGATGCTCGGCCATGACGGTCTGGCCCGTTTCGAGCGCGGACTGGTCCGCGCCGAGGACGCCGTGGCGCCGCCGCCCGAGGAGGAGGCCGAGGAGGACGGTGGCGACGCAGACGCCGGGAGAGGCGGGGGCGCGCCCGAGCCGGAAGAGGCCGGGAGCGCCCTGTCGGACCGGCTGGTCATCGACCTCACGGCCCACAAGACCATGGGGCTGCGCGATGCGGTGCAGGCCGATGTGGGCGTGGGGCTGGCGACCATAGTCCACGCCCTGGCCCTGCAGGTCTTCTATCCGGGCTATGGCCTCTGGACGCCGCTCCAGCTTCGCCTGACGGCGACCGGGCTGGAGCGTCTGGCGCCGGGGGTCGAGGACGGGCCTGCCGGGAGGCGGGTTCGCGACCGGTGCGAGGCTTGGGGCGCGCGACTGCCCGAGCGCGCCGAGGACCTGTGGGGCGTGGTGTTCGGATTGGCTCCATCGGAACAGTTGGACCTGATGGCCTGCTGCGCCGGGGTCGGCCTCTACGCCGTGCGTGACCCGCACGACCGGCGACCCGGCGCCTTGGAGCAGGCCGAGACGCTGGCGACGGTGGTCGGCCTCGACATGACCGGGACTTGGTCGGCGACGGCGGCCAGCTACTTCACGCGCGTTCCGAAGACGCGGGTGCTGGACGCGGTGACGGAGGCCGTCAACCCAGAGGAGGCGGGCCGTCTCGCCGGGTTCAAGAAGGGCGACATGGCTGAGGCGGCGGAACGGCTGGTCGAGGGCAAGGGGTGGCTGCCCTCTGTGCTCCGGACTGTGTCCGATGCGGCGGAGGCGGAGGCGGAGGGTCGAGACGCGGACGAACCGCGCGATGACGACGCCTATTCGTTCGCGGCTGAATAGCCGCCGCTGAAACACTGAAAACTTGCCGCGCGCCCTTTGGGGGCGCGCGGCTTTTCTATGGGCGCCGCCGTGCGGCGGCGAATACCACTGTACGCATTGGAGGAAGCTCGCTCGACGAGGCGGACAGGTCGAAGACGGCGTATTCAGCCTTGCCGTGTGCGGCCGTATCGCGGAGACTCCAGCCATGAAGAAAAGCCTCGATCATCTGCCGCTGCGCAAACAGGCCGAACTCCGTCAGGTGGTCGAGACCGTGCGCGCGGCGTTCGAGGAGGCGATCTCGACCCGCCGCGCCGCGCGGTTGAAGGACGGCAAGATTCTCAAGGTCATCCTCTACGGAAGCTATGCGCGCGGCGACTGGGTGCATGACCCCGTCGGGCGCTATTTCTCGGATTTCGACCTCCTGATCGTCGTCGATCATGAGGACCTGACCGACGGCGAATTCTGGTACGAGGCCGAAAACCGCACCATGCCCATCGGGCCTGACATCCGCACGCCCGTTAGCCTCATCGTCCATTCGCTCGACGACGTGAACGAGCAACTGGATCGCGGTCGCTACTTCTTCGCCGACATCGTGCGGGAGGGCGTGCTGCTCCATGACACGCCGGGCGCCAAGCTGCACAAGCCGGCGGACCTCAAGGCGCGCGTGGCGCTGGAGGAGGCCGAGCGGCACTATGCGAAGTGGATGGCGACGGCGGCAGGAGCGCAGGAGATAGCTCGATCGTCGATGCAAACGCAGCCGAACTGGGCAGCGTTCATGCTCCATCAGACAGCCGAGCATCTGTATCACGCCGTGCTGTTGGTCGTGACGCTTTACAGCGCGAAGGCTCACAATCTCGCCTTCCTGCGCAAGAAGGCCGAGACCATCGATCCGCGTCTCGCCGAGGCCTTGCCTCGCGAGACCAAGTTCGAACGCCGCTGCTTCGAGCTCCTGCGCGAGGCCTATGTGAAGGCGCGATACTCCGAACACTACAAGATCAGCGCCGAGGAACTGGCTTGGCTGACCGAACGGGTTGAGGTGCTGCGGAGTCTGACCGTGACTGTCTGTCAGGAACGCCTTGCCCAGCTGCGCGGCGAGACCGACGGTGCCGATTGATCGGCAGTCGGAGAGGCGTTTGCTGTCCCGCGAACGGCTTTCCAGGTGGCGGGTGTGATCAAGGATGGCGCCTGCGCCATTCTGATCACGGAGCGGGGTATCGCCTCCTGCCCCGACCACCCGATCTTGCCTCTGCGGCCCGAGGAGGGTGCGGCCTGACTCGATCTTCAGCGTCCCGAGTCCGATGCAGGACCAGCTCTGCTCAGGGGCGCCTCGACGTCGAGACGGTCTTCCGGATCACGGCCTGAGCTTGGACGACCGAGGGGGCACTACCGTTTGTGCGTTGCCTGCTGTGTTGGGGTAAGGCGGCGGCCATCGTCTCGCATCCTTTTCGCGCCAGCCGGCGCGGCCTCTCGATGAGGCGGATCTGACCGAAGCCCGGTCGGCTGGCGCAACCGCTTTCGCGACTTTCATCCCCGGCCTGACGGCCTTCCTCGCGAAACAAGAAAGTCTCTCTTCGCGGTCCTCCGCTCCGCTGCGGGGCTCGCTTCGCTCTGCCTGCGCGCCGCCCGGGCCCCGGTCTCTCGATCGCCATCGAGGCCGCGGCAGGCGTGGCCCGAAGCAAAGGAGAGACTGACATGGCCACCATCGGCACCTTCACCGCTCAAGGCGACGGCTACACCGGTTCGATCAAGACCCTCACCCTCAACGTCAAGGCGGCGGTTCTTCGGCCCAACGAGAAGAGCGACGACAAGGCCCCCGACTTCCGGATCTTCGCGGGCCAGACCGAGTTCGGCGCCGCCTGGAAGAAGACGAGCCAGCAGAACCGCGAGTACCTCTCGGTCAAGCTCGACGATCCGAGCTTCCCGGCGCCGATCTACGCCTCCCTGGTGGAGGTCGAAGGCGGACAGAGCCTGATCTGGTCTCGCTGATCCAAGAGCCGCGGCGGCGCGGAGACCGCGCCGCCGCTCCTTCTTCCCACAATCCATTTCAAGGAGGCGGCCATGACGCGCCCCGCCGACCCCGCACGCCCGGACATCCACACCCGTATCACCCAACAGATCATCACCCAGCTCGAAGCCGGGGTCCGTCCCTGGGCCCAGCCCTGGAAATATTCAGCCTCCGTCAGCCGTCCTCTGCGTCACGACGGGACGCCCTACAACGGCATCAATGTCATCCTGCTCTGGGGCGAAGCCGCCGACCGGGGCTACACCCGGCCGACCTGGATGACCTTCCGGCAGGCGCTGGCGCTGGGCGCCCACGTCCGCAAGGGCGAACGCGGCGCGACCGTGGTCTACGCAAACCAGATTGTCCGCGAGGATACCGGAGAGCCCGGGGAGGGCGTCGAGCGCCGCATCCCCTTCCTGAAGGCCTACACCGTCTTCAACCTGGATCAGATCGAAGGTCTTCCCGATCGCTTCGGCGAGCCCGAAGCCCAGGACATCAACCCCGACGAAAGGATCGCGCAAGTCGACGCCTTCTTCCGCCACTGCGGCGCCGACGTCCGCCACGGCGGTGGGGCCGCCTACTACGCGCCAGGCCCGGATTTTGTGCAGATGCCGCCGTTCGAATGCTTCGAGACGGCGGACGCCTACTACAGCACCCTCGGTCACGAGATGACCCACTGGACGCGGCACCCCACCCGTCTCGACCGGGACTTCGGCCGCCAACGCTTCGGTGACGCTGGCTATGCGCGCGAGGAACTGGTCGCCGAACTGGGCGCGGCCTTCCTTTGCGCGGATCTCGGCTTGGCGCTCGAACCTCGCGAAGACCACGCCGCCTATATCGCCAGTTGGCTGCAGGTGTTGAAGGACGACGTGCGGTTCGTGGTCTCGGCCGCCTCGCATGCGCAGAAGGCAGTCAATCACCTCAAGGCGCTGCAGCCCTCGTCCTGAACTCGGCCGCTAAGCGTTCGGCGGTCGCGCGGCATCCCCGGCGACCGGCCCAACGCCCACGATGCGTCGGATGAGGGCGCGCATCAGATCGGCGAGCGCGATGAGGGTCTCATCATCTTCCTGGCTCGAATACGGAGACACGAGGTTTCCGTGCATGACCGCATGGCGGACTTTCTGCCAAGCCTTGACCTGATCTCGTGTGATCGCGGCGTCGGCGACGAGTGCGCGCATGGCGACGGCCGTCGTGATCTCGGCCGTTCTCTGCACGGCGCGGATGGCCGCCTCCTTCTTGGCGTGGTCGCCGGACCAGGCGCGGATGTGGCAGATCAGATCGGTGTTGGCCTCAAGATCGGCGTCCTCCCGCCGGGTTCCGCGAGGATACAGCATCGAGACCAGCCCCTCGATGCTGCTGGCGAGGGTCATCGCCCAGACCCAGCGTGACCCGCGCGCCGCCTGAATCACCTCCTCGTGGAAGTGGGTGACCGGATTGGCCTCGAAGTTTCGTCCATCTCCCGTCCGCGCCGAGGCGACATGCGTCAGGAGCGCGGCGTACAGGGTCCAGAACCCGGCCTTGTCCCACCCCGCGGCCCCGTCGATCCACAAGGCTGTCCAGTCGGAGTCCCGTGTCCAGGAAGGGGAGGGCCTTACAGCGAGCATCGCTTGGCCGTCCGACTGAACGCGGGCGACCATGCGTGGAAACACCAATTGGCCGAACAGGATACGCAGAGGTTCGCCCAGCCAGTTCTCCGTGTAGGTCAGCGGGAGCGACTCCGAGGCTGGTGTTGAAATCGTCAGCATGGAAAGGGCGCGATCAAACCTGAAGGTGACGGTCTGGCCCATCACCTCGAGGTCGAATCTCGGTTCTGGCGGAAGGCGGTCACGAGGGGTCGTGACGAAGTCCGCCAGCAAGTGCGCGGCGTGATGCTTGGTCGGGATGAGGAAGCGAACTTCTGTCGATCCTTTCGGCGTCAGTTCAGAGCGGCCGCCCCCCATGAAGGACTCGGTTTCGCCCTCGAAGGTCCAGGCGCCGTCGCCGGTGCGGAAGCTTGGGACGGTCCATCCGCCCGCGTACTCGGTTCCATCGTTATCCTCGAGCACCAATCGGAACCGCGATAGGCCGTCATAGCGGTCAGCCTTCTGTCGCCGCATCTGTTCAAACACATAGGCGGGGTTCTCGGGCTCGCCGATCAGGGTGAACTCGAAGCGGTTGGCGGAGACGACCCGAAGCTCGCCCGAACCGGCGACCAGATCCGGCTCATGGTCACGCGCCATCAACCGCATCTTCGGAAAGGCGTGAACGCTTGAGATCGCGGAAAACCGGGAGAAGTCGTCGAGAAGCGACACGGGTGCGGTGATCCTGAGACACGTTCGAGGGAGTGATGGAGGTGGCTGTGGAATGCGCGGTTGTCCAGCACCCGCCCGGCTGGGGCGCCCCTCAGGGCGGCGGGCGAGCGGCCGGCTTCGGACGCCGAGGGGAGGGCGGACAGCACCGGAGGCCTACGGGGCGAGGATGGTGACGGTCTAGGGCAGGATAGGCTTTGCGCCGGCATTGTCAGACACATCACCTCGCCCATGGACCGCCTCACCGTACGCCTACCAACTGATCTGATCCGACGGTTCGACGCCGCGGCGACCGGGCGGGGCGGTCGGTCGCGTCTCCTGCGCCGTCTCATCGAGGCCGCTGCACAGGCCGCCCTTCCAGAGCTCGCCGCACCGTCCGTGGGTCGGCTCGACACCAAACTGTCTCTCCGTCTGACCTCTGACGACATGGCGCTGCTGGAGCTCGAGGCGGCTCGCACGGGCCTGTCCCGCACCCAATGGACGGTCGCCTTAATCAGGCGGCGCCTCCATGAGCGGCCTCAGCTTTCGCGATCCGAAGCCATCGCCTTCATAGGTATCCAGCGGGAGCTGCGGCGCATCGGCGTCAACGTGAACCAGATCGCCAGGGCGATGAACACCGCCGTCCTCGAGGGCAAGGTGCTCGATCTGGAGGTCGCTCAACTCGCCGATTTCGCCGTCGAGATCCGCGCTCATCTCGGCGGGGTCCACGACGCCTTCAAGGGCAACCTCCACTATTGGTCGGACCGCTGATGGCGGACTTCGTCCAGGTTCGTGGGTTCGAGGAAACGGTGCGCCCACCGGTCCGGCAAAAGCGCGCGCGCCTGACCGATCCGACAGGGCAGATCGCACGATCCCGCCCCGACATGGCCCCCCGCGTGCGGCTCGATCGGATCGCCCGACGCGTGCCGGAGGTGATGGTCAAGATCACGGGGCGGACCCGCGACGGCGGTCACCTACAAAACCATCTCGCCTACATCGGGCGGAACGGAAAACTTCCGCTTGAGGGGCCGGACGGCGAGCGGCTCCAGTCCCGGGCCGAGGTCGGGAGGCTCGTCGGAGATTGGATGGCGGAAGTCGAGGCGGATCCACGTCGTCTCAAGGACAGCGCGGTCAGCCTTTCCATTGTGCTCAGCATGCCGCCGGGCACGGACCCGTTCCGCATGCACGATGCGTCGCGGGCCTTCGCCGGCCAGATGTTCGGCGACAGCCATCCCTATGTCTTCGCCTTCCACGCCGACGAGCGGCATCCCCATGTCCATCTGACGGTTCGGACCCTTGGCCACGACGGACACAAGCTCAACCCGCGCAAGGCGGATCTCGAGCAGTGGCGGCAGGCCTTTGCGGCCGCTCTGCGGGATCGCGGGGTTGAGGCTGAGGCGACCCCGAGGCGCACGCGAGGCGTCGTGCGCAAGGCGGAGCAGGGGGTTCTCCGAATAATTAGGTCTCGCTTCAGCCAGGGCCAGTGCGAACCACCCAATATCGACGCGGCGGCCGTGCGGGAGGCGCTCGACAAAGCGAGAAAGACGCCGTGGGTCGAGGCGGGTCGCGCGCGACAGGCGGACGTCCGCCGCTACTTCACAGCCCAAGCACTTGCGTTGTCCCGTTCAGATCGGGAGGAGGATCGTGAGTTGGGCGCGGCGCTCGCGGCGTTCGTGAAGGACATGCCGTCCGTCCGGACGCGCGGTGAGGAGATTTCCGCTAAGATCGACCTCCGTCGGCAGCTTGAGGAGGACGGCAAGCGGCTCGGTGAACGATCGAGGCATCGCTGAGGTACGGTCCCCGGCGTTCGGGCCATCAACACAACACGGATCTCGGCGGCATCTCGTCCGAACAAAGGAGCGTCCACACCGATTGATACCTCCTGCCGTGGTGCCCTTTGACCGCTGCTGACTCATAGCGGCGGTTGGTGATGTCCGCTTTCGGGTGAGACTCTACCTTGGACTGGACGCCATCCGTGATGGAGCCGTCGATCCAGAAATGTTCAAACCCGACAGACTCGATCTTCGAGAATGTCGATGCCTAGAACCTGTCCGGCGGGTCCGCGACGTCAGGATGAAAGCGCGACGAGGCCGTCATAATGACCAGGCGCCACTGCCTTGATCATCTCGAGTAGGTGTTTGGTGTTCTTCTGGGTCTCGGACACCAGTGCCGGGTCAAAGCCCTTTCCCGTCATATGGGACAGGTCGTTGGCAAACTTGAAGATGGCCGTGCGCTTGTGTGGATCGAAACCGGTCGCTTCGAGCTTGTCGTAAAGCGTGCTCTTGGCGGGAATATGGAACTCTAGGAAGGTCTCCAGCACCTTCCGGGCAACATTGGGAATGTGATAGGCGCTCGCGATCGTTCCGTCGGCTTCGTACTTGTGGAGTGTCTTGAACAGGTACTGATATTCCGACGCGTGTTCCTGGAGCAGCTGGTCGAGCTTGCAGATTCTGGAGAACCGGCCCGTCGGCGTCTCACTGCAGACGAGCATGAAATAAGCCTTGCCGCCCGCCTTCTTCGGAATGCCGCGGAACCAGTTTAGGACCAGCTTGAGGAAGTCGAAATTGTGGGTGAAGACGAACACCTGTTTGGCGTCCTTCACCGCATTCTTCATATAAGAAAAAGCTTGGTAGATTGACGTGGAGTCCAGGCTTGAGATCGGGTCGTCGATCACAACGACGCCTTCGCCCAGATCGAACGACTGATCCGAGAGTCCGACGATGAAATAGACGAAGGCGATGGCGGTCTTTTCGCCTTCGCTGAGACGTTTGGCCGGCTTTCCGCGCCTGTGGACCAAGTAGCCTTCGTCGGCCGACGCGAAGCTCAACTCGTCGCGGCCGAGGAAGGTCTTGAGCTTCTGAGTCAGGTCCGCGCCGGCTGTATGCGCGTTCGCCACCTTGGCCTTCTTTTCCACGATGGACGCCTGTAGCTCTTCGAGGCTTCTCGTGGCAAAGGGTTCGATCGACCCGGACTGATGATCGGATATCAGTTTCCGCTGCGTGCTAACCTCCGCGTCGATCGCGATGACCTGATCGGAAATCGACGACAGGTAATGGCTTTCCAGCGCGGTGCGCGCGGTGTCCTTTTCAGCCTCGAAACTCGCGCATTTCTCATTGTGGCGCATCGTGACGGCCTCGAGCCTACCAGCTGAGCCCAACAGGTCCTCAAAATCAACCGTCAGCGCGGTGTCGTAGGACGTCGTCCGCAGGGACAGTTTCCCGTTTAATGCACCGGTCGCTTCAGCCAGTTTGGCGAACAAGGCCGTGCGGGCGACCTCGAAAGCGTCCGTCGCCGCCGCCGCCTCGTCGCGCAGTTCGGAATAGAGCGCGAGCTTCTCCGGCGGCTGAAGCCGCTTGGCCTGTTCGCGCAGAACCTCGATGTGCCGCAATTCGGTTTCGATGGAGAACTTCAGCTCCTGATCTTCGTCACTGAAGTGCGCAGCGAGCTCGGCCAAGCGTGCGGCCGGCATGGGCTGGGCGCAGAACTCGCACAGCTCGCTCCCATGTTCGCGATGGATCTTGAGGCCTGCATCGACCCATTGGTCGATATCGGGATTGGCGGCCAGCCGTGCAATCACGGCCGCCTGGGCGGTTCGCAGGGTCGTTCGTCCGACGTCGGCGAGGGATATGGTCACCTCTTCCACAAAGGGCCTCGGCCCGTCCTGTCTCAACTGAGGGGGAAGGGCGAAGACATCGATAGCTTCCATCTCGTCTTGCTTGACGGTTGCCCGGTGGCGCTCGAAAGCCTCCGCCTCCAGCTGCGCGAACGTCGTCATCTTCGAATAGGCGACTTCGGCATTCGGGCGGCGGTAGCTGCGAAGCGTGGCGCCGCTAGTGGCCTCGCCGATAGCCTTTGCAATTGCCGAGAACAGTCTTCCCCGCTCGGTCTCCAGCTTTGTGATGGACGTTTCGGCGGCGTCGATCGCCTTGGTCCGATCAAGCACCGCGGCTTGCTCAAGGACGAGCTCGGCGGCCAAGGCCTTGTTCTTCTCACCGACGATCAGGACGTGGGGAATGGGGCCTTCACAACCGCCGACATTCGCTTCGATGAAGTCGGCGTTGAAGGTTCGGACCTTCCGGGGGTAGGCGACGCCTTGAGTGATCACGCCGGAGGGGCACTGAACCGAGTACCGAAGGTCAGGGTGGTCGGCGTGGGAGCCCGTTTCGAGCGCGGAGAACATTCTGGACAGGGTAGTCTTGCCCGATCCGTTCTCGCCGAAGATGACGTTGAACCGTTCGAAATCTGCTAAGTCCTTCGCAGCGGCGTACTTCGTAAAGACGCCGAGGCCGTCGACTTTCTTGATAGATGAAAGCATTGTTTGTGGCGTGCTCTGGAACTCGATCGCGTGGCGAGTCCACATTTCCGAAGCTGCATTGTCAGGCCGGGAATGGCAACGCCTTCAGGTTGTTCGCCGATCCTAATGCACGGCCAGACCGGATAAAGGGCTTCTACGCTTCGCTACGGGCCGTTGTTGAAGCGTTGCGCAATCCAAACGTCCGGCCTCGAAAATTTTCGCTCTTGGTGCATTTGAGATACTGCCCCAGTGCCAGACCGGAAAGATAATTCCTTTCTCGTCCGTGGCGGTGCCTTTGTGGAGACGTGTCGTCTGGGGCCAAACCCGCTAGCCTCGGGAGAATGACGTCAGCGGTCAAACCTGCCCGAGGCGATTCGCCCCGACGACAAAAGCCCGTAACGCCGAGCCTGCGGCGTGCGGACCCGCCGAAATTCGCCGAGATGACGCCGGACGATTTCGAGGAATTCTGCTGCGCGCTGCTCGACAAGGAGCCCGGCGTCACGCGCGCCGATCTCTACCATACCCGGTTCGACGCCCAGTACGGCATAGACGCCTTCGGCGAGACGGCGGCGGGTCTCGTGGTCGTGTCGTGCAAGCGTTGCGGGCAGATCCGCAAGGGCGAGATCGCCAAATGGAGCGACGACTTTCTGAAACACTGGGACAGCCAGTGGAAGGATAAGCCCGTCCTCCGTTTCGTGCTCGCGGTCACGGTTAACACCAACTCCCAGGCTCGACTGAAAGACATCACGGCGGCGACCGCGCGTTTTGCCGAACACGGCGTCGCATTCGAGGTCTGGGCGCCTCGCCAGATCCAGGAACGCCTCCGAGGCCAGCCCGGCGTCGTCTCCCAGTTCCTGGGCGGGCGAGAGTGGGTCGAGCGGCTTTGCGATGCCGACTTTGCGGCTCAGGCGGCGGATGTCACGCGCGAGGATTTGAAGGATCGTCTCGAAGGCCTCGCCCAGGCCTTGTCCGGCGAGACCGAACGCAGCCTCGAAACGGCGACCCGGCGGCTTGAACAGGGCGATGTCGCTGGCGTGGAAACCCTGTTGGCGAGCGTGCGGACAGGACCGGGCTGGGATGCGCTGACGCCGGACCTGAAGGCCCGCACGGTCCGCCTGCAGGGATCCGCGGCGCTGACGCGAGGCGACGTCGGGCGCGCCAAGGTGTTCAGCTCGGAAGCGGATGCGATCGCCCCGGCGTCGGAACCCCGCCTCGTGGCCTTGATCGCCATGAACGAGCACGGGGCGGCAGCTGCTCTGGAGGTTCTGGGGGAGCCGGACAGCCCGCGCGGACGGTCCCTGCGCGCGAGCCTGCTCCTCGTCACGGGCGAGACGACTGCCGCTGAACGCGCCCTCGACAGCATGGACGTCACCGATCCGGAAACGCTCCGGCTGCGCGCCTACCTGGAGCTGCTGCGCGGTGATCGCGCCGCCGGCCTTGCGTTCGCGGAGAAGGCGGGGACGGCTGACCCGGACAATCCCTCGGTGTCTCGCACGCTGGCGATGGCCCTCTACGCCGCGAGCCTGTCGACGTCCGCGCCACCGCAACTGGCCCTCAATCCGAACCCGATCAACTGGAGTCTGGTCAAACAAGACGACCTGTCGACCAGCCGGCTCGACCGGGCGCTGGAGCGCTTCCGCCCGTTGGCGAACGGCGACCCGTTGCGAGCCAGCCGCGATCTGGACGAGGCCTGGGTTCTGGCCTGTCTCGCCAACCTCCCGGCCCGCCGGGAAGAGGCCGCCGATCAGGCGCGCCGGCTGCTGGAGGTCGATCCGCGCGATGTCCAGGTCATCGGCTGGGTTCTCATGCGGGATCTGGACGTCGACCTTTCTTCCAGCCGAACGGCTTTGTCGGCAGCTCTGAAGGATCGAAGCCTGCGTCCCAATGAAGCGATGGCTCTCGACTGGCTCACGGCGCCGGAAGACGATCCGGCTCTGCTCACCGCTGTGATGAGCGCCCTGGCGTCCGGCGACTGGGACGCTGATGCGCAGGCGGAGCTGGAGGCGGTGCGCGCCCGTCTTGAAGGGCGTCCGGTCGGTGACGAGGTCGGTCCGGCCCGCCTTGAAGCCGCGCGGCTTTCAGGCGACTGGGCCGAGGCAGAGGCGGATTTCGAGGCTGCGATGACGGCGGAGGCGCCCGCGTTCACCGTGATCTCTTATGCGTCTGCCCTCAGCGCCTCGGGCCGCTGGTCCGTCCTGGATCGACACAGGATCGCCCTGCTGGCGTTCGGCACGGCCGGCGCGGTCCGCATCGCGGCGACCGCCGCCTATAACTCCGGCGACGCGACGGGCGCCCTGACGATACTAAGCGATCATGCAAGCCTCTTTCCGGGAAGCCGCTTGCCGTTCGGGCTGCGTCGCATTGAAGCCGAGGCCCTCGCCCAACTCGGCGATCATCAGCAAGCCGTGTCTCGGGCAGCCGCGCTCGCCGCCGACAGCCAGACGGTCGCCGACGGGCTCCGAGAGGCGCGGCTCCGCCTCAACCTCGGTGATCTGGACGGAGCGCTTCCTCGCGTCCGCGCGGCGTTGGACGCGGGTGATCTCGATCCGGAGGAGGCCTTGGTCTGGTCGCAGACCTTCGCGGGCGAGCAACTGGATCTTGCGCGCGATCTCTGGCGTCACGCCGTCAGTCGCGAGCTCGACGATCAGACCGCGTTGAAGGCCTACGGATTGAGCTTCAGCCTTGGGCTGGAAGATGAGAAGGGCGACCTTATCGCGGCCGTGGCTCGACTGGCTGAAACAGGCCAGGGCGTCTGGAAGGTCAGTTTGGACGAACTCAAATCAGAGCTGATCCAGCGTCAGGAACGCGCCGCCGAAATCGACGACAAGTGGAAGCGCGCCGAGGCGCCGGTTCATCTGCTCGCCCAGGCTGCCGGGACTAGCCTGGCCGAGATCTTCGACCTGCGGCCTGTGGCCGGGGGACGTCGTCCGGTCTTGTTGCGCGCCGGATCGCGTGGCGAGGCGTTCGTGGACGAAACGCCATTGTCGGGCCGGCACTACTATCTCGACACCAGCGCCCTTCTGATCGCCAACCAGCTAGATCTGCTTCCCATCCTTGAAGGGTTGGGGCCGCGCCTGTGCATCGGCGCGGCCACGCCGCACGCCCTGATGGAGATCGAACAATCGACACGTCATCACCAGCCGGCGCAGGCCAAGGCGCCGAGGCGCGTCGTGGCCGAGATCGGCCGGCGAATAGGAACGACCGCGCCAGTCGGCGCCCAGCGCGTCGTTTTGGACGCTGTAGGTGCGGACGCGGTCGATCTCGCTCAGGTGCTCGCGGGCCTGGAGGCGACTGGAACCGTGTCCGACGAGGACCTGGCCAAATGGCGCGATGCGCTCGACGTCGCGGAGACGCCGCCCGTCTGGCCTCTCGCGGGCGCCAGTCTGGAGTTCACAGAGCGGTCGCTCGAACGGGTCATCGATATCGGAGCGTTCGACGCCGTTACGGCCGTCTATGCCGTGTTCGTTGATGCCTGGTCCTTGCGGGCGGTACGCAACGTGGTCGATGACCTGCAACAGCGGGCGGCGCTGACCTTGTCTGTCGGCCGGCTGCGGCGGCGGCTGGCCCGCAAGGCGGAGACCCACTACCTGTTCGTCGGCGGCGACCGACGAGCGCGGCTGGATCCGAACCAGGACGCCTTTTCCAAGAGCGCAGTGGGACGCGCGCTGGCCGAGGTGATGACCGCCGCCGATGACTCGACGTCCAACCGCCTGTGGCTCGAAGACCGGTTTCTCAGCAGCTTTTCATCGTCCGGCGCAGCCCCGATCGTGGGCGTGTTCGACGTCCTTTCGAGCTTGAAGCAGGAGGGGCGGCTCGATGACGACGAATATTTCAGCCGTCTTCTCAAGCTGCGGGAGGGCCGAGCGCTCTTCCTTCCGCTGGATGTGGCGGAAGTCGAATATCACCTCGCCGCCGCCCCGATCCGCGACGGCGTTGTCGAGGAGCCCCCCGGGCTGGCGGCGGTGCGCCAGAATGTGGGGCTCGCCCTGATCTATGACGACAAGCTCAGGATCGGCGCCGCCGACGAGACCGAGGGACGGCCGCTCGAACTGCCTTTCCTGCTGCAGCTGCGCCGGATTGCGGAAGCCGCCGTGGTCGCGCGCTGGAACTCCCAGATTGATGCCGACACGGCACGGGCGCAATGCGACTGGATCTGGAGATCGCTGCGGGCGGAGACCTTGCCGCGCCATCCTGGGAGCGACGCGTCCGGGTCGGAAACGGTCGCGGCCCTGAATTTCGCGGGTCTGGTGGCCGCCGCTTTCCAGATCAGAGGCGCGTATGGCGATCCGTCATGGCGTCGTCGTGAACTCTACCTGGCGTGGTTGCAGGACACCGTCATCAGAACGCGGTTGGATTTCGATCGTCCGGTCAGGGACCGCGCCGTGGAATGGGCGCGAGATCTGTTCCGGTTGGACAAGATCGATACCGAAGGCCTGGATGAGGAAGGACGCGAGAGCGCCAGACAATTCTCGAGGGTCGTGCTGACCCAACTGCCCGAACCGCTTCGGGATGCGATGGCGGCCGACCCTGGCTTCCTTGAAGACCTCGGCTTCGAGGAAACGACGGCCATCACATTCGAGGACAAGACCTTCGCCTCCAGTGTGTTCTGGCGCGGCGTTGCTCGTGCGGTCAATGCGGGTGAAGGAGAGGCGGTATTCAGTGACGGATCGGGTCGAGCGACCTTCCGGCTCTCCGCTGAGGATCCGTCTCGTATCGTCGTGTCCGGCGATGTGGAAGCGACCTTGCGTGACAGTGAGTTCGGCCTGCTGAGCGATGATGCCGAGCGCCGAGACGCCAGCGTCGCCGAGTTGTTTAAGGAGTGCGACATCCCGCCTGCCGACCGACCGGAACTGGCCGCCGCTATTTTCGCAGAGGTCGTTCCTGATCGAAGGATCCAGGTGGCGCGCACCGTGAAAGACCGGTCTGTGCGGCTGTATCTCGACAGATTGGCGGCGTCCCTCAAATCACGCGACGACGTCGGCGCCGACGAGTTCGATCCGCCAGCCCTGCGGGACTGGCTCACCTATGTGCGTTGGCGAGAGCCCGACACGCAGATCGAGGCGGCAGCGCGGTCGCTACGACTGGATTTGCCGCCCGGTGCAGCTCTGGCCCGCATCGCCAGTCTTCCCTTCGCCTTGCCGGCCGAGGCCTGGCAGGATGTGGACATCGAGAAGGTTCGAGCCCTTACGCCCTTGGCGCGGATTCACCGTCTTCACGCGATCCGATCCGGATTTGTCCCGGCGGACGCGCACGACCTTGAAGCCGAAGTCTTGGCGACGGCGGAAGCCGTAAGCCGCTTCGGCGATCTCTTCCTTGCCCTCCTGCGATGGGGCGCTGAAGCCTTCGCGCGCCAGAAGGGCTGGGCGACCCTGCCGCCGCTGCAGAAACATGTCGTCTCCTGGTGTTTCGCGGATCGCGTGACGGACCTGCTCGGCACGATCGGCCTCGATCCGGAGGCGGGCGCCGGATTCTTCCAGGGCCAGAGATCCCCGACCTCCGCCGCGGCGCTGCTCTCTCTCCAGCACGGCTACGACGACTCTTCCTTGCACTCGGTCGCTATGACCAAACCGCTGCTGTTGATGGCCGGATTGGAGTTTGGGTTAGGGGACAAAGCCGCCCAGTTCAGGTTGCCGAAGGACGCCATGGAGACAGTGGCGCTAGTGCTCGACGTCAAACCCGAAGCGGAGGATCGGCGCCCCGCCATCCGTCGCTTCGAGCCCCGGGCTGAGGTTGGCTCCACTTGGATGGACCTGCCGTCGCCGACGAGTATCGAAGGCCATGACCTCGAGAAGATCCTGGATGACGCCGTCACCGCGCTCGAAGCGAACGGGGCCGACCAGAAGGCGTGGGCGTTCATCTTCGCTGTCGGTCTTCCCGCCCTTCCGGACGGTCAGGCGGCGAGGCTTGCGACGATCATCGCAGCGCTGGATCTGACCCAGATCGTTGAGGGGACGGAGGCAATAACGACGCTCAGACATGTCGCTGAGGTCGCGGGCAGGTTGGCGGGTGACGACGCCAGTGATGCGGTTTTGGACAAGCTGATCGACCTGGCCCCAGGATGGTTGGCGAAGGGCGGCGCGTCCGAGTTCGCGAGCCGCCTCGATGGTTTGGTCGAGGCCGGAGCCGCTGCGGCGCGGTCCTATTCAGGGCAGGGCCCGGAGCGGTTCGCCCGCTTCCTCGTTCGCCTGATCGATCCCTGTCCAGAGACTGCGCCGGAGCTTCGAAGCATTCTGAATGACGTGGTAGACCTGACGCCGGTACGAGACGCCGCGCCGTTCTGGCGGGCGCTGAAGGTCGCGCGAGCGACTTAGGTAGTGATGTCGGTTTGCTGCGGTGGCCTTAAGCTCTAGGAGACTAGGCAGCTTGAACGCGGACGTCGACTTCCTGACGGGGGCGCCAATGTCCGCTATTGGCGCTCACGGGCCTAAGTCGGTGTGAATAGGGGGACCTGATTTAGGTATCCCGGCCTTCCCGTCCGTCTCTCCATGCCGCCGTCCTCGGCGATCCTGCTGGCAGTTCATAAGGACCGAGGCTGAACACTCAGGCTGACTGGGGTGCCCCCTCGGGGGGCGGCCCGCTCCAGATCGACCGGGGGAACCGCCCGTGCTCGAGGGCCATGTCGAAGATGTCATGCAGGGCGCCGATGAACCGGTAGGGCGTTCCGACATTTTGCGTCGTCATATGCAGACCCGGATAGTCGATCAGCATCAAAGGGACCTGGATGGCCTCCACCGCGGCGAGGATCGGTTCGCTGTTCTCGAACTGGGTGTCGTCGAACATCTCGCGCACGACGACCAAACCAAGAGGCTGGCGCCCCTCCAGCGACAGCGTTACCGGCCCTGCGTCCGACCTGATGACGACGCCATCGTTGCTGCGGGCGTACAGGAGTGCCCCGCTCAACTGCTTGGTGGCCTTCTCGATCTGGTTCTGGATCGTCTGTCGCTTGCGATCGAGCGTTCGGGCGAGGGACGCCTCTGTGTTCGGACTGTCCTTCGCTTCCACAAACAGCATTTCTTTGGCCGTGACGATCAGGACATCGCACAGCTCCTTTCCCGTGTCGGCGCGGAAAGGGTTCAGGTAGATGACGTCCGCCGGAAAGACGCGGCCGAACATCACGGCGATGTCGCGCTCCTGTGGCGGGCCGGGGTCTTCTCGCACGAGCGCGGCGATGGAAGGTCCGTGAGAAGTGGCATGGAAAGCGGTCGCCGCGGGGCGGGCATCCAGGATCGCCAGATCCTCCGGAGCGAGAAATTCGACAATCCGAAGTTCCAACGCCGCCTTATCGTCCGCAGCGACGCGGATGGAGAAGAGATCGTTGAGACGACCCATGAGCCGCGCAAAGCCATCCTCGTCGTACTCGGGAAACGAAGCGGATCGAACTGCGTTTGCAAACCGGGAAGCGGCTGGGTTGTAGACCCGGACGCTCAGCAGTTCCCGATCATGCTCATCGATGAAGTAGACCTCGAACGTGGATTGAACGAGCAAGGCCGAGACGTCGATCGTGAGGTCGTCGCCGGCAAAGAGCGCCGTCGTCATCGTGAGCGGCTCGTCGTGATCGTCGAAGAAGGCCGTGACCAAACCAAGGTGGCTGGGGGCACCATCGACCTCGGAGATCAGATAGATCCGAAAGCCGCCCTTGAGCCAAGCTGCGAGGATCGCTTCCTTGCTGGTCTTGATGACTAGGAAGACCGTGCCGTCGGGCAGCCTGATCGGCATCAGGCCGTAGCGGAAGCGCTGCGTAGCGGCGAAGAGGTGAGGGTAGCGAACGGATAGCATGGCGGCCCTCTACGAAGCGCTGGCACTATGATGCTGGACGACGGGTGGCGCACGTCGTCCTCGGGACTACTATCGCCGCTCAGATCGGCAGTCTCCGTCGAAGCGGAAACGCCAGCGCGGAGCAAGGGTCGAAATCATGAGCTCTGTTGGACTGGTCCCTAGGTCTCGATTGCAGCAGATTCCCAAGCGGCTCTGGCTCGCTCACGAGTACTGCTACTTTCTTCACGATGAAGGCGGCCGCCTACTCCAACAGTACGAAGAGGAGAGGGCGACGACGGTTGAGATCAACTTCCGAAATCGCACGGACGCCGCAACCTTCGCGAAACTGGCGAAGCAGCAGAACGCGATCGATGCTCTTCGCGCCACCGGGTATCCGGCCGAAGCCCGGAGGGTGGTGCTCAATTCGATCACGATGGCTATGGTGTCGGATGTCCTCCTGCACCTTTTCGAGGCCTTGCGCTGCCTCGAACGTCGCAAGACGGTCGTCGCCCTGAATCTTCTCCGCAAGCCGCTCACCGACAGCCTGATCTATCTGTCATGGATGCTTGGGGATGAAGACGGCTTCTACGCGAAGTTAACCTCAGGCGACCCCGGGGGGCTAACCCATTCGAAGCTTGGAAATCGCCGCCTGGCTATCCTTCGGGACGCCTTGGGGAAGACGGCAGCTGCGGACTTCATGACACCTGAATTTCTTCTACAGGCGCTTTTCGATCCGGGTGCCCCAAGAGGGCTTTACGGTCTGTTCCAACACGCGGTGCATCTGGTGACCGTTCAGCGCGTCGAGATCCAGACGAGATCAGAGAACTTCAACTTCATCTTCAAGAACCCGACCGACGACGACATCTACGAGAGCATCTACGGGCTCCTGCCGGACATCCTGCTGTTCCTGTCTCATGTGATCATGGAGCTCTTCCAGCGTATCGCTCCGTCAGAGCCTGGCGGGCGACGCGCGTTCGAGGTCAGATCGACTTACGGCTTCATGTTTGCCGCCAGGCCGGAAGGGGCGGAAGATTCGCGTGCGAACTTGGCTGAGGCTTTCGCGGACCACCTCAACTGCGGCGGATGCAGCGCGCCGGCAACGCTCACCATGCACAACGCGGCGCGAGCGGTGTTGTCGGAATCCCATCGTTGCACCCGCTGCCGGCGAGTACAGGACCTGCCATTCTCCTGGTTCTTCTGAGCGCTTGGAGAGACAAGCGATCGTGGCGACGAGCTATCCGCTTGGTTCTGGCTCTGCGATACCCAGATCGGGCAGGCCGAGATCTGTCCTGTGATCGTAGAGCGGCATCAAGCAGAGGTGCAGCACCAACCAGCATGCGTAGAAGCCATCCGGCCCGAAAGCATCGCCATCGTGCAGCAGGCCATGTGCGACGCCGTGTCGGATTTGCGGACCGGCAGGGTGGAGGAAGACCTGGTCGACGTTGAACGCCAGCTCCGATCCAAACACGGCTTCGATGTCGGTGCGATGATCACGGAGCAGCGCTGAGAGCGTTTTGTCCTCCTGTGTCTGCGCCGCGTCATCGAAGGTCGTCACTTCGTAGCCGGCCGACTTCAAACAATATCGAAGCCCGGCCTCGACGAGAGGCGTCAGCACATAAAGCGCGGCGCTTGCGTCGCCGCGGAGGAAGTTGCTCAGGCCCCTTGCGAAGGTGTCACGGAGGCCCTCGGGCACAAACGGACTCATCTGCAGGGCAGGGCGCAGGACATCCGGGGCGACGTAGTACGTCCCCGCGATGTAGCGGCGAGCGACATCCAACAGGCCGACGTCGATCTTGCGGCTGAGCGACTGGTGCTGCGCGATCTGCGCCTGAACGCTGCTGTCATCTGCGGCTTCTCCGAAGCCGCCGCCTGCTGCCGTATGCCGG
>RCMZ01000200.1_pt1 | contig 37957 bp, 27 predicted proteins | sample 2041141 | NCBI WGS metagenome assembly RCMZ01 (sample SAMN09708263, study PRJNA481090) | Wastewater metagenome, whole genome shotgun sequencing project. | biome: sewage; isolation source: Davis station wastewater (DW) | place: Antarctica: Davis Station | collected 2010-03-01 | reverse complement strand
CCCGAGGGTGGGCAAGCGCCGCTGGTTCTTTTTTCACCCATCGGCGAGTCGCTCAACCATGCGGGCGTCGAGCGTTGGTCGGGTAGTACGGGTGCTGTGTTGCTCTGTGGGCGCTATGAGGGTATTGATCAGCGTTTTATCGACGCCCATGTCGATCAGCAGATGAGCCTGGGTGACTTTGTTCTCTCAGGGGGTGAAATCGCCGCCATGGCGTTGCTCGATGCAGTGGCGCGCTTGCAGCCGGGTGTGCTCAATGATGAAGGCAGCCATCAGCTGGATAGTTTCAACCCCGCGCTGGATGGTTTGCTCGACTGCCCTCACTACACAAGGCCCGAGGTGTGGGCGCAGCAGCAGGTGCCAGCTGCACTGATGTCCGGTCACCACGCGCAGATTGAGCGCTGGCGGCGCGATCAGCGGCTGGCTATCACGGCCCAACACAGGCCTGATCTGATTGAGATCGCACGCAAAGCAGGGCGCCTGACGGCCGCTGACGAAGCCGTATTGGTCAAAAGCCGCTGAATTGCTATAATCACAGGCTTTTCGATCCTCTGGCCGGCCGTTTTGACAGGGAGTTCTCCCGCAAAACACTGAGACGTCAATCCCGACGCTGCCACTTTTGGCGCGGACATGATCGTTGGATGTGAAACATGAACCTGATCCAGACCCTGGAAGCGGAAGAAATTGCCCGCTTGAACAAGACAATCCCCGAATTCGCGCCTGGTGACACCGTCATTGTGAGCGTGAATGTGGTGGAAGGCACCCGCAAGCGCGTGCAGGCCTACGAAGGTGTGGTGATTGCCAAGCGCAATCGCGGCCTGAACAGCGGCTTCACCGTGCGCAAGATCTCCAGTGGCGAAGGCGTGGAACGTACGTTCCAAACCTACAGCCCATTGATCGCCAAGATTGAAGTCAAGCGCCGTGGTGACGTGCGCCGTGCCAAGCTGTACTACCTGCGCGAGCGCAGCGGCAAGTCGGCACGTATCAAGGAAAAGCTGCCTTCGCGCGTCAAGGTCGCTGCCACCGCCGCATAAGGCGAGGGGTCATCCTTGAGAGCCGCTACAGCGTTTGCCTGTAGCGGCTTTTTGTTTTTCTGGCGCTTGAATGTGCACCGAGGTTGCGTCACGTGAACCGTCCTTCCCCTTCTCCTTCTTCTGTATCACCCGTGTCTTCGGTCATTGCCTCGGTGTCGAGCTTGCCTGATTTTGATCCCCGCCTCGTGCCCGTCGTGGGGGTGGATGCGCATTTGCCAGCGGTGTCTGGTGATCAGCAAACGCCACAGTCGTTGCGCGGACGGTTCGCCCATCCGCCGGCGTGGGAGCCTGAGGTTGTGCTCGAAAAAAAATTTATGGATCGGGAGTCGGCGCATGCTTCTGTGTTGCTCGCGATCGTGATGCGCGAGCAACCCATGGTGCTGCTCACTGAGCGCACGGCACATCTGTCGACACATTCGGGCCAAGTCGCTTTCCCCGGTGGCCGGGCCGACCCTGAAGACGCCACCCCTGCCGACACCGCCTTGCGGGAGGCCCAAGAGGAGGTGGGGCTTGCGCCGGAGTTTGTGGAGGTGCTGGGCAACCTGGCTACTTATGTCACGGGGTCGTCGTTCATCATCACCCCGGTGGTGGCGCTTGTGCGGCCGGACTGTGTGCTCACGCCCAATCCTTATGAGGTGGCAGACATCTTTGAGGTGCCGCTCGCCTTTTTGCTCAACCCCGCCAACCATCGGCGCCATGTTTTTGACCGCGACGGTGTGTACCGCGAATGGTTCTCGATGCCTTACCAAGATGGTCCGAAGAGTCATTTCATTTGGGGGGCAACAGCCGGCATGCTGCGCAACTTCTATCGATTCATGCAGGCCTGACAGTGCAGCTACTGGTGCGTGGACACGTTAACCGCCAGTATCATTGCGCTCCATGAGTTTCTTCGCCATCCTGTTCGCTTTGCTGATTGAGCAGGCGCGTCCCTTGGCGCGCAGCAACCCGATCCATGCGGGGTTGCGGGCGTGGGCATTGTCGGTGAGCCGCAATTTCGATGCCGGCAAATCCCACCATGGCTGGGTGGCGTGGTCTCTGGCGGTACTGCTGCCTTCGCTGGTCACGCTGGCGATTCACTGGCTGCTTCTGTGGGGGCTGGGTTGGCCATTCGCTGTGGTCTGGAGCGTTGCAGTGTTGTACCTGACGCTGGGTTTCAGGCAGTTCAGCCACCATTTCACGGGTATCCGCGATGCACTGGAAGAAGGCGACGAAAACGCCGCCCGCGAGCGGCTGGCGCATTGGCAGCAGGTGGATGTGATTGCATTGCCCCGCAGCGAAATCGTGCGCCACGTGATCGAATACTCGGTGATTGCCGCCCATCGGCACGTGTTTGGCGTGTTGGCCTGGTTCTCGGTGCTGGCGGCGCTGGGCCTGGGGCCCACGGGCGCGGTGTTATACCGACTGGCAGAGTTTGTTTCGCGATACTGGCATTCCAAGGAGCGCATCGGTGCCCCGGCTGCGAGCCAATCCCTGCAGCGTGTCTCCGCGCAGGCGTGGACAGGCATCGACTGGCTGCCAGCCCGTCTCACGGCCCTCAGTTTCGCGGTAGTCGGCAGTTTTGAAGAGGCCATTGAAGGCTGGCGTTTTCATGCGCAGCGTTTTCCCAATGACAACGATGGGGTGGTGCTGGCCGCCACAGCCGGAGCAATCAACGTGCGCCTGGGTGGGGAAGCCCTGAAGTCACGGATCAGTGCGAACACGCCACAGGGCCTTGAGATCGATGCGGATATGGGTGACAGCGATGCAACCCCAGGTCGGGAGCCTGAAGTCGGTCACCTGCGCAGTGTGGTCGGGCTCGTGTGGCGTTCCGTGGTGGTGTGGATGCTGCTACTGGCCTTGTTGACCTTGGCCCGTCTGCTGGGTTGAATCTTGCTGCGGGGTAACCCGCGCAGCGCTGGGAGGAGGGCGTCGGGCCTTTACGTTGAGCGAAAAGCCCGCCGCATCGTTGCGGGGTCCCACTGTGCGAAGCCATGCTTGGCGGTGGAGTGTTCCTTCTCTTGCTCCCTTGCCCTCTCGCTGACGCGTTCAATAGCGCGTATGGCGCAGCTCTTCGAATAAATCGCTATATATTTTGTAGCGATTGGCGCTTATCCCGCCTGCACTAGGCCCCTTTTTTACTGCATCCAGCACGCCGCAGCCGGGTTCGTGTAGGTGCGTGCAGTTGTAGAACTTGCAGTCGGTGGCGTGTTCGGCGATGTCGGGCATGCAGGCCGCCAGTTGCATGGGGGCAATGTGGTGCAAGCCGAATTCTTGAAAGCCTGGCGAGTCGATCAATGCGGTGGTGCGCGCTGCATCCATCCAGTACCAGTGGGTGCTGGTGGTGGTGTGTTTGCCAGAGTTCAGCGCCTGGGATATTTCGCCTGTCAGCACCGTCGCGCCCGGCACCAGCAGGTTGATCAACGTGCTCTTGCCGGAGCCGGAGGGTCCCAGCACCAGGGTTGTTTTGCCACTCAGGTGCTGCATCAGCAAAGCTCGGTCCACGTCGCTGGACAGCGTCAGCGACAGTGGGAGCACACCGTAGTGTTTGCCCGCACCCATATGGCGGTAGGGCAGCAGGCGCTCCCATGCCCGTGCAAACGGTTCGACCAGATCACTCTTGTTGAGCGCAATGATGGGTTGGATGCCCGCCGCCTCTGCGGCAATCAGCGCCCGCGAGAGCTGGCTTTCGGAAAAGACGGGCTCGGCCGCGATCAGGATCAGGACCTGGTCCAGGTTGGCGGCGAACGATTTGGTGCGAATCTCATCCTGACGGTAGAACAGATTGCGCCGTTCAAGCACCTTTTCGATGGTGCCTTCGTCACCCTGGCCGGGCGGCGGCGCTTGCCACAGGACATGGTCTCCCACCACCGACTGGCTTTTTTTGCCACGGGGGTGGCAGATGCGGCGCTCGCCGTCAGCGGTCTCTACCATGCAGTGGCGCCCGTGGCTGGCCACCACGGTGCCTTCCATGAGGGCGCTGCGCTCAGCCATGGTGATATGGGTAGGGTGTCATGCGGTCAAGCCACCAAGGCGTCAAATTGGGTGGCGCACTCGAAATCTGTGGTGGAGATGCCGTTGACGTCGTGAGTATTCAGCCGAACGACGCAGCGGTTGTAATGCACCGACAGGTCGGGGTGGTGGTCCTGCGCATTTGCGATGAAGGCCAAGGCGTTCACGAACGAGATAGTTTCGTAGTAGTTGCCGAAGTGGTACGTCTTCTCAATGGATACATTGGAGCCGTCACCGCGGAGGCTCCAGCCCTCCAGCTTGGCCAGGTTTGCTACCACTTCAGTAGCTGTCAGTGCACGGCGGGTGTGCGTGGACCAGTCTTTTTTCTTCAACACGGAGTTCATGTGTGGGCAGGGGTTTGCATGCGCGCCAGCCGTTCTGTGGCGGGTGGATGCGAGTAATAAAACTTCACGTACAACGGATCGGGCGTGAGGGTGGAGGCATTGTCTTCATAAAGCTTGAGCAGTGCTGACGACAAGTCTGCACTGCTGGCTTGGGCAGTGGCGTAAGCATCGGCCTGAAACTCGTGGCGGCGCGATTGCTGTGAGAAAAAGGGCGAGATGAAAAACGTGAACACCGGAACCACCAGCATGAACAGCAGCAGCGCCAGCGCGTCGTTCGGAGCGGCTGCAATGGCTGGGTCAAACGAAATATTGGGGCGCACACCCAGTCCTGCGTAGAACCACACCTGGGTTGAGACCCAGCCCAGCAGCGCGAACCCCACCAGGCTCATGGCGAACATGACCACGATGCGCTGGAGGATGTGGCGGTGCTTGAAGTGGCCCAACTCATGCGCAAGCACGGCTGCCACTTCTCCGGGGGCCAGTTGGCGTAGCAAAGTATCGTAAAAAACCACGCGTTTGGCGGCTCCAAAGCCTGTGAAATAGGCGTTGGCATGTGCGCTGCGGCGGCTGCCATCCATCACGAACAATCCCTTGGCTGCAAAGCCGCAACGCTGCATCAGTTCAGTGACCCGGGCTTTGAGCGATTCATCTTCCAACGGCTTGAACTTGTTAAACAGCGGTGCAATAAAGGTGGGGTAAATCACCATCAGCAGCAGATTGAAGCCCATCCAGAAGCACCAGACCCATAGCCACCACAGGGGCCCGGTCGCACCCATCAACCACAGGATCAGCGCGGCGACCGGCAGTCCAATGAGAGCCCCCACCAACAGGCCCTTGAGTGCATCCTGCAGCCAGAGACGAAACGTCATCTTGTTGAAGCCAAAACGTTGCTCTATCACGAAGGTTTGGTACAGAGACAGTGGCAAGTCAATAAGGCCGCTGATGGCTGCAAAACCTGCCAGTAACGCCAGTTGCTGCCACATGCCACCTCCCTCGAACAGGGTGAGAAGTGCTTGGTTCAGCGCATCCAGGCCACCCAACAACGTCCAGCCCAGCAATACCGCACAACCCAGTGCCATCTCCAGCATGGCAAGGCGTGCCTTGGCGATGGTGTAGTTCGCCGCCTTTTGGTGTGCGGTCAACGCGATGCGCCCGGCGAACGGTGCAGGCACTGCATTGCGGTGTTGGGCCACATGTCGGATCTGGCGTGTGGCAAGCCAGAATCTGATGGCGAACCCTATCACCAGCGCCGCTGCAAACGCCATGGTGAGCACCATGGAAGGAGAAAAATTGTCAGAGGGGGGCTGCATGTGCGGGGAGTGTAGGGCGTGTTTTGTCTGCGTATTGTCGCAACCCTGAACGCTGGTCGGCAAAGGTTTGGTCATCAGCGACAATCCGCGCCATGTCTGATGCCCATATTCCCCCCCCTGTTGTGCTTGCCAAATCCGACCAGAACCTCGTCTGGCTTGATTGTGAAATGACCGGTTTGGACCCTGAAGTCGAACGAATACTGGAGATTGCCGTGGTCGTGACTGGCCCAAGTCTGGAGCCTCGCATGGAAGGTCCCGTGTTTGTCATACACCAGTCCGATGAGTTGCTGAATAAGATGGATGCCTGGAATAAGGGGACCCACGGACGCAGCGGCTTGATCGACAAGGTAAAAGCTTCTACTGTTTCGGAAGAAGATGCTGAGCGACAGATCATCGAGTTTTTGGCTCGCTACGTGCCCAAAGGGGTTGTGCCGATGTGTGGCAACAGCATTGGGCAGGATCGGCGGTTTCTGGTGCGGTATATGCCCAAGCTGGAGCGGTTCTTTCACTACCGCAACGTTGATGTGAGCACCCTCAAGGAGTTGGCCAAGCGTTGGAAGCCCGAGGCATACACTAGCTTCAAGAAAGCCCAGAAGCACACTGCGCTGGCCGATGTGCAGGAGTCCATCGATGAGCTTGCGCACTACCGCACTCATCTTCTGTCGGTCTGAAGTGCCCAAGCCACCTTTGGCATGGGCTGCTGTGTCCGTGGTTTTGCGGGCTTCTATGCATAGGCAATGCATGTCTTTGATACGGAGACTTGCGGGGAAACCCCTATGTGTGCAATAATTGCAGGCTGCGCAGGAAATGTTTCCTGTCAGTTTGTGCATCTCCCCTCACACACCGGGCTTGCAAGCCAGCTGTTTACGACAGCTCAGGACTCGCGAACAACGCCCACCCGCCAAGGCCTACACCTAGAGCCAGCGCAGGTTTCGTTTGATGGTTGATGTTTTTTAACCATTGACGAAGCCAGTCTCAGGCAGCGCCTGCGATCGTCTTCGTGAGAGAAAAATCATGACCGACACCTTTTTGGTGCAGGGCGAATCCGCGCCTGCCGATACTTCTTTTGCTGCCGACGTTTCCGTGCAGTCTTCTATTCTGGATGCTATGGCTGTTTCCGCTGCTGAAGCCGACGTGGCTGTTGCCGCTGAACCCAATGGTTTCATCGAATTGGGCTTGGCTCCCGAGTTGGTGCAGGCCGTGGCCGATTTGGGATACACCCAGCCGACTTCTGTGCAGCTCAAGACGGTTCCTCTGGCGATGGGCGGCGGCAACGACTCCACCAAGTTCATCGACCTGATGGTTTCCAGCCAGACCGGCAGCGGAAAAACTGCTGCTTTCTTGCTCCCAGTGCTGCACACCTTGCTTCAACAGCAAGCGGCTGTTGAAGCCGAAGAGCGCGCCGCTTTTGATCGCGCTGTGGCTGAGGCTGCGGCGCGCGGCGAGCCTGCACCCAAGCGCGCTAAGCGCAAGGACCCCACCAGCTCGCGCAATTTCAAGGCTGCCACCCCCGGCGCTTTGATCGTGTGTCCTACACGTGAGCTGGCCCAGCAGGTGGCGCATGACGCCATTGACCTCGTCAAGCATTGCCGTGGTTTGCGTGTTGCCAACGTAGTGGGCGGTATGCCTTACCAGTTGCAGATTGCCAAGTTGCAAAACGCTGACCTCGTGGTGGCGACCCCTGGTCGACTGCTTGATCTGCAGCGTTCTATGCAAATCAAGCTGGACAAGGTCCAATTCCTCGTGGTCGACGAAGCCGACCGCATGCTTGACCTTGGCTTCTCTGACGACCTGGCCGAGTTGAATCAACTGACCAGCCAGCGCAAGCAGACCATGATGTTCAGCGCCACGTTTGCGCCACGCATTCAGCAACTGGCGATGCGCGTGATGCACGATGGTGGCTCGTCGGTTCAAAAGGTGACCATCGATTCGCCTCAAGAAAAGCATTCAAATATCAAGCAGGTGCTTTATTGGGCCGACAACGCCCAGCACAAGCGCAAACTGCTGGATCACTGGCTGCGTGACACCACCATCAATCAGGCGATCGTGTTCGCTAGTACCCAGGTGGAATGTGACGGCTTGGCCAACGACCTGCAGCAAGAAGGTTTTTCCGCAGTTGCACTGCATGGCGCCTTGAGCCAAGGCCTGCGCAATCGCCGTTTGATGGCGCTGCGCGCTGGCCAGGTGCAGATTCTGGTGGCGACTGATGTCGCTGCGCGTGGAATCGACGTGCCCACCGTGACCCACGTGTTCAACTTCGGTTTGCCCATGAAGGCCGAGGACTACACCCACCGTATCGGCCGTACCGGCCGTGCGGGCCGCGATGGCTTGGCCATCACATTTGCCGAGTTCCGCGATCGCCGCAAGATCTACGACATTGAGTCGTACAGCCGCCAGCAGTTCAAGGCCGATGTGGTTCCAGGCATGGAGCCTTCGCAGCGACCACCGCAAGCTCCGCGCGGTGGTGGTGATTACGCTGGCCGTGGCCGCCCAAGTGGCGGTGGTGGGTACGATCGTGACAGCCGTGATCGCAAGTTTGGTGGACCGGCTCGTGGCAACGACCGGGGTGGTTTCGGCGGTAACGGCGGATTTGGTGGCGGCTTCGCAGGTCGTGACAACCGTGGTGCACCAGCCCGCGGTGAAGGCCAAGGCGGTTTTGCTGGCCGCGATGACCGTGGATTTGCACCACGCCGTGACGGCGAAGGTTTCGGCCGTAAGCCTGGTTTTGGTGATGCAGGCCGAGGTGGTTTTGCACCCCGCGCTGACGCGGGAGCTCCTCGCGGTGACTTTGCGCCACGCAAGCCGGGCTTTGTGAAGCCAGCGGGTGGTGGTGGCAAGCCATTTGTGGCCCACGACGCACGTAAGCGTCCTGCGCGACCAGCACGCTGATTTTTCCTTGCGCAATATTGCGCATGAGAGTTTTGCTGAAAGGCTGGCACCGCGAGGGGCCAGCCTTTTTTGTTGGCCTGTGGTCCGGCGAGCCCAATGGACTGCGGGGCCTCGACAATAATTGCCGCTGGAGGAAATTGCCGTGTCGTCTTCGATATCTTCGGGTGCTGACTTTGAGCACATGTTTGACCTGGCACCTGTGTCGCTTTGGCTGGAAGACTACAGCGCATTGAAGCAACTGTTTGATCGGTGGCGCTCCGAGGGAGTGACCGACATTCGGAGTCACCTGAAACAAGACCCAGGGCGGCTGCGCGAGTGCAGTGCTGCTCTGAAGGTGCTTAAAGTCAATCGGCGTACGTTGGATTTGTTTGCGGCCGCCAGCCAGCACGAACTTGAAGCCAACCTCGGCCGGGTATTCCGAGATGACATGCACGACGCCGTTGCGAATGAGTGGGCACAGCTATGGTCTGGGCAACTTGAGTTTTCGAATCAAACGGTGAACTACGCGCTGGATGGAAGGCGTCTGGATGTCCAGATCCGTGCGCGCATCTTGCCTGGCTATGAGGACAACTGGAGTCGCGTGCTGGTTTCGCTCGAAGATGTCACAGCGCAGGTCATGGGTGGCCAAGAGCTGCGGCGCAGCGAACGTTATGCGCGAGATTTGTTCGAGCACTCACCTGTGTCATTGTGGGTTGAGGATTTCAGCGCGGTTAAGAATTTGCTCGACGGCGTCCGGGCACGGGGCATTGTTGATTTCAAGACCTTTCTCCGCGTACACCCTGAGTTTGTAACGCGTTGCATGCAAGAGATTCGGGTCATCGACGTAAACCAGCAGACCTTGCTCATGTTTGGCGCGAGCAACAAGGAGATGTTGCTCAACAATATTGGGCGCGTATTCCGCGGCGAGATGCATGAGTCATTTGCTGAGCAATTACTTGACCTGTGGGAAGGAAGAACCTTCCAGCAGCGCGAAGTGGTCAACTATGCGTTGTCAGGGGATGCCGTGAATATTCACATGCAATTCTCCGTTCTGGCCGATCACTTGGACAATTGGGGATTGGTGCTGCTTTCGCTGGTGGACATCACAGCACGCAAGAAGGCGGAGGCTTACCTGGAGTATTTGGGTAAACACGATGTGTTGACGCAGCTTCGCAATCGTGCTTTTTATGCCGAAGAGCTCAATCGCATCACCCGAAAGGGCCCCTGGCCTTTGTCCATCATTGCCATTGATCTCAATGGGCTGAAAGCGGTCAACGATGAGCAAGGCCATGCCGCAGGGGATTCGATGTTGCGCAGGGTGGGTGAAGTTTTGGCGAAAGCCGTTGATTCACCTGCCTGTGCAGCGCGTATTGGGGGCGATGAATTCACCGTGCTGCTCCCCGGTTTTGATGAGCGTGGAGCACAGGTGGTGCAGCAGCGTATTCTTTCACTGCTCGATCTCAACAACCAGTTCTATCCGGGCCAACATCTGAGTCTGGCCATGGGCCTGGCAAGTTGTCAATCGGGCGACATGGTCGAGACCGCGGTGCATCGCGCAGACCAGGCGATGTATGCCGAAAAGAACCGGTACTACCAGCAAAAGGACGTGGATCGCCGGCAACAGGGTTGAGCCTTTGCGGTCACCGATTTTTTAGTGGGCCCGATTCACCGAATGGGTGATGACCCTGCTTCGCGTGTCGGTGTGCGGTCTTGCTGTCAGTGGCCGACGGGCATTCTTCCGATGTCTGGCCAGCGGTGGTGCAGGTAGACCCAGGCCAGCATTCCGATCCCCATCATCAACAGCGAGGAAAGGGCCAATAGAATGGTTGAGTGCATCACCCATGGTGCGATGACTCCCGCCACTAAACCGTTTGCAGTGGAGCCTACGAACGCTTGCATCGATGACGCCATCCCGCGCCGCTCGGGGTATAGATCAAGTACCAGCAAGGTCACGACAGGAACCATCAATGCCCAGCCAAAGGCAAAGATGGCAATGGGCGCGAGGGCCCAGTAGGCGTGCGCGGGAAACAACAGATTCGCAACCAGGTTCAACACGGCGACAGTGAACATGATCACAAAGCCGTGGCGGATTTGGCGTTTGGGCGGGATGCGGCCCGCCAAACGCCCGCTAAGCCAGGCGCCCCCCATGATGCCCGATATGGTGAGCACGAAGAACCAGAAAAACTGTGTGGGCGCCAGCGAGAGGTGTTCGCCCAAAAATGCAGGGGCCGACAGCACATACAAGAACATGCCGTTGAACGGAACGCCGCTGGCCAACGCGAGCAGCACAAACCGTGCGCTAGAGCCCAACTCTGCATACCCTTTCATCAGGTGGCTTACGCTGAAAGGTTGACGCTGTGCGGCGTGCAAGGTCTCAGGCAGTAGCCGAAAATTAGCAGTCCAAAGGACGATGCCAACCAATGCCAGGAACCAAAAAATGCTGTGCCAGCCCATGTGCACAAAAAGCCAACCCCCAATAATGGGTGCAATGGCGGGTGCGACGCCGAAATAGATCGTGACTTGGCTCATGACCCGCTGAGCCTGTGCGGGCGGAAACATGTCACGGATGACGGCCCGCGATACGACGATTCCTGCCCCGGTCGATAGGCCCTGCAGTGCTCGGAACATCACCAGCTGACCGATTGTTTGAGACAAAGCACAGCCCGCCGACGCTAGCGTGAACACCGCGATACCCCACAAAATGACAGGGCGGCGGCCAAAACTGTCGGCCAGTGCGCCATGAAACAGGCTCATGAAGGCGAATCCGAAGAGATAGGCCGAGAGCGTTTGCTGCATCTCTACCGGCGTGGCACCCAAGGCTGCTGCGATGCCGGAGAAAGCCGGAATGTAGGTGTCGATGGAAAATGGGCCTAGCATCCCAAGCACCGCCAGCAGAACCGCCAAGGCCCAGCGGGGCGCTTTCCAGAGCATGTGGGCTTGAGGGTGCATGGGGTAAACGACTGGGTGGGTTTGCCAATACGGCCAGGTCTGCGGGGCATCGCTTGCGGTCGATGCCGAAAGAAGTGGCGCATTATGCGTGAGGCAAGTGGCTCACATGTGTTGGCTCTGTGGAACGCGGCCTTTCAGTAGTTATAGGGAATCCACTCGCCGTTGCCAGATTTCATGATGTATTTTCCAGCTGCGTTGCGCATCACAATCACGTCCGCATTCTCCGAGACAAAAGGGGTGGTCTCTGGTGCCTGAAGGCGATCGGCCATGGGGCGGGCAGAGGGCCCGTAAGGGTTGTCGTTGATCAGGTCGCCAATAAGCGTGAAAAGGCCGAAATAGCTCATAGGCTGATTCACCAGCAGCGGGGCGGTGGCAGCGGTTTTTTTCAGTCCCACCAGCTTTACAGCAGCGGGAACCAGCGTGATTCTCGGTCCGGGGATCTCTCGCATGCCTGATATCTGGATCTTGTCGCCGCGCAGAGAAGCGCCATGCTCGGGCACAAGTACCACCACCACGGGGCGGCCTGTGCTTTCTAACTCCGAGATGAACTTGTCGAAGTCGGCCATCAGCTGCACCAGGCGCGGCTTGTAGGTGTCCAGACTGCTGCGTGAGCTCATGCCCGGTACGCGATTGCCATCGTGTAGCGAAATGGTGTTGTAGTACAGCGCCACGGGCGCGCCACCGTTTTGGGCGCTGCGCTTCTTCCACCATTGCGACAGCAATGCATGATCGTTGTAGATTGGCGAGCCATCGAAGTTCTGCATGTGCACTGGCGCGTCCTGGTTGGGCTGCAGCTTGCCAGCCAACCCTCCGCGCTGCTCCAGCGTGTGGGCAAACTCCTCGTATACACCATCGTGGTTCAGCAGCCCTGCGGTCTGGTAGCCGACCTTCTCCAGGTTGGGGAACACATAACACTGGGGATCGATGCCCTCGTAGAGCTTGTTGTGCTGCATTTGCCCGCACGAGCCGTGCAGCACCCGCAGCGAGGCCGGGCCGCTATAGCTCGCAGCGCTGTTGAAGTTAGTAAACAACACATCAAAGCGTTTGAGCAGTGGGTTGTCGCGTTGCCCCACAAATTCCATGTCGTCCCAAGACAGGGAGCACACGTGCAGCAGGATGATGTCGAAAGGCGGTGTGCCGCTGGCAGTGGTGAACTGCAGGCGTTTTTGACTCTCGCTGGCGTAGAACTTTTGCAGCAGCGCGTCGGGGTCCGATGCGTCGGACGCCTGCCCACCATCCCCCTGGCTGATTAGCGCGCCTCCCTTATCGTTCTCCTGGGCCTTTTGCGCCTGAATCATGGTTACAAGGGGAACACTCAGGATGCCCATGAGCGCAAAGGTGGCAAAGCGCACGCGCTGCGCTAGCGCGCCATACAGGAATAAGGCGGCAATGGCCATCACCAACGCGGCAGGGCTCACAAGGCGGGTTGCCAGTTCCAGCCAGTAGTCGGCACTGAACCCCGCTAGCGCTTTCAGTTGCGAAAGCACGCGGGAAAGCGTTGGTAAATAGGAATCGTAATAGAGCAGGGCGATCGCCGCCGGCCATGCCAGTACGGCCCGGGCGCGCCCGAACATTGGGTGCTTAATCTGCGGCATCAGCGCCAGCCACAGGAGTAGGTTTAGCCACCAGTTGAAGCCAATGTAGCCGCTGAAGGTCAGGCCGACCTTGGTCAGGAAATAGAGATTCCAGTAGCTCATGTGCGCAGCCTTTGCTGTGCGCGCTGGCTGCCCAGTGGCCATAGTGTCTTGATGGCATCCGCCAGTGAGTCCCAGAACTTGCGGTAGCCCAGCAGGCCCAGTTGGGCGATCTCTTGCAAGCCGTGCAGGGGGCGGTCGGTGTCATGGCTATCGTTCCATTGCCGCCACGTGTCCGGGCGGGCAAAGGTGCACTGCACCAGATCAATTTGCTGCTCGCGTGTCATTGGGTCGAATTGCAGTCCTGTGGCGCTATGGCCCCGGTGCAGCATGATGGTGGCGGGGAATGTGCATTCGGTTTCACCGCGCCACAGCCCTATTTGGACCTTCTCACCCACTGTCAGTTGCGCGCCCTCGGGCAATTGAAGTCCTACGCCGGTCATAGAGAAGTCGATGCACAAGGCATGCAGCACGCTACCGTCATCTTGGTAAAGGGTGGCCTGTAGTTGCGTGGCCACGCGATGCATGCGACGCACTTGGCGGGCTTCGGATGCGACACCCAGTGCGGCGCCCAGCATCAGGATGCTGTATGTCGTCCATAACAGGTTCAGCAGCACGGTGGCTGTCTCCCCCGTGTTCCAGACAAACAGACGTATCAGTCCCACGCCGAAGGCGGCAAAGTTCAGCAGCACGAGCACGGTGTAAGGGCGCGATATCACCCAGTCGAAGTAGGGCTCATCCACTAGCCCGCCTTTTGCGGTCACGTTGAACTTGCCAAGTCGCGGGTTGATCAGCGCCACGGTGGTTGGTAGTGCCACGTACCAGGCCAGCACCGTCTCGTAGACCTCGGCCCAGAAGGTGTGCCGGTGCTCGCCCTGCACATGGGCGTTCGCGATATTCGACTGCAGGATGTAGGGCAACACGTACAGCGCGATCATGATGGCGCCCGCGTTGATGATGTGCCACTCGAAGAACAGGAAAGCCATAGGGGCGGTGAGGAACACCAGCCGTGGCAAGCCGAAGAAGAAGTGCACCATGGCGTTGGCATAACAAATGCGCTGCCACAACGTGAGGCCTTTGCCTAAGAAGGGGTTGTCCACACGGAAGATCTGCGCCATGCCCCGCGCCCAGCGGATACGCTGGCCGACGTGGGCGGACAGACTTTCGGTAGCCAGGCCTGCAGCCTGCGTTTCGTTGATGTAGGCGGTGGTGTAGCCGCGCCGGTGGAGCTTGAGGGCGGTATGGGCATCCTCTGTCACTGTCTCTACGGCAATACCGCCCACCTCCAGCAGGGGGGCCCGTCGGATCACGGCGCATGAGCCGCAAAAGAAGGTGGCATTCCAGAAATCATTACCGTCCTGGATCAATCCGTAGAAAAGTGCCCCCTCGTTGGGCACGCGGCGGAAGGTGCCCAGGTTGCGCTCGAAAGGGTCGGGCGAGAAGAAGTGGTGGGGCGTCTGCAGCATGGCGCACTGAGGATCGCGCTGGAACCAGCCCACTGCCGTCGTCAGGAAGGAGCGCGTAGGAATATGGTCGCAGTCGAAGATGGCGACCAGCTCGCCGTTGGTCTTGCCCAACGCATGGTTCAGGTTACCGGCTTTTGCATGGTTGTTGTCGGGGCGCACGATGTAGCCGACCCCCATGGATTCGGCGAATTCGCGAAATTCATCGCGCCGCCCATCGTCCAGAATAAAAACCTTCACTTTGTCTTTGGGCCAGTCCAGCGCCATGGAGGCCAGTACCGTTGTGCGCACCACACTCAACGGTTCGTTGTAGGTGGGTATGAACACATCCACCGAGGGCCAGGAGGCTGCGGTGCCCTGCAACTGCGCGGGCTTTCGGTGCAGAGGCCAAGCGGTCTGGATGAAGCCTAGCACCACCACCAGCCAGGTGTAGGCCTCTGCCGCCAGCAGACCGTAGCCCAGGAAGGACTCGATGACTGAGTCGAACTCGAGGGACGAGGTGATGCGCCACCATGCGTAGCGCCCCATCGCCAGCAGACTGATGGCCGCCAGCGCGAGTGACGGGTAGCGCCCCGGTAGCCGACGCAGCACCAGGGACAGGCCCCAGCACAGCAGCATGAACATGGCCTGCCCAAACCAGTTGAACGGCGTAGTCATCACCACCATCCCGACCACCAGGCCCACGGCCAAAACGACCCAACGCAACCCGGGTATCTCCATCGCAGGCGAGAGCATGTGATCCGCCAGGCGCATGCCCTTTTCAACGTTGACATGGGTGGCCAGCCGGTCCATGGCGCGCAGAAAGAGCCGGATGGGCCAGAACACTGCAGTGAGCAGCAGCACCAAACCCTTGCTGCCCCAGCGCAAAACGAAACCCAGGCTGGCCAACAGCCAGTGCACCGGCCGAAGAAGCCAAGGAAGCAGGGCACGGTCTGGTGTGGCAGGCAGGACGATGCAGCGCCACAGCCACATCCACCAGGGCGCACCAGGCGCCACTTCGAGCTGGCGTGCGAGCCATTGGCTGCAAGCGTACAGTCGCGCGCGGAAGTCTGTCGATGCAGGCGGGGCTTGCGTTGCGACTGCTTCAGCGGGAGAGGCTGTACTGTGATCAGGCTGCTCCATCATGGACGGACCGCTCCAGCCGCCAGCATGGGCGAGGCGTGTGCGCGCAGCCCGGTGAGCCAGTTGCACACGCCCTGTAGGTCATGTGCTGACTGTGCCTGGGGGGCAAAGCTGCCCACACACATTGAACGCGAGAGCGCGCGGGAGATATTTTCGTCTTCGTGCAGTGTGTAAGGGATCAGACGCCCGCCCCATTGCTCGCGCAGCGTTTGCAAGGCCTCGCGGTGCGAGATTCGGCGTGGGTCGAAGCGTGTCACCAGCACGCCCTGATCTGCAGGTGCTGCAGCAGTCTCATGCAGCATGGCCTGCACACCATCGGGGCCGAGGCTCGAGCGTGCAGATGCCTCCAACGTTACGATCACGGCATCGGAGCATCGCAGCGCTGCTTGTGCCAGCAGCGATGGCCACACAGGCGTATCCAGCAGTACGGTGCAGTCGTCAGGGATGTCCAGTAACTCCATTTGGTCCAGCAGCCATCTCGGTTGCACCCGCAACTGCCGGTCAATGGATGCGAGGGTATCTAGCTCCGCCTTGCCGAAGGGCAGAACGCCCACGCCATCCGAGTTGTCGAAGCTCCCATCGGCCCACCACTGACCGGTTGCTGCCAGGCGGGCCCAACCAAGATCGCTGGGCTCCGGCATGCCCAAGTGCGTGCCCAACAAGTTTTGGGCACACAACTCGACCGCCAGGCAGGGCCTGCCCTGGCGAGCCAGTAGCGTAGCCAAATGGGCGGTTACGGTGGTTCGTCCCGATCCACCGAGCGGCGATACAACGGCAATCACACGCATACGGGGTCTCTATTCATTCGATCAGTCATGGCGCAGGCGGCGGTAACGCATCGCTGATATCCGACGGGGGTAGGTGGGGGTGGTAAGGCCGTACGCAGCGCAGCGGCCGGTGGGCGTTTAGCGCGCGGCGCAGCAGCAGCCAGCAGGGCCAGGCCAGCAACACGCCCAGCAGGATGTACAACAGCAGCACCAACAGCGTCATGGCATGGATCTCGGGGATGTGCGGGGCACTGCACGCGGTGCAATTGGTCTTTGCTGCACGCGGGGTCCGCTCGCGATTTGCGCCAGAGGCGCAGTCAGCGGCACGGCTGGTGCATTGGGAGCACCGGAGTCGGAGGCCTGTGTCGGCGATTCGGACATCTGAGCTGCCGTGGTTCTCGTGGCGGTCTCCATGGCCGCCGGGCGTGGGCTCGTGCCAAGGTCAGCGCTGTAGTCGGGCAAGCCCCTGGGCAGCGATTCCTGCAGTTGGCCCGCCATGGCGCGGATGCCCAAGTCTGAGCAATCAGTCGCTTCAGAGGCAAATAGCTGGGTCAACGGCAGCGCGAACAGCCGTTGAAGTGCCTGTTCCACGTCCGGCTCGCGGCAGGCAAACAGGAACACGTACACCGACTCGTGGTCTGCCGTGAACAGATCTCCATCGCGCGAAGTGTGGCAAGCGCGCAGGGCGTCCAAGTGCGGTATCTGGGCCAGCATGGTCAGTCGCACCATGCTGTGCGAGAGGCCAATGCTGCGCGTGCGGTCGAGCATTCCGCGCACCAAGCTGCAGAATGGGGCCGGCGGCTGGTAACCGCGCTCGCGTGCAGGCATGAAGCTGTCCAGCGCCTGCTCATAGTCGGTGTGCACCTTGCGGGTGTAGCTTTGTACATTGATGTCCTGCAGCTGTTGCAACAGGCGTGAAAATCCCACCTCTTTGTAGACCACAGCGTTGGCTCCCAATTGCAGAAGGGCCTGCTCGCTGTTCGTGCGCAATTTTCCGAGGTTCTCGCGCACCACAATCTTGAGTGTGAGCGGGCGCGTCATGCGCAGGTGGTGCACTAAGCGGGCGCGCGCTTCGAAATCTGAGGCCTGGCCCACATCGATCAGCACCGTTGCAGCCACGCTGGCGGCGGCCGCCACTTCCATGTCCGCCACATTGTCGACAATGCGCCATCCCGCGGGCACGCCCCGCTGCCCGTTGACGGAGGCACGGGTGGCGAGTACATCGAACTGGTCGATTGCCTCGACCAGTTCGCGCGCGGCACCGCGAGTACGTGTGCCATCGGCAGCCAGTCGGCCGGATGCGGTATTTTTGAGCAGTCCGAAGGCGGTCTGGAAGAGGGCGCCAGCATTCGTGTTCCAGCGCTCCATATCCAGGCTCCAACGATCCGCATCGGTTCGCAGGGTGGCGATGTGCATGGACATTGGGCACAGGTTGTGCAGCATGGGCATCAGTACGGCGGGCTCCAGTGGTGGAAAGAAGCCCAGCACCATTGGCCTCTTCCGGTCGCGGCACAGCGTGCCGAGCTGGCGACTTACACGGGCGAGTTGCGCCACGCTCAGGCCGGACAGCAGGCCTTGTGCATCGCATACGTACAGCGCATGTTCATTCGTGAGCCCTGTGCGTTCCAGCTCATCCATCAAGAGGCTGAGGCCATCGCGTTGCACTTCTGCTTGGAGGCCGGGCGAGAGCACCCACAGCATGAGCCTGCCCGAGCGGCAGGCAGCGCGCAGGGGATGGTGCGAGAGCAACATGTCCGCCCACGCTGCGCTCGATGCGACCAGGGCCACGGGACTGACCGCTACGGCGTCTTCGATCAATGCGGGGAACCATAGTAGGGCGCTGCTGTCGTCTGCGGCGACCAAAGAAATAGGTACATGCGGTGGCAGCTGCGCCACATCGTCGGGCAGGCCCTCGATCCCGATGCGAGCGGGCTCGGCGCTGCCACTGGCATCCGTTCGTGAGGGCTTCAGGAGCTTCGCAATGAAGTGCAAGACGCGCAGGGGTGGAGCGAGCTTGCGCGAGGAAGAAGAGACGGCGGACATCTTAGAAGCTTGAATACGCTTGCACCGGGCGTGGCCGGTTGTCCAGCGGCGCCAGCACCGGATCGAACCGGTAGCGACCGTAGACCATGACATTGGTGGGCGCGTAGTAGGCGGAACGGTCCAGCTCTACTTGGGCACCCAGCGAGATGTTGGGCGTGGCCTGATACTCCAACACGCCCCTGAACGAGCGGCCAAAGCCCGAGCTGGAGCTTCCCGGGTACACCGGCACTTCGCCGTTTTGGGCCAGCTGGGCACGTGCCAGCGATTGCAGCAGGGCATTGTGCGGAAAATAGTCACTGTCGCCGCTGCTGCTGTGCGAAACCGAGACCGAGCCCCGCGCCAGCCAGGTAAATGCGCCCCTGCGGCCGCTCCACTCGATGGGCAGTGCGACGGATGCGTAGCTGCGCGGGCTGTAGTAGCCGCCATGGCCGAAGCTGTACTCCGACAGGTCCTTACCATAGTGCCAGGCAGAGAGCGTGATGCCCATGTTGACCACGCTGTGGCCGTTGTTCCATATGTCACGGTCCACAGCAATCCGCAACTGGGCGCGTGTGTTGGTTTCCACGTTCTTGCCCGTCAGCGTCGCTAGGTTTAGGTTCACTGAAGTGCTGTACGGCCCGATATCTGTGGACAGGCGGCCAGAGGCTCCCGTGGCTACCACGCCACCCCAGACCTGGCCTGTGATCGGGTCGCGCGCACCGGCATACGACAGCAGGCTGCCAGTGATGGGGCGGCGAAAGCCCTCGAGCTTGTAGCCGTAACGACCCAGCGTGCCGGTCTTGGCCAGCCCCCCGACCAGGTTTGTTACAGGAAGGCCGACGCCGGTCGTCCCGATGTCCCACTGGAAATCATCGCCCACGAAACCGAAGCCCAAATTGGTGCCGGAGCCGCGCTGTCGACGGTAAGTCAGGGGCGAGCCCGGCGGCAGGGCCGCGATTTGGCCAAAGTCGAAGATGTCCGATCCATCGGCCGGCAACTCGCCGGCATCTAGCTGCACGCGGTCCACGTGCAGGAAGTAGTGCCCGTCGTAGCCACGCGGCATCCATGCCACCAAGGGCCGCTCCCAGCCGCGCAGGCTGGATATGCCTTCGGTGGCGCTTTTGCGCAGCGCCTGGTGGCCGGCCTCGATCCACACCTGACGGCGCGCTTCGATCGCATCGATCTCGCCCTGTATCTTGGCCACCACGGCGGTATCCACGGGCAACGACAGGGCGTAGCTCTGCTGCAGTACCAGGGGTGGCTCGGCATCGACCGATTCCTCTGGGGATGTCGATGCCGAAAGGCTTTCAGCGCTGCGATTCTCCAGCATCAATGCGCTGCGGAAGAACACCAGGGCTTGCGCATAGTTGCGGTTGGCGCGCTCCAGGCGCGCGGCATGCAGCAGCACATCGCTGTCCTGAGGAAACTCCTGCAAAAGCCGTGCTGACAGGGCCCGCGCCTCGTCTTTTCGGCCGATGCGTTGCCAGGTGCGCAGCAGCGAGAGCTGCTGGCCGACGTCGGTGGAGGGCAGGTGGACCTGCAGCCACAACGCCTGTTCTGCAGCGGCCCGGGCATCGCCCATGCGTGACAGCGCGTCTGCAAGATTCATGCGCACATCCAAGTTGTCGGGCTGGGTTTTTGCCAGCGGCCCGAGCAATTGGGCCGCATCGGCATATTCGCCAGCAGCCAAGAGCAGGCGTGCCTGCGTGAGGATGCGCTGCTGTGCGAAGGTTGGTGTGGCTGGCAGCTGCAGCGGCTGGCGTGCCAGTCGTACCGCTTCGGTCAAGTTGCCTGCCTGGCGCTGCTGCTCGATGAGTCGCTCGCGGTGCGCTGTGTAGAGCGCCACCAGCCTGGCTTCTTGCTCCTCGTTCCAGCCTGGCGACTGCAACAGGCCCGGCAGGCGTGCTGCGAGGCCCACATCGTCTTGCGCACGGCCAAGTAGTTGGGCGTGGTCGAGCTGCACATCCAGCGGCAGATCCACGCTGCGCGCGGCCAGGCGGTCGAACACTGCCGCGCCACGTGCCGGCTGCGCGCGGCGAAACCAGGCGTTGGCCACGGTGTACAAAAGTTCAGCATCGTTGCCAGCGGCGTGTTCTGCTTTGTCGAGCAGGGCCTGCGCTTCGGTGGGCTTTGGGCTCGCGCTGCCTTGTGCCACGAGTGTTTTGACCGTGGAGCGTTGCACCTGGGCCCGCATGGATTCGGTCTGTTCGGCGGCGGGGATTTGGGCCAGGTCGTCCAAGGCGCCCAAGTCATTGTCCACGGCTGAGCGAATGAGGGCGCGAGCGTAGCGCATGGCCGCGCGGTCTGCGGTGGGAAAGGATGCCGCGGTCGAGCGTGTGATCCCGTCGTCCATCACGCTCAGCGCCTCGTGCGGCAGGTTCAGTCGCAGGTACAAGCGAGCCAGGCGGTGGCGCAGCCAGGCATCGTCTGGTGTGAGCAGTACGGCGGATTCCAGTGTTCGCATGGCAGCGCTTATGCGCTGGGCCTGCATGTGTTCATCGGCCTGGGCCAATAAAATGTCCGCCTGCGCGCCCACCAGCTTTTCTCGCAGGGAGGGATCGGTCGCCGAAGCCTTGGCCAGTAAGGCCAGCGCTCGGTCGGATCGGGCCGTGCGTGCGTAGAGTCCAGCCAAGCCCTTGTAGGCCGAGCTGTTGTCGGGCTCCGCAGCCAGGGCCTTTTGATAGAGTGTTTCTGCGAGGGCTTGGTCGCCTTGCAGGTCACGGACACTGGCCAGCGTGGTCAGTGCCTCTGCACTCTCGGGTTGCATCGAGAGAGCGCGGCTCGCCAGATCGGCGGCGGTGCCCAGTTCGTTTTTTTCGAGCGCTCTGTCGGCTTGCCGCAAGAAGCCCCAAAACCGGGCGGTGGACTGCAATTCCTTCCATTTGCTCTTGCGGGTCAGTGCGAAAGCCTGGCGGAATAAGTCTTGTGCCTGTGCATGCTGACCCTGCCGCAGGCGAATGAGGCCGAGGTTCCCAAGGCTGTCACCGTCGGTAGGGCGCAGGGTGAGCGCCGTCTGCAGCTTGTCTTCGGCCAGTTCGATGTTCCCCTGGTCCAGCGCGATGCGGGCGGCGGTGCGTGCGATATTGGCCGGGTCGTGCGCCGCGCGTTCGGCGCGCTCTACAGCCTGCTGCATGGCGGCGAGGCGGTCCACAACGGCCTGGTCTGCGGGGTACTGTTGCAAAAAAGCGCGCACGCGCGGAATGTTGGTGGGCGTATTGGTCAGCTTGTCGAGTGCACGGCGCCACAAGTCCTGCAGTTGCTGGACGTTGACATCGGGTTGTTTGGACAGGGCCTCGATTTGCAACACAACAGCCGTCGGGTTTTCACCCTGGTACATCCGCATTTCCAGCTGCGCGACGCGGTAGCGCGACTCGCCAGTGTCCTGATACAACTTGCCCAGTTGTCGAATGGATTCGGTGCCATTCTTGGGGCCAGATCCCATGATCTGGTAGTACTCCAGCGCCAGGCCACCGAGCTCCGGAGGGCCGTCTGGAAACAACTCACGCGCCACGTCGGCTGCCTCGGCTTTGCGGCCTGCGCGCGCCATCAGGCGCATTTGCGAGAGTTTTTCTCGGTCGGGGCCGTAGATTCGCACGAGGGTTTCCAGCTCTTGCGTCACCTTGTTTTCGGGGTGGCGGCTGCGCAGTGTCTCCAGGATGCGCTTGGCCTCGTCAGTCTTCTTCTCGCGCAGGGCCAAATCACCCAAGGTGCCCAGGCCTTGGGGGGAATAGGGGTCCATGGCCAGTAGCTTGTCGACCAACTGACGCGCCATGTCGGGGCGGTTTTTGGACGCCCACAGGCGGGCGCCGCTGAGCAATTCGGCTTCTATGGCGGGCTGGGCGCTGGCCAGCGCGCCATGACTAGCGGGAAGGCAGGCTGCGGCGAGCAAGGTCAGGGATGGCAGCCAGTAGCGGGGGTGTCGCAACGCTTTGCTCACAGCTTCCACCGCACGATGAGTTGGCCGACCGGGGTGAACCGGTACTGCCCGTCGATGGCCCCCAAACCGAATAGCGCGAGCACTTGCTCATAGTAGGCAGCGGGCCGCAGCGGTCTGGCCTCCAGACGCATGCGCTGCGATTGCAAGGCCTTGTCGTCCCCCGCAGCGCGCAGGAAGGGCAGCATTGCTGCCGAAAAGCCTGATGGAGCGGGGCCGGATGCCTGCGCGGTCAGGATGTCGATCGACTCGGGTGGGTAGCCTTGCTCGCGCACATAGCGGGCCATGGGGGCCAGGGTGTCCAGCAGCGCGTTGCGGCTGGGTGCGTCGGTATGCATCACACCGGCCCACAGATAAACGCGGATGGCGTTGTAGGTGCCCTGGCCTCTTTCCTTGCCTTCAGTGTCGACCAGAAAACCCTGCTTGGCGTCGTACACCGTCCAATCGGGCGTGAAGCCTTTGGGTGACGAGCCACGGATGACTTTGAGCGAGCTGTCCACCAGCTTCTTCCATTGCGGATCGCCATCAGTGCCAGCCGCCAACCAGTGCATCAGGTGCATGGGCATGTAGCTTGGGTTCAGGCGCCAACGGCCATTGGCCAGCACGAAGCCTTTGGGCGCCGGCAGCAGTGTGGGCCCCAAGCCAGGAATATCGGCCGTTTCTTCCCGCAGGATGCGTGCGGCCAACAGTGCGGAGAGCGCGCGGTAGCTGCGCTCGTTCCATAGTCGCCCTGCTTCGCCGAGGGCGTAGGCAATCCACAGGTCCGAGTCGGAGGCCGCATTGCTGTCGATCACGCCCCAGGTACCGTCTGGGCGTTTTCCCCACAACCAGGCCGGTAGGCGCGCTGTCATATCGCCCCCGCACAGGTTGTTCTCGGTCCAGCGCAGCAGCTTGTCGAACATGGGGCGATCGTTGGCCACCAGGGCGAAGAACAGCGCGTAGGCTTGGGCTTCGGAATAGGTCTGGCCGCCACCGTCGTCGTCGGAGACCACGCGGCCACCTTCGTTGATGAACTGGGCCTTGAAAGCCTCCCAGGCGGGCCAGGTTATGCGACTTTCCGCGGCCGTATCCTGTTGCGCCTGAAGCCCCGGGAGCCAGGTAAGGAGGGCAACTCCTCCGGTGACCTGCAGTGCTGTGCGTCGGCGAATGAAATCAGTCATTGTGCGAAGCGAGTCGGCGTCGCGCCATGCTGCGCAATGCGGCATAGACGATAAAGGTCAGTAACAGGCCGGTGCCAATACCCACCAGCGCTAACAGCAATGGGTGGTTGTGCATGTGGAACCACAAGCGTTGCCACCAGGGCAGGTCGCCTACGTAGTACACGGGCTTGATGCGGAAGCTCTCGATGGCATCTCCGCGCATCAGGCCCAGGTCGCCGCGCAGGCTTTTGATCTTGCCCGCATCGTTGAGGCTGTGCCCCAGAAGGGCCATGGCATCCTTGTCGGTGGCGGTAAGAGCCACCACACTGCGCCCTTGCTTGATCGGTGATTCGAATCCCGTCACCGCCGCCAGCGGTCCGTTGCCCTGTAGGACCTCCATACCGCCCGAGGCCGACAGGCGCTGGTTGGACTCCAAGTTAAAGAGGTCGACGAACGAGCCCATTGCGCGCTCCAGCGGCTGGACAGAGCGGGCTCCTGCCGCCAGCAAGGCGGGCAGATGGCTCTTCCACTTCTCAAGCAAGCCATCGCTGTCGGCCTGGGAGATCACGAGGATGTCGGTGTCGCCCGCCTTGTCTGCATCTTCCGAGCGCAGCAGCTGAAAGCGCGTGCCGGGGTACCCGGTGGAGGCGCTCATGCGGCCGACGGCAGTGAGGAATACTTCCACGTCCGCCGTGGTGGGCTGGTTGGGCAGGATGATGGAGGTTTCTGCCAGGTCAGGCACCCGGGTGAACGGGAAGCCGCTATTGGCATAGGCCGCCAGATTAGGCATGGCCAGATAGTGGTGGAACGCCGTGAGATCAATGGTGGATTGTGGGTCGATGGCTGCAAAGAGTTCGGAGGGTGGGGCAGATTTGCAGCGGCCCAGGTCGTTGGGGGGGATCTGGAAGGCGAACTGCAGCTGGTTGTCGCCGCCGATCATGAAGGCCGGGATCTTCAGGTCCGAGCGGGTCTGGGCATTGCCGTCATCGAACAACGGGAGCATGACCGTGCTCTTGCTGCTGGTGCGGTCCTCGCGCGACTGCAGCGGGTAGGACTGGATGAACTGGTTGTTGATCGAGATGTTCAGCGCTCCGTGGTCCGACACACTGTTGGGGGTGTAGCGGTAGGTCAGGTCCAGCGGCACGCCCTTGGCATTCCAGGTGAACAGGTCGGGCGCCATGCGCGTGTAAATGTTCACCGTGTCGTTGAGCACCGAGCCGCGCAGTTGCAGGTCGGCAGCGCTTTGCACCAGCTCGGCCAGGCGTACGGGGCGCTTGGTGGTGATCCAGCGAGGGGCGTCATAAGGCTTGGCCAGGTCGGGGTAGGCGAGCGACTTGACGGCGATGGTCTGGCCCGACAACACGGCCTTGCCCAGAGCCAGCGCATCGGCGGCCATCTGCAACTGGGCGTCGTCCTTGCCCAGCACCAGTAGCAGCTTGGCGCCAGGAACGTCGGGATGGGGCACGATGGACAGCGTGGGTTCGGTCACCTTCGGCAGTGCCTGCAGGAAGGTGGGCCGGTTGTCGTTTGTGGCCAGTACCACCGCGTGCTGGGACGGCAACTGGTTCTCGAACGCAGGAAACTGATTGCCACGGTAGCCTGCAAGCATGCCGATCCAGCTGGCGATGGAGCCCGATGCCTTGAGCGTGCCGGTGCTGGGCTTGTTGCCGTACACAAAAGGCAAGTGCACTGGGCGGTTGTCACGCGGATCGAAAAAGGGCGCAGGCAGCAGTGCGAGGTCGTCGCGCAGGGGGATTTGGCGCAGTGACAGCTCCAGCTGACTCTCGTTGCTGATTGTGGCCCACAGGCTGGAATGGTTGGGTGTTTCGCATTCCATCGTGTAGTGGCCGATGAACTGGTAGCGAAAGCGGTTGTAGTCGGTGAAGTAGCGAGGGTCTATGTTCAGTTCGACCGTCTGGGGAGTGCCTAGGTGTTCCTTGTCGAGCACGATGGTCTGCAGCGTCTCGTCGTTGAGCATCACCTTGAGATGCGACAGCGTCGGGAGGAGGGCCGGGGAGTGTGTGAAGGTCAAGCGCAGCTTGGCTGCTTCCACGAGTTCGTCACGCCGCACGCCGACGCCCACACTGGCCTCGCTCTCTACGCCGCGCAACGCAATGGGGCGAGCGACGCCCAGATCCTTCAGGCTGGCCGTCCATCGGCGTGACGGAAGTGGCTGACTGTCAGTGGGCTGAGGGCTCAAGGTGCCGTCGGCTAGACCGTCTGCAACGGTCTTGCGAGGGGCCGTGATCTCTTGACGGGCTTTAATGCGTTCCTTGGTTGTTGAGGTGCGCGATTTGGTCGTCTGTGCATTGGCCGCAGGCTGGGGAATGGCGATCAGACCAGTGGCGATCAGCGCAACCAAAACAGGCGGCGCACAGTTGATTGTTCTGGATTTCACAGTGTTCCGAATGGTTCTGGCCGAGTGAGAGGTGGCAGCGAATACTTACTTTGGCGGGTGTGTCATCTGCATGACAAAAGTGTATCTACGTGCTGGGGCTGCGGCTTGAGGTAAGACATTTGTTTGCAATCGTTGACAGCCTTGGGCCGCTGTGTACGACTGTGTACGACTGTGTACGACTGGGTACGCAGCAGGGTGCCAACTGGATTCATGGCGTAACCGAAAATTCCTTCCGTCTTCATAGCGCCATGTCTTGCTCTTGGCTGTGATGGTGAGTAATCAACTTGCTAAGAGAAGGCCTGTCTGTGCTGAACCACGTGGGTTGGCGTCCGACCGTGCCGCGATCGCAGGGCTTGAGGCCAGAGGATGCGCAGGCGAACCGTTGAGCGGTTTGCGTGCATGGGCTGGGATAGGCGTGGGAGTTTGAAAACAAAAAAGCCTGCTACTTGTGGGTAGCAGGCTTTTTGTGCCTTGCGGCTTTGATTTGGTGGGTCCTGAGTGACTCGAACACTCGACCTACGGATTAAGAGTCCGCTGCTCTACCAACTGAGCTAAGAACCCAAATCTTTTGATTTGTCTGCAGCGCTGCAGAGCCTCGAATTATGCACTATTTTTTACGGGTGAGAAGTTTGCGAGAAAAATTATTGCATCGCATTGCGGCTTGCAAGCTCTACAAACAGCCCACTGTGGTCCAGTTCGCCCAAGCCATGTTCGACGCTTTGCGCATACAGCGCCTCGAACAAAGCGGTGATAGGGGCGTCGAAGCCGGTTTCGTGGGCCGTCGCCAATGCGTTGCGCATGTCCTTGAGCTGTACCGCCATGCGGCCCCGGGCTGCAAAATCACGTTGCACCATGCGTTGCCCGTGCAATTGCAAGATCCGGCTGTCCGCAAACCCTCCGCTGATGGCCTCGCGAACCTTGGCCATATCGGCGCCGCCTTTGGCCGCAAAAAGCAGGGCCTCGGCGACCGCGCCGATGGTGATGCCAACAATCATTTGGTTGGCAAGTTTGGCCAATTGGCCAGCGCCATGAGGGCCCACATGGGTGGCGTGGCCCAGCGCTGCAAAAACAGGCTGCGCTCTCAAAAAATCCTCGGGGCGGCCACCCGCCATGATGGCCAGGGTGCCTGCCTCTGCGCCGACCGTGCCTCCCGAGACGGGGGCATCGAGGTGCGACAGGCCCATCTCGCCCAGGCGGGCAGCATGGTCACGGGCCTCGCTGGGCTGAATCGACGCCATGTCAATAAAAAGGGCTCCTTTGCGCATGGCCCGCGCAGTTCCTCGATCAAACAGCACCTGCCCAACCACGGTGCCGTTTTCCAGAAGGCTGATCACGATATCGGCGTGCGCCACGGCGTCGGCGCAGGTGCTGTGCACCGTCACGCCATCGCAGGCCAATGGTTCTGCCTTGGCGCGGGTGCGGTTCCAGGCATGCATCTGGTGGCCGGCAGCGCTCAGGCGGCGCGCTATCGGCAGGCCCATCATTCCAATGCCGAGAACGGCGATGCGAAGGGGTGTGTGGGTCATGGCGTCACTTGGATGGGAGGAGCAGACTGTTTTCGCCATCATGGGCGCTTTTGAGGTCACATTCTGTCAGGGAGCTTGCAGCATTGGGCGATTGCCAAGATGATTCCATGGCGCCTTGTGGAGTGCCCTCAGCCCGGGCTGAACCGTTGTTTCACAGGCCCCATCACAAAACCCTGGAGACCTTGCCCATGACCTTGCCCCTGCACGACCCCGCCTGGCTGGAACGCATGTACAACAACCGTGCGTTGGTGCCTGACCACATGGATTATCTGGATCGTTGGGAGCAAGACTCCGCCCAGGTCAGGGTCAATTTACCGTGTGTGCTGGACGTGCCCTATGGCGCGGGCATCGGCGAGACCCTGGATGTGTTTGCCCCCGTGCACGTGCAGGCGGCGCCAGTGCCTGTGCTGGTGTTTGTTCACGGCGGGTTTTGGCGGGCGCTAGATAAATCCGACCACTCTTTTGTGGCGCCGTCATTCACCCAGGCCGGCTTTTGTGTCGTGGTGGTGAACTACGCGCTATGCCCTGGCGCGCCCGATGCGCCAGTCACCATTCCCCACATCGTGCGGCAGATGGAGAAAGCCCTGGACTGGGTGGCACACAACATTGCGGGCCATGGCGGCGATGTGCGGCGCATCACCGTGGCCGGGCACTCTGCGGGGGGGCACCTTGCCGCAATGCTGTTGACCAGCCTGTGGCCTTTGGTGGGCAAAGGCCTGCCCGACGGCCTGGTGCGCAATGCGTTGTCGATATCCGGTGTCCATGACCTGGAACCGATCATGTACACGCCCATGTACCAATCGGTCCTGCACATCACGGAGCAGCAGGTGCTGCAGGCCAGTCCGGCGCGGCTGCCGGCACCAGAACGCGGTGTGCTTTTTTGTGTGGTCGGCGGTGACGAAAGCGCCGAATTCATCCGGCAAAACCAGTTGATGCAAGAGGCCTGGGGCAGCCACTTTGTGCCCCGCAGCCAGTCGTTGCCAGGGCTCAATCACTTCAGTGTGCTGGACGCCTTTGCAAAGCCTGGACATGAACTGCACCAGATGGCGTTGAACCTGCTGCGGGCCTAGCAAGCGGTCTCCCCATCGCGCGCCGCCCCACATCCAGGGCGGGCGTCAACAAAGCGGTGGGGAGCGCACAAACAACTTGCCCGGGGAGCCGCCGGTTGCGGCCGGCCCTATTCACACATCGGTGTAGTGGAGCCCCGGCGGGTTTACATCAGCAGGTGCTCGCCTGCGTTGTCGCCCCCCAAAATCACGTAGTTCACCTTGCGAATGTCCATCAGCTTCTTGCCGCCCGCGTAGCTGATGGAGCTTTGCACGTCCTGCTCCATTTCAATCAGCGTGTTGGCCAGGGGGCCCTTGACCGGTTCGAGGATGCGCTTGCCTTCGACATGCTTGTATTCGCCCTTGTTGAAATCGCTGGCAGAGCCGTAGTACTCCTTGAACAGGGCGCCATCGACCTCCACCGTTTGACCAGGGGATTCCTCGTGCCCTGCAAACAGCGAGCCAATCATCACCATGCTCGCGCCAAAGCGGATGCTCTTGGCGATGTCGCCATGGCTGCGGATGCCGCCGTCCGCAATGATGGGCTTGGTGGCCACACGGGCGCACCACTTGAGCGCCGACAGCTGCCAACCCCCGGTGCCAAACCCCGTCTTGAGCTTGGTGATGCATACCTTGCCCGGGCCCACGCCCACCTTGGTGGCATCGGCGCCCCAGTTTTCCAGATCGATGATGGCCTCTGGGGTGGCGACGTTGCCTGCGATCACAAAGGCCTTGGGCAGCTTCGCTTTCAGGTAACCAATCATGTTCTTCACACTGTCGGCGTGCCCGTGAGCGATGTCGATGGTGATGTATTCAGGGGTGATCCCCAAGGCCACGAGCTGGTCCACGGTGTCGTAGTCGGGTTTTTTCACCCCCAGCGAGATCGAGGCATAGCAGTCCTTGGCGTGCATGTCCTTGACGAACTGGATGTTGTCCAGGTCAAACCGGTGCATGACGTAGAAGTAGCCGTTCTGTGCCATCCAGGCACAGATTTTTTCGTCCACCACCGTTTTCATGTTGGCGGGCACGACGGGGATGCGGAACGAGCGCCCGCCCAGCGTGACGCTGGCGTCGCACTCGGATCGGCTTTCCACCAGGCACTTGCGCGGCAGCAGAAGAACGTTGTCGTAGTCGAAGATTTCCATGAGATTCCAAGCTCCAGTAAAGGACGCAGCAAAAGGATTTTTGCCACGGTGGGCGCTTGGCTTGGGACCGGCTCTGTGGGTGGCAGCGTGAAAGCCAACACCGAACCCTGCTTGCGCAGGCACAAAAAAACCGGGCATCAAGAAACTTGGGCCCGGTGCTTGATTCTAGGCGCCTATGGCGCGCTTGTCATAACGCCCGCCGTATTACCGGCATACAGACTGCGCAGCGGTCAGAACGCGCCCCTGCGCGTCTTGCACCCAGCCGACCATGTGCAGCCGTTCGGGCTGGGCGCCGGGCGGGATGCGCATGGGGCGACTCTCCATCCAGCGAGATTGCTCATTTTTCGATAGCGTATTGCGCTTATCCCATGTGCCGTAGAGCATGTTTCTGACCAAATTTCTCGCCACCACCGTGCCCTCGCTGCCAGCAGGCACAGCCTCCACCAGCAACAAGTGGTACTGCCAGCCTTCAGGGGGCGGTGTCAAGCCGGGTGTAGGGGCCAGTGTGATGCCCGTGCCCATGTAGTCACTGATGGGCAGGCCATGGGCCACCCGCAAGCGCATGGGGCGGGCAGGCGGCTCCACCGGCGACAGCGCCACATCGGTGCTTGCAGGGGCCGGGCGGCCTAGCGCCTGCAGGCGCAACGCGGCGTCGTTGGTGGCAGCGGCCGACAGCGGTGCGTCATTTCCCTGAGCGCTGGGCAGGATCCAGTCCAGTACCACGGTCGTCGGCGCCGATGGCGCGGGTGTGGCCGGGTCGGCCCAGCAGGCTTCGCAGTCGGCGCTGATGAAGCGCTCGAACAGCGCGGTGGGGTGCACGGTGCCATCGCTGCTGCAGCTGGCTTGGGCTGCTGCATACGGTGCGTGGCAGGCAAGTAGCGTGGTGGCAAAGGTGCAGGCGACAAGGGAAATGGGTCTCGTGCGGGCCATGGTGGGGGTTGCCTTTCTACAATGCCTGCATGTTCCCACAAGATATGTTCTCGGACGCGCACGATCGCGGCGCGTCCGCTGCCCAGGCCGCAACGGCGGGCGTCTCCCCCCTGTTGCACAACCTCAACCCTGAGCAGCTGGCCGCCGTCACGCTGCCCACGGGCCATGCGCTCATCCTGGCGGGAGCCGGCTCGGGCAAGACGCGCGTGCTCACCACCCGCATCGCCTGGCTGCTGCAAAACGGCTACGCCACGCCCGGCGGCATTCTGGCCGTCACCTTCACCAACAAGGCGGCCAAAGAGATGGTGGCGCGGTTGTCCGCCATGTTGCCCGTCAACGTGCGTGGCATGTGGATCGGCACCTTCCACGGCCTGTGCAACCGCCTTCTGCGTGCGCACCACAAGGCGGCGGGGCTGCCGCAGTCGTTCCAGATTCTGGACACGCAAGACCAGCTCTCGGCCATCAAGCGCCTGTGCAAGCAGCACAACGTGGACGACGAGCGTTTTCCGCCCAAGCAGCTGTCGTACTTCATTGCCAACTGCAAGGAAGAAGGCCTGCGCCCCGGCGATGTCGAAGCCCACGACAGCGACGCCCGCAAGAAGGTCGAGATCTACCAACTGTACGAAGAGCAATGCCAGCGCGAAGGCGTTGTGGACTTTGGCGAGCTGATGCTGCGCTCTTACGAGCTGCTGCGCGACAACGACCCGATCCGCGAGCACTACCAGCGCCGGTTTCAGCACATCCTGGTGGACGAGTTTCAGGACACCAACAAGCTGCAATACGCCTGGCTCAAGCAACTGGCGGGCAATGAGGTGGGCGGGCGCTTTGAAGCGCGTGGCAGCGTCATCGCCGTGGGCGACGACGACCAGAGCATCTACTCCTTTCGCGGCGCGCGCGTGGGCAACATGACCGACTTCGTGCGCGAGTTCGATGTGCAGCGGCAGATCAAGCTCGAGCAAAACTACCGCAGCTACAGCAACATCCTCGACTCGGCCAATGCCCTCATCAGCCACAACAGCCGCCGCCTGGGCAAGAACCTGCGCACCACGCAGGGCGCGGGCGAGCCGGTGCGCGTGTACGAGGCCAGCTCCGACCTGGCCGAGGCGCAGTGGATGGTCGATGAGATCAAGCAACTCGTGCGCAATGACGGCTTCGAGCGCAAGGAAATCGCCGTGCTTTACCGCAGCAATGCGCAAAGCCGGGTGATCGAATCGGCGCTGTTCAATGCCAGCGTGCCCTACCGCGTGTACGGCGGCCTGCGGTTTTTTGAGCGTGCCGAAATTAAGCACGCACTGGCCTACCTGCGCCTGCTGGAGAACCCCAACGACGACACCAGCTTTACCCGCGTGGTCAACTTTCCGCCACGCGGCATCGGTGCACGCAGCATCGAGGTGCTGCAAGACGCCGCCCGTGCCGCGGGTTGCTCGCTGCACGATGCGGTGAGCGCTGTGCCTGGCAAGGCCGGGGCCAATTTGGGCGCGTTTGTCGCCATGGTCGACGTGCTGCGTGAGCAAACCCAAGGCCAAAACCTGCGCGGCATCATCGAGCAGATGCTGGAATCCAGCGGTTTGCTGGAGCACTTTCGCACCGAAAAAGAAGGCGCAGACCGCATCGAAAACTTGCAGGAACTGGTCAACGCCGCCGAGAGTTTTGTCACCCACGAAGGTTTTGGCCGCGATGCCGTGGCCCTGCCGCTCGATGAGCACGGCACGCCACTGGGCCAGAGTGTGCAAAGCCCGGTCAGCCAGGGCATTGACCCCAACGCGCCTGTGCTGGACGAACCCCTGAAACCCGTTGATCCTGCCGCAATGCCCGGTATCGTGGACATCGATACCGGCGAAACCCTCTCGCCCCTGGCCGCCTTCCTGACCCACGCCGCGCTCGAAGCGGGCGACAACCAGGCCCAGGCCGGTCAAGACGCCGTGCAGCTGATGACTGTGCACGCCAGCAAGGGGCTGGAGTTTGACGCCGTGTTCATCGGCGGCATGGAAGAGGGTTTGGTCCCCCACGAAAACTCTTCCACCGAGCGCGACGGCCTGGAGGAAGAACGCCGCCTGATGTACGTGGCCATCACCCGCGCCCGCAAGCGCCTGTACCTGAGCCACTCGCAAACGCGCATGCTGCACGGCCAGACGCGCTACAACATCAAGAGCCGCTTCTTTGACGAACTGCCCGAAAGCGCGCTCAAGTGGATCACACCCAAGCAACAGGGTTTTGGGTCGTATGCTCCTAATTCAGGAGCTAGTAGCGCTTATGGATCAAGCGCTAGAGGCCCATTTGGCACTAAATCCGAGACGTTCGCCAGCCCGCCCGTGCCCGTGCAGAAGACCGCGCCCTCCCACGGGCTGCGCGCAGGCATCAACGTGTTCCACACCAAGTTCGGTGAAGGCAAGGTGCTGGCCATCGAAGGCACGGGCGACGATGCCCGGGCGCAAGTCAACTTCCCGCGCCATGGCACCAAGTGGCTGGCGCTCAGCGTGGCCAAGCTGACGGTGGTGGATTGAGCGCAGCCACCGCCCCTGCACCTGTTCCCACGCCCGCGCCAGTCCTTGTGGTGCTGGGCGGGCTGCCCGGCGTGGGCAAAAGCACGGTCGCCCGCGCATTGCTGGCGCGCTGGACTGCGGTGTACCTGCGCATCGACGCCATCGAGCAGGCACTGCGGGATTCCGGCGTGCTCATCGCGGGAGACGTAGGCGCGGCGGGCTACCTCGTGGCCTATGCGTTGGCGCGCACCCAGCTTGCACAGGGCATGCCGGTGCTGGCCGACTGTGTCAACCCGCTGCCGGTGACGCGCGAGGCCTGGCGCGCCGTGGCCCGCGACACGCGGGTGCCCGTGTTGGAGGTCGAAGTGATGTGCTCTGACCTCGCAGAGCATCAGCGGCGGGTGGAGCAGCGGGTCATCGATGTCCCGGGGCTGCTGCCTCCCACTTGGCAAACGGTGCTGCAACACGAATACGCCCGCTGGAATGAGGAGCGGCTGGTGGTGGACACCGCGCTTGTGGATGCCGCGCAGGCCGCGGCGCATGTGCTGGCTGCGGTGCAACGGCGGCAACTGGACAGCACTGCCGGTTGATGCTGGCACCCGCACCTGCGGTCCTTCAGGCGGCGACCGCCATCTCGCCAACTGCTTGTGCCAGCGCCACCGCATCTGCCCCCGCCGCATACCGCAGCCGGTCCGACACATCATTCACTGCCGCCCATACGCCCTCGGCCACATCCTGCTCGGTCGTCACGGCGGCTGGCTGGCCCAGGGCGGCAAAGATCGACTGGGCGTAGGGAGCGTAGGCGGGCGGGATCAGCCCCTGCATGCGCTGCGCGCCGTTGGCGGTGAACTGGGTGGTGGGCGCGTAGCCGGGCTCGACGAGTTTCACGCGCACGCCAAACGCCTTCAGTTCAAAGGCCAGCGATGCGGTAAACCCCTCGATGGCCGTCTTGCTGGCGGTGTACGCCGCCACCAGTGGCATGGGCGCCAGCGTGGCGCTGGAGGTGACGTTGACCACCAGGCCCGCGCGCCGTTCGCGCATCTGCGGCAACACGGCCTGGGTCATGGCCATGGTGCCAAAGGTGTTGGTGTCGAAAATGTCGCGCACTGTGGCCATGGGCGTGGCCTCGAAGGCTCCGAACAGGCCCAGGCCTGCGTTGTTGACCAGCACGTCGATGTTGGGGCCTGCGGTCTGCAGTGCCTGGGCAATGCTGTCAGGCTGCGTGACATCCAGCGGCAGTACCCGCAGGCGGTCTGATGCGGGCAACACGTCGGCGCGCGGGGTGCGCATGGTGGCAATCACGTTCCAGCCCTGGGCGTGAAAGTGGCGGGCGGTGGCCAGGCCGTAGCCGGATGAGCAGCCGGTGATGAGAATGGTCTTCATGGTGGAACTCCTTGGGGCGGGTGGATGGGCAGCGATGGAAAGTGGTGTAACGATATCGGGACGATGCCGGATTAACTACAATATAAAGTCCAATTTTTGTTTACAGGAGTCCGGCTGTGGTGGATCCCCTTGCCCAAGTGATTGCGCTGCTGCGGCCGCGCGCCGTGTTCTCCAAGGTGATCAGCGGCGCAGGCGCCTGGGCCGTGCGTTATGGGGCGTTCGGTAGCCCAAGCTTTTGCACCATGCTGGAAGGCCAGTGCCTGCTGGCCGTGGTGGGGCAAGAGCCGGTGGCGCTGCAGACGGGCGACTTTGTGCTGATGCCGGCGACGCCGGGGTTCACCTTGTCGGGCATGGAGCCGCCGCCAACGCGGCCGGTGTTCATGGACCCCCACCGTTTGCCCGCGCCCGATGGCGAGCACGGGCTTCGCCATGGCACGCCCGACGGACCGCCGGACATGCGCATGCTGGGCGGCTACTTTGAGTTTGATTCGCCCGACGCCGCGTTGCTGGTGTCGCTGCTGCCCGATCTGCTGCATGTGCGCGGCGTGGAGCGGCTGCCGACCCTGGTGCAACTGGTGCGGCAGGAATGCCTGGCCACGCTGCCCGGCCGGGACCTGGTGCTGGACCGGTTGGTCGAGCTGCTACTGATCGAGGCCCTGCGATCGAGCGGCGAGGCGGGTGCGCCCCCCGGACTGCTGCGCGGCCTGGCAGACGCCCGCGTGGCGGTGGGCCTGCGCCTGATGCACAGCGCCCCGGAGCAGTCGTGGACGGTGGACGCGTTGGCGCGCGAGGCGGCGTTGTCGCGGTCCACGTTTTTCGAGCGGTTCTTGCGCGCCGTGGGCGTGCCGCCCATGGAATATCTGCTGGCCTGGCGCATGGCGCTGGCCAAGAACCTTCTGCGCCGCAGCGACGGCCGCATAGGCATCGACGAAGTGGCCGCGCGGGTGGGCTACAGCTCGGCCAGCACCTTTAGCACGGCATTCAGCCGCCATGTGGGGCTAGCGCCCGGGCGCTATGCGCGCCAGCCGTAGGGGCGGGGGTGGATTGCTCCTTTGTTGATAGCTAATAGCGCTTACTCATCAAGCGCTAGAGGCACTTTTGACCTTAATTTCTTGCGCTGCCAACACCCAGTGGTTGTCCAGCCGCACGCCGTGCAGGCTGCGGCCATGCGGGTGGTCAATGGGCGCTGCGGCCTGCGCGTTCTGCAGGCTGGCGCCCAAACCACCCGCCCACAGCGCGCCGCCGTGTACCGCCAGGGGGCAGACCTCGGGCAGCGGCACCAGCCCCCGCCATTCGCCTTGCGGCGTGTATGTGGCAATGCCGTTGGCGCGTGGGCAGCTCACGGCCCAGCCTGCGGGCGTGGCGGCCATGCTGCCGCCGTAGCCGTGAATGTTTTGCGCAATGGGCTCGGGCGTGGGCACCACCCGCAGGGCCGTGCCGTCGAACAGGGCCAGCACGGGCGCGGCGTCTTTGGTGGCGGTGTTGTCGTGTTCGGCCTGCAGCGCGATGCCGAGCGTGGTGCCGTCGGGGCTCCAGGCCAGGTGGCGCAGGCTCAGGCGCTGGTCTTGCAGGCGCCACTGGCCGCGCAGTTGGCCGGTGTGGCCGTCCAGCCGCACGATGGATGAATCCATGGTGCCCAGCGCGCGTTTGACGCGGCCGGTTTCGGGGGCGGTGGGTACGCCGCCGTTGGCGACGATGAGGCTGGGGGCGCCGCTGCGCATCGTTCGCGGGTCCCAGGTCAGCTCGTGGGCGTCGATACCGAGGGTGGGCCATTCAGCGGTTTTTTCGAGCGTGCAGGCGTCGCGCACGCCGATCCAGCTGCCGCCGGTTTCTACGTCGGTTTCGGTCGTGTACAGGCGGGCGCCGTCGGCGCTGGCGATGACGTGGCCGTTGAAGCTGCGCTCACCGTCTTGCCACAGCCATTGCGGTGCTGCCTGGCTGCCCGGGTGCCAGCGCACCAGCCAGTCGCCCGGGCGGCGGGCGGTGGCCAACACCGAGCCATCCGGCAGCACAAAAAGGCCATGGGCGCGGGTGGGGACTTCGAGCGATGCTTGGATCTGCAGCGGCTGCCCGGCACCCGGTTGGGTGGACAGCAGGCCGATGTGAAAGCTGCCCTGGCGCTCCCAGGCGGCAGCCAAAAATACGGAGCTGTTGGCGCTTGCGAATGCCGGGGCGGGCGCAAACGTCCACGCGCCCAGACCTGCGAGTGTGGCCAGCCGTGCCAGCGTTTGGCGGCGGTGGAGGTCAGTCACCATCGGCGTCCGAGAATCCAATGCTCACCTGCAGCGCCGGTGCCACTTCGGATTCGGCCAGAAACTTGAGTGCAGCCAGGTCCTTGGCGGTCTGTTGAATGGCCGCCTTGTTCTGCAAGCCCGATTTCTGTACCTGCGCCATCGAAGCATCCACCTTGCCGGTGGCCTGGTGCAGCTTGTCGGCCAAGGGGTTCAGGCCCTTGCCGCGCAGGTACATCTCCAGCGGCACCAGCGCCTCGCCGGGGGCGGGTGTGGCGGCGCCTGCCGGTTGGGCCGTTACGCTGCGCAGGCCTGCCCAGGTGGCGGCCCAGGCGGCCAGGGTGTCGCCGCTGGCAGTGCGGGGGTACTCCGGCGCACGTTTGCCCTGTGCTGCGCGCAGGGGCTTTTCCATTTGCGCCCAGCGCAGGCGATCGATGCCGCCCACCCACTGGTTCACAAACTCGCTGATGGCCTGGGTGGATTGTTCTTGCTCGTCCTCGGCGCCCCAGTCGGTGCCGGCGGCGGTGGTGAAGGCGGCTTGCAGTGCGGCGGATTCACGCGCCACGTCCTGCGCCACCTCATGCGCGTAGCTGCAGGCGGGGCTGTTGGGTGATGCGGGACGTGTCCACAGCAGCCATTCCAGCGCAGGCAGGCCCTTGGCGGGCGTGCCGATGCGCTCGAAGGCCTTGGCACCCTGGGGCTGGGTGGCGATGGCTTTCTCGATCAATGCGGGCCGGGTGGGCGTGAAGTCGATGGCACGCTGGCTACGGCGGGCGATGACGGGGCCGATCGACACGGCCGCCAGTTGCTCCCAAGCGCGCGCTGTGCCCTGCCAGGCCGTGCGTGCGGCGGCCAGGGCTGCCTTGCTGTCGCTGGCCGGGGCCTGGCACAGTGCGGCCACGGCGGGCACCAGGGCGCGGGCGCTCTGGTCAAAGCCTTGCGCGCGGGGCAGGGCCCAGTGGCCGTAGATGCCTTGCAGCGCGTGCACGGTGTCGTAAAACGGCACCGCCTCGCGCTGCCAGGCGGGGGCGGCTGCTGCAGTCGGGGCCTGCGCCGCGACGGGTGGCACTGCGGTCAGCAGCAGGGCGGCTGCGAGGAGGGCTGTTTTCATCGCCGGGCCGCCCCAAGATGAAAACGTGGCCCCCTCGGGGGGCAGCGACTCGCGCAGCGGCGGAGCGTGGGGGCTGGTTTTCATCGCCGGGCCGCCCCAAGATGAAAACGTGGCCCCCTCGGGGGGCAGCGAC